>ERZ857955.195-NODE-195-length-84487-cov-5.062204_pt1 | contig 84487 bp, 125 predicted proteins | sample MGYA00519956_ERZ857955 | MGnify/ENA primary metagenome ERZ857955 (study PRJEB31778, sample SAMEA3449378) | human gut metagenome | biome: human gut; feature: human-associated habitat; material: faeces | place: United Kingdom | collected 2010/2012 ...
CTGTTTCGCTTAAAATTTTCTTGCATCACCTACTTGACTTCATACCATTGGACTTTCTACTTTTTCCAAGGACAGGTATCATTGGGTCTGCGTGTAATCGGCTCCTTGAACAACCGGTTCTCGTCGCCATAATGGATGGCCAGATGCGTCTCATGAATTGTGGTGATCAGAAACTCGGGATCGAGGATCATCCCTCTTCGCTCCCGAATGTCCTCCGGGCGGATCGGGTTCATGTGGTGGATGAGTGGCCGGCGGTAAATCTCCCGTCCGGCAATTCCCAAATCACACCCCATGTCCCGGGCAATCACAACATCCCGGATCTGCTTCCACTCCGGGGAGCGATAAAAGACCTGATTCATGTACCGGTCAAAGCCGAAGGTCTCCTCTCCGACAGCACCGTTCAAACGAAGATAGCGGTAGCGCTCCTCGAAGGTGGGGAGAAGGATCAATTCCGAGTAACATCTAATACGCATCCCCGTCCTCCTCGTCCTGCCCGCTGTACCGCTTAAAGGCGGCCATGGCCTTTTCGTAGAGCTCATCCATCCGGACTCCGGACTTGTACGCCTCGGTCTTGGCCTGGACCAGTTCCACCTCTTTGGCAAGCCGTTCATTTTCCAGACGTGCCCTGGTGGTTCCTAGCTTCAGGATGGTAGTGACCTCCTGGGAAGAAGCCGTCCCCTCCAGCAGACGCTTTTCAATCAGGTTGACAGCCAAATCGATCAGCTGGTTCTCTCTGGCCTCCGGTGTCAAGGCGGCCCGACGCTTCCTCGGTTGAATGCCGGAAGGTTTCGTTGCTTTTGCCACACTTGACACCTCCTCTCGCTTAGAATTGTGGCAGTTTCTGTGATGTTTGGACCGGTTTTCAGCGGCGCTTGAAGAAGCCCGCATAAGCAGCTTACCGACAAGTGGAGAAAAACTCGCGGCAATGGAGGTAACGCATTGCGTACTCAGCCGGAAAGGAGATCACGGCTGAACGAAAAAGAGTCCTCGCCGGTAAATGCCGCCCTGTGGGCTTGTTCAAGCACCGCTGAAAACCGAAGCCATTTTCCAAAAATATCCCCCGGAGAATTTTTGAAGACCACCGCGATGCATAGGGGGTGGTATTTTTAAGGGGTCCCCCTATACCCTTTAACACACTTTGAACCCTAAATCTGGTCGTCATTTCAGAATTTTTTCTCTAAAATGACAAAAAGAAATGCGCTCTGAATCAGAGAACATTTCTTTTTCCTGGTTTTATAGGCTTTTGGGGGTCACATGGTCACGGCAGGCTCGGGTTTCAGCTTCCGCTTCACCTTTTTATAGATCCCCAAGGGGTCATACTTGATGATGTCGTTAATGGCTCGCTCGATTTCTTCCATGTTCTCCTGCTCAGAGAGCTGATCGGAAGTACGGGCGATACGCGCCAAGAAAGCGCAGGAGTGATACCCGTTGTCTTCGTCAAACCGATACCAGGCTTCATACTGGGTAAAGGGGTCATACGGGTTGTCGGTCGTTGTAAGCATACACGTTTCCATTCGCTCTCACTTCCTTTCTTACTCATTGAGATACTTGGAAACAACAGAAGATGAAAGGTTCAAAGCATCAGCAATCTCGGCATTGGTACAGCCAGAGTTTGCCATTGCCTTGATGCGATTGATGCGAGCAGTCGACAACTGCGTCGATGCTCTTGGGGTTGCACGTTCCCGGACGACATCGGGATCAGAGTAACGAAGAATCTCTTTCAAGGTTGTATCAGAGATTGCGCCAGCCTGAATTGCTTCCCATTCTCCATCAGAGATTGTAATGCGCGTTCCTTTCCCGCTTGCTCCAGTCGTCACACGAGCGTCGCTAATTGCGGAGCGACGAATCTTTGAGATTTCATCTTTGTCGGTAATGTTGTTAGCCTGAATCTTTGCCTTAACTTGCGCATTGGCAATACGCTGAGCCTCACGTTCACGAGGAGCGTTAAGCTGAGCAGTCTTCAACGCACTGGTCAATCTGGTAACTTCAGGCGCATAAGCCTTTGCTGCACTGGCATTACGAACCAACGTGGGCGTCGATAAGTATTCAAGCCTTGCCCGATTGGCAAGTGCCTTCATACGATTTGCGTAGTCAGCATAGGCATCTTCCTGGACAGTGCCGGAAGACAGAGTCCGAACATCGTCGACCTTCTCCAAGAGCTTAATCTTTGTCGTGGCCGGAACTGTTTTACCAGACTTCGGGTCCACATAAGTACGCCCGGATTCCTTGTAGATGACCTTTCCCGTCTCCTTGTCGATACGGCCGCTGCCCTGACGCTCCGGAACGTCGACGCTCTGCTTCCGTCTGGAGAGCAGGGTAGATGCCCCGCCCACTTCCTTTCCGGTTTCGGGGTCCGTGTACCCTTGCCACCGTTTGCGGAGGGTGGGGATGTCGTTCTCTACTTCCGACCGCTTATAGTCAAGCTTATGCTTAGCCGCATCGATGACCACCATGCTATGCTTGACGGCCTTAGTAATTTCCTCCTCGGGGGCCCCTTTTAAGGTCATATCCGTGATGAGGTTGGAGATTTTACCCATCTCTATCTGGGTGGCGGCTTTTGAGAGAAGCCGGACGCCAGTCTTCCCCTCGGTGGAGTATTCAACTTTTGGGTCGAAATTCTTCAAACCATCTAGGGCGGGGGTGGATTTCACCGACACCTTTCCACCCACGGGGATGACTACCACCTGGTCGCCGTCAAAGTCCGCTCCGGACAGTCGCTCCGCCACCTTCGGATTGATGCCGACGGCGTCACGGATGTTCTTGCCCAGAATTGAGATCGCCGACTGATTTTTATTGTTGACCGTCAGCTCCGGGATCTCGAACGTGCCCCCATGGGGGAAACGAATCAGAACGACTTTCTCTCCGTTCCGGTAGTTGGGGGCATAGATCTCCGTCTCCTTCATTTTTGTGATGGGGAGGATCACTTGTGTACTCTGCCGGGGGAGGGCCGCCGCTTTCAAATGGACAACTGCGGAATCACATTCGTCTGCAAAGTCCATCAGCAACTTCCGCTTGATGGTGGGGTTATTGAGAGAGCAAATTTCTGCGAATTCATCGGCGGCATCGGCATAAGTCAAGTCGAGCTGCTTCTGAATCAACTTGATGGGCTGCTTAGAAAGGAACTGGGAGGATAAGTTCTTACTCATCTTATCCCAGTCTCCCTCTTCCTTCAGCTTGTTGATGGCGGACAGAGACTTCTTTTCTCCGGTGATGGGGTCTGTGTACTTGCCATGCGGGTCGGGGTAGTAACTCTGGCCATTGGCCTTGATGAACGCACCAAAAGGGTTATCGGGGTCTTCCTGAATTTTCTTCATGACGTCCATCTTTGGCGTTCCGGAATGTTTGTTCGTGTTGAACACGATGTCTGCACCATCCGGCATATCATCAGAATACATGGCCATGCCCTTCAGGTAGTGGGCCCCATCCACAAGGATGCGAACCTGAGCATAGTGAGAATCCCCTAAGTCGAGGTCTGCCACACCACGGCGAAGTTCAATAACGCCATCCTTGGAGGTGCCACCTTCGTCGCCATAGCGGATCTTCACCCGACCGGAATCAATGCTGGCCGGGTATTCCCGCTTATCCCAAGACGCACCTCCGTCAGCAGAATGATAGTCGCCTACCGACTTGATGATGTCCAGGTTCTGGTAAGCATCACGCTGCTCAATGTCAGGAACGGAGATAACCGGCGTGATAGTCCGTTTCTTCGGGTCGTTTACCTGAGGGACGCCGACACCATAGCGGTTATAGCCCTCGGTCTCCAGAATGAATAGCGCCTCCTGGAGTACGCCTTTGGACACGCCAAGCTGCTGCTCCACACCCTCGCCCACGTCAAGAGCCCCTTTGACCGCCAGCTCCTTCTTCAGAGCCTCGGCGGTGGCAAGAGCCTTGTTTTTATTGCTCGCGGTATTCTCATTGAGCAGGGCACGGACAGAGGAGTCATTATTGTACCCCATGATTTTGGCGATTTCGTCCAGCGTCTTCCCCTCTTCCCGAAGGGACTTGGCTCGCTCTGCCTGTAAGGCACGCCGTTCATGTTTCGCCACACGAACCTGCATACGGAGATCGGTGGTAGACATCTTCAGCTCCTCAGCAATTTCCTTTTGAGATTTGCCAAGCGCCTCAAGTTCTTCCACACGGGCCAGGAAGTCTCCGCCGTGTTGATAAGGGTTCTCGCCAGAACCCCAGGGGTAGCGCCCAGAGCGCCTCTTGACGCCATAGTGCATCAAAATATCATCCACAATGGGGTCCATGGCTTATTCCTCCTCTTCCTTGATACTGTTGATGATTTTGTCGAAGGTAACAATGCGGTCCATGATGGGGAAAATATCCTCGATGGTAGGCTTGTGGTAAAGGACGGTATCGTTCTGGTAAATACGCAACTCCATCTCAATCTCGTTTGGCTTGTAGTCATACTCCAAACAGAAGAGGGCCGCATAAACCATAAGCTGTTCCATATGCGTCGGGGCCTCGCCGGTCTTCAGATCGTGAATCCGAAGAATATCTTTCCGAAAGGAAATGGCGTCGGCGGTCCCGAAACAGTTTGGAGAATAATACAGGATTTGTTCCGGGGTCATCTTATACCCAATGGCGTCGTTCACATACATGTTCAACGTCTTCTGAGATTTTGGCAGTCGCTGACCCAGTTTGATGCATTGGGCCGCAAAAGCGTGAAGAGCCGTCCCACGCTGAGCCGCCCGGTATTTGGCGTAAGCGTCGGCGAGCTTATCTTCTGAGTAATTGATCCAGTGATAGCCACTGGCGCTAAGAAAGGCATGCTGCCCCTCAAGGTTGGAGTGTTTTGCGAAGTTCATCCAGCACTTCCTCCTTGTTCTCCGGGGAAATGAATCTGGAGAAAGACATCTCGTTCATCTTCCCAACATAATATTCTTGGTTTGGCTGTCTCTTAGCGCGTGCAGATTTCTTACACTCAAGGGAGGCCCATTTCTTTCCATAAAGAATGAGCAGGTCGGGGATGCCCTGGCGCTGATCCATCTTAAAAACCATACAGCCGGGAAATATCGTTTTCAAATTGGCAATAAGCCGGTCCTGAAAACCACTTTCCAATCTTGCGCTTCTGGCCACGAAACGGCCTCCTTTCCGATAAAAGTGATAGAAAGAATAGGATATGCGCGACATATCTCTCTCCTCTCCATAAAAGAGTCTGTTTTTTTTGCGGAAAGAAAAACAGCCCTAAAATATCAATTTGGAGCAAAAAGAAAAGAGCCGCGGATGACGGCTCTAATCTTCAATGATAAATCCAATTTTTCGTTTCGGCTTACTATTTTCCTCAGCAATCTTCTCGACCTTTGGTTTGCCAAACGATTGCCAGATCGTGGCGCCGGCAGCACTTCCAATCGCCGCCACCATCGACATGGTAAACGTCATCAATATTTGGGTCGAGTTTCCAATGTTGAGTTTCATACTATCGCCTCCCATAAAGGGGACTGCATTTTCAGCGGAAATGAAAAGAGCCGAGACACCCACAAGCGTCCCGGCTAAGCGTAAAATATCAATGTTGTGTTCATCAGCTGTTGTTCCGCAGATACCGGATCAGAATCCAAATCAGCCAGAGACCTCCGGTACAAAGGGTGAGGATAACGTCCAAGATCAGCCCGGCCGTACCCCGTTTCTTTCCGCTATTCCTGCTCATGGGAGTTCTCCTTTCCAAGTTCTTTCTTTTTCTTGACGTCACGGTGGACTATTTTCTCGACAGCGGCTCTTGCTTTAGCGGCGGTATCACCTGCGACGGCTTTGGCACGCTCCACCTGTTCAGCTCGCTTGATTGCTCGCTCCTGTTTCAACGCGGCCTTCTGCTGCTCGGTCTCTTCAAATATCCGCCGGCTCTCGTCGATGACTTCCTGGGTCACATACTGCACAATCACAGTGTCTCCAGGTTTTAGCTTCGAGTTTGGTTTGCGGTCAGAGCCAACTACCTGGAGTTCAAAGCAGTCTTTGTATTTGACGCACGCATCCCGAAAGCGAACCTCGATAGGCAGTGCTTTTAGACCGCGGCTATCCAAAAGTTCTTTTGCCTCGTCCAATTTTAGAGGAAACTTCTTAGAGCAGAGCTCAGGCATAAATATCAATTCTTCAGAAGGGGCGAGTTCTTCCTTTTTGGGAATCCGGTCGATAAGCTCGACGGCAAGCGGAGTCACGGCGCCGACAATTCCGGCGACAAATCCAAGCGTACCACCGATGTTACCGTTCGGCTTCTTTGGTTTGGCCATCGGCAATCCCTCCTTTGAGCAAAATAAAAGGGTGCGTCCCAATGAAGAGACGCACCCTTGCAAAAGCGAATCTCTCCATTGTTGCCACACAATCTCATTTTAGCCTACGGGCATAACGAGGAAGAGAGAAAACACCTTTTGCCAAAGTATTTTCCCCGTAGACTAAAAATATATGAAACTGTGTGGCATTGTCAGTATAGCACATTAAGTTTTGAATGGGAAGAGTATTTTATAGCCGCGAACGGCATTTTGAGGCGCTGATAGTAGCAGCTGGCCAACTGGCCACTTTTTCTTCCACTTATATATAAATTTTAATATTTTTTTTCGCATTTAAGTGAAGAGAAAAAGTGGGAAAGTGGCCAGAAAACCCGCAAACCCTTGGGGCGCAACGGTTTCAGCCTGGCCACTTTTGAAAATAAAAGTGGGCAGAAAGTGGGCAACTGGCCAATTTTTCGTCATTTTCGGTTCTTTTTCGTACAAGAATCAAAAGATTTCTGGCCAGTTCCGAAACAAAAGTGGGCAAATGGCCAGTTTTCGGACTAAAAGTGGCCAGCAAACCACCCCAAAATTGACCTGCTACTAACAGTAATAGTAGCAGCTTTTGGCCTATTTTCAGGTCGAATCCTGCTTCAAAATTGGAGCCGTCCGTACCCTTCGCTACCCGGCTATACCGTTCTCGCCCCAAATATTAAGGGTCTAATCAGTGTCGTCCGTACCCTTCTGTACTTCTTCGCCACCTATCTACACACAAAATATCAATCTCTGACTAGGTTTGTTCCTCAAAATGCACGCCGCTGGTAAGGCCGATTTCGAGGTGCCACGGGGACAAACGGGTAGCGAGGAGGAGCTGGACGAACCCGCCGGTGAAGAGACATGCCATACTTTTTCGGAGGTATCCCATTCCGCTTAGGCCAGAGTTCATCGCTCTCTCCAAGGTTGCGAAACATATCCTCAAGTGCCTGTGCAGCCTCCGCCATCGACTGGCCAAATGCCACCCAAGCATCCTTGATCTTTTGAACAACCGCCAGAATCTCTTCCATGGTCATGAGTCATCACCTCTCAAATATTGTTTTGGGACTTAGAAACGCCTGCTTGCATATTGGTATAACAGCAGTTGAGTGCAGTTAAAAGGTTGTCGATCTGAACTGACCGGTCTGTCCGAATCTCAACCGTCGGCTCCGGCATCGGTAAATATCCAAGCGCCTCCATCTGCTTATGTTCGCAGGTGGATACATATGGGCATGCCCTACATTTTGCTACAAGTCTGGATAGGCCCAAATCTCATCACCTCCAAACCTTTCCGGAGCGCTTGTCCACCAGAACAATCCGCCCCTCAATCTCAAAGTCCGCCAACTCACAAATATCAAAGATGGCATAGAGCAGCTTATGGAACCGCTCCTCCTCGGCATCCATGTTCTTCAGAGCTTGGTAGGCTGTGGGGTCTGAGTAGCCCTCTGCGTTTTTTCGATCATTCCAGGACAATTTTTATCACCCCGTTCATTCATATATTTGATAAGCGATTGAGCGTGCATATCGCTGATACCGTATGTTTCTTGTAGTTTAGAGACGAACCAGTCTGGAACATTTTTTCTTCCGCATTCGATGGCAGACAACTCAGCCGGAGAAATATCAAGATCCTTTGCCATGTCATAGAGCAGGAGCGCCCGAACCAGGCGGATATCCCGCACCATTCTTCCAAAAGCGTCAAGTCCCATAGTCGCTCTCCTTATGCCACGCCTCAATGTCGACACCAATCCGCTTCAGCATCTGGGTACAGAGCCAAATATCATCCTGGTCCTCCATCTCATATCGGCTGACCAGCTCCTTGATGCGGTCGTGGAAGGCATCGTAATAGGTTCGGAGCCGCTGAGCCCCGAACCCAAATTGTTCATGCAGCACCCACAGAATGGTCGCATCGATTTCGGCGATGTGTTTTCTGTCGTACTCGGCCAGTTCCCGCTGGATCTCTAAATCCATCGCTTTTTTCTCCGCTGCGGTAAGTACAGCGCCGTACACTTTTCCTCCGGCTTTCTTGAGTTGCATAGGTGCCTCCCATAATCCAGTTTTCCTTAGCAAAGAACAGCATCAAAACTGTCGCAGTAGCGTCCCCATCGAGAAACATGATTGGTAAAGAGAGCCCAACCAGCAGCAGAGCATAGAGTTTGTTTTTCAGCAGTTCTCGTTTCCACATAGAATCGTGAGTCCCCTCCTTGAAAATATCAATTTTGTTCAGTACACAAAGAGGTGATAAGTGTGCCCCTTCGGATACTTCTTCTTACCATGGAAATTCTTTACCATTGGTTTGCCCGTGATAAGGCTGGTCGGGTACGCCCCGATAAGACTACGCCAATCACCGTAAAGACGATGCATTTGGCGGTTCACTTTGGGATAGCCGCGACGAACCATCTCGGCCTTGGCCATATTTCTCAGCAGACTACGCATGATTTTTACCTCCTAAAATATCATTGCGGGCTTCGCAAGCGCTCAATCGCCATACAGGCGGCATTGGGGTCAAGCATTTTTGCCCCCTTCTCCATATCCATCTCCAGAATGGTCATAATGGCATAGTTGGCCAGATCCATCAAAGTGTCCCGAATAGACTCATCAGTGACCCGCTGCTGGCCGGCGTCATTTGCAGAAAGGCGGGAAAGAGTTTTGAACCTGGAGAACTTGTCCCCCAGCCGAATCCGGGTCATGGCCAAACCCTCTTCTACGAAGGTCTGGTGGAAACTGTCGCCGTAATCGTGGTTCTTCCGCTCGTACAAGCTATTCAGCTCATCGCAGATTGTCTTATGGCGCATCACTTTTTCGTTCATAAACAGATTTCTCCTTTCAAAATATCAATCTGAATTGCAGTTCGTTTTGATCATTCGGTCTGTTTCATCGGCTAAGTGTTTGAGAAGCATGGTCATAAACACTTCAAAGCCGCCGGAGCAACCGATTTCTCCAAACGTAACCCGATAATTTTGTTTATACCACTGCTGCTTGTATCGTTTTTCCATACGGACAATGATGGAGTTGGTCATTGCTTCATATCGCCACATAATTTCAAAATGGCGATGCGCAAGATCAATCAGCGTTTTCTCAAGCATCAGGTTTTCCTCCCGGATTCCGATTACCGAACTGTTCCTGTGCTCTGATGGAAATAACGGCACTTCAGCTCTGTCGGCTCGATCCAGGAAATATCCCGAAGCCGAATGCTTCTGATAGACTTGTCACCCTTTGAGGGTAAGTTGACACTGACTTCATCCACAGCAGCCTGGGCCGCCAAATACTCCTCTTTGTACTGGCACACATCCCTATGGCTACATTTAGTGCAGCAGGTCTCTTTTACTCCGAACATACGAACCATCTCCTTATAATTTTCATCCAGCGTTGCGGCCTCAACATTCAGCTGGTGCAGCATCATTTGCAGCTCGTCAACCAGATAAGTTTTGTCATGGCCTTCGCGCTGGCGGACGAGGCCTCGAATCCAATCGGCGACAGTAATAGGAGGCGGGATCTGCAAACCGAGGTCGCGAGCCATACGGTCGATATACCCCACCATCTGGTAGGTCGGTGCTACAATGACAGCACCAGTTCTTGCAGATTGCTGAATCAGAAATACAGTTTTACCTGTCTGTCTCCCGGCGATGTAGACTGTCATGGTGTTTTTTCCTCCTTTTGAGCTTGGCGACGTGCCTGTTTAAGTGCCAGTTCCATAGCGTCGCCGCCTATGTCATCGTCCTTATGCGGCTTTTTCTTTTTCGCTTCGCACTTAATCAAAGCCGCGTCGTAATCATAGCCGATCCCAGCTTGATACTTTTTCGCAATGGCGCGAAACTTTTCAGCATGATATTCATAAGTGGCACGATGGAACCCTTCCAACCCCCACTCATCACAGGCCAATTCCAGCAGTCTGGCATAATCCATCAGAGCATTGACTATTTTATAAATATCGCCATAGCAGGTTTTGATTTCGCGTTCGCCATCTGCATCATGAAGGTGAAGGGTTACCTTTTCCAGTTCTATGGGCCTGGAAATAATCGGCTCAAATCGTTCCCGTGGACTGAGTTTTCTCTGAGCGGTTTCAGAATTTGGTGCTTGAGGTTGGGGGACTTTTTGCACAGGAGAAGAGGGGTAGGGAGGCTTCCATGACTTAGGTGACGATTTCCCAAATAGTTTCTTGGTAAACTTCTCCTTCATAGCTCGGTCTTTCTCCTTTTTCAAATATCAATGTGAACTACTCCTCAGCAGACTCAACGATAGTCACGGTGCCCTCAAACACCCCAAACTCGGATGACTGCTGGAATGTGTGCGTTTCCGGCTCCTCTCCATCCTGCATTGGCCGGGTGAGATACCACAAAGAATCGTCCTTCCAGGTGATCATCTCCAGTTTTTGGCCGGGTTCCAGTTCCAAAGTCATGTCGCCGCCGAGAGAGCGAGCAACACCTTGGTCACACCCAGTCAGTAGACCCAACGACAAAACGGCACATAAGAGCACGCCGACATAAATGCGTTTCATGTTTTTTCTCCTTTTTCGCAAATATCAAGGTCCGATTTCAGCGATGGACTCTACAAAGCAGTTGTAGTAGGTATAGCGCTTTCCCTCATAGTCAAAGAGCACATAGCCGCCGTCATTACCCTCAATATCAATCTTTCCGGTGTATTGTGCGATGATTTCCCCATCGGCCGTATAGATCGTCACCGTCCGTTCGAGTCCATTGTCTAAATCGCTTTTCTAATCCGTCATGGCCCGCTGGCCAGATGCAGTATTCTGGAAGTACCAGCGCATACCGAAGAACAATCCCAAAATCAGCAGAATGGCAACCGCCACACTGATAATCTTTCCGGGGACGTTCTCAATCAGACACGCGCCCGCGATGCCGGCACATAAAATGAGTGCCGCAAATAACACAAATGCAATCCAACCGCCGATAGTCATGCTTTTTTCTCCTCCTTCAAATATCAAAGGACCTCCGTAAGAATTCGGAAGTCCTTAAACACACCATCTTCCAAAGTTACTTCGACAGGTTTTCCAAGCAACTCGGAAACATAGTTTACCTTTGCATCCTTGAGAATTTTTGCCAAACGGTCAAGGGATTCTGCAAGATTACTGTGGCGAGTTCCCATTTCCCAGTGGCAGTCGGGAGATATATTCACTGTATATTTACCAGCATCCATAACGCCGCTGCCAGACATCGAGAACCCAAGTTGGAGCCCCAGTTGAAATGGATAATCTCGCATAGTACCAAACTCAACAAAGTCAATTTTGCCAAGCCTTTTCTCAAGCATTTTTATTCCTCCCCAACAAGTTTCTGATACAGCTCCTCGGCCTCTTTTCCTTGGAACTGGTTGATGATGCGAACATTATCGCCAGGTGCTTTCCGCCCGACGATCAATACCGCGGGGTCGCCGTGGCTGTGGTCAAAACCGACCAAAACCGTGTCAAAATCTTTCACAGTACCCACCTCACAAAGTCAAAGAGTAGTTTCGCAAAGAATAGAAGACCAATGACGGCCAGGACCAAAACAGCATTGAATAGAAAACGCAAAATATCATCCCAGCCATGCTTCATTTTTTCTTCACCCGCTTGGCCTTTCTCTCCTCATACTCGGCCTTCTCGATGGGAACCATCTTACCGTCTTCTTCTTTGAAGTAACGGTTCAGTTCAATCCGCTTATCATCAGGTGTGAGAATATAAAGGTAAGCAATGGTATCATAGTCGCCGTTTTTTTGGTCAACCAGGAAGTCCTCGGAGAAGACGCGATACTTCTTGGTAGAGGGCAGATAGGGCATGGTAATAGGGAAGATCGTGTCAATAAGACGAGTCATCATTCCATTACTAAACGCCGCATTAGGATGGTTGACATTGATGCCGCAAACCCGGTCTATATCGGAATAAGTAGCCGTCCCGTCCGGAGCGATTTCTTTGAACAGGGAGAACATACGTTTACACTGGTACTTCTGATACCCTTCTTTCCAGCTACACTCGCCGGTGATATCGCTCCAAATATCCGGAGTGTCTTCGATGGGGGTCAGACACTTACCATCGATCAGGCGGTTTAGAATGCTCTTGGTGATCTGGATACTGAATCCGGAGTGGCCATCTCGGGCCAGCGTTTGATAAGCCCGAAGGGCGCTCTCATAGCAGAGCACGCCATAGGCCCAGTCGTCCGTGCCTTTCGCAGCCTCCCGCTCACTCTGACAAGCAAGGGCAACCTCCTGAGCAGCCCAGGAATCTTCTTCCTCGGCCATGTAGACCGCCCGGTCATCCCAATACTCATTGGCAAAGACCTTCCGGCAGTCTCCGCCGAAGGCCTTGACGATCTCGGGCAGATTTTCATTGACCGCGTCCAGATGGATGCCCTGTTCCTTGCAGAACGCCAGCGCCTTCTCCAAAGCCTCTCCGACCCGATTAGTCCAAAGGATGACCTTGGCGCCATTGGCCTGCTCCGCCTTGAGCTTGCTGATGTTCTTCTCAATGGGAGCGCCTACCTCCGGCCACTGGTTGACCACGAGGCAGCCGTCGAAATCCACCGCGATGATCTTCGGCCGGGACTCTTTGTTTTCCGTAGTCTCAACTGCTTTTACATTCATCTCGCCCATGTGTTTTTCTCCTTTTCAAAAATATCAATCAGTAATGGTGAGTTCGCTAAGCGAAACTGTTGTCAGTGTGCCGTCCGGTCGCTTGATAACCGCCTTGTTTGCGAAGAGCCCAACGCCGAGCTGTAAAATATCGACCTCTTCACGTCGCAATCGCTCACACTCGGCACAGCTTTCAGGGGTCATCCAATCCATGTCGATGCAAGGGGCACAACTAACTGGTCTTTTATAAATCCCTTTCATACTGCTCCTTTCCAGAAAATATAAATGCCCCGAACTGCTGTTACACAATTCGAGGCATTCTTTTTTTTTCGTATTTGGTTTAATCCGAGGCTTTGAAGTTGTAAACGGGGCGGATGCGCTCCACGATGATTGCAGTGGGGCCGATTTGGGAAACGATCTCCTCTATGCTCTTGTAGGCCATCGGGGATTCGTCCAAGGTGTCGGGCACTACGCAAGTTGTGTAGATGCCCTTCATCTCATTTTGGAACTCCTCCATAGAGAGGGTATTGAGCGCCGCACGACGGCTCATAAGGCGCCCGGCCCCATGCGGAGCAGAGCAGTTCCAATCTTCGTTTCCCGTTCCAATGCAGATCAAGCTGCCATCCCGCATGTTGATAGGGATGAGCAACTTTTCTCCCTTCTTGGCAGAAACAGAGCCCTTCCGAAGAATCATGGCGTCCGTATCAATGTAGTTGTGGATGGTGGTGAAAATATCCACGGCAGTGAGACCCATGCCATTCAGGATAACGTCCACCATGGCTTTTCGATTGAGTACGGCGAACTGCTGTGTCAACTTCATATCGTGGATATAGTCGTCAAACAGCTTGCCCTCCACATAGGCGAGGTCTTTGGGAATATCCAGCTCATGTTCCTTCTTCAGCGCCGTAATGGTCTTCTGGATCTCCTGGAGCCGTCCTTCAGCTTTGAGCTTTGCGATGGTCTCCTGGATCTGATGCTTGGCTCCGCCCCAGAGTGCGCGGCGTCCCTCATTCTGATAGTAGTCGGCCACTTCCGTTCCGAGGTGTCGGCTCCCGGAGTGAACGACCAGAAACAGCCGTCCGTCCCCGGCTTGGTCTATCTCAATAAAGTGGTTGCCGCCGCCCAAAGAACCGATGCTGCGAACCGCTCGGTCAAGGTTGACCTGGTCGGCACACCGAAGCTGGGTCAAGTCAATTTTGGAGTTGAGGGAGTGGGGGATATCACGGATTTCCCGGCCATGGGGAATCTTCTCCCGAATCAGCACATCCAGCTTAGCGAAGTCAATCTCACGCTCGGCCAGCTCCACCGTCTCCATTCCGCAGCCAATATCCACGCCCACCATACCCGGGACGATTTTGTCCTGGATGGTCATGGTGGTGCCGATGGTACAGCCCTTTCCGGCATGAACATCAGGCATGATGCGGATTTTACAGCCTGCAAACTCAGACCGGTCGCAAACAGCTTGAATCTGTTCCCGAGCCGCTCCTTCCAGCTCATTGGTGTAGCAAATAGCAGTGTTGTATTGCCCTTGAATAGTTATCACAGTTTTTCTCCTTTCCTGCGAGATTTAGAAGTCCAAATCAGTCACATCGCCCCAAATATCCGTCAGCGATCTCCCGTCAAAGAGTTCGTCATTCAAAACCTCATCGACAGAGCTAACAGAAAAGGCATCGTCTCCGCACCATACCTCAAATAGATTTTTCGCCAGAGGATCAATGCCGCAGGAGAAACCGTTATAGATGAAAGTAACATGACCGACCAAATTGGTAAGATGGTCTTTAAGTTCCTGAATCGTCATAAAATATCATCATTCTCCTCTCGTTCTTCGTCTGTCAAATCTCGAATGGGACGTTCAATTAAGTCGCCGTTTTCGTCATAAATATAATCATGGGCGTGTTCGCCGTGTTTTCCAAAGCCATGTTGCTTAGGGTGCCCATGATCATTATTGCTAATTTGTTTTGTTTGCTTGCCAGCACTGTCGTAGTAATTACGATCGATTCCGCCCTTACCATTCGTCGTCTGTGTGATTCCATTTGGCGGTCCGGTCAGTTCGGTATGTTCAACCGCAATTATACTCTGCCCACCGGCATTTTTCAATCTGTCAATAGGATACGGCGGCCCATTGCGAACACCCCACTTTTGGCCCTTGACGCCGTGGTGAGCCAGGACATTGAACCCAAGCCGGCCCCGGAGCTCCCAGAGAATATCTTCCACTGTCGCTCGGGTTTTGGGGTGAAGTTTGATGTAGGCCTGGTGGTCATCATACCAGGAGAAGATCTCACTCAGGTCACCTTTCTCCCAGCTGAAGGCCCACCAGTCGCAGATCATCTCAATAATATAATTGTAGGGCATCTCCAATAGGACTTCGCCTTCACCGGGATCGTCGTTGATCAGGACCCAGTGCTGCCAATGGTGAGGATTGCGGTGGATATGTAGAAGCCAAGCCCGATTAAATGCCTCCACAATGGCGTGAGAGCGGTTGCCGCCGTAGAAGTAAGCGTCATAGGCCTCGTACTCGTCGGGGTTTGACTTGGAGGCGTCGTGTTCAAATTCGGTTTGCCAAGCGGCACTCGGTCGGCCTTCAAACAGCCAAGGCATGTTGGTCTGAAGCCAATCAAAGCCCTTTTTCACATTTGCTTTATGCTTTTTCAAATATAAATCGTATTGTTGACTCATCGGGACACCTCAATTCTTAATACCAAGTTTCATCTTGGCCTGCTTGAGCGTGAGCCCGACAAAGCTTTCCGGTTGGACATTGATAGGAATTTTGGAACGGGAAGCGGCCCCTCCATACTCCAGAACGCCTTGTGTCCCGTCATCATAGAGAAGCCGCAACTGATCACCTAAAATATCTTGCCGTACCATCTTGATTCGTTTTTGAGCCATGTTGCCCTCCTATATTATATGGTAGAAGCCAGCTCCCAGTTCTGGGCAAATGCCTTGGTGGAAGAGTAAGGGCAGGATTTTACAGAAAAGAGGTTGACTTTCCACTCTACCCACAGGAATTTCCCCTTAATGAAGATGCGGGTTTCATAAACCTCATTCGTTTTCAGCCCCATGGAGCCATCTTTACCTATAAATCGCAGTCGCACCTCTTCGTCACCTCAATCGCTCTTATCTTCATAATTGATGGGCTTATGAGAATTCAGATTGACCGGATGCTCTAGGCACTCGTCGCAAGGCGGTTCGTTCTCCTCCAGTTTTTCATGCTTGCAGGATTTACAATACTTGCCGAAGTAGACAAGCAGGTCGTTATCTCTGATAGGCATGGCGGCGCTCCTTAAATATCATTGACAGCCCGGTTCTGGCTCTGCTCCGTATCGAAGCCGTCCGGATATCGTGACTTAAGCTTGTCAATATTCATCTGGAAAATAGTTTCCAGGTCATACCCAATGGCATCGGCACTGACGGCTAGATACCAGGCGATGTCGCCGAGTTCCTTAGCCATGTGTTCACGGTCAAACTCATGCCCCTGGAAGAGCACCTTCTTCAAAATATCAATGGCTTCGCCGGCCTCGCCATTGAGGCCCATCAGCCCATCCAAAATCCGAATGTAGGGGACGGGGTCGGCAGTAACGTGCGACTCGGTGCGCAGAGCATGGGACTGGTATTCATTGATTGTCATTGTGGGATGCTCCTTTTTCAGATGTAGTTGTTTCGGCTGTGCGCGAGGGCCCTCTTGAGAACTCATTGATGAGGATTTTTTGATTAAGCGGCTCAACAATCTCAGTTAAGACATGTTTTTCGTATTGTTCTCTCCAAACTCGCTCTCTTTTCCAGAAAGGGATTTTTCGGATTTCCGCCATCAGATCAATGCAAACCATTGCCGTCAGCATATCCCATCGTCCGTCACAGGCCCGTTCATTGCACCAAGCTGTGAACTCCTTAAAGGTCAACATATCAATTCTCCCTCTCTACGAAATAGATTTCATCGCCATGCTCTACTTTCTCATATCCATTTGGAAAGGCTCCGCTATGGACAGCATGAGAAATATCTGTGGTGTGCCGGCAATCGGGATAGTGGCACCGATCGCCGCAGCGTTTGCGGTCACACAGGTAGAGCACGGCTTTGGGTTTGACTTTTGCCATAAAGCCCCTCCTACGATTCGATGATTTTGAGGAAATCTGGTTTTGCCTTCTCCTTGATTTGCTCCCAAAGTGCCTTCGAAGCCAGCTCATGCGTCCAAACCGGCCGCCCCAGGAGCTTTTCGATGTACTGGTGAACCTCGGACATGTCGCACATCAAAATGCCGGTATAGGCAGAGAGAACAACTTTTTCATGAAGCGTCATCTTTTTGTCCTTTCTCCGGGCGAAGCCGTGAAATATCAATATAGTTTGGACAGTGCAGAGATATACCCATTTCTTTCGCCATCATTTCATACATGAGCAGGGTGGGTTTCAGCGAGCAAACTTTGATGTGGATGCAGGTCAAGCATCGTATTCCTGGAATGTCCATGCTCAACCCTCTTTGATAACGGCACTTACTTCCGGAAACTGATGTTCAGTAGGGCCATAGCCCTCTGTCTTAATTTTGACTGTCAGGTCTACCTTGGTGCGATCCACATTGAAGTGGTCCGCGAGCGCCTGGATAATGTCTTGCTCGTTTAGGCGAAGTAATTTTTCCATCGAATCGACCCCTTTCAAAACATAAAAGAAGAGAGCCCACGTTTCCGTAGGCTCTCCCCTTGGTCGAGGTTTAGAACTTCAGCTTTTCGTTGATTTTGCGAATCTGTTTCTCGACCTTTTCCTGGATTTCGGTGTTTCCGGCCTTGACCGCCAGATCCAGGACTTCCTGCCAGTCTTCCAACTGGTCCAGAAGCATAGTATAAGGAGGGTTCCGTGTACAGTCTTTTACAATGAACATCGGTCATTCTCCTTTCCTTTCTCTCGGTAGAACTCCGCCACCTTTCGACAATGGCGGATATGTTCGCAAGCGATGACCTGCTGAATAACCCCGTCATCACCATAGAGTCTCTCTACGACCGGTTCTAGATCTGCACAATCCTCACAATAGGGTTCAAAATTCGTCTGGATCATTCTGCTCCTCCTTACCAGCTTTGGAAGTCTCTGCATTGGCCGGCCTCCCATTATGCTCGTTCATCATCTGGAGCGCGTCGTTGATTTCATCTTTGAAACAAATCTTCACAGGGTCAACCCGCCGGACACCGTCCTTAAACTCGACAATTCCGTAGACCTGCCCGATTTGGCCTCCGGGATGACCGCCCCGCAGAGGACTTGCGTCTATTACATTGGACCAATGCTCCCAGCAATGAAAATATCCAAGTTCACCGTTTACCTCACAGAGCCGGGTTTCCCATTTGATTTCGCAGTTTAGCCCCGCCATAGTTTTTCTCCTTTCAATATTTGAACCAAATCCAAGTTGCTGAAATAATCGCGAGGATTGCCGCCGCAAGAGAGAGCCATCCGCTTTCTTTATATCGGCCTTTCCGAATATAGGTATGCATGTTAATCGCAGCCATCAAAACGAGAACAACTGCCATAAAGATGTCCGCGATGCGATTCGGGTCAATCATGCACCCTCCTTGTTCTCGCTCTTACCTCCCCCGCTCAGAGCGGCAGCGATGAACGCCTGTGTGATCCGAAAGGCCTCCTCGGGTGTTGCTTTCGCGGCGATGCTGCTCCGGTAAAAGAGCAGCGCCATCTCGGCCAGCGTGCCAATGGCGGTGAAGAACTCCTTTAACTGTTTTTCATTCATGGTTCGCATCTCCTGTTTTTCTCCAAAAATATAAAAGACCGTCCCCTGAAACGAGGACGGTCTTCGCAGGTTTTTACTTCTGATAGGCAGCCTCAAACTCTTCCAGAATATCCAGAAAGTCCTGAGGAAGATACGTCAGAGCCCTTTTTCTCAGCTCGTTGGGCACGCCATAATAGGCTCCGGCAATGCTTCCGGTCATCGCAGCGATGGTATCGCTGTCTCCGCCGAGGGACACCGCGATCCGGATGGCATCTTCAAAACTCTCCGACTCCAGAAACGCTTCAATCGCCTGCGGAACAGAGCCTTGGCAGCTTGCGTCAAAGCGGTACTTGGAGCGGATTTTATCAATGGTGAAATCCAAAATATAATACCGCGTCTGGGCCACGTCCCGAAGTAATGACTTGGGTAATGCGCTGCGGGCTCCGAAAATCATCGAGGCGATGGCTTCGGCGCCTTTCAGCCCTTCTGGATGATCGTGGCTGACCCGAGTTACCGCATCGGCGAGCTCGATACACTCTTTCGCCGACTTTGCCACATAAGCTACCGGGCTCACCCGCATAGCCGAGCCATTCCCATAGCTCCAGTAGGGCTCTGACGCTTTTTTGTGCAGCCACTGGTAGAATATCCGTCCGTACCCGGCGTCGGGGTACTTTTGTCCAATCTCCTGCATACACCGGATGGCATGGTTGCTGAGATCGGCATAGTCGCCTTTGCATTCCAGCAAAGCCTTGGCAATGGCCACCGTCATGGCAGTATCATCCGTAAACCGGCATTGGTCCGTGAACAGCTCAAAATCCTTTGACTTGTGGGTATGCCGCTCAAACCGGGAGCCAATGATGTCGCCGATAATTGCCCCGAGCATGTACTTTCACCTCTTGTTCAGTAGAATATAATAAGGTATGTCACTTGTCAATTTCCAGGATGTGCGCCGCAATCATGTCCGCCGTATGAGTCCAGAGGACGTTCGGGCACTCATGAATGGCCCGGGTGTAGTCGTTCCACTCCTTCTGGTCCACAAAAGCGCCCATGTGATAGCGGATACACAGGATCTCCTCCATGGTCAGCTGTAAATATTGGGACAGCAGCATGACGGATTTGTCTCCATGCCCTTTGAGCAGCGTATCGGGGTCATACTCCCATTTAGATAGATCATAAATGGGTTCCTTATAGAACGTCCCTATAATAGGATTCCGATACTGGTCCTGCTTGCAAATATCATGGAACATACCTATGATGTAAGGCGACTCCGGGCGTTGCCACTCCAAGTCATTCGCGGCTGTGAGTTCAACCAATGCCTTAGTTGCATTAAGACTATGCTCAAATAGGCCTCCTTCGTAAGCTCCGTGATACTTGGTACTCGCCGGTGCGGTAAAGAAACCGTCTTTTTCCAGCTTTTCGGAAATGTTCTCCTGGAAAAGATGCAGAGCAGGCGCCATGCAATTATGAAAAGCGCGAATGCGGTCTTCAGCATTGCCCATATCTGTTTTGAAGTTAAGTTTGTCATCCATCATTATTCTCCCTTATTGAAATATCAGTCATAGCTTTCTCGCTTTCCGAGTTCGCGTAGTTGAACAAAGATCGGGAATTGGAGACTGTGCAGCCCCGTCCGGCTATCGATGCTCTCATCCTTGTACTTTACTTCGATAACACGGCCAATCAATCTTATTCCGGCATCCCAAAACTGTTTTCGCTGTTCATCCGTCATGCCGGACCCGACCCGCAGGTAGTTGTCCTTATAACGGACCACAAACGCCCCCAAAGTTCCGGTCAATCGGCCTGTCCCTTCTTCGAGATCCATAATTTCAAGGTCCACTGTGTAGAACTGTTTTACTTTTAGGATGCCATTGTGACGCCGTGTGAAGTATTTACAGTTCCGATTCAGCATCAGACCCTCTTTGCCTTCTGCGATCATGCGTTCCAGGCATTGCGAGATCATGGACATATCGTTGCCGGTATATAGAATATCCACCACTCGGAGAGTGGACAGGTTTTTTCGCTGTATCTCTTTTTGCAGAGCTTTCAACTCTTCCAGCCGTTCCCGGTACCGCAATTCACTCTCGCCCCGAAGAAATTCGGCTTTTGGAAGGATGTCGAAAATCACCATTTGGATTTTCCGCTTGTCGCCATCCTCCTGGTTGATCATGCCAGCTGTCAGGCGAAAGTTTTGGTTGTCTGGGATATGCTCCACATTTTTGCGGATCAGCTCACCGTCGATGACCCACTCTTCCGAATCGGGGATGAGCTGACGGATCTCCTCCACAATATGCTCCAGCCCGCTGAACTCTTTTCCCTGTCTGCTGATGAGCTTTCCCTCGAAGTAAGTCCCTCGGACTCCATTGAGCTTCTGGCTCAGGCTGAACCACTCGTTTTCGTTCATCTTTAACTTTCCGATCTGATATGCCTGCTGAACCTCCCACCGAGGGATAAGCGCATAGCCGAGCGCATCATTCACAGTTTTGACGTCACATCCGATACGAATGGACTTGGTGATGATACCGATGTAGAATGGTCGCAGTTCAGGGTCCGCATCATCCAGAAAGCCCTGGACATTCGCCAAAATATCATCGGAACCGGTGTGGTTCTTCCGAATGTACGCCATCAGTTCGTGGAATGAGCGAAAACGTACTGTCCGTTCTGCGGTCACTGTCTTGCTGATTTTCTTCTCAGAAATGCCCGTGACAAAGAAGGGGTTCAACAGATAGTCCAGAAATTTCTTGGTGTTTCCATCATTCCGCCGTTCGTACAAGAGCTGTTTCTTCGCTTTGATAGACGGTGTTTCAGCCAGAAGATCGAAGAAACCCATCACTTCAAGGTCGAGCTGCTGCTGCAAGATGGTCGCCTCCTTTCCTCAAAAATATAAAAGGAGACACCATGATGTGTCTCCTCCGTAATAGGGCTTGAAAACTATGCGGCTGCCGGCAACGGTTTTGTAGCCCAGCCAACGAACTTACCCTCATTGAAGTTCTTCTTCTTGGAGAGTGCCTTGCTGATGGCAAGGTCGATCCCAGAAAAACTCTTCAAGTGATAGTAGTTCAGGTCCCGGTATGGCGTGGTCAACCGATCAATCCGTCCAGCCGCCTGGGTGGCCACTTTATAGGAATACTGCTGTGAGTAAAATATAATGGTGTCCGTGGTGATGCAGTTCCACCCCTCGCAGCCGGCGGTGTATTGAACGAGGTACACCCACTTGTCCCCTGTGGGGATCTCCTGGTGTTTATGCCCATTCCACTCCGCGATTTCCGTGCCCTCCGGATACCCAAGGGAACGCAAAATATCCAGCTCGTAGTCGTAGCTGTAAAAGATGATGGCTTTGGGGTGGTCCTCCAGCAACTCCAATACCGCGACTGCTCTGGACTCATCCGAATTCGTGACTCTGCGGAGCGCCATACACAGTTCCGCTGCCGTCTCAATCGGCCGGTCTTCCCACGGGTTCCACCGGCTCCGCATGATGTCCTTATACTTGGAAATATCATACGACACTCGTACATCTTCATGGTGGGAAACCGTCTGCCGTTTGAAGTCCATATTGACCAGGATTTTATCCCGAAGCCGGATCAACCGCCCTGTATTACGGTAACCGTCAATCTTCGGATACTTGGCCCGCCAGTCATAGATTACATGCTGATCCACAAAGTCGGTTTTGTTGCGGTAGAACCCATTTGCGATAAAGACTGGAATATAATCCTGCCAGGTATCGCCGGGGGTTGCGGAGAGCAGAATCCAATCGTTCGACTTAACGATTTTAAGAAACGCTTTGGTCCAGGCGCCGTAACCAACCACCCGCTGCTCGTCAAATATAAAGAAGGAATTCTTAACGTCCACATACTTGGTAATGTTGTTCCAGGAGTCAATGACCACTTTGTTTTTGTAATAATTGGCATCCGGATTAGGGGAGAGCAGGAACGGAGCCAGATCACCTTGCCATTCGCAGGTATCCCGTTTGCGCGCCGTGGTGATGATATAGAGATCTCTGGGTTTCTTCATCGGAATATAATCATCCGTACCCAGCTGGCCGCCCTCTTGTAGATAGTAGTAAGCGAGGCCGGTCCTGGATTTCCCAGAGCCGACCCCGCCGCAGAGAATGCACCCGTTTTTCATCCGGCCCAGAGCTTCGCGCTGATAGTCATAAAGCTGGATCGCCACAGGGCATCACTTATCCTCTTTCTCCAGATACTCGTCCATCCACTTTGCAATAATATTGTAGTAGTTCCCCTTGTTACCAAGGGCCTTCTTTGCAATCGCCATGGCCAGCCCCTTCTCTGGGTCGAACTCATCATAAATGGCCTTTACAACGGTTTTTGTTCCATCCGCCCAGTAGATGATGGTGGCAGGCTCATTGAAGATCACGTCCAGGATTTCCGGGACAGCGAAATTATTACCAGAACCCCTTAACGCATCCATCATAGCCATATAGGCTGCCGGCGGCTGATTCATCTCCTGAACAGACTGATAGTAAATCTTGCTTTTAGAGCGCGGGACGAAATTGCTCTTAGCGACACAGCCTACGCAATGCCAACTGCCAAATCTGTTATCATATACGCAGCCCTTGCATGAGACCATTTTACCATTAGTGTTCATCGGTTGTCTCCTTTCTCAAATAAGTCCATAAATCTATGGATCATCCTTCTCGTATGCCATACGTCAGAGAAATACATGGGCGTGAACCAGTAGTTCTCCATGCTATCATCGGAAGTCATCGGCTCCGTAAGAGCATTTCCAACCTTGATATAGCCGGCTACTCCCAGCAGAGAAATTTGAATGTAGCACATCAGGGCCACCAGCTCCTCAATATCTTGACCGATGACCAGAATGTGGTTCTGAAAGTTCAGCCCAGCATCTTCCAGCATATGGCGTGCCGAATTGATTGCCGCGATCAGGTTTGCGCCCGCACCGCAGCAGCAGTCGTTGATGGAAACATATCCTTGTTCCTCAACTTGTTGAACAAGGTCGCCCATCGTGACATCCGCCATCAGTTGACATACGTGGTATGGTGTAAATATCTGTTTCAGCTCCTCGTAGTCGAGGTGCAAATCCATGAACACCCTGCCGAGAAAGTCCTGCTCTGGGTTCTCATCCAGGGCCATGACCACATCGGCATAGAGTTCGGGGAAGATATGCTGCTGAGATTTTTCGTATTTGTTGATTGTTTCAAGATACCGCTTCTCGCGTTCGTCATAGTGGGATTTGTCCACGGTATTGGATATTGCACAGGCCGACATGACAATAAAGTCTCTCCAAATATCAATCGGGCGACTCCTTGGAGAAAGCAGCTGCTGAAATTTAGAGCGAAACTCATGATAATACTCGCTTTTCCTCATGGTCGTCCTATGCGGAAGATACTCTTTCTTAACAGGCCGAGCGGATTCCAGCATTGGAACAATCGGCGTTTCCTTTGTCTGCACCGCCTTTGGCGGAACAGCCATAGGCGGTTTCCACGGCTCCTCCATCGGTTTTGGCCGCGTCTGTATCCTTGGTTTCTGCTGAGAAGGCTTGGAATGTTTCTTCGGTTTCTTCTTCCGGGTATTTTTCCAGAATGGTTTCATTCCACGCCCTCCTTAAATATCATGTCGTAAATTACCTCTTTAGCCACGATTTTCTCCTTTCGCGTATAAAACGCTTACGGATATACTCCGTCTTCTGTTCGGAAGAGGCCGATGACCTCCTTGTCGATAAACTCTGCCGCGATGCCAAATACATTCCGCATTTTTGCATCAAAAGAAGTGCATGCGTAGCCGTACAGCTTCAGCGCAAACCGATAGGCGACGTCCTCGACGGGATTGTCCGGATCTTCCACAATGGCTTTCGCCAGCTCTGAAATCGCCCATCTCTGAACGCACCGTTTCTCAAATTCCTTTTCTTTGTCTTGCGCATGGCGGCACACCATCAGACCTTCTTTGATGTTGTTGCGTAAATTGTCCGGTTCGGTATAATCCAAAAATGCGTACAGGCCTTCGACAAACGCTTGACGTTCGTGCATAGCGATACCTCTTTCTCAGGGGGGGGGGTAAGGGAGCGCCGGCTATCTCCTTATTCACCAGCGCCCCCGTGGATATTTACTCCTCCGGATACTCTTCGCCGGCGTATTTCTCGGCGAACTCATCCTCCTCGATGGTGACGTACATAGACCGCAGATAGGCCTTGACGCCGCGCTTTTCGTTCTTGGTGCCCTCCTGGATGACCCAGTTGTAGGGACGGATGGTCAGATCCACGTTCCGGATCTCCGCGAAATCGAGGACATCAATGGACTCTTCGTCCAGCTTGGTCTTTTTCTTCTTCCGTTCAGGAATCATGTAGACCGTGGGCGGAATGTTCTCGAAGCTGACCGCTACCTGAATATAATAGCGGGGATCTTCGCCCTCCTCACGGGGAGGACGCTCCCGGATATTCCAGCCATCGTCCATGAGCTTCTGCGCATCCTTCGGATCGTCGATGTAGACGCAGAAATTCCGCTGGCCGGCGCGGTTGTACTTGCTCTCCCGACCGGAAAAGTTCCGGAACAGCAGGCGGGCGTTTTCGATCACGAGGTTATCGTTCACTCTGGGATTAGCCATAATCAAAATCTCCTTTTCAAATCTTCGATTTCTTCTTCGAGCTTTTTTACGCGGTTAAGCAGACGGCCCTCATAGGCCATAGCCGTGAGAGCCATCAGAACTGCCAATACGATATTGACCACACACCAAAACGGACGGCCAGTGACGCCTGAGATGAAGGCGGCCACAACATTGAACCAAAATATCGTCAGTAAAATGGTCATACCCGTCACCTCACATCAAAAGGCGTCGCAGCGTCTTCATGGGGTTCCCCGGCACTGAACCAGGGCGGCATATCATCTTCGACCTTCACATAAGGATCATCTGAGATAAACCATTCAAAGTCGCCGTATTTGGAAATATCCGCGACAGCGGTATCCACCATAGCGTCATAGTAGCCCCGGTCAATGCCGTCCTCTTTACCGAGCTGTTTGACCATCTCAGACTCCAGCCAGCGATAGCCCTTGGCCCCACCGGCCGAGGCGTAGCTCTTCTCGCCGGTCTTCTTATCCACGACTTCCCGCAGCAGCAAGCCTCCATTGTAGCCGGGTTTCATGGGGCAGAAGGAGCCGACCTTTCCCACGAAAATATAATTGTGACCCTGCTCGATCAGTGCGCCAAGTTCTTCATCGGAAACATGCCCCCATGTCTCAAGTAAGGCTTGATCCTTTTTGCTGGTATGCTGATCAAGGAACTTTTCGCCAGTTGTAGGATTCAAAATATAAGCTGTTTTCCGAAGAACAGAAACTCGCTCATACTCGGAAACATCTGGCAAAGTCTCGTTCGTATCCAGATACAGCGCGCTGGTGACCGACTTGGTCTCGCACATATCCTCGAACAAGATTTCCTCTTTGGAGAACAGCTTTTTGAACACATACGGAATCTGGAACTGGGTGCCGGTCGCCGTCCATTCGCCGGGGTGTTTCCGAATATCACCCGGCACATACCCATACGCCTGCTGGCATTTCTCCTCCGTGGCATATTTGGCAATGTAGACCGCGTTGTTCACCAGGCACATCCGGTCATAGGTGGCCTCGTGCTCAAAGACATAACCGTACTTTTTGCCGTAATCCATGACGAACTGGATAATCTCCGGCGTTGCGTCCGGGATTTTAATGGAGTCCGTCTTGATGTGGGCAACAGTAAAGCCCTGTTTCTGGACCTCATGCTTGAGGTTGACCATGAACAGGGCTCCGCGCTTGGCGACGATATTATCTTTGTTCCGGGTGTCCCGGAAGGGATTCTCAAAGTTGGCCGAGGTCAGGCCATAGACCGAGTTGATGGCGATCTTCAGTGCCTGGGCCAGAGCATCCGCCGAACTTTCGTCCGTCAGGTACTTGGCCAAAGCGCCGTTCAGCATCTTTTTCGCCTTGTCGAAGTTCTTATGCTTAATCTCCACCCGGGCATCCTTGATCTCCTGGAACCGTTTGGTGTATTCCGGCCCGAACAGCTCCTCGGCGATGATACTGCTGGGATGCATGGAGGCGATGTCCAGCAGTGCGATGTCACCGTACATACCCGGCTCGGCGTAGACGTAACCGCCTTCGCCCACCTCCTCACCGCGATAGATGGATTTTCCGCCTTCAAACTTATATCCGGGGAAGATGGGGCGGCCCTTCTTGTCGAAGACCGTGAATTCATCGAACTCCGGCTTTCCCATCGTAAATGGCAAATCCCGGTATGGGTCGTTGATTTGGGTCACATCGCCCATATTCCGGTAGCTGAACTGGTCTTGCGGGTGCTTGTTTCCGCCAAATATAATTCTGGTGGTCAGGGAGTTGGTGGTGTCGTTCACCGTCATCCCCGCCACGTCCGCCAGAATCTCCCGAGCCACGAAGTCGGCTTTCCGGGCGTTGAATACCGCCTCGGTGGCAATGACGTCGTTGTCGCAATACTCCGCGACCTTCTGCCACATATTCTCCGGCACCGGCTGGTCCCAGGGAAGTCCCAGCTCCTGATGGTGGATACCCAGCTCGATCTCCCATTTCTTCAGGCTCTGCTTAACCGAGCAGAAGTCATATACGTCCGTATAAGAGACGTTATACGCCTCCCCAAAGAAGCAGTTGTTGCTCCGGGCCTTCTTCTCACTGCTGATGATCTTCTGGGAGAGATTATAGAGCTGCTCATTGGTGTAGCCCATCAGCCGGGCATACAAAATATGGTTGTCGTACCTCCGGCAGTTGAACCCCACCAGCCGGAACTTCATCAGCTCCTCGATCTCCGTGGGTTTTGGATTGATCATCCGAACCACGGTCTGCCCGGGGCCTTCGATTTTCCAGTTTACCAGGAACAGGTTGGGGAAGACCTCCACATCATAGAAGACCAGCTTGGCCTCATCGTTCTTCACCGCGGGGCCGTCTTCGGCGGATTTGAACGGCATCTTGTTCACCAGCTTGATGCAGTAATCCGCCTGATTGGTGCTGTTGGCCGCGAAGGCCAGGACGGCGTTGCGCATATCGGTGACGTCATAGGTCAAACCGCTCTCATACGCATCCGTCAGAATCTTGTAGATAAAGTCGATTGAGGGCTTAGTTGCCGGATGAATCTCCTTATTCAAATTTCGTTTGATCTGAACTCTAAGCCCTTTCTCGCTTTGAATGACTTTGGAATTTACCACGTTGTTTTCTCCTTTCAATGGTAACCCAGAGCTTATCGTAGCGATAGGCAGGTCGTTGCACTTGGACAATTTGCGGCGCAGCGAGCTGTTTCCAGTGAATACCTTGACCTCGATATGGTCATCGTAGACCCGGCTGAGCCTGGTCACATCTCCGGAATAAATATAATGCAGGTGGATGCCGCAGCCGCTTTTACTCACCTCCGCATAGGTCGCCGGCCACTTGCCCGCCTCTTCCAGATTCCGCTCAAAGGACTTTCCGCCCTTGCCGTCCGGAATATCAAAGTCGATGACGATGTGGTTCTCCGGCACTTTGACATAGTGAAGTTTTGTGGTGTCGATGGAGGACAGTTTCGTTGCGACCTTCTCCCATTTCCGCCGGGGCGTGCCCTCCTCATTGGCGTACTGCGCCAAACAGCCGGCGCAGTCCCGGTCGAAGGCGGAGGTCTGCCCCTCCACAAGATTGATGGTGGGATGGGGCGGTTTATCGGCTGCCGGCTTTTCTTCCGGAGCCTGCTCCTCAAACTTTTCCACCCGAAACCCGCTGTAATAGTTCCGAACACGGGAGCCATCCCCCATGCTGAACCGTTCCTCATACTTTCGGAAGTAGTTCTTCAGCTCCTCCTTAAATATCATGCGGGAAACTGGATAGGGCACTTTTGCGTCGTCGCAGTAGGTCTTATACATCTCCCAGGCCGATTTCAGCGATACGCCGTCCTCCTGCTTGAACACATGGTAGGAGTCCACCACGAAGTTGTAGAAGTCATTGGAGGCCCCCATCATAGAGATGGGAATATAATCGTCATAGTAGTCCGGGTCCTCCAGATAGACCTCCTGGCAGTGGTACGCAATGCCGCCCAGCTCAAAGGGGATCTGCTTGGTCAGCGTCCGGTACTCCGCCGGGGGCACCTTGTCTCCGGTGGGCGTCACGTCGATCAGCCGTCGGATGATGCCCGACTTGGCGTCCGTAATCTTCACCGGCTTATTGGTGCCCATGATGAGGAACGCCTTGAACCGGTTGGAATAGGCCGAACGGAATTTCTCATTGACCGTCATCATCTCGTGAGAGACCAAGCTGTTGATCCGGGTATTATCCTCAATGCGGGAAAGGTCGCCGTCATGCTGGATCGCCACCAGCGGATTGGAGCGAAACGCCTCCAAAGCGAACGCGTTGCTGGAGGAGCCCAGATCCTTTGCGTTGAAGCTGGTGTAGTAGCCCTCGAAGAGCTGCTGGATCACATTGATGATCGTGCTCTTTCCCGTTCCCACCGCACCATAGAACACCAGGAACTTTTGAATCCGCTTGGACTCTCCGGAGACGATGGCGCCGATGCTCCATTCGATTTTGTGGCGCTCCTCGGGAGAATATAATGTGGAGATCAGCTTGTCCCACGCCGGCGTATCTCCGGGCTCCAAGGGGTAGGGGAGGGCTTTGCTGGCAAAGTCCCGTTTCCCTGATTTCGTGTTGGAAAAGATCAGTTTCTCGTCCAGCATATGAAACTGGTCCTTCATCTGCTTTTGGCAATACTTGTGCCAGGTGTCGATCATACCGGTCTCCGCGTCCCACATATGGAGAACGCGGATGTTGCCGTCAAAACGCTTGCGGTTTTCTTCTGCGTATTGGTCCAGTTCACGGTCGATCAAGTCGACCGCATCCTGTTCATCAGTCGACCATATTCCCCGTTCGTCAATCCATATTGCATAGAAGTCGCCGCCTCTGATCATGAGGTCGTTACTTTTCTTGATGATAAACTTGGGATAGATCTCGATGATACCGCGTTTCCCGCTGCGCGTTGAAATCATCAAGAAGTCCAGCATCGGGCCGATTACTCTCCTTCACCATACTCCAGCTTTTTTACTCTGACAGAAAGCTGATAGACCTGTTCCTCCTGTTTCCGGCGCTCCATTTCCGACCATACTGCGTATCCGAACGCGGCAGTAGCGAGTACGGCAACGCCGCGGTTTCTCCGCGCAAGCTTCGTCAACCGCCGTTCCAAAGCCCGGCAGTTGTGATTCAGCAGGTCTGTCAAATCGCCCAGGGTGCTCACCGGAACGAACTTTCCCTTCTTGCCCATCTCAAACGCTCCCTTCCTTCATCATTTCGCTGAGGTAATAGTTCATCTGATACCAGATCTCTGTGCGCCGCATATCACGGCCATTGTTGACCGTGAAAAGGCCGCCCTCTCCATTGCGTTCGTAACCCCGGTCCAAAAACCGTTCCAGCGTGGCGTCGACCAAATATCTGTCAAACTTCCGGTCTTCCATGCCGCCAAGCCCAAGGCTCACCAGCATGCTCCAGAACCACTGCCCGGTCCGGTCCCCAACATCGGGGTCATCCATGATGTGCTCCTCACAGCGGATGGAGAGGGCGATCATCATCTCCAAAATGCTGCATGGCCGGTCGTCCAGACAGGACGCCACCATGACGTCAGAATATAATTGCTCGCGACCGAACCGATATCTAAGATTGATGCCGTCTTCGGCCCGGTTGCCGTCCATCGGAATCGTATAAGTGAATTCCGTATCGTAAAGTCTGGCAAACAGCTTACGATAGGACTTGTTAGAATATCGGTCATCAACCACGAGCTGATACATCCAGTCAAAATACTGGTCAATCAGTTCATCCCGGGTCAAATGTTAGACCTCCCTTTCAAATTTTCGGAGGCAGAGTGCTGCGGAACTCCGCATAGCTGCGAAGATCCCGAAGGATCTCATAGTCGCACCGCTTGGGGTCGCTCCGGACAAAGACAGAGTCCTCCTCATACTCCCCAAAGTGGTCCAGCGCATCACCGACAATGTCCTCCGGCTCGTCGATGATGACTCCGTTCTCGTCAGACAGAATGCCGTCATCAAAGTAGGTCAAGCTGATCTTCGTATACCCATCCATCTCGCCAAACTCGTCCGGGGAGATGACATAGGGCGCCTCCACCTCATGCTCAGGAGGCTGCGGCACCGAAGTCCTGGAATACTGCACACGGTTGACCATCTTGGCATAGTCGTTGATGTCGCCCTTCTCCCGGTTCTTGGCGGCCGATGCCTGAATGGTTTTGGGCTCCTCCGTATCCGTGTCCGGGCTCTCCAGCCGCTCCTTGAGGTTGTCAATTTCTCTTTGCAGTTTTTCCTCTCTGGCCCGGAACGCCTGTTTGGCGGAGTAAATATCCTGCTCGGAAATCTCTTCGTATCTTGCCTTTAGAACATACCAAACAGAACCCCCGCCAACAGCGGCCCCGGCGAGGAACGCCAGGGCGGTTCCAAGTTTACTCATTGTATTCATCCTCCTCATCCCGCACGCTCATCACTGTAATGGCAAGGCCCCCGAACAGCAGCGCGGCGCTGATCAGGAGCCCTCCGGTGATGTGGCGTTTTCTTCTCGTGTTGACGGCATAGTCCAGCATGGACACCAGATTCGCAAATCCCTCCATGCTCACTGCCTCCCGGACGACAAAATGGTGACGCCGCCGACAAGGCACAGCCCGGACACAGTTGCCAGGGCATAGGACAGCAAGGTTTTGAGACAGTTTTTCATGATGCGCGCCTCCTTTAATCATAACTTGAAAAATAATGCGCCCCGACCTGGAACATCGGAACGCCGTAGGAATGGTAATGGCCGGTACGGAAGAAGACCGCATCGTAATTTGTACGGCTCTCCAGCTCTTCCCGCACCAGCTGCACCAATTCATCCTTCACATAACAGCGGGTGATGCGGTCTCCATACATACCGGAAAACTGATTCTTCTGGTAAATCACATCGTAAATTGTGTCGGGAAAGTGGGGGTCGTCCACCCGGTTCAAAATCACATCAATTACCAGCCGCTGGCCATACTCGCACTCTCCCTCGGCTTCCGCCATAACACAGAGGGCAATCAGTTCGATCTCCTCCTGGGAGACGGAAGGAACCTCCGGCTCCGTGGCGACGGCCTCCTCAACGGTCGGCTGCTCCACAGCAGGGGCCCTTTCTTTCGGCAGATATGCCGAAATATCAGCTTTCTCGGCAGGTTTGACGCTGTTTACGACCACGGCTTCGTATGTATCTGCCGCTTCATAGGCGGAAGCCGTCTCCGCTTTCCCAGAAAAGGATATGCCGGTCAGCGCCATTACCACGACCAGCAGGGAACATATCAATTTCTTCATGGTTCAGCCCTCACAGGGTCTGGTGGGTAGCCAGGGCATCGGTGATATCGCCCACCACATTGAAGTCCAGAACGAAGGAACGCTCATGCCCGTTCACAAAGTCCACGGCCTTCTCGCGGCACACCTCGAAGATGCCGAAATCCACGAAATTGTCGCCCATAGGCTCCTTGGGGTCGTAGATCCACCCCACCACGGCGCCGGCCTTGGTCAGTGGGAATCCGAGCATCTCATAGACTTCGTTGAGGAACAGATGGCCGCGGGACTTGAGCCGGTCATTTGCCTGGGACTGCCGGGCCAGCAGATAAAACCGGTTCTGCTCCGCGTCCTTCATGTAGGCAGGATGTCCCTCGTCAAAGATGCGGGCATAGGGGCTGTACTTGGAGGGGTCCCAGCCCTCGTCCACGACGTCCACGGTCTCCTTGACCTTCTTTTCCTTGCCCTTTTCATCCACAACGGTGGTATCGATCTCCTTGGCCTTGAGGTTGTACCGGAGCTCCTTTTCCACCTGCTCGCCGAACCGCTCCAGCACCCGGCCGCGGTAGTCCTTAAAGGACTGGTCCAGCGTCGCATAGGCCGCCGCCAGCGCCATATTGCGCTTTCTCAGAATTTTGTGACTGGCGAGAATGCAGGTGATGGACGCCGCGCCCAGCAGAACGGCGGGGGCATACAGCTTGACATACTGGAACCCGGTGTGGGAGTAGACCTGAATGCGGTCATTGCGGGCGTCCTCCTGGGTATAGAGCTCGCCCGCCGGGGTCACGCCGGACTCCTCCGCATTCTGAATCCGGTCCATATCATCGCCGGTCTTCTCCGCAACCTTGAGCGCCTTGGGGGTGGCCTGGCAGGCCATGACGGCGCTCACCACCACGCCGACCACTCCGGCTGCCACCAGCAGCTCCGGGCTCTTCTTCTGGATCTGGAACCCAATCTTGTTGAACGTCAGGTTCATAGACTTGACAAGTTCGTTCTTCTTCATGATTAAATGTCCTCCTTAGAGAATGATTTCGCAATGGATTTATAGATTTTTCCGACATTCTGAAGGTTTCCGTTGAACTCCTCCAAAATATCATCGAGCTTATCGTCAAACTTGTCGGCGATCTGCTCCTTAGCCTTCTGCACAACCTCTTTCTTGAGGCGGCTTTCATCGATTTTGGCCACACTTTTTGCGATCTGGTCGGTTACCCCGTCCGAAATCGCGTCATAGTGCTCCTTCACGGCGGCGCCGACCCGGGCCTCGATCTCCCGCTTAACGTCGTCCACCACCTCGTCCGTAGCCCGTTTTACCGCGGAATAGGACTCCCGGTCCACCGCACGCTGCACCGCCTGGTCGATGACCTTGGCCGGGATATCAACCTCGGCCTCGTTTGCCAGCCGGTCAATGCTGGTGTCCAGCTTGTCACATACCGCCTTCATCCTGGAATGGACGCCGATGGCATAGCCAACACCCAGCAACCCCAGGATACAGATGCCGACGCCAACGAAGGAATCGGTATTCAGCTTCATGTCTCTTCCATCTCCCTCACGTATTCGTGGTACTCGGCGTCCGTGGCAAACAGCATCCACTTGCCGCAGACCATGCCCTTGTACCCAAAGGAAGTCTCGTAACCATACATGGCTCGCGCCTCCTTAATTGATTTGAACCGCCCGCGGGAGCCGGATCACATAGCCCTCCGACGTCCGAACCACCTTGGCCGATTGAATATCCGACCAGCCGTAGCGGTTGGCCGTGTAATTCCGGCAGGTAACACCGGCCAGATCGTAGAGATCCGCCACCGAGGCCACCTCATACTTGGCGATAGCCGACTCCAGCTGGTCCAGCACCAAATCGGCGTCCCCCCGGGTTTCAAATATAATGTCGTCGTACTCAAACCCGACCGCCGCCCTGGGCCGCCCATACTCTCTCCGGTCGTCCCGCCGGTCATCGTAATATTTCTGGTAGGCAATTCTGGAACCGCCGCTTTTCCTGCTGCCGATGCGCCCCGTGTCCCCGAACAGGACAATGCTGATCACATCGGCGATGGCGGCCTTGACGCCCGGAACGATGACGTCGGAAAGAATGGAGCTTTTGACGTTCTCCGCGTCATCCGGCGCAAAGATGTTGAGGAACCTCCGGGCCTCGCTTTTCTTTTTCGTTTTCGCCGCTCCGGTGACCACCTTATCCAGTTTTTTCTCCGTCTTTCCGGCAGCAGTAGCGGTCGATTTTTCCCGTGCGCTGTGGGAATTGTTGGGGTATTCCGCCATTGTGTCTCCTCCTTGTTATTTGAGAGGTGTCGCTCTCGGCAGCTCGATGGTGTATCCGTTCCGGGTACAAACGATCTTTGCGCCCCGAAGCGACGTCCACCCGAATTTGCAGTCCTCATAAAGAGCCCGCACCCCGGCCAAATCATAGAAATCAGCCAGCGTGGCATATCCGTATTTCGAGATAACCCAGCGCAGATTGTCAAGCACATCGTCCGCGCCTTTTCTGTTTTCAAACAGAACCTCCTGGCACTCGCGCCAATTCTGCCGCATGGCAATCTCTTTGCTGTGCAGAGTGTCAACAATCGCCTTCTGGGTCACCATACTTCCCAGAACAACGCCGCCCACCACCAGCAATCCGTTTTTCAGAAAACCGTTCATGGTTTCTCCTTTCCGAAAATGAAAAAAAGGGAAAGCACCTTGTTTCAGGTACTCTCCCTTTGGCGAACCTCTTGCTCGATTACTTTTCAGAGTCTTCCTCGTCAGAATCCTCCGCAGCGACTTCGGTGTACTCCGCGTCCACCACTTCGGCCTTAGCCTTCTCCGCGGCCTTGCGCTCAGCCAGCTTGGCGCCGACGAAGCCCCACAGCCTCCTGACCCCGCCAATCATGGCGTAAGCCAGGAAACCGCCGACAACTCCGGCTACCAGCGCACCGGCGCTGCCGCTCTCCTCAGCCTCTTCGACCTCCGTGATGTCTTCGAGTTCCTCGTTCTCCATCACTTTCGCGTTCATTTCTTCCATCGTAAAGTCCTCCTTGTCATATAATGTTCCATAGATGGTTCTCCATAATAGGAGATGCAATTTTTGCGGATGTCACCAGCCGATATACCGTGGCGGGTTGCGGTGTCCGATCACCAGATAGGGGATGCCGTCCACCAGTTGAGAACTGAAATCGAACTCAACCCACCCTTTATCCACGTCCCAGCCAAGATTGTCGCCGATGGCCGGATCACAGGGAGGAAGGCCGAGCTCCTCCAAAAAGTCGTTGACCGTAATCTTTACCTCGTCCCGCAGCCGCTTATTCAGTGTGTTCTCAACCCCGCGGAGGGTTTCATAATCTGATTTGAAACAGGCGTTGGTCAGCGGGTCAAAGCAGGGCGTCTCGCCCCGGCCGGTGGGGATGAACGTTCGCTCCGGCACCCCGGCCTGCTCCAGCTGTTCCTTCGCCACGGCGTCCCGAATGGCCTGCTCCTTCTTCGGCCCTACGACTTCCACCGCCTTATCCTTGTACTCCTTCAGAGCAGTCTCGGAAATGGTATAGGCCGTGACCAGGGCCGCGTTCCGCCGTGCGCTGATGGAGCTGGCCCCAATGATGCAGGCGGCGGAGCATACGCCGGTAACGGCGGCCGGAATATAACATTTCCAGGTGGTTTTGACGATCTCAGAGGTGGTCAGGCGTTTCCCGTCCTCAATCTCCCTGTCGTCCACCATACGAAGCGCCTTGGGGGTAGCCCTTACCGCCATAACGGCAGCCGCCGCCATCCCGGCGATGCCGATGCCCGTCAAAATGGCCGGGCTGTGTTTTCGCATGGTCTTTTGCAGCGATTTCAGCGTGTTTGCGATGGCCTGTTTGTTCACAATGCCTTCTCCTCTCAAATATAATTTTGCTCAACCCTCGATCGCTTTGATGTCGTCGAGGAATTCCCATATGGTCTCTGCCGCAATCTTGAAAATCCGGTACTGGGCGTCCGTGTTGCATGTCTCGGAGTAAGTCTCCAGCTTTGACGCGAACCGCTCCACGGTCTCCGAGGCCAGCGTCCATGGGCGGTCCCAGACCTGCTGCAACAGCTCCTCCAAGGCCCATCTGGAGAACGTGACTTCCTCGGCCTCATGCTGGGGCCAATCAGACCTTGGCGGGTCTTCAAACCCCTTCAAAACCGACATGAGAAACAGAATCACCCGTTCATTCATGGAAACCGGCTCCTGCAAAAGCAAAGAGCCCCGGTCAGGGCTCCTCGCTTCCAGATGTTCCATGCTCACGGGCGGCAAGCGCTTCGTTCACTTTTTCCTCGATGATCGCGTCCTGTTCCTTATCGTCCGCCCAGCTGGACAGCAATGTTCCAATCCCGCCGAGGGCCAGTCCGACCAGGGACAGCACCTTAAATATCGTTTTCTGGTTCATAAACTCAAACCTCCTGTTTTTCATGGTTCTCCATAATAGGAGATGCTATTTCTGCGGACTGGTCAGATTTCCATGTCCTCCCACTCTTCGTAAGTGACCGGCGGGAACGGGGCGCCGATGATCCAGCACTCCACCTCGCCATTCAGCCCGTCGTCCACCACTGTCCTCTGATGGTCGAAGTCCACCCAGTAGAGCCCGTCCGAAACCATCCATCCGATCTTGTCTCCCTCCGGCGTCTTGCTGATGCCCAGAAAGTCATAAAAATCATTCAGCGTAATGAATCCGCCGCTAAGGGCAAAATTCCGGTTGAGATGGTATTCGGCCTGCAAGACCTGGCTGATCGTGGCCTGGAAATATCGGCTGGAGATGGCGTCGTAGAACAACCGCTCCTCCTCGTCGGCCTCCTCAAACCCCAGCGAGGTTGTGGCCGCAAAGGTTCCGGCGTAAATGGGGTGCTTTTCACTCTGTTCCACGGCCAGCGCGGCCATCACCTTTCTGTGGGCCTCCTCGCCGTAGAGCTCTTTCACCTTCTGCTTGTAGCGGTTGAGCGAACGGCTCGCCAGGGCGTAGGCGCTGACCAGAGAGGCCTGCTGACGCCGGTTCAGGACATTTGCGCCGAAAATACACCCGATTGTAGCGATTCCCGTGACTGCCGCGGGAACATAGCATCGCCAGCAAGCTCCTATCGCCTCCATCCGGGTCAAATTTCCGCCGTTTTCCACATTTTTGGCCTCTTTTTCCCGCTCAATGCACTTGAGCGCCTTGGGGGTGGCCCTTACTGCCAGGACCGCCGTGGCCACCACGCCGGCAGTGCCGGCGCACGTCAAAATGGTTGGCGCCGCTTTTTGAAGCGCCTTTCCAGCCCTTTTGAACAGGGCGGGTTTTGCTTTCACGTCCGCACCCTCCTTAAATAGAATCGAAGAGATGATGCTTCCGGCAGATCTCGCAGAACTCGCCTCTCAGAGCATTATGTACCTCCAAAATCACAGGAACCTCAGGCGGCTCCGGCGTCTGAATGGAATGGCCCAGCACCTCTTCCACGAAATCGACGACCTTCTCGGCCGTACCCTCCAGAACATAGCCGGTATAGGCGGTGATGACCAGCTTTTCACGCTCGGTCAACCCGGGCTTTCGGTGGAACCGGCGGTATTTCTGATAAAGCTCCGGTATGCCATGCTCCTCAGCCGACCGTTTCCAGTCCAGATGGTGCTTGTCCGCATCGAGAACCACCATGCCGTGCCTGACCGCCCGCACCAGCTCCGCCTCACTTGCCCCATACCAGCACATATCGGCAATCAGGTTGGAGTTTTTCCCCACCTCGATCTGGTGCTGCTTGGGGGAACGGAACACCGGCGCCGCCTGGCCGGGAACGGCATACTCCGCCCTGGGGTCGAACTTCCGCAGCGCCTCAAGATTCTCCTCGCTCAGAAAGAGGTCGATACCCCGTTTGGTCAAAATATCAAGATAGGTCTTCGCCATGACGTTTTTCTCCTTTCAAGTTTCAATCTCTGAAATATAATCCGTCCAGAATGGACTGGGCCGCATCTCTGGCCACGGAAAAGGTAAAGCCGGGGTCTCCAGTGTCTCTTGCCGATGCGGACATTCTCTCTACAAACCGCGCCACTACGGCGGTTGGGGGAGACTCCTTCCTCCTGGTCAATCTCCCGAAGCAGCTGCTCCAACGTGAACCTTTGCAGACCAAGCTCCCGAAAATAGGAATCATTTGCCGGGACCAGGCCCATATTATACTCAATGTCGCCGATGAGGTCCTCGATAAAGTCGCCCATGACCACATCGGGATATCCAAACTCCGCTTTCATGGCGTCAGGGCTCATAGGGGACCTGCTCCACGTCGCCGCCCGGGACCGTCACCGAGCGCATGAGCATGCCGGTCTCCTCGTCGAAGTAGATCGCGTCCGCCCGGTGATCCCAGTCCTCAAACTGTTCCGAGATATTCTTCCCTCGGGACCGCCGCAGGGCAATCAGCTCCTCGGCAATGACGCGCCGCCATGCCCGTGCAATGGGCTTCCGGCTCTGGGCGAGGACGTTATACAGGCCCGTCTCTGTGACGAACGTGACCTTTCTCCGCTGTCCGCCCACGACGGCCAGGAGCACCAGCTTCTCGTCGTCTTCACAGACGTTGGTCAGGTTCCAGACGTTGTTGCCCCTATAGCTCAGCAGCTCGGCCACGTCCGTGGCTTTAAACAAGGGCTCGTCCAAATTCCCATACACCGGGAGGGTGCGGTTCTTGAACTGGATACTGCCTACGATTTTGACTTCCATACGTATTCTCCTTTTTTCAAAAAATTTAGAGAGGCGGTGCCGGACTCGAACCGGCAACCCACAGGTATTTCAGCCTGTTGCTCTACCATTGAGCTAACCTCCTCTCCATAATAGGAATTGCAAAATCTGCGGAAGAAAGGCAAAAGCCCCTGTTACGGGGCCTCTGCCTCAGAGTCCGACGCTTTTCAGCAATTTGTCAAGCTCTTCCTTTGTGAGTTCTAAATCCACATTCAACTCCACATGCATCTTGTCCTCCAGAACCGTTGTCCGCAGCCGGTTGAGCCGGATGTCAACATCATAGCCCAACTTGTCACGGACAAGCTTCTCTGCGAGTTTCGATGCAATCACAGTCGTAAATTTTGATTCCAGTCTCATTTCGTCCATGCTCCTTTACCTCCTTATCGAGCATCGTTCTCCGTAATAGAACCTGCGAAATGAGCGCAAACAGAAAAGGAAAGAGCCCTTGTCAGGACTCCTCCTTTGAAGAATTCTCTTTACAAATGATTTCAGCCTTCAATTTAAGCATTTCCGCACGCAGTTCGTTCGCCGCATCGATTCTGCCTTGATGGTATTGAGCCCGTGCAAAGCACAGTGCGGAAAATACCCCACAGGCAATCGCCTCAACGCCGACTACCGCAATCGCGATTGTTTTCTTCATATCCATGTCGAAATCTCCCTTCTAAAATAGATCCTTCCATAACAGGAACTGTAATTCTGGCGCAAAAGGAAAGAGCCCTTGTCCGGGCCCATCCCTCAGTAAATCCAATTTTCCTTCGCAAAGAACAGCGGAACAGCAATCGTTCCAAGAAGCGCCATCGCCGTTCCATCACTTCCCACATAGGCCGATAAGCCTCCGCAGACAAGTAATCCAACCGCGCACAGCTTGTTTTTCAACGTCTCCATAAACCGCAGCTCCCTTCCAAAATTAGTTGGTTTTCCATAAAGGGAGTTGTCAAATCGGCGCATGGTCAAAGACCGTCTCCCACGGCTGCTTTGGCAGGGGTTTCATTTTCAGCGCCCACATGATCTGCCGGATGGTCACGGTGGGGTAGAGCCCGTCCGTACCCTTCGCCGCCCTGCTGTCAAAGTACGCCCGGAATCCAGGGTGCAAATATAATGGGTCGGTGAGCCAGTCGTCCACCTCCGTCCAAAAGGTCGCCTTTCTCTCCGGGTCAAACCGCTGCTGGATGACCGCCAGGCCCCGTTCCTCCACCAAGAACAGGGTGCAGGAGTTGTAGACCGGGTGGTCGCACCGATAACGCTGCCCGTACATGGACAGATAAATCGGAGGTTTCTCAAAGTGATAACGCATGGTTTCCTCCAAACTATAAAGAGGAAAAGCCCCTGTTACGGGACTTCTCCTCCGCGTTGATAATGCTCAGTCGTCGAACATCTTGCACGACGCCTTGCAGTGAGGGTAGGGTCCTCCGCAGGCCCTGCATCCGGCGGGCGGCATATCGTCCTGGAAGACCAGGCAGCTGTCGCCTCTTTCGTCTTGTACGAGCTCCATCGGATCTCCGCTCTCGTACTCATACTCCATTTCGTCAATCTCCCATCCGCACGATGGGCAGGCGTAAATATCGCAGCCACCTCTCGGGTCTTCTTTCCGGTCCATGACCGCCCGCACCGGTTGCAGATCGCGAATCCCCGGTTCAGGTAGTCCATCAATTCGGCTCCCTCCGGGATAATGACCTTGTTCCTCTTTTTACGCATTTGCATTACCTCCTAAGCAGTCCGGGGCCTTGCGGCTCCGGCGTTCTTGAGGTAAAGAGCGCTCTCTCCTCATAAAGCGCCTTGTAAATTCGGCGGCTGCGTGCTATGATTTGGTAAATGTAAGGAGTGGTGCACATGCCTATTTGCGTGGTATGCGGTGAGGAATTCGATCTCGCCTCTGTAAGAAGGAAATTCAGCCGCCAATATACCAAAGGTGTCTATGACCAATGTTTCCCGGACGCCAATGTTTGTTATGATTGCGCTCTTTCGGACATCAGCGCCAGTTGGGGGAGCGGCGAAGACCAAATCGAAGATATGGGCTCTGGATGGGACCCAGACTAAAAGCAAGAGCCCTTGTCCGGACCCCTGCTTAGTTGAATCACCCGTTTCTTGCCTGTCTCTTTTGGTCAATGATTTTGAAGTTCCCAATCCACTTTTCCATCAGCGCGACAGGCCGCCTCACAACCGCCGCAATCTCCTCTGCGTTTTTCCCTTCGTCGTATAAGCGGCGCGCTCGGCCAATGTCGACCCTCAGAATGAATTGGCGCTTTTCTTCTTCCGTCCATTTCATAAACAGATACCTCCTCAAAAATATCGGGCGTTCTCCATAAAGGGCCCAGATAATCATGCGGATAAAATGAAGAGACTGTGCTGCCTGCACGGCCTCTTCAATTTTTTGAGCCTGTCCGTTATTTTGCCGGCTTAAAGCGGCCAAACAGATTTCGGAATGTTGTGGACGAGTAGACGCCGGATTCCTCAAATTTGAATCCCCGCTTCATCCAGATTCCGTAGAACACCAACGGCAATATCAGTTCCGCGGCCGCAACACCCGTCCGCACATACCGGTCGATCTTCTGCTCCCGAAGCTGACGCGCCTGATTTTCCTCCTCGCGGGTCCGGTCGGCATCCTTAGCGGCAAGTTCCTCCTCGCGCTGTCTGCTGTCCATCTCCCTCCGTTCAGATTTCTCCTCCACGTCAGCCTGGGCCTTGATCTCCTCGATGCGGAGCTTATGCAGCGACACCAGATCCCGAATCGCGTCACCTCTCCGCCCATCCTCGACCGGCAAGGTCTTCAAGTTCGAGATCTCCGTTTCGATCACCTCGTCCAACAAAGTTTTGATCTCTGCCATATGCTTTATCTCCTTTCAAAATTTAGAGTTGGCTCCATAATAGCCGGTGTTATTCGTGCGGGATGAAGTCTTTGGCTTTGACCCGGAACGCAACCCGCTTTTTGCGGAGAATTGCGGATACGTCTGTATCCAGCTCCAGATATAGATGCGGCCCATCCACCGGGTCCGAATGGTCAACCCGTAAAACACCAACCGGACGGTCTTGAAATAGGTGCATGCCAATCAAAATACCGATGCAAAGCGCCGCCATCACTGCGAAAATAACCATAAAAGCAACTCCTCCATTTGAACTGTTTTCTCAAATTTTCCTCCCGGGAATTTTTCAGGGTATCACTGTAACACGGTTTCCGGGCGGCTGCGTGCGGAAAATGAAAAAAAGCAAAGGGCCTGTTCAGCCCTTGCTCCTGGATTTGAATTTCCATTTCAGCTCTTCCAGCTTTCTTGACGCCGTATTCCTGACCTCTGGAATGGACGCGAGCGCGACCGCCATCGTAACGGTGGGCACAATCACCTGCCCGATCCAAAGGCGCAGCTCCCGGCTTGCCTCAATCTGCTTGTAAGTCATAATGCTATCACCTCCATAAAGGCCTCTGCTGTTTCCGCGTAAATATAAAAGGAAAGAGCCCGCGTTTCCGCAGGCTCTTCGCCAATCAGAATAAGGTCTTTCTCAATTCGGTATGACTAAAAAGTTTGAAGTATCGATACGTCACCGTGCTCGACTCAAATAAGTTTCCGTAATCTTCGGGTTTTACAACCACAATTCCGATACGATGGTCATACTTGATTGTGTGGCCAGCTTTGTATAGGACTATGCATCGTTTCCCCTTATCTTTTCCTCGTGTGACTAAGCAAGTGTCTCCAATCTTCAAATCGTCAAACTCTTGAATTGTCATAGAATTCGCCTCCTTTCCATAAAGGAGCCTGCCTATTCCACGGATTTATCCTCATACACCACCCGTTTTCGGAGCGAACTCCAGGGAACATACCGCTCCTTCCGGCAGACCGGGCACCAGAACTGGCTCGTTTTCCCACCGATGTCCACCAGATCACCGGAGTCAGCTTCCAGTTTACTGCCGCAAATAGGGCAGTTGAAGCGGTAGCACTGCCTGACCGCCACATCCACAATTCTCAAGCTCAATCCCTCCTTTTGCTCAGCAGCCAGAAGAACCGTCTGTACGCGGCGTAATAGACGTCCCGGCAGCATGGAATATCATACTTCATCTTCAGCGCGTCATAGGAGAGCCCCTCTGTTACGCCCCGCAGCAGATAGGGGTAGAGGTCTGGGTCGGCCCCGATGGCCGCCTGCTCCACCATCTCCATGCGCTCGGCGAAAAAGAGCCGGGACTGGGCGCACCGCTCCGTGGGGTCGCCCTTCATCTGGCCGCTCTTGACGAAGACCTGAAGATCGGCCGGACGCTTGCTCAGCCCGTCCAAAGAGCTGCGGGCCCTCTTCCAAATGGGGTATTGCAGGCAGAAGTGCTTCAGCTCATAGTAGCGGTGCTTGCCGAGCCAGAATGGGTTCTTCTGGGACACCTCCGGGCGAATATCATGGGCCATTATCGCCTCTCTCCTTTCCAAAAGTATCCGGTCTCCTCGTACAGTCGTTTTGGAGAGATGTAAAAATTGATCCTCCCATACCGGGAATCCATCTCCTCAATGCTGGTCACCAAATTGCCGCCGCGGGTGGCCTTACCAATCGGCAGCCAACCCGAGATAATGCCGGCTCTCACCCAGGACGCATCCTTTCCGTAGACTCTGGCGACCACAGCGACCGGAACAGAGCCTGGATGAAATTCCTGTTCATTCATCGGCGTCTACCTCCTTTCAACGGCTATTCTAAATTAGGGACCGCGTCTTCGTAAAAACAACCTCGGTGGAAAAAAGAGAAAGAGCCGCCGTAACAGGCGGCTCCCGCTCTTTAGAATCTTCTTCCCGGACGCCAGATCATGAACAATTTCTTCGCTTTCTTCTTGAAACTGCTCCACCAGGCCGGCTCAAAGCTGGCGATGTACCATACGAAACCAGCAATCACACTGATCACACATACCACGCCGCACAGCTTGCGATAACCGCCCCAGGTGATAGGCTTCTCGGTCCATTTCTGCTTGTTCATAATATCTACCTCCTGATTTTGTTCTCCATAATAGGCGGTGCCGTTTGTGCGGAAAAGGGAGAGCCGCTGTATCAGCGGCCCCTCCCGGCTTTTCGGAAGTCCACAAATATAATTTTGTCCGACTTCGGATGTGTCAGTCTGACTTTGACCATTTGAAATTTCCTGTCCAGAAGATTTGTCCACAGGGCAGCGCCTGCTGTTGATACCGCGCCCACAATCACAAATGTTCCGACTGCGCTCAGAATTTTCCTGGTCCTCATAACCATCACCTCCATAAAGGACTCTGCTGGAACTGCGAAAAAGAAGGGGCCTGTCGTCAATCCGACAAGCCCGTCTCTTTCATGATAAAAAGTCCAAAATGTTTTCTCGTACATTGAATTCCAAATACAACGGTTTTACAGTTTCATCCGTAAGCACAGCGGTAAAGTCAATCCCAAAACATACCGCATCGTGATATTTCTCATTGAAAACCCACCCAGCAATCTGCCCGCATCTGGTCAAGGGAAATCCCAACATTTTATAGACGTCATTCAGAAACAAACAACCATTCGCTCTCAGTAATTCGTTCGCAAAGCATTGCTGAGATTTGAGAAATGCAATATTTGTTCTCATATTCTCAGTCCATTTACTTGAGCATCCTTCTCCAAAAACTTGATTATGCTGGTATGGATCTCGCTCCACAGATATATCAGCTTGTTTTGTATCGATTTCGATCGACTCTTCACCTTTGCTTTTAATGACGATATTGATCTCCATTGCGCATACTCCTTCAATGTAAATAGTAACCATTTGGTTCCATAAAGGGCTCTGCTGGAACTGCGAAAAAGAAAAGGAAATGACTTCAGGGTCGGCCCAACGAAAACCGTTGCCCGGTGGGCGCTATCTTTGATTAAGTTATTACTTGGCGGCACGCCTTCGTGTCTCACCGCTGGATTTCCACCAGCATCTATCCATTTCCCAGGAGGGCCAGCCTCGAACTGGCTAAACCATATCCGGTTTCGCCCTATCGCTCCTCCATAAAAGAATTTTCAAATTCTGCGGACGGGCTCAAACCTCCGGTTTCTAACTTAGATTAAACCAGGCTATCCTAAGTTAGAAACGCAGAAAAAAAAGAGAAAGAGAGAGAGGGGGGGCGAAAAGAAAGAGCCGCTGTAAAAACGGCTCGATCCTTTGTCAAATATCCTTACTCAGAAACACTTCGTTTCCACGCCTCCATACCTTGACCGAACGCTTCGACCGCTTGATGGCCGCGGCCAGACAAGACCGGCAGACCGTTGGGGATTTGTAGTCGTCCTCGCCAAAATCTACTTTTACGATTTTCGCATCTCCGTTTACAAAATCCTCAATCAAGTCTTGCAGCTTGTGATAGCCGCCCATCTTTGGTATCGCGTCAACCGGTATCAGTTTCATGATTACAAAACTCCTTTCGCTTATGGATACCTCCATAAAAGGAGCTGTGATTTCTGCGAAATAGGAGCAAAAGAAAGAGAGGCGACTTTCCGTGTAGACATCGAACATAAACTAAGATTTTGCGTTTACGCGTTTAGCCTCTTCACTTTCATACCCTTTCGGTAATCTTTTTCCTCTCCATAATAGGAGATGTAAAATCTGCGCAAAAGAGAAAGAGCCCGTTTAAGTGGCTCAATCTCCTTCGGATGATTTCCTGCTTTCCGAACCTCTTATTTTATCCCAATCAAAAATCTTCCGACCTTAGCCAATGGGCTCCTCAAAAACGGATCACCATACTTTACAACTCGCTTTGCATATATGAGCTTGTGGCAAAAATATTTCCTCACAAATTCCTGGTCGTTCATTCGGTTAAAATCATCAATCACCCTTCTTGTTACAGAACTCATAAAAGGTCGCTTTTCTAACCGCATTACAATCACCTCCATAAAAGGAGCTGCGCTTTCTGCGAAAGCCACCGCAGCATGGTCATCTCGCAGGGATAGTCCTCGAACCCAATCGTCTCACAGGTGATCAGCCCCTCCAGCACGCCGAGGATAACCTCCGCCTCATACTGCTTGTAAGGGACCAGCAACTCCGACAGTTCCCGGTGAACCGCCCCGCATCGGACGCACCGGAACCGGCGCATAGACACTCTGGCCGTCTCCCGCCCCTTCGTCCGTACCAGTCTCGGCACGCTGTCGTAGTATTTCAGCTCCCCGCCACACTTAGGGCAGGTGGATTGGTCCCGCATCACCATAAGCCGCCCTCTATTCCAAGTCAAAAAATATTGTGTAGGAATATGCTTGACAATTCGTACACTATCATATATGATTAGGACGGGCGGTGCAAGGGGCAAAAAGAAAAGGAGCTGCTAAATCAGCAGCCCCAATTTTCATCCAGATTAAAACACACCATTCTTCTGAAACACGTGATCGACCTGCTCGCACAAATCGTAATCCAAATCCCGCAGCACTCTTTGAACTGTACTGACACCATGCTGGCATCCCGCTCTGTACGCCGCATAAAACGCTATACCGGCTGGAATTGCCATACAGATGCCAGTGCAAATTCTCCTGTGCTTCGACACAAATTCTTTTGTTTTCTCGAACATATCAAACAACCTCCTTAAAATTGGTGCTTTATTCTTCCATAAAGGAGGATGAATTTCTTGCGAAAGGATGATTTTTATGAAAGATTGGATTTATGCCAAAAGCTCCCACGAAATGAGCAAGTATGGCGGCCCAGTCCAGTACATCGCAAAAATAAGACGCCATGAGTACCAGAAAACGGCTCGCGCGCTCAACCGGAAATGGCTCATCGGCACAATTCCAACCTTGCTTCTTCTTGTTCCTTTTGCGGCAAAGGGCGTCTACGATCTGGTGGAAGAACACCGACAAAAGAATATAATTACAGATGAAGAAGCTCGACAGGCCGAACAGGATCTTATCCAGGTCTGTTCAGAATCCGAATCGGAGGAACCGCCATGCTGACCCAATGTCCAGAGTGTGAACTGCCGGTGAGCGACAAGGCAAACGCCTGCCCTCATTGCGGCTACCCGCTAAAACCCTCTGAAAAGCAGAAAAGACCTCGCAAATCTAACAAGCGACGGCGATTGCCGAATGGCTTTGGTCAGATCAGCGAGATCAAAAATCGCAACTTAAGAAACCCATTCCGGGCGATGATAACGGTGGGAAAGACGCCGGACGGGAGACCAATCTGTAAACCCTTAAAACCAGAGTCCTACTTCGCCACCTACAACGACGCCTATGCCGCCCTGGTGGAATATAATAAGAACCCCTACGACCTGGAGCCGTCCATCACCATGCTGGAGCTCTATAATAAATGGCTCCCGGAGTATGAGAAGACGGTGAAGAGCACCAAGTCCGCAACATCAGCCTGGGCATACTGTTCGGCAGTCTATAAGATGCGGGTCATGGACATCCGGGCCCGCCATGTAAAAGGCTGCATGGAGGAGGGGGTGGCCGTCATCCGCGGCAAGGAGCAGCATCCCACCGCCACCATGAAGAACCAGATCAAGTCCCTGTTCAACATGCTGCTGGACTACGCCCTGGAGTATGAGCTGGTGGACCGGAACTACTCCCGCACCTTCAACCTCACCGAAGAAACGGTCAAGGAGATCCAGTCGGTGAAAAAGGAGCATATCGCTTTTACGGACGAAGAGATGGACCTGCTCTGGGCAAATGCCAGCAGCAAGCAGGGCGTCGACATCCTGCTCATCCAGTGTTACTCCGGTTGGCGCCCTCAAGAGCTTGGTTTATTGGAACTGAAAGATGTGGACTTGGAGAACTGGACCTTCCAGGGCGGCATGAAGACGGACGCCGGCGAGAACCGCGTCGTCCCCATCCACTCCCGCATTCAAGACCTGGTGCTCCGAAAATATCAGGAGGCGGAGGCACTGGGCAGCCCCTATCTGCTCAACTGGGCCGACCCCAATAACCGCAACCGGAAAAACCTCAAGCTGACTTATGCCCGGTATCAGAAAGCCTTCGAGCGCATCCGGGACGAGTTGAAGCTGGACCCCAACCACCGCCCGCACGACGGCCGTACCCACTTTGTCACGACGGCCAAGCGCTACGGCGTGGACGAGTACGCCATCAAGTACATGGTGGGCCACAAGATTTCCGACATAACGGAAAAAGTCTATACCCGCCGGGAGTTTGCCTGGCTCCGGGAGGAGATCGAGAAAATAAAATAGTGTGAGTATGACTTGCGCGCCACAATATTTTGTGGTATGCTGCTCGACAAAAAAAGAGATACCTCGTATATGGAGAACCGGACTGGTATGGAGGAACACTATTAAGCCAGAAAGAAGGCGCTTCCATGGCCAGATTGACCAATGAGCAAATTCGGAATATGCCGATTGACGAAGCCGACGCATATACCGATGCTCATCCCGCTGAAGCATGGAGTTTTGCCAAAGCTCACGGTGCTTCCGCTATTGCACAGACAAAGAAAGCGGCAAAGCATGGCTCCAAGACCAAGGTTCTATTTGCAGAACCGGAAACAATCGAACTTGCCTGATAACACACGACCGCCCTTGACTGTTCGCAGCAGTTGAGGGCGGTTCCTTTCTGACTTAATACTATTCCTCCTGTTTCACAGGAGGTTTTGTGCTTTGCTGATATAAGTCACGCCGCCTTCGGCGGGCGCTCCTGGAGGCGACAGCCGACGTAGGAGCTGGAGTACGACGCGCTGTCGTAGTTCACGCAGAAAGGCCCGCGATTCTGGAGCCGGTCATAGTTACCGCCATGGCGCAGGCACAGGTAACTACCGTAGAAATCCCAGCTATCCGGGACACAAGTTGTAGTACTGCCAGAGGATTCGGAGGGGTAAAAATTGTTGTGTACGAATGATTTGAACAGGCACACAAAATGTAGGAATATCGATGTACGAATAATACATAAATAATATATGAGTTATCTACATTCCTACGCTTTTATCCACTTCTATCTAGCTCTAAAACCGTTGGAATAGTAGCAATTAGAGGTACTTAAAAGTGAAAAAACTTCTAATAAGTTTCTATAGTGAAAACTTAAAATCCAGCAATATCAGGGCTCGAACGGTCAAGGTGTAGGAGTAGTCAAGTAATAACCGACTCTCCTACACCTCTTTTTACACCGTTCTGCCGCTTTAAGCACAGAAGCAAATAAATAGCTTTACTCGCCGCCGTACCCGCGTACATCCTCGACAAACGACCTGTTTCTCAAGTTATTTTCATACGCTTCCTGGATGATACGGATGGCGATGTCTACCTCACCGTTTTGCAGACCGTTCTCCCGGATAATCTCCTCGTACTCTGCATAGATGCGAAAGACTCGCTTGAATTGCTCTCTGGTCACCGGATTATCGGGGCAAACGCAGTACGATGCAAAACTTATAATCGAGCTGCGCTTGCTTTCAATGTAAAGAGACATGGTGATCTCATTGTTTTTATCCAGCCCTTCTTTCAGAACTTTAATGGATTCGTCATACACCTCTGCCCGATCATTGACCCACTTCATCCAGGAATCGCGTTTGGCAATATTGTCTGAATTGTAATGGGACTCCACGCTGCTTAGCATAGTTTTCACATCATGAATGGTTGTGGACATTTCCTGCATGGTCTGGCGCTCCTGCTTTTTACGAGCAAAATACTTTCGGATTTTGACGAATTCAGGAACGACTTTTCCCTTAAATTCCAAAACCTCACCGATGATCTGCATAACCAGAAATATGCCAATAATGGCTAGACCTAAAGCGACGGGCACATTCAGATACTCGATATAGCCAATCATTGTGATCGATCACCACCCCTTTACCAAGGCGGCTTTTCGTAGTCTGAGCCGTGAATGCTGAGGGCCAAGAGCATAATTTTCTTTGACCATCGCTCGACCTCCTATATTAGACGAACACAGACCTCAATCGCCCATGACTTCCTCAATCGTGCCAAGATCCGTCCACTTTACGTTGACCGTCCCCGGCTCCCATACGTTGTTGTCCTGCCCGGATCGCCACACATGGCCGTTGTGGGTGCAACAATCCCCGGTGTTGTACAGGCTCGTAGACATGGCGACGAAGGGGAGGGCCTTCTTAGGATCGTCCGACCAGTAGAACCCCCACTGGGCGGGCAGTTCCTCCGGCTCCTGGGGGTAGGTGTCGCTGTTGTAGTTTTGGATAAGGCGCACAATACGCCCCGCAGAAGACCGACACAGGAACCCGTCCGTCTTGCCGGCTTTGCGCTCCAGCATGTTCTTCTTGGCGACCGCGGCAGAGAAGTCTGGAATATAATCCTCTTTCTCGTACAGTTCGGTGCCCGTCATGCCCTCGGAGGTCTCCTGCAAATCCTGGGCCCGGCGCATGCCGTATTCCCGCATAGTGGTCAGCACAAAATCCTTGTCAGTCAACTCCGTTCACTCCTTCCCGAATCGCATTGGCCAGTTCCACATAGGACGCCAGCTCTTTCTGAGCACGATACAGAGCCTCGTTGCTGAGGTCGATCTCATTGTCCATGCCTTTCTTCAGGAACTCCTCATAGTTGTCCCGGACGTTCCGGACAATCCCGTCCCAGGTTTCCACCTCCACGTGGTACTCGTCGTACTCATATCCGGTGAACTCCTCGGTTTCTGCCGGTTTTACATTTTGAAACAGCCGCACAAGGCTTCGGTTGGTTCCCGGGATCTGCTCCACGGTGAACTTCCCCGGATCGACCATTCCCTGTACTTTCATAGGTGCCACTCCTTTCAGGCCGCCCGATAAGGCGGATATAATCGTTGTAGCCGCCGACATTCCCTTCGGACGACTTTCTTGAGATTGAGCATGGTATTCGGCTGGTAATACCGCTCCAATATTCGCTGACTGTTGCACTTACGCAATTGCCCCAGTCTTGAGATCAGCCCGGATGCCCGCTTAAAAGAAATGACCCGGTTCCGGTCTCGCCGGTGGTAGTAGGTGTGCAGCGCTTGCTTGAGTCGGAACAGATTGTGCTTTCGGAGGATCGTGTACCCATGCCCGAAACGATAGCCCAATGCCGACGGAATTCTTGGACGGCGGTGCCGCTGTTTCTTCTCGGATAAGTCCCCGTGGGCCTTTGCCACCTTTGGCGTAAAGCCCACCCGGAAGATCTGCCAGGTGTCTTTCAGTTTCATGCCGATTTCACCCAGCCATGCTTTGATGTCCTCCAGCAGCTTCCGCAGTTTCCGTTTATTGGGACCGAAGATTGTGAAGTTGTCCATCTGCCGCAGATAGTGGCTCACGCCATATTGCTTTTGGTGGATCATCAGATCCAGCGGTTGGAGCAGCAAATGCAGGAACCATGCGGAGAAGAATGCGCCGATCAGGACTCCGTACTCCATCAGCGCATCGCATAGCCAGAGCGTTTCCCGATCCTTGAACAGCCGTTTCAGCGCGTGGATGACATACGGCGGGTCCACCTCCACAAAGCAATGGTGAATATCGCACTCCGCGCAGTATTGGGTGCCCACAGGGTCGTTCTTCATCCATTTCTTTAAAACCTTTACGCCATAAGAGTTGCCACGCCCTGGTACGCTTGCGATACAATACTTGTCCATGCTCCGCCTGATGTGCGGGATCATGGGCTGCACCACCGCATGGTGGACATACTGGTCCGGCCACAAGAGCGGCTCGTTGATATCCCGCCATTTCCCTTTGCCGCTGTCCGCGTTCCGGTCCCACTTCCGCCGTTGCAGCGGTTTATGCATATGCTCGTCCCCGGCCACCAGGTCCTCGATGAACTTGCGGAGTTTTACCACATATTCATCGATATGCTCCTCGATTTCCATGACCTTCTTATTTAAGCTGTGGTCGCCGTTGCGCCGGTGTCCCCGGTTGACATCCTGAATAGCCAGACGCAGGTTTTCATCGGAAATGATTTGTTGGTAAATTCTAACTCGTTTCATCAGGGATAGTGTTCCTCCTTGTAGCCTCACAACTGTTCCATCGCCGCGGGTGGTTCCGGGGCGGGACCCGGCCCGAAGTGTACTAAGCTGTGTCCTGACGGCTCATCTTCAGCAAGTGCTGCGCGGTCAACGATGCGTAATAGAAAGGGTGAGGAACCCTGACTACCAAAAGGAGGTTTAGCCATACCCGACAGGTCCTTCGACCTGCGTCTGCTTCAAGAAGGCGACAGCCGATGTTGGAGTTGGAGTTCGACGCGTTGTTGTAGTTCACGTAGAAAGGCCCGTGATTCTGGTTCTGGTTATAGTTACCGCCATGGTGCAGGCACGGGTTACTACCGTTGAAATTCCAGTTATCCGGGACATCGTCTGCTGCAAAGTTGACCCCGCGCTTTCCCCTTACCAAAGGAAAAGCGGTTTATTAGAGCAAAATCGCTCCATTTTGAATTTTTATAAGGCGGAGGTTGGGGGAAGGGACTGCGGTCCCCTCACCCCAAACCCCCTCCTCTACAGGGGAATAAGTCACGCCGCCTTCGGCGGGCGCTCCTGGAGGCGACAGCCGATGCTGGAGTAGGAGTCCGACGCGTCGTAGTAGTCCACGTAGAAAGGCCCGTGATACCGGTACTGGCTATAGTAACCGCCATGGCGCAGGCACGGGCTACTACCGTAGAAATTCCAGACATCCGGGACACAAGTTGTAGTACTGCCAGAGGATTCGGAGGGGTAAAGCGCCCACTCCAGGCCGCTTTGAGTCGGGATGGCGAAATCGCTGGGGTAGCCGCTGGTTGGCTTGCCCACCAGAACCCCGTTGGCATTGTCACTGAACTGATTGGGATTCTTGATGACATTCAGGCCATTGGCATTGTAGTAGCACCCGTCCATCCAGTCGTACACGTTGTCCCACCAACCCTCGATATTCCGGTACTGGCAGAACCCATAGGAATTCCGGTTGACCGCCGTGGTTCCCGTGTGGTATTTCATGGCGTCCGTCTTTCCGTTGTTTTCCCTGGAGCCGCTGGCCGAACAGCCCAGGCCGATGCGCTCACCGTTCCAGTCCGCGAATTCCACCAGGAACAGCATATTCACATACCAGAACTGGGCAAAGTCCATCTGCCAGATGTTCGTCCCCAGATTGTGGATATTGGTGCGGGCAATGGAACGGGTGATGTTGACCATCTGCGCCTGATTGGTCTCCGATTTCCAGTTGGAGCCGCAGTGGTACCGGCCGATGTAGGAGTGATCCAGCTCGCCCAAGCCATCGCCCCGATCCATATTCACAGGGTCCACATGGAACCCCTCAACAGGGCCGTCCGCGATTTGCAGCTTCAACTTCTTCCCCGTCTTGGTCCACTTGAACCAATACTTGGGCTCCTTCACCATCACACCACCGGTCCGGGTAACCTTGGTCATGTCCCTCCACGGGTACAGGTTGTCAAATGGAGAGGAGCCGGAGCCATTATTCACTGCCGGATTGGGGTCGCCGAACCCGGTCGCCCCGTCCGTGCGCTTGCCCTTGGTGGAGCCGCCACTGGTCCAGTCCCACTCCACGCCGTAGATAGTGACGAACTGAGCCTTGACCTGTACCTGCTTGTCCGCGCCGGCCAGATAGTTGGCCCCCTCTGCCACCTTGACGGTGATGGTGGCGGTGCCCGTGGTGTCCTTTACGCTGTTCACCGTCACTTCCCCCGTGACCTGGTTGATGCCGCTCACGGTAGCCACGCTCTGATTATTGGAGGTGGCGGAGATCACGCCGTCCCCTTTCCGGGTCACCGTGAATTTGGCGCTTCGGGCGCTGGTGTTCAGGGTCACAGCCGCGGGGTTTACTGACACCACCTGGTCGCCCTTGGCGATGGACCAGGTCGCGGTCTTGCCGCCCACGTCGCCGTCCCACCACTGGTGGTTGGAGTCCGGCGTAAAGGTGGCGGTGTATCCCGTCCCGGCGTTGATTTGAGGCTCCACCGAAACGGTCATCTTATTGCTGTCATAGTTGCTGTCCCAGGATGGGGTCTTGGGGTTGCCGTCGTACTTCGGCACATTGCTCTGCTTGGGCACCGCCGCCAGGCTGGCCCGGCCAATGGTCCAGTTTACCGTCTTCTTCCCGGTGGTGCCGTCCGACCACATGCCTTTCAGCAGGGTAAAGGTGGCGGTATGGGTGCCCGCGTTGGTCTGGGGCGTCACCGATACCGAGGAATTCTCCTGGTCAAAGTTGTCCCACTCCGGCGTCTGCGGCGCGCCCGTATAGACGGGAGAACCCTTCTGCACCGGGATGGGTACGATGACGCTGGTGATGGTCCAGATGACCTCCTTGGCCCCGGTGGAGCCGTCCCACCACTTGTAGTTGGGCGTGGGGGTGAAGGTGGCGGTATAGTCCTTGGCCTCTGTGCCGAACCGCTCCCCGCCGATGGTCAGCTTGCTGGTGTCATAGTTGTCCCAGGTGGGGGACTGGGGCTTTCCATTGGCCGCCAGCACATTGCTCTGCTTCGGCAGCGAAGCGATGACCGCCCGGTCGATAACCCAGCTTACGGTCACCTCATTCTGCCCTCCGGGGAATACATAGCCATAGTTTAGAACAAACTTGGCGGAATAGGTGCCTGCGTTTACGCCATTGGTTTCTCCGGAAATGGTCATCTTTCCGGTGTCATATCCGGTCCACGCCGGCGTCTTGGTCTCTCCGTCATAGGTCGGAACTCCATTTTGAACCGGGACGGCCACCTCGATGGGGTTCACCGTCACCGTCAGGCTTGCGGTCTTGGTCACGCCCTCGTAGGCGTACTGGATCTGCACCGCCTGCTGCCCCAGTGCGGAGAACGCGTCCGGGGAGTGGGTGTATCCGGAGACTTCCTCCGTGGATTCGTCCGAATAAGTGGCTGTGACCACCATTCCGGCCGGATCAAAGCTCTCCAGATACTGGTATGTCATCTTTGTCGGGTTTGCCGTGATGGCGATGGACACCAGCACCTTCTTCACCGTCACGGGTACGCTGGCCGTCTTGGTGATCCGCCCCTCCGTGTAAGTAATGGTCACCTCCGTGACCCCATCCGTCAAAACCTGAGGCGAAATGGTGTAGCCGGTCACATCCGAAGTAAGACCATACCCATAGCCCGCCGTGACCACCATGCCGGTCGGGTCAAAGGACTCCCCGGACTTATAGATTGTCTTGTTGGGCTGCTTGGTAATTGTCAGGGTCTCCAGCTTCAGAGCGCCGCCGCCACCGTTGCCGCCGGTCATGTTGAAAACCTTGCCGACGTTAGCGTTACTCATTGCTCTGCTCGACCTCCAGTCGCAAAATAGAAATCGTCAGGTTCTCCGTGGGGGTGACCTCGCACCGGAACGTGACCTGACCGTCCGTTGTAATGTTATCGGCTTTTACGCCGGTCTCGCTTGCCGCCATAAAGCAGTCTGCGTCGGCGCATACAATGTACCAGTATTTGCCGTCAGCCAGGAGGAACTCGTCCTGCACGGTTTGAGCTCTGCCGCTCCACTTCTCGGCCGGCAGAGTGACGGTGATGCCGGCATGCTGCGCGCTTTCCAGCAGAGGAATCATCGAGTCCAATAGTTCGTTGATGCGGATCAGGGTGTCCTGTTTCCCCCGCTCTGCCAGTGCCCGTAACTGCTCTATGGTGGTGAGTTGTTTCTCTGCCATATGAGAGCTCCTTTCGGGAAATATAAAAAAGGGGGACGGGAATCTATGCCCCCATCCCCCCCCCCTTAACGGAGCCGTTTAAGGCTCCTCTTCAGTGGCGCCGAAGACCTCATCCAGCATGGACTGCACCTCGGCGTCCTCAGCCACAGCCATGTCGTCCAGCTTCTTCTTGTCCTCCTTGGACATCAGGCCGTCCTTCTCGGCGGTGGCATTCTCATAGGTGGTGTCCTGGCCGGGAATGCCCAGCTTGGTGATATCCTCCTTGGTCACGTCGCCGCCCATCACCACATGGCCATTGACGTCGCTGCCCACCTTCTTGAATCCGGCCTCCACGGCGGAGCCGGCGGGGTGGGTGTAGACCACAGTTTCTTTGCCATTGATTTTGATGTTGCCGTTGATCTCAGACTTCTCCACCTTGGTCGCGTCCTGGACAATGCCGGCCATGGCGGCAGCGATCTTACCCTCAATGGCAGCCATCACAGTGGCATAGTCATCCTCCTCGCCGCCGATGCCGTCCACAATGGCCTGGAGCTTGCCCAGGGCGGTGTTCATGGCGGCGGCGTCATCGGGGTGGTCCTGAATCCACTGGGCGATCTCGGTCAGGGTGTCCAGGGACTCCTGAGCGCCTTCGGGGATCAGCTGCTTGGCTAGCTCCTCGTTGGCAATGGTGCGGGCGCTCTTGCCAGTGTCGCTGCCGACCAGCGTCGCCAGGTCAGTGGCGGAGGCCTTGCCGTTCAGAACTGCTCTCAGGGCGGTATCCAGGTCAGCCTCAGAGACCTGGGCCTTGTAGGCCAGGGCGGCCAGGCCCTTCACCGTCACGTCCCTACCGTTGACGGCGAGGGTGCCGTTGGCGGTGCCGGTGGCGATCAGGATGTCCACCATCTTTTCCGCGATGGACAGGGCGACGCCGTTGACCTTGACGCCTACCAGGGCCTTGGAGTCGACCTTATCGATCTCGCCCTTGGTGCGCTGGCCCAGCATCTTCAGCTGGTCAAGAGTAGTGTGCTTAGACATAGATATGTCCTCCTTAAATGTATTTGTTTACGGCTCGTCGCCGAAAACATCGTCAAGAACGTCCTCCACCTCTTCGTCGGTGGCCGTATTCCCCGGATGCTCCGGGTTGTCCGGGGGCGTCCAGTCGGATGCGAACGCGTCGTCCAGGGCCGCGTCCACTTCCTCGTCCGTAGCCGTGTTCTCCCGGATGACTTCCAGAATCTGAGCCCGTATGTCTCCTCCGGAATGGGAGGGCGGAACCAGCTGGGCCGCATCGACGGCATACATGATGCGGCTGGTCAGGCACCATACGGTAGCTTTTTGCTCCGCGCCCTTGACGCCGGACACGCCGATGTGAAGACTGACCCCCGCCTGCTTCAAACACTCGGCGGGGATGATGCAACGGTCATCCGTCAGCTTCACGGATAGCTCCACGCTGCCGGCCTTGAAAATGGCCGTTTTTGTGTAGCCATCCCAGCTTTTATCAAAGAGGAACTCCACGATGTAGAGGGTTTCGGCGTTCTGCACCAGACTCTCATCCTTGAGCATATGGGCATAGGTTTCTTTGACTGCGATTTCCACGGGCCGCACCTCCTTACTGAATAGCCCCGTTGCCGGACAGCTCGAACCGGATGAGATGGACCGTCAGATCCATCGCCGGGTCGGTGTTGCAGGTAAACATGAGAAAACCGGAGGCGGTGATGTCCTTCGGCTGTACGTTGCAGTCGACGAACTCCTCCTTGCAGGCATCCTCCGCGCTGAGAAAATATTTGTGCGTGCCAAGCGCCAAAAGCCGGCTGTCGGCGACGGTGACGCTCCCGTCCTTCCACCCGTTCTTGGGGATGACCAGATCAAAGGAGATGCCCAACACGTCCCCCGCGCCCGTTCCGTTCAGGCCATTGTAGACCGAGATGTTGTACGAGGACCCGTCTGTCAGATGCACGGTGTAAACGTCTGTGCTGCCGGGGGAGTGGTCGCCCTCGGTCAGCTGGATGTCGTCGATACCCACGCCAATGGGCCCTCGCAGCTCACAGCTGATTTTTGTATCGTAGTATGCGCCCGTTTCCGCGTCCCAGATCCACCAGGTTCCATTTTGAGGCTTGGGCGGTTTCCCACTGTACTGTTCTGCCCTGGAAGCGCTCTCCGCGGCGTTTCCGGCGCTCTCTTTGGCGGCAGTCTTGGCCTGTTCCGCGGCCAGTTTGGCATTTTCGGCATCCTCTTTGGCCTGCGCGGCGGAGAGGGCGTCGTCCTCGGCGCTCTCTTTGGCGGCTTGAGCCTTGCCGCTTGCGGCCTCCGCGGCATCCTTAGCCCCCAGCGCGGCGGTTTCCGACTTCTTGGCGTTGGTCTCGCTGAGCTTGGCTGCCGCCTTTGCCTCCTCGGCGTCCTCCTTGGCGGCCTGAGCAGCCTTCGCATCTGCCGCTGCCTGGCCGCCCAGAGTTTCTACCTCATTCCTGATGTTTTTGGCCCGCTCCTCAGCGGCTTTTGCCTCGGACGCGCTCAGAGCGGCGGCATTTCTGGATTCTTCCGCCTCCCGGGCCTTCTGGATCGCGGCCTTCTCGGAATCAGCCGCATTGGTCTCCGACTCCTCGGCGCGGCTTGCCGCATCGATGGCGTTGTCGGAATACTGTCCCGCCTGGGTCTCAGAGGCCTTGGCCCGTTCCTCGGACGTTTGGGCGTCTTTGGCGGAGTCCTTGGCCTCCTCCGCCTTTTGGGCAGCGGCGGCGGCCTCACTCTTGGCTTTCTCGGCGGAGGCGGCGGCAGAGTCCTTGGCCGTGGCCGCAAACTCCATCGCGCTGGAGGACTCCTGGTTCATGGCGGCCAGGGCGTCGTGGATGGACCCGCGCACCTCCTCGCCATAGATAGCCTCCAGTATTTTCTTTAGATAACTGCTGATGTCGGCCAAATTAACTCACCCCTTCCTAATCCTCCAGCATCCAGTCGATCGCCAGAATCTCTTCCCCCGACAAATTTCCAACGGCGTCGTCATACTTCGCCATCATCAGCTCCACCTCATGCTCCATTTCATTGAACGGGGCCAGCTCGTCGCAGAACTGCTGAAAGTTGGGGGAATCCATTTTGAGCGTATAGGTCGGCGCGCCCCGCTCATCCTTTCCCTTCTCGCCGTACTTTTCGATCAGGCTTAAGCGAATCGCCTCGAACTCCACGATGGAATTGGAGAGAAAGCGGTAATTCCGGGCCGCCATATATCCGATCTTGTCCCGCCTGGAGAGCAGGGGCTTGAGCGACTTCAGATATACGAGCACTTCGGAATTTTTTAATTTTTTCTTCATAACGGCATTATTCTCCTGTTCCAAAATCCAGACCTCGGACGGTCGCGCCGCTGAAATCCACATGCCCCTCAAAGAAAACGACACCGCCACTGCCCCGGTTGCCAATCGTGATATAGCCTCCGCAGGGGCTGTAAATGTCGATATAGGGGGCATCCCCCTCGTAATACTCGATGGCCAGCATGTGGTATCGGCTGTTCCCATAGGGGCCATAGAGGTTGAAGCTCCCAAAGTCGCTCCCGGCGATGATGTTGAATTCCTCGCCGTAGAACTCTCCGCCTTCGATGACCGGGGAACGGATCGTGGTCTGGTCAATATAGGTGCTCTTGATGTAGCCGGGCATCTCAATGGAGTCCGCCAGCTTGTACGCCCGGTCGGCCCGGGAGTACGCGTCGTCAGCGTAGTCATAGGCCTCGTCCGCCAGATTGTAGGCGTCGTTGGCCATGGAATAGGCCGGATTGGAATTGATGTTCTGGTTGCTTACCTGGGCCCAGTTGATGCTGCTCCCGGCTCCCATGGTCACGCTGCCGTTGATGGTGACAAGGCCGTTGGAGCTCACGGCGAACGTCACCGCCCCCGTGTTCTTGTTGCTCACGGTCAGGCCGTAAAGGTCCAGATAATCCGCCTTGAACTTGTCGCCCGTCAGCATGCTGTTTCCATAGGGGTCCAGAAAATCCTCCGCCTGTACCACGCCTCCGAAGGAGCCCTTGGCGGCTACCAGCGTTCCGGCAAAGGTGCCCCGCCGCGCAGTCAGATTCCCCTGCTCGTCCACGATAAAATTCCCGCCGATATTGATGGAGCCTTTCTTCATGGTCAGCACGCCCGTTTTCATATCCAGGGAAAAGTTCCCGCTGACGTCCTTAAGCACGCCTGCCCGGATCACATCGGCATTGAGCACGCCCGTATTGACGTAGTCGGCCACGATGGACCCGTCCATGGTCATGGCCAACCCAAAGGTCTTGCCTCCATCATTGGAGTACCCCAGACCGTTCATGTTCCACTTCCACAGCTTGTCCGCCTTGGTGTAGTCCCGCACGTTGGAGATATAGAGCGTATCCGAGCCATACTCGTCCCGGGTGATAGTGATGTAGCCCGTGGTGGCCATGTTGATGATCTCCGTGGCGTTTTCCTTGGCCTCCTTGAGAATGGAATGGGCCTTGGGAAGCCCCTCGATCTTCTCCAGCACCGCGGCGTTGGTCTGATTGTTCACGCTGGTCAGGCTGACCTGTACCGAATCCCCCATTTTGAACTGGGTGTTCTCCGGGTGATCCAATGGGATCTCCAGCTTGGTCACCGGGAACATCCGGTCCAGGCCGTGGGGGCGGGAGATGACCCGGATCTCGTCCAGCAGCTTGACCGCCTCTGTGTTTACGTCTAGATAGTGCAGATCCAGCGCGCTCAGCTCCAGCTCCAGATTGTCGAACTGGAGGTCTGCCAGATACTCCCTGGCCTTTTCCAGAAGCGCCTCCGGGTCGCTCACATCGTCCCAGCTGACTGTCTTGGCGATCCAGCCGTAGTGCTTTACCGCCTCGTCCGACTGGACATAGAGGCTGCCGCCGTTCACGCTCTCCACCGTCAGGTAGGCGTCCAGCACCTCAATGGGGCTGTCGTCCAGCCGGCTACCCAGCGGGATAATGGCGGTGGCATACTCCGTGGAATCCCAGTTGCGGGTGAAGTCGATGAGATTGGACCCAAACTGGATGACCTGGCTGCAAGTGTCGGGGTACTCCTTCAGGTAATCCAGATACCGCACCCCATCCGCCTTCCGGACCCGGAGATGGCCTCCGTAGGTTTTCACCAGAGCGTTGAGCAGCTCCATCGTCTTCTCGTAATTGGTGTAGTAGGTGGGGAAGTTCTCGTCCACCACCGTCACCGCGCCGATGGCGAATTGCCGGTTGGCTCCGACTTTGGAGTTGTGAACGGCAATCAGCTGCTCCAGATACTCCCGGATCGATTTTCCGGCATACTCCGCCGGAGGCTGAACGGAATCGTTGAAAAACGCCAGTTCTCCCTCGCAGTAGAGCACCCGGTTGTTCCAGAAGTCCTTGTTCTCCGAGAGCGCCCGCCCCGCCCAAATCTCCTCTCCGTTTTTCTTCACGGAAATATCCGTGACCATGCGGACAATGGTGTCGTAGGCCTTGTTGGTATGGGGGAGGGCCATCTCCAGCGACCCGGCCGCGCTGTCCTCCAGCGTCAGCTTGGGGTTGACCACCTTCATGTCATCCAGCGAGAACACATCGTTGTAGATGCACACGCCGTCCGCGTAAATGCTATACATCCCTCACAGCCTCCCCACTCTGAAATCCATCGAGACCGTGCCTGTGCCGGTGTCGCACCACAGCTCCAATGTGGCTCCCTGGCCGCCGAAGAACACAAACTCCGGGAACTGGATGGTGCCGTCGGTGAGCAGCTTCGTCTCATCCAGCCCCAGCGTTGGGTTGACAAACCGGATGTGTACGCCCCTCTGGTCTGAGCTAGTCACAAAGAACTGCGGACACACCGGGGCCCGCCCAAAGAGCGCGGCCTCCAGCCGGATGGTCCTCTTTTCATCGGTCACGGCGATGTCCTTGAACAGAGCCGGCCGGATCACGCCATTTTGAAAGTTGAAGGGGTCCCACAGCCAGTCGTCCGTGGAGGACAGAACCGACCACTTGTAGGGCCCCACATCATAGTCGATGGTGATGCGCGACCAGTCCTTTTCCGACTTCCAGACGTTGACCACGAACCGCCCCTCGTAAAAATACTCCGGGTCGTCCTCCAAAATCGCCCGCAGCTTCTGGCCGTGCAGATAGTCCATAATGTCGGAATAGGCCATGTGCCAGGGCTTAAAATCGTTCATCACGATAAACTCAATGGAGCCCGTCCGGTTCTGATACACCGGATACCCGGTGAGAGACTGGGATAAATCGATCACCCCGTCCCCACCGGGTATTTCCAGCGTCTTTACCTTCTGGGCCGGAGGATTGAACACGGGGCGGGAGGCGGGAACTAGCCGCCAGTCGTCCCAGGTGTTTTTATCCCCAAAGGTAACCGAATGGTACAAGCTTAGTTCCCCCTTCCTCTGCGCGTGACCCTCTGCCCGAGGGCGTTGTCCATGGGTCCTGCCATCTCGCCCACCAGCGTGCCGGTATCCAGGACCACACGCATCCGTTCCATTCGCTCCGTCATTTCTGCCATTTCACTCCGAAGGGCGCGGAGCTCCTCCACAATGTCGCCGTTGTCCACGTTGACCACCGTTCCGCCGCTTCGGCCGGACTCGGCAAAGGCCAGGCTGGCCTGCCCGGCAAGGCCGATGGTCCGCTGGGGATAGAACAGGCTGTTCAGCTCGTCCGCCCCGCGCATTACGTCGGAGAGGTCGAGCACCGGCCGGATCGTAGGCTGAGCATCCATATCTCCGCTGAGCAGCTCGGCCGCGATGGACATGGCGTTGGAAAGGCCGTCTGCGGCGTACTCTGCCACATTCGCCCCCACGGCGTAGGACTTCTTCGCGTAGTCTGCCAGTCCCGTCACAAAGCCAAGCCCCGTAAAGTTACCCAGCTCCCGGAAGACCCGAGAGGGGGAATTGATCTTCAGCGTGCTCTTGACCGCCTCTACGCCGGCCAGCGCCATGCTGGTCAGTTCATCGAGGAAAGCGGATTTCGACAGGGAGACGCCCTCCGCAAGACCGGCGGGGATCTGCTGTCCCGTCTCGGTCCATCCGGCTTCCTTCAGGATCTTCGTGGCCGCCTCGGTCATTTCCCGCATCTCGGCCTCGGTGTCCTTCTTGATCAAGCCCACGTTTTCCGCGAACTCCTGCCGGAGCGACACCAGTTGGTTGGCTGTGTCCTCTTCCAACTGGGACAATTCCTCCTGCCAGGTAATGCGGTACTCCTCCAGCTCCGCTTCCGCGTCGGCCCGCAGCTGAGCGATCTGCTCCTGGGTTTCCACGCGGAGGCCTTCCAGCTCCGAGGTGGCCTGTTCCCGGGCCTGAGCGTGCTTGACGGACCAGAGGGAGACGTACTTCTCCAGCTCGTCGTCGCTCATGGAGTTCAGCGCCCGGATCTCTTCGATGGCGGACGGCCCCATCTCCTGGAGTTCGGAAATCAGGTCCGCGTCAACCCCCCTGGCGGAGAGCTGGCCCAGAATATCCTGCCATTCGCCGAACTCCTGCACCTGCCCCTCCAGGTTCTTCATCAGGGTATCGCTGCTGACGGTCTCCTTCTTTGTAACTTCATCGAAAAGGCCGTAGGACTGGTAGAGACTGTTGGTGCGGGATTCCACCGCGTTCTGATACTGGTCGTTCAGCGACTGAATATCCCGTTCCAGCTGCTCATTGACAGAGCGAACCTTGTCGGCATACTCCTGCTCCAGCTGGATGCGCTTCTGGTTGGCGGACTCCTGAACGCTCTGGACGTCAGCGATATACTGCTTCTGGGCCTCATAGATCTCCTGTTCCAGCTGATAGACCTTCAGGTCCATCTCCTCGCGCTCTTTGCTGCCCGCCGCATACCGGCTCTGAACACGCTTATAGGCGGCCAGCTCGTCTGCCAGGCTCATTCGGCCGTAGTTCTTCTCCTTCTCAATCCAGTCCATGGAGTTCTGATAGGACTCGTCCACAAGCTGGTTGCGAAGGGTATAGACCTCCCGGTCGATCTTCTTGCGTTCCTCGCTGCCCTCCATATACCGGGACTGCATCCGCTCATAGGCGGCCAGTTCCTCCTCGGTGCTCAGCCGGTTGTAGTATTTCTCCTCCTCGATCCAATCGAGGGAAGCCTGATAGGTGGACGCCACCAGTTCATTTTGAAGCTGATAGACCTCCCGGTCGATCTGCTTCCGCTCTTCAGAACCGGCTTTGTACCGCTTCTGAAGGTTTTCCCATCCGGCCAGCTGGTCTTTCAAACTCAGCTCGTCGTAATAGGTCTTCTCGTCCACCCAGTCCTTCCAGGCGTCGATGCCTTTGTTGCTGACGGCGATGACCTCGCCGATCATGTCGGAAGTAGCCTGGGCGGCCGGGACGATGCTGTTGTCGACGCCGATGGCCAGACCCTCGCCAATGTTCTCGCCCAGATAAATGAACTCCCGGGATGGAGAATGGCTGTCCAGGGCCTTTTTCGCCGCGTTCAGCGCGGCAAGGCCCAGACTGCGGCCCGCGGAACTGGAGGCGCTGAACTTAGAGCGGATGCCTTTGACAAAGCCCTGTCCGGCATTTTCACCGGCAGTCTCAAACTCGGGCTTCATGCTGTTGATTTGGGATACGGCCGCAGACGCCACCGTCCCCGCTGCCGCCTTTACGGCGCCGGAAGACGATAGGATTGAAGCGGTAAGGTTCCGCATCATGCCGTCAACCGCGTTTTCAATCACAACGACCTTTTTATCCACGATGCCTGCCATCGACTCCACAAGCGTCTCCATGGCGGAGCTTGCCACCGGGATATTCGACGTGATGGAACCGCGGACGGAGGTCAGCATGCTGACCACGGCGCTGTTTACGGTGCCGCCGCAGTTGTAGAAGGCGTCGGTGAATCCGGAAATCCCGGCGTCGCCCATCTTCTTCATACTGTCGGCGAAGTTGGTCAGGCCGCTGGTGTTGACGCCGTTTACACCTTCCGCCAGCTTGATCAGATCCCAGACCTGGGTGATGACGTCGGACAACTTGCCGAGGTCAATACCGGAAATCTCATTGTAGTAATCCTTCATGGAGGCGCCGAATTTGGAAATATCCGCGCCAAAGGACGCCAGCGTCTGATCCCCGCTGAACCACTGGTCGAACAGACTGCTGTCCGGAAGGCCGGTCGCCAGATTGGAAAGCGCGCTCGCAGCGTTGGCCGAGGCCGTTACCGCTTCCGGCTTCACATCCTTGATGGTCTCCGCATAGGCGGCCAGATCTGCTCCAAAGGCAGTAAGGTCATCCCCAAACGCGGCAAGATCAGTTCCTCCTGTAAAGAAGGAAACCAAACCGCCGGTATTGGGCAGAGTGTTCGCCAGTTCCACCAGGGCTTGCCCGGCGGAGGCAGAACTCTCCACAGCGGTCGGGTTGATGTCGGCCACAGCGTCGCTGTAAGACTTCATGGCCGCGCCAAAAGGCACGATTCCGGCGGCAAAGGTCGCTAAGTCATTGCTCCCGTTGAAGAAGGTCATAACGCCTCCTACCAGGGGGAGGGACTCTTGCAGCCTTGCCAGGGACTGGGCCGCCACTGCCGAGGCGGTGATAGCCCCGGTGTTGATGTCCGCCACGGCGTCTCCGTAGGACTTCATAGCCGCGCCGAAGGGGACAATGCCCGCGGCAAAGGTGCCAAGGTCGTTGCTGCCATCAAAGAAGGTCATCACACCGCCCACATTGGGCAGGTCGGTCTGAAGCTGGGCCAGGGACTGGGCGGCAACCGCAGAAGCCGTGATCGCCTCGGCGTTGATGCCGGCCACGGCTTCCCCATAGGATTTCATGGCCGCGCCAAAGGGCACAATGCCCTCCGAGAATTTACCGAGATCGTTTCCTCCCGTGAAGAACTCCATGACCCCGCCAACCTGCGGCAAAGCAGCCTGAAGTTTTGCCAACGACTGGGCAGCGACTCCAGATGCCTCCACGACGTCGGCGTTGATACCGGCCACAGCCTCTCCATAGGACTTCATGGCCTTACCAAAGGGGATGACGCCCTCGGAGAATGTTTCAAGGTCGTTCCCGCCGGTGAAAAACTCCATGATGCCGCCCACATTGGGCAGAGATGCTTGCAGCTCCGCCAGGGCCTGAGCCGCCACAGCCGAGGCGGAGACCGCGCCGGCGTCAATGCCGGAAACAGCGCCGCCATAGGCTTTCATGGCCAAGCCAAAGGAGAGAACTCCATCCGCAAAGGCCCCAAGGTCGTTTCCGCCGGTGAAGAATTCCAGCACCCCGCCCACATGGGGAAGAGACGCCTGAAGCGCGGAGAGGGCCTGGGCCGCGGTAATGGAGGCGGAAACAGCGCCCGCGTCCAACCCGGTCACGGAATCGGCATAGGCTTTCATCCCTTCTCCGAAGGGGAGCAGACCGTTTGCGAAGGTCTCCAAGTCGTTGCCTCCGGTGAAGAAGTCTACCACCCCGCCGATATTGGGAAGGGAGGCTTGCAGCTCTGCCAGCGCCTTTGCCGCAGTGGCGGAAGCGGTCACCGCTTCGCCGTCCATGCCGGTCACGCTGTCGGAATAAGCCTTCATCGCCTCTCCAAAGGGAACCAACTGATCGCCAAAGGTCTCCAAATCGTTGTCGCCCGTGAAGAATGCGACCAGACCTCCGGTATTCGGAATGGTATTTGCCAGCTCCACCAGAGTTTTTCCGGCAATGGCCGAGTTCGCAACCGCGTCGCTATCCAAACCGCTGACCGATTTTGAATAATTCTTCATGGAGACGCCAAAGGAGGCAAGCTGCGCTCCGAAGGTTGCCATATCGTTGTCACCGGCAAAGAAAGCGACAGCGCCTCCCGTGTTCGGGAGCGTGGCTGCCAGCTCCGCCATGGCCTGCCCGGCGATGGCTGAGTTCTTAACCGCGTCCACATCCAGTCCGGTCACCGCGTCGGAGTAGGCTTTGATGGCCTCCCCAAAGGGGACCAGCTGGTCGCCGAACGCGCTCATATCGTTGTCGCCGGCAAAGAAAGCCACCGCTCCGCCTGTATTGGGCAGGGTCGCCGCCATTTCCGCCATGGCCTTCCCCGCGATGGCGGCATTGTTTACCGCGTCGGCGTCCAGCCCTTTGATGCTTGCGGCAAACCGCATCATGGACCCGCCGAAACCAACCAGCTGGTTTCCAAACTCGTCCATGTCATTTTCGCCGGTGAAGAACCCCGCGATGCCGCCGCGGTTCGGCAGGGTCGCCGCCATCTCGGCCAGTGTCTTTCCGGCAATCGCGGCCGTGCTGACCAAATTGCCGTCAAGGCCGGCGATGCTGTTGGAAAATTTCATCATCGCCTCACCGAAGGGGACAAGCTCCCCGGCAAAGGCGGACAGGGAAGAACCGCCCGTCAGCCAGGAGGTCAGCCCTTCCAGCAGATCAGCGGCAGTAATCAGCAAAATCGCCTCGGTAAGCGCCTTTACACCATCCAGCATGGCGGCGTCAATGCCACGGGCTCCGTCGATAAACGGCTGCACGTTGGTCATGAACGCCGCGAGATCGGCGCCGATCTGCGGGAACGAGGCGGATATGCCGCCCATAAACCCGCCGACAATACCGCCGATAAATCCGCCAATGGCGTTTCCGATGGTTTGCAGCAGCTTGCCGCCTTCCCCAATCAGCCAGTCGAGGCCGGGAATCTGCGCCAGGCCTCCAATGGCCGCCAGAACAACGGCAAGTTCCGCCATAACGACGCCCAGGCCAAGCACACCCACCATTGCGGAGGGAATCAGCCCGGCCAACGCGCCGAGGGCCACCATAATGCCGCTGAGAAGCCCGATCCCGGCGACGCCTTTCAGAAGGGCGTCAGTGTCGATGCTCCCCAGGGCGGATACGATTCCGGAGAAGAAGGACATCAGCAAATTGACCACCGACTGGATCAGTGTCGGCAGATTGCGCGCCAAGCCGTCGATGACTTCGATCAGGAACTGCATGATAGAATCCACGATCTGCGGCGTATAGGCCGCCAGCGCCGCAAGGACTCCGGCGATCAGCTCCAGAGCCCCGTTGGCAATCGCGGGCACACACTCCACCAGGACGTCCACCAGGGTGAGCACCAGCGCTTTGACCGCGTTTCCAATCGCTGGGGCGCCATTGGTGATGACTCCGGCAAAGGCGATGACCGCCTCGCCCAGCTGTTGGGCAATCGCAGGGATTAGCGCGGCAATACCCGTGATAATGGACGTCAACCCGGCCACAATGATGGTCACGCCTGCCCCCAGGGAGGTAGCCAGGCCCGTGATGCCGACCGCGATGGCGGTGAGCCCAGTCCCAACCAGAAGAAGCCCCGCCCCAAGGCCGGCAATACCGACGCCAATCAAAGCAAACGCGCCGCCCAGCCCGAGAATGGTGGGGAGCAGCGGCGTGAGAAGCGCGCCGGCCGTCCCAATCACCGTAAAGGCTCCGGCAACGGTAATCAGCCCCTTGGCGATGGACTCCCAGCTCATGCTCCCCAGGGTAAAGAGTACGGGGGTCAAAACCGCCAAAGCGCTTGCGGCTACCAGCATAGCGGCGGAACCGGCCAGCGTCCCGTTCATAAAATTCAAACCGACCGCCAGCTCGGCCAGAGCGCCGCCCATGGCAACCAGGCTTTTCGCAACGGCCTCCCAGCTCATGCCCCCCATTTTTCCGAGGGCCTCCGCCAAAACATTCAGCGCCGCTCCAACTGTGACAAGCCCCGCGCCCGTGGTAATCAAGTTCTTCGGCATGGCATTCATGGCGATCGCCACTTCCGCCAAGGCCCCGCCCATGGCCAGCAAGCCCTTCCCGATCTCCACCAAAGACATGCCGCCGAAGTCCGCCATCGCAGAAGCAAATATCTTCATGGCCGCGCCGATCTCAATCATGGCAAGACCAGTGGAGATAAGCCCCTGTGCATTTCCAGTCAGTTTTGTGAATGCGGTAATCTCCAAAAGGACAGCTCCAACAGAGCTCAGCCCTTTCACCAGCTCGCCCGCATTCATCTGCCCAAAATCCTTGCAGGCGGAGGCAAAGACCTTCATGGCGCTGGCCAGAACCAGAATCCCGGCCGCAGTAGCCATGGCGCCCTTGTTGACCTTAACCGTGTTCGTGAACAGAGAAACCTCCACCATCAGAACACCGACTCCGGTCAAGCCCTTTGCCAACCCGGCAAAGTCCAGCTGGGCCAGGTCGATACAGGCGGAGGCAAGCATTTTGATTGCGCCGGCAAACACCACCATCTGGGCGGACCCCTTGATGACGGAGCTGGAGCCGCTCCCCAAAACTTTGGCCGCAGCCACCAGCGCGGTCATCAGCCCGGCAATCCCGGCAAGGGCCACGACCATCTGCTCCGGCTCGATATCGGAGATTTTCTTCAGGGCGGAGGCCAGCAGAAGAACCGAGGCGGAGACCGCGATCATCGCCGAAGTCCCTTTGATGACTCCTTTTATCTCCCCGCTGATTCGGCTGAACACCGCCATGGAAGCCATCAATTCCGCAAACAGTACGGTAATGGCGCCCAGAGAAGCGGTCAGCTTGCCGCTGTCAATCAGGGAAATGGTTACGATCGCGGCCGCCAGCACGGCAATAGCGGAGGCGATTTTCAGAAGGGTTCCGGCCTTCAGCTGGGTCTGATAGGCTTCAAAGCAGCCCCGCACCCCGTCCAAAATGCCCTTTACATTGTCAAGAAGGCCGCCGACATCGTCGAAAGACTTCGTCAGGCTGTTCATGAACTTGGTGATGCCTACCGCGATTCCGCCCAGAGAAATGCCGTTGAGTAAATCAATCACTCCGCTGAAATCGGCGTTGCCAATGGCGTCTATCAGCGTGGCGGACAAGCCGCCGAGCACGCCGATGATTCCGCTGGCAATGGTTTTCACGCCGTTGAACAGGCTCTGAAGCATTTGCAGGAATTTGCTGTTTCCAACGGCGGAATCCATGGTGTTTACCGCATCGTCCACCCCAAATCCCAGACCGCCGACCGCGTCGATCACCTGACCGATTCGGGTCTGGATGCGGCCGAGAAGCGCCTGGAACGCCTCAAAGCCGGGGAGGGCAAAGGCGTCGCCGAGAAACCCGATAAAGGTTTGGATTCCTGATACAACGAAACCCAGAGCATCCGCGATGCCCTGGGCCACTTTACTGAAAACTTCACCTTTCTTTGCCGCATCGTTGATGCCGGTCAGAAAATCGCCAATCGCGGCGGTCACCGTAAGAAGACCATCTGCAAGGGACCCTATGCCTCCAGCCATAGGCATGACCGCGTTGACCACCGCCATAATTGCCTGACGGCCCAAATCCAGCATGGAAAAGAGCCCTTTAAAGGTCCGCTGCAATTTATCCGCTGTTTCATCCGAAATCGTCAACCGCTCGGAAAAGCTCCGCAGCGTCTCCGTCAGCGCGTAGAGCTGGTCGGAAGTAGCGGGCGGAAAAATATCGCGGAACGCGTCCTTGATTGGGGCGATAACACTCACCAATCCCTTGGCCGCGTTCCAGACCGACTGGATCAGGTTCTCCCGGCCGGACGGGCGCAGAATCTTCTCCGTAAACTCATCCATGGAGACGGAGCCATCCCGAAGACTGTCAGCCAGCGTTTCGATCTGCTCCACCATCTCCGAGGTGTATCCGGCGGCCTTGCGCTCCTCCTGAGACATGCCGGACATTTTCCCCTGGAGATGATAGACAGCCTCGGACAAGGTTTCAGAGGAGATTACTCCATCCTTCAGCCCCTGCTTCAGCGCGTCGGTAAAGCTGTCCGAATCCGCCACCAACTGGTCAAAGGCGTCGCCGCTCTCTCTGGCCACCGTTTGGATCGACTCAATAAAGCCCGCTTCATCGGCAATTCCCTGATCCAGCAGCTGCTTCCAGCCGGAACTCAAGCCTCCGCTGAGCAGTTCGTTTCTCGCCTGGGCGGACTCGCTGATCACGCCGCCAATGGTGTTGGAAATCTCAGTCAGCAGCTCTTTGGCTTCCTCAAAGTCGCCGACCAGGATCTCCCACGTCGAGGTCCATCCGGACTGGGCGCTCTCCTTCAGGGTGTCCCACAGCTGGGTAAAGGTTTTTACCTTTGTGGCGGCGTCCTCTGCCGTCTGCGCCATTTGGGCGATTTCCTTTGCCTGAGCCTCCGTGAAGCCCTGCTGCACCAGATCCGCCTCGGTATATGCGCCGGCAAACTGCTTCAGGGTCTCCGTAAGGACTTCCGTGGTGAGCCACTCGCCCCTGGTAAGGGATTCCCGGAAGGAACCATACATATTGATGGCATTCTGGGCTCCGGTGCCCAGCAGCTCGGATGTGCGGACCAGGGCGTCCTGGAACACCTTGCCGCCCATGCCCGCGTTGACCACCGAGTTCCAGTCCATCAGCGACACTCTGCCTGCGGCCAGCGCCTGGGAGAGCTGATACATGGCCGTGGACGCCTGCTGGGAGGTAGAGCCGGAAATGGCGGCCAGATTCGCGATACCCTTGATGGAATCGACCGATGTCTGAAGATTTACACCAGCCGCGGTAAACGTGCCGATGTTCCGGGTCATTTCCGTGAAGTTGTAGATCGTCTTGTCCGCGTAGGTGTTCAGCTCATCCAGCGCCCGGTTGACCTGCTGAAGATTGGTCCCTTCGTGCTGGGTATTCGCCAGGATGGTCTGTACCGCTCCGATCTGGGTCTCATACTCCTGAAAACCGCTTTTGATGGGGTCGATCGTAAGGGCGGACACAAGCCGTTTTCCCGTGTTCAGGGCTGAATTTGTAATGTTGGAAAGGGTCGTCATGGCAACGACTTCAAGCGCCGAGAATTTCGCCCGAACCGTCTCGACGGAGCTGCTAAGGGCGGACATATTGCACTTTTTAGCAGCGTCGCCCAGGTTTTCAAGCCCCTTGGCAGCACCATCCAGATCCAAACCCTGCTTGAGTTTGTCGAGTGTTGACAGACTGGTCTGCACATTCCGCTCAAACTGTCTGTTGTCAAATCGCATCTCGACGATTCTCTCGTCGATGGTCCTGCTCATGACCGTGTGACCTCCTTCCATGCGTAATCCGCGATCTGGTCAAAAATAGGCTGGATAGCAGGGTTGATGTAATCTCTTCCCTGTACCCAGCCTCCGGTCCCAGTGCCATGCCCGTATTGCAGGATAATGGCGATGGGAACTCCATTTTGAACATTTGAATTGTGAAACGAGATAGTGACGGTGTTGTTCTTGTTGGTAATTTTGTAATACCAGGACGCGGCCGTCTCTCCGGAGTCGACAGGCGTTGCAGACGCAAGGGCGGCCACGCCTTCCCGGCCAAACTTGTCCAGATCGCCGAGATGGACCGTCTCCTTTGCTCTTTCCAGAAATCGGGTCAGCTTGGAAAAATCGCCCTTGTGTCTGAAACGAATCACTGCCGTCTCCTCCCATCATTCCGTTTTCTTAGGCCAATTCTTGAATGTCTCAATCAATTTGTCGTAGCCTACCATGGCCGCGTAGGCGGACAGAAGCCCGACCACGACAGCCGCAAATACCAGATACCAGGTAATTGCAATCCCTTTGATTTGTGCATAGGCGGCGCCGGCGGCCAGTGTCAGCGCCTCCGACACCATAAGCGCAAGGAAATTTGTGGGAATCTTGTCCCAGGTCACAGTCTTAACCACCTGGACAATGATGTTGGTCAGGATCGTAACCCCGCCAATAATCATCAGCAGCGTCGAAACAATCTCCGTATAATTCATGATGCGTCCCTCCTTAAATCGCCGGGCTCTCCACGGAGCCGACGGGTGTTTCCGAAACATTTACATTGAAATTGGAGGCCTTCGCCGTCTCAAAGGTGATTCCGCCCTCACGGTGATCGGACTTGCACAGGTTCAGATAGAAACTGCACACCACGCCATGGGCCGTCCAGGGAAGACCGACCATAGCGCCGATCCAGGGCAACGCTCCCATATACCCCTTATAGACACAGTAGAAGGCCAATAAAAAACCGCCGATTGTCACAATCCACAGCAGCGGACGGATATCGGCGATCATCCATTTTGAAAACTGCGAAAGGTCGGGTTTTCTTCCAGATCTGCCTCTGGTCCGGCTTCTCCTGCTTTTCATCACGCAAGCCCCACCATCTGGGCGAACCGATAGAAGAGCTGGGCCGCCTGCTCTCTTGTCAGACCGGACGGCCACATCATGTTCGGTTTGCCGTCAACCGCGGTTCCGTTCCCGGCAAAGAGCCCCACACTTTCAGCCCAAACCCGGGCCTCTTCGGACCAATCGCCGCAGTTGTTGTTCTGAAGACCCTTAAGGTAATTCGTCATGGCCGCGCCGAACATCTCATTGAATTTCGCCTGATCCATATCGTCGTCCTCCTCCGGTACGATAGAATAGTCGGGGCGGCCGTAGCCGCCGATCTTGTTGTATGCCAGGGGATAGCTCTTATCCCGGACACAGCCGCCGTTTTCCACGACGCCGGCCGCGGAGCTGGTGTTCCCCTCGATGGTGTAGACCCGCCCGCCGGACACCTTCTCCACGATACCAGTGTGGTAGAACGACTTACCGCCGTCCTTCGTAAAGAAGATCTGGTCGCCAGGCTGGGGACCTCCGGTGTAAAACCGTCCCTTCTGCTTATAGTAGTTGGCGGAACCGGTGCATCCAGCCCCCACGCCGTTCTTTGCCTGGCAGAGCAGTTTCAACGCCAGCTCCAGACCGAACGTATGGATGTGGCACCAGTCCACAAAGATGTCGCACCATGAATAGCCGTTCTTCTTTCCGTTATAGACGACCCCCAGCGCGTCCAGGTCCCTGGCGTACTTGTTCCAGTTTTTATCTCCGGCATTGGCCGTTTTATGATCGAGCTGGGCATTAGTTTCTTTCTCGATATAGCCGATCTCGGCTCTGGCCGTGGCTAGCACGCGCTCCACAGCCGGCAGCATCGTTGTAGAAGACATCGTTTCACCTCTTCCTGCAAATTGGTCGTAATACTTCTGCCCGTAAGCGGCCCGTCTGGCCTTGGCCGTCTCGCTCTGGTCTGTGGGGCGCTCAAACTGTACCAGCACGGCGTCGGAGGCCGCCCGGACAGATGTGGCGGTCTTCAAGATGTTGACCAGAGAGGGATAGCTCTCGGTCAGTTCCTTCCAGAGAAAGTCCAGCTGCATCTCCAAATCCCCGATGCTCTTGCCGCGGCTCAGGGCAAAGGCGAACAGCTTTTGCTTCCGGCTCCAGAATGTCCACTGGGCAAGGCCATATCCGGCGCTGTCGTGGACAAAATCCTGATAGATTCCGGCGTCCACCTGGGCGGTATAGTCCGCGTCGGACAAGCCCAGCTTCTTTTCACAGGTGTTCTGGAGATTGTCCGGCTTCAGACCGCTCTCGGCATAGAGATTCCCCATCAGTCCGGCCGCTCCGCAATCCGAGAGGCCTTTCTTCTTGAAGAAACTCCAAATCATTGCTTCGGACATGTGCATCATCCTCTCGAATTGGCTCTCTTTCTGCGTGCCGCATTCAGCGCACGGTTCTGTGCAAAGATTTCCTTCTGGCTCATTTTCTTTTGAGGGCCGTTCTTTGCGTTGCAAACGTTAATCAGCGTCATAAGCCGGTTCAAATGCCACTTCTGGCACTCAAAGGGGATCTGGTGGGAGAGCATCCAGTAGTAGATGATCTCCGCCGTGACGACCTCATTGGCCGACCGGCCCTTCCGGCCTTTGGCAAAGGTGGTCGCCGTCATGGAATCGTCGATGTAGGCGTCGACTGTTTTCAGCATCTGGGGGGTAATAGCGGTGTAGACATCGGGGTCCACGTTCTGGGTCAATGTCATGCACCGGATATAGTCGATCCGCTCCTCCCGCGTCTTCGGCTTTCGGGAAAGGTAGGGCTTATGCCATTTCGATTCCCATTTTGAAAGGGAGACCAGAGAGTGTTCCAGCCGAAGCACCTGCTTCTTGGTCGTGATAAAACGGTCGTTCGCCTCGTCATACTGCTCGGTCTCCGGTATCACAAGTTCCAGCATCTCTGATCTCCCCAGTCGGTCTTATGCCCGAGGGGCGGGGGAGCCGGAAGAAGCCGGAGCCTTCTTGCCCTGGGGGACGATGCCGTTGATGAACCGGGCCGCCGCTTCCGCATCGGTGGCCAGCTCCATGAACAGATCGCTGTATGCCTCCGTCTGGGCGAACGCGTCCCGCAGCTCCTGGTTCTTGATAAAGCGCTTCCCGTCAGGGGACTTCTCGCCATAGGCCCGCAGAATAATGTCCTTGAAGATGGCGATGATCTGCTTCCCATCCTGGGCCGCGACAATGCGGTTGATCATCTCCACCAGACCGCCGTCCACGGAGAGCTCCAGCTCGGTCACCTCGGCCTGGGTCAGATTGAAGTAGAAATCCTCCGTGCGGGAAACGCCATTATAGTCGTTGTAAGTCCTTGTCAGCTTCAGCATTGCAGTTTTCTCCTTTCAAAAATAAAAGAAAGCGGAGCCCTCGGTGAAGAGAGCTCCGCCTTGCGGATTCGTTGTCTGGATTTCAGTCCCCGTTTCTCAGGACTCCAGAGTCAGGCCGGTCAGAGTATAAATCTTGGTGACAGAGGAGCTGTCCTTGGTGGAGATCACCTTGACGCTCTGGGAATTGTTCTTGATGAGCAGAACAATGTTCTTGTCCTCATCCAGAGCCACAGGCCCCTTGGTGCCGCCCACCAGCTCCACAGTGGTGGTGGCGTCGGCCGGAGTGACGTCGAATTTCAGAGCCAGATAGTGCCCCTTCTGCTCAGAGGGCTCGCTGCTGAACCCGGTATAGCCGGTCACATTCTTCAGGCTGCCGGTGATGGCGCTCTCGCCCACTACGACGTTGCTCTGAAGTTCGGAGACCTTCTTGCCCAGCAGGGTGGCGGAGGGGCTCTCCGGGGCGACGGCCACTGCGACATCGTTCGCCAACAGCTTGATGACTTCCTCGGGCAGAGGCAGCCGGGGCTCCGTTTCCTCGGTGCCGTAGAGAATGTCCTCCAGCGCCTTCAGCTTGGCGGGGTCGGCCTTGGTGGAGGTGATGATCAGACGGGCGGTGGGCTTGAAGCCGGGTACGTCCACGGGAGTGGTCGTGATCTCCCAACTGGGGTTGATGGGTTCGGGAGAGTCGTTGACAGTCTGATAGCCCCGCTCAGAGGGAGAGGCCAGGCCGCCGTAGACCAGGTGCAGCTTGTAGCCGTGGTCCTGGCCGTCCACATCGTTGCCCACCTTGGTGCGGTAGCTCAGACCGAAGACCTTGCGGGTCTGCTGGCCGGCCATCACGCCGGGGGCGATCTCCGCGGAGCCGTCGCACTCCTCCCACTCGTCGGGGTAGGTGTAGGCTTCGATGGTCAGGCCGAAGTCCTCAGCGCCCACCAGCACCAGGTACTTGATGTTGTCGGCGTACATGTTGTTGGGCTCGGCGCCGGAGGGGCTCTCGTTAATGGCGGTGATGCCGCTCCAGGCTACACCCCTGTCGTAGACGCCGGCGGCGCTGATGGGGTAGAGAACGGCGTGATCGACGCCGGTTTCGTAGAAACGTTCCCCGATCTTGTCCCATACGAGTTTACTCATTTCGGATTTCCTCCTTTTAATAGTACAGGTTGAAGATGTCGTGGTTCAGATTGTCGGCCGGGAAATGACGGTCGTGGGCACACATGGGCAGCATGGCAAGGCGGTGGGGCAGATCGCTGTCCGGGTTCTTGTAGATGGCCGTCACCTGATACCGGTCCAGCAGCCGGTAGGGGGCGTTGTCAGCGTGGATGGCGCTGATTTCGCTTCGCTCGTAGACGATGCAGGGGTAGTGGATTTCCTTGTTGGCCGGAGGCTGAAAATAAGCCCGGCACGCATCACCGCGTTCCGGACAGCCAAGAATCCCGCACAGAAGGGTGTGAAGTTGAATCCTGTCACCCATTGTAGAGCCCCCCAATCGTCAGGATCAGGCGGGGATATCCCACTTCGACCTTGGAAATCTTCCATTTCGCTCCCATGTACGCCACATACCGCATCTTGTGGAAGTTCTTCCTGGCGAACGGATCGGCGACTATGCTGATCTCATTCGCGATATTGATGTCGTCGTTCAGGGTCTCCCCAGACTGAAGCTGGCGTGTATTCCGAGTCAAATCGCCATAGTACGGATACTCAACGATCTTCTCTTCATACACGCCAGGGGCAGTCTCAACGGTATCAGCATAGCCTACCGATCCATAAAATTTCGCCATTTTGAAGCTTCTCCTCAGGGAGTGCCGGCGCCGGAACCACCGCCGGAGCTGGCGGCCATAGGCTCCTCCAGCGCGATGGCGGAGTAGACGCGGGTCAGCGCGCCGGACAGGCGGGTCTCGATCAGGTACTTCTGCTGGTTGAAGTCGATGTCGAACTGGTCAAACCGGGTGATCTCGCCCCCCTTGGTGGAGCCCACGGTATAGTCAGCCAGGTTGACAAAGAGGCCCAGCAGCTTGTGCTTGGTGCCCTCATCGTCCATACGGACCAGGCCCTCAAACTGCTCGGCAGTATAGAGCTCGCCGATGTTCAGGGCGGCGGCCAGGTCGGCCTTGGAGTTGTAGATGCGGCGGCCGTTCATGTCCCGGGCCAGCAGCATCACGTTCACCAGATGGGGCGTGCAGAAGAAATCGGGGGTGCCGGTGCCCTTGTACTTCTCCCGGGCATAGAGAGCGGCGGTGATGATGGCCTCGGAGTAGATGTAATTCTCGCCGAAGCTCATATCGGTCTTGCTGCCGTTGAGCTCGGCGCGGGCGGCCTCAATATCCACGTCGTAGTGGATGGTGTAGAGGTCGTTGTCGTTCCAGATGGAACGGATGTGGTCCTCGGAGATCTTCATCTCGTCGTCCGCTTCGCGGCCGTCGCCCACCATGATGGCGGTAGCCACCTCTTCGTTGAGGTTCTCCCGCATCACGGCATACTGGTACTCCACCACATCGAAATCAGTGATGTCGACAATGTCGTCCCGGTGCAGGGCGTCGGTGCGGTACACCGTCTGAGGGTCAGTGGTCCGGGTGATGACGTTCATGTTGCCGGACAGAGTCTTGCGCTTGCCCTTCTGATAGCCGTGGGCCCGGATGGAGTCCTTGCGGGTGTCCATCTGGCGGGTACGAATGCGGCTGATGGGGCTCTTGTGGACCTTCTGCATGACAGCAGTCACCCAGCCCTGGTCGCGGGTAACGCGCTCAGGCGCGCCGGGGCGCAGGTCCTTGAAGTCCGGGAACAGGCTCTCGATATTGTCGATGCCGTGCTTGAGCTCGTTCTGCTCAGCGTAGATCTTCAGAGCGGTCTGAAGGCTGCCCACGCTGTTGCTCTTGGCCAGAGCAAGAATGTCAGCGCGGTCGGAGTGGCTCAGAACGGTGTCCTGAGTGTCTTCGTTCTCGAAAACATTGTGCTTCATGGTCTTGTTTCCTCCCTTGTTTTTGTCAGATTTCTTGTCGGGGTCGTCGTCATCGTCGTCGCCCCCGTCCCCCTTGCCCTTCTGGGAATCCAATTCCTCCATGGCCGCGGCGATCAGGGCATACATGACCGTTCTCTGCTCCTCGGTCATGCTGTCCACCACGTCCTGGACGGTCTTCTCATCCTCAGGCTTCTCCTCTTTTCCGTCGCCCTTGGGCTTGTCCTCCTTCTTGCCATCCTCAGAGCCGGCCTTGTGAACAAGAGGGGGTTTCTCGTCGGGGCGGAACAGGGAAATGGGCTCGTAAGCGGACAGGATCATCTCCTGCTCGCCGCCTTCGCCATGGGCCATATCCACAAAGTCAATAAAGGCGCCGGGATTTGCCCCGGCGACCACCAGGCTGACCTCCCGGATGACGCCGTGCGTCACATCCTTGCTGGGGGTCTGCTTCAGCCCATTGGCGTAGATGGACAGGGACGCAATGTCCCCATGCTGGACCAGCATCTTGGCCGCCTTGCCGGCGTCGGTCTCGTTGAATGTGCAGTAGGCGTAAACGCCGTCCTTCCGGTTCTCCAAAAGGGCGTGGCCCAGGATGTTGCCAGGTTCGTCGTGCTGGTGGTTCCAAACCAGGGGAACCGTCTTCCCGTCGCAATCCTCGAATGCGTTATGGCGGATGGTTCGTCCGTCCGCGCAGACAAGGTCGTTCCGGGTCGCCCAGCCACTAAAGTCATACTTCAGGTTCATTTTGAACGTTTCCTCCTTCAGATGTTGATGGTGGCTGATTGCCCTCCTCTTTCGGGGCGCTTAGGTTGCTGTTTCGGAGCTTGTCCGCCTTGGGGTCCTTCGACGGCTTCATGCCGATCTTCTGCCGGATCTCATTGGAGGTCATGATCTCGTTGCGGGTCATCTTGTCGGCAATTTCGGCAATATCGTTGATGGGCACCAGCCGGAACGGGTCTCTGAAGAAGAGGATCGACTGCTTCTGTGACCGAGCAGTTTTGGTGAGGAATTTCCTCTTCATTTCGTCAACAATGGCTGATAGGATCGGTTCAATCGTCCGGTTGTCGTAATTCAGCTTCGTCCGGTCATCGGCAGTCCCGTCCAAAATCCCCTGCGTGATCCCCAACTGGCTGTAAAGCATGCTCGTCAGGTATTCAATCTGGGACATCAGATTGTTGTCGATGGGCCGGTTCAGCTGGACCACATGCTCCGTGCCGTCGGTGTAAGCGACGCCGTACTTGGAGCCGGACAACTGTTCCTCGATATCTTTACGGCGTTTTTCCGCCTGTTGACGCCTCGCTTCCGTCTTGATGACGTAGGGTAGCTGAATGATCAGGTTGAGTTTTCCAGAACCGCTCTGCTCGTCGATTGCGTCCAAAATATTGAGTTTTCGGATCAACCGCTGCATGGTGGAGTTGGGCTCGTTCATCACCGCAAAAAACGGGTTCTCAATGATGGCGACCCCGCTCTTCGGCAGGATGACATCCTGCTTCTCACCCCGGTTCTCGTTGTAGACCCGGACCTTGACGTGCTTGGGATACCACTCCACGATTTTCCCGGTACGCATCGTTTCGATCTTGAATGAGCCGGTCTCCGGGTCGAGGTCGGTATCCGTGGGCACGATGGCCACGCATCCCTCGTCCAGCATGGACATGACCACGTCCTGGATAAAGGCCCGCCCGGTCTGGTCCAGATTTGCCTCCAAAGTCAAACAGCCGTTCAAACTTGAATTGATCACCTCTGTAAACCGGCCGTCGTCATCCAGGCGGACATGCTGAATCCCAATCGACGCCGCGTCCAGCGCGATCCGGTTGTAGACGGAGGTAATGATGGAGCGCTCGTTTCCCCGGCTGAAAATGGGCCGGTCCGGGCGGTAGGAGTAGCTGGGACCAAGGGAATAGCTGTACTTGAAAAACTCATTGCCTAAAAAAGCGTTCCAGGCGTGTTTCAGCCTGGAACCAACTGACATTTCCACTTTTCTCACCTCCTACGACAGCAGATCGGCGTACATCTTCTTGAGCAGCTCGTCGTTCTGCTTCATCAAGGCCGCGAAGTCGTAAGCCGGAGGAGGCTTTGCCGCGGATGCCTGCTTTGTGGCCGAGGCAACGGTTTTTACCGTCTGCTGGACGCTGCTGCCCGGAGACGGCCCCGGAGTCCGAAGCTGGCTGACCGGCGTCGAGAAGACGGAGGCGCTCTTTTGAAGCTGCTCCACAGCCCGCTTTCCCTGCTCTGCCTTTGCGGCCAGCTCCGCCGCCTTTTTCGCCCCGTGCCGTTTTACCAGATAAGCGGTAAGAACGATTCCTGCGGCTGCCGCCGCTCCCACGGCCGCTTTTCCGGCTGCGGGCAGCTTCTTCCGCTCGGGTCCATCCTCACCGCCGTACCGTTTCCGGCCCTGGGGCGTCAAGCTTCCGTCCTTCTGCTGAAATCTCCGCACGCCCCACTTCATCCCACGGATGCCGTAGTGCTGCAAAACATCTGACAATCGCGGTCACCTCCTATCTGTGATAAAATTTGTAACAACTGTCCCGTGTGTATCTAATTTAGGTCAAAAAAAACCACAGACCCGGTTAAGAGTCTGTGGTGAGGCGTTTCGCCGCTTTGACAGGGCGAATGCTGTGTAGTATAATGCGGTAAAAAGTGGCCGCCAGTAACGTTCGAGTGCAAGTCAGACATTACTGGCGGCGCAGTGGAAAGAAGGACGGAGAATATGAAACCCAATGAAAAGACAACAATCCTCGATCACAACACCCTATTCGATCTCGCCGTTAAATCCGCTTATGTCATAGCAAAAACATTGGATGAACGGTATGCCGATAGGGATCGGCCGGAAGTCACGCCGGTTATTCACTGGTATCATTGATTCCGATAGGAGGAGGGCGGCGCCATGCCGCTCTCTTTTCTTCTTTCCTGTAAAAACCGATGGTCGACCATCGGAAATTACCAAATGTAGTCATAAAATCCGCAGGGCCCGGTTAAAAACTGCGTCAATGAGCATAGTACGCCCGCAGCTTTCTGTTCTCGCTGATGGCCTTTCCAGCGAGCAAAGCGTTCACGATTGTTCCGCCCACTGCGATAGCTGAGCCCGCAAGTTGTGCCGTCCGCTGGTCTTCCATCCCTTTGGATAAGAGTGAACTTACCGCATAGGAACCAACTACTATGGCCGTTTCCGCTAAATAAGCAGTTCGGGTATTCCCGGTAATGGTCTTGCCGCGCTGATAAAGTTTCTTGCCTTCATCCGCTAACTTGTCGGTCTTCAGTTTACCATAGGCATCTTCCATCCGACGTTTTTCGGTTTTGACGGCCCGATTAGCGTCCTTGACCTGCTGCCGGGTAGCCTGCCCGGATTTATGGGCGGCTTTCGTTTCTACCGCTTTTGATTTGGCACGTTCATAGTCCGATTCGGCTTTGCGATAGCGTTCCAGTCCTTTTCGGGTATAGGAACCGTCATAGTTCTGATAACGCCTAACGCCCCATTTCATGCCTTTGATGCCGTAATGGGCAAGGCAATCCTGGGGAGAAGGTTTCTCATAGGGCTTCATAAGTACCCCCCCCCCTTTTTTTTTTTACTCAAATGCTTCCGGGTTGTGTTTATAGGCGACGTAGGCGTCCATCATGGCCGCCACCGCGTCGATCTTCTGGTCAGACCGCTTTTTCAGCAGTTTGCGGTTGCCGTTGGTGTCCTCCATCGTGATGCAGTTGCCCATAGAGAAGGTGATTAAGTCCTCGTCAAAGAGCAGCATCCGCTCTCCGGCCAGCTTCTTCAGCTCGCCCAGGGGGACGGATTCCGTTCTCGCGCCCTGCCGGACCACCTCGACCCCAAACGGGCCGTTCTCATTGACCCAGCGTTCCACAAATTCCTTGGCGTTGTAGGGGTCATATCCAAAGCAGCGCACATCGTAGCCGCAGTTGATGATGTGGTCGTCCAGATCCTCATAGACCTGCATCATGTCGAGAACTGTCCCCTCCATAACGATCAGGCTGCCCTCTGCCATAAAGTCCTCGTACTTGACCCGCATGGCCGCCGGGAGCTTATGGAGCGTCACCGATGTGATGTAGTTGCGCGACTTAACGCCAAAGGAACCATCCCGAAGAGGGAACAGGAACGTAAAGGAGCAGAAGTCGTCGCCCTGGGAGAGATCGGCGCCCATGGAGCAGGGCATCTGCCAAAACCGCTGCCGGCGGTGTGGCAAAGTCTCCTCGTAGGTGAAGTAGTAGGTGTACCCCTCCATAGGGAGGCCGAACCGCTTTGCCAGCATGTCATTCCGCGTGGCGGGGGCGGTTTCCGCCCGATCCACATCCTTCTGATAGGTCTCATAGGTGACGGTCTTTCCCAGATTCGGGTTGGCCTTGGGCCACATATCGGGGTAGGCCACCTCCTCAACGGAGTCCAGCTTGTACCACCAGATGGAAACATGTTCCTGCGGAGGACCGATGCCCTGGAGAATGTTCATCAGCTCCATTTTGATGGTATCGCCAGCGCCGTTGCGGACTGTACCCTCGGAGCTGGTGGCTATAATAAGGTAGTCGTCCAGCTTGGAGGCGCCCTGTTCCACCGCGCCGATGACGTCCTCCCGGGCGTCGGCGGAGGACAGCCACTCGTCCACGGTAGCCACTTTGCAGCGCAGACCCTGGAGCTTGTCCACCGACATAGGACGGATTTCGACCAGGGAGCCTGAAATGAAATTCTCAATGCCCTTCTTGGTAGAGGCCAGCTTCACCCGGTTGGCCCGGGACCCGGTGGTGTTCTGCAAAGACCCCTCGGTCATGAACTGGAAGACGGGGCCTCTGGCCCGGGTGATGGCGGTCTTGATGGGGTTGATGATCTCCTCGGCCTGCTTCATGGTGGGGGCCGTGGTGATCTGATGGGTGGTGGAACCGTCCACAACGCAAAAGTATGCCTGAATGCAGGAATCGTAGAGCGACTTCGCCGCACCCCGTCCCACGATCAGGTACTGCTTTTTGGTCAGCCGCTGCTTGATCCGCTTGGTCACATAGCGTCCGCCTCTGCCGTCCGGATTGGGCACATAGACAGAGCGGTCGTCGAAATAGTACCAGCCAAACACCTGTTCCCCCCAAAGCTTGAAGGTGTCCAGAAGATGCAGGTCGGAACCATCGGTCAGGGTCAGCTCGTTCTCGCAGAACTCGATCCAGCCCTCTACCGCCCTGTCGTCATAGTAGTAGCTAGGCGACTCGATCAGCCGGTCGATCCGGTACATCTCCATGGCAACTTCCTTGCAGACCGGAATATCGCCGCGGATGACCGCATCGCGGAATGCGCCGTAGTAACGGGGGACGGCGGTGTTGGATAACATCGGTTCACCAGCCTCCCGTTACAGCCCCAGCGCTTTTCTGCCAAGGAGAACCAGGGTGGAGAACTTCTGCTCGCTCAGCTTTGTCCGGTAGGTATCTTTTGGAATAACCTGCTCCATGTCGAACACGATGATGGGCGATTTTGCCTTGAAACCGCCGTAAATGGCGTCGTTCGTGTCAAGGAGCGCGCCGTAGCCCGCCTTTTTGCATTCGTTAAAAAACTTGGTGCGCTGGACATAGACGTCATGCCCCTTCCATCGGTCACCCTGTCCGTCATATGGAATCACATAATTGAACATCCGATAGACTGTCTGGAGATCTTTGGCCGAGGGCGTATAGTCCGGGTCCTTCATCCTTTCCAACACTGCGGCAGCTTCCCGATACCCCTTGAATTTGTACTTGTCTTTCACGAAATAGCTCTGCATCCGGTCCTTATCCGTTACAAAGTTATAAAAATCCCGATCTTTTCGATAGAGATTCATGAAGACCTCTGCGCCGGAGTCCTCGCTCGCCACCTTCAAGTCAGTTTTAAGCGAGTTGTCGATCCGGTACTTCATAAACGCGCCGGTTCCGATTTGCTTCCCATTCTTGTCATATACCGGCTGCGGGATCGGCCGGTTGAACAGTGCGTTATACTGGTGCTTGTCCAGGGAATTGTGGGTTGCGTAGAACATATCGGTGTTCTTGGTCCGGTCCTTGTCATAGGACAACGTGCTCAGGGTCGTCTTATCGGCGTTCAGCACTTCGTCAAAGTGCTTCTTGTTGTAGATACTGTTGCCGCTCTTCCGCTTATTGCGGATGGCTTTTTTCTGAGCCGGAGTGTAGTCGCCGCCCCGCAGGGGATAGGGAGGACCGTTCCGAACGCCCCACTTCTGTTTCAGAATTCCATGGTGATACAGTTCCATAAACAACTACCCCCGCAATTCCTTGATTGCAAGGGCAATGCTCAGGGAAGACCCTGCGATCGCCAGAACGCTTCCCGCCACTTCCAGCGTATCCCGCAATGCCTGCCGCCCTTTGGAAACCTGAGCCGGGGAGGTGTCCGCGAACAGCTGATTGTATTGCCGCTCCAGAAGTTCCCGGTTGATCTTATCCCGCATCTCCTTGTCGGTCATCTTGCTCAGATCCATCCGTTTCGGAGCTGGCTTGGACGTGCTGGTCTGCTCCAGCTTTTTCATCTCCTTCACCAGATCCGAGCTGGAGTCGACGGTTTTCTTGGTCCGCTCCAGGTCCTCCTTAGCCCAGCGCTTCGGGTCCGGGTTGGACAGGTCGATGCGGTTCTCCTTCTTCTTGGCCGCATTTTCCCGCTTATCCCGGTCATAGCGTTTTTCACCGGCGGCGGTCAGGGTGCCGTCTTTGTTCTGGTAGCGGCGGACGCCCCACTTCATGCCTTTGATGCCGTAGTGCAGGAGCATGCTATTCTCCATTTTGACTTTCCTCCTTCCCGCTGGTGTTCTTCACGGGGTCCGCTGCAACAAAAAGCCGCCACTCAAACTCGCTGATCTGCCGGTTGATGGACTCAATGGCAGCGGAGCTGAGAGGCGGGTCGAATAACAACCGAACCTTCATGTAAACGTAGGATTTGACTAAGGAAAAGATGTTCGGCTTATCCTGAATAAATCCGGACCAGATTTCATCTTTTCCTGAGATTGAGAAACCGTTGGCAGGTCCAACGCCCATTTGCGTCAGGATGGAAAACACGCTGTTGATGTGGATGATAATGTCCGGGTCAAAGTGCGTGTAGCTCTCGTCGATGCCCAACAGTTTCTTGATTGATATCAGGATGCTTTCGGAAATCTCCATAACAGCCTCCTCACCGGCGGACTGCGATGAACTTCTTCATGCAGTACCCCTGGGTGCCATTGGAGGTCGATACTTTATAGAAAGCATCTGTTGACTCGTCTATATTGACGGAAACTCTGGTCAGAGCCGTAATGACTGTAAGGACTTTGGAATTTGCTCTCGGCTCTTGATAAAGCGCCGCTCTCAGGCAATTCGTCACAACACCGGCAGCATGATTCTCCATATCGAATCCTCCTCGTATAATAAGTTTCAAAGTTAATAGTTTCAGGTATCAGCAGGCTTTGAGGT
>ERZ857955.206-NODE-206-length-80076-cov-6.011472_pt1 | contig 80076 bp, 73 predicted proteins | sample MGYA00519956_ERZ857955 | MGnify/ENA primary metagenome ERZ857955 (study PRJEB31778, sample SAMEA3449378) | human gut metagenome | biome: human gut; feature: human-associated habitat; material: faeces | place: United Kingdom | collected 2010/2012 ...
GGCCGGCTGCGGCAAGATGATCCTCGGCACCGACTCCCACACCCGCTATGGCGCCCTGGGCACGATGGCCATCGGCGAGGGCGGCGGCGAGCTGGTCAAGCAGCTGCTGCGCGACACCTACGACGTGGCCTATCCCCGCGTGGTGGCAGTGTATCTGGAGGGTGCTCCCGCGCCCGGCGTTGGCCCACAGGACATCGCGCTGGCAATCGTCCGCGCGGTGTTCGATTGCGGCTATGTGAAGAACGCGGTCATGGAGTTCGTCGGCCCCGGCGTGGCGAGCATGCCGACCGATTACCGCAACGGCGTGGATGTCATGACCACCGAGACGACGTGCCTCACCTCCATTTGGCGCACGGACGAGGATACGCGCTCCTATCTTGCCGAGCACGGACGCGAGGCGGACTACCGCGAGCTCAATCCCGCTTCCGTCGCCTACTACGATGGGTGCGTGCGCGTCGACCTTTCCGTGGTGCGCCCCATGATCGCGTTGCCGTTCCACCCCTCGAACGCCTACACCATCGAGGAGCTCAACGCCAACCTCGAGGATATCCTGCACGAGGTCGAGCTCCGCGCCGTCGAGGTGGGCGGAGGTCGCGCGTCGCTGTCCTTGCTGGACAAGATCCGTCCGGACGGTCGCCTGCAGGTGCAGCAGGGCGTCATCGCGGGTTGCTCGGGCGGCAATTTCACCAATGTGATGCAGGCCGCTCGCGTGCTCAAGGGCAAGACCTGCGGCAATGGTGAGTTCGCGCTCTCGGTGTACCCCAGCTCCCAGCCTGTGTTCTTGGAAATGGCGAGCAATGGTGCCGCATTCGACCTCATGCAGGCCGGTGCGATCGTGCGCACGGCGTTCTGCGGTCCGTGCTTCGGCGCGGGCGACACGCCGGCCAACAACGGCCTGTCGATTCGTCACACCACCCGCAACTTCCCCAACCGCGAGGGTTCTAAACCTGGAAATGGCCAGCTCACGGGTGTGGCGCTCATGGACGCACGCTCCATTGCGGCAACCGCGGCCGCGGGCGGCGTGCTAACCGCCGCGACCGATCTGCCCGAGGATGTCTGGGATGAGCGCGTGTCGTACCATTTCGACGCAAGCGCGTACGAGCACCGCGTGTACCAGGGGTTCGGCGCCGCCGAGGGCGAGCGCGACCTGGTGTACGGCCCCAATATCAAGGACTGGCCGGACATGGAGCCGCTCGCCGAGAATATCTTGCTGCGTGTCGCCTCCAAGATCATGGACGACGTGACCACCACCGATGAGCTGATTCCCTCGGGCGAGACGAGCTCGTATCGTTCCAACCCGCTGGGCCTCGCCGAGTTCACGCTGAGCCGCCGCGACCCGGAATACGTGGGTCGTGCCAAGGTCGTGGCTGAGCTTGAGGCGCAGCGCCTCGAGGGCGCTGTGCCTGCCGAGGTTGCCGGCGTGTTCGATGGCCTCGTCGCCGCCGGCGCGCCTGGTGCGGACGACCCGGCGTCCGTGGAGATCGGGTCGACCATCTATGCGGTCAAGCCGGGTGACGGATCCGCGCGCGAGCAGGCCGCCAGCTGCCAGCGCGTGCTGGGTGGCCTGGCCAACATCACGCGCGAGTACGCCACCAAGCGCTATCGCTCCAACGTGATGAACTGGGGTATGGTCCCCTTCCAGATGAAGGGCGAGCCCACGTTCGAGGTGGGGGATCACGTGTACGTGCCGGGCATTCGCTCCGCGCTCGAGGGCGCAATGGACGCGATTCCCGCGTGGGTCGTGCGTGCAAATGGCGAGGCCGAGCAGATTGAGCTGTTCGTCGCCGATATGACGCCCGAGGAGCGCGCGATCGTGAAGGCCGGTTGCCTCATAAATTACAATCGCGACCGCGCGAAGAATAACTGACACCTGCTTGGAGTTGCTTGTCGTGGGTATAAACGCCACGTGAACAGGGCATGCCCGCCTCACGACGAGGCGGGCATTTTGCACGAAAGGCTCCACGCATGTCGCAGATAGAAATCGACCGCAATCCCAAGGGCCAGAAAATCCCGGGCAAAGTCGCCTTTGTGGCCACATTACTCTTGCCCATCCTCGGCGCGGCTTGCCTTGTCATGCCCGAGCCCGTGGCCGAGCACCTTCCGCACCTCCTCGGCGGCGTCATGCTGTTCGTCGGCACGGCGGATATCGTGACGGACATCTTGGAGCGCAACTCGAATCCCGGCAAGATCACCGTGGGTACGGACGTGGTCATGATCGTGCTCGGTATCGTCACGTTGCTCAACACGCATGAGTCGCTCAACGTCATTGCCGTCATGTGGGGCCTGCTGGGTCTGGAGAACGCCGCGGCGGAGATCGACGAGTCCCTGAAGGCGTACGCTGCCGGCCACAAGTGGATCGCTCCGCTCGCCTCCGGAATTTTCGAGCTGGTGCTCGGCACCATGCTGCTGCTCGCGCCCATTGCCAACTTGGGCCATCATGTCCTGCTGCTCGGTCTGGAGCTCGTGGTTTATCCGTTCCACGTTGCCAGCCACGAGGAACAGCCGAAGGCTGGACGCGCCGAGTAGCCCCGTCGGGTCTTCACACATGGCTGCCGTGGCATCGGTACAATAGTCAGCTAACGGTTCATATGCGCCCGCCATCGCGGGCGCTTCGCATCTGCGCGCTTGCCTGGGCGCGATAAGGGAGTTCGCATGGCCGAGCAGCACGATATGATCGACGACATCATCGAGATCAGCAAGGGCGTCGACGCGCTCAAGAATCCCTTTGGGGGTATCACGGACGCGCTGCTGGGCACCGTGGACGAGAGCAAGCCGCATTGGAATCCCGCCGATTACAAGGAGCGTCCGCGCGTCAACTGCATTCCGTGCCTGGCCTGCAAATCCGAGAAGAGCAGCTGCCATGCGTGCATGGACGTATGCCCGGTGAACGCGATCGAGATCGAGGACGGCGCGATCGACGTTCTGGACAGCTGCCGCAAGTGCGGCCTGTGCGTCGCCGCTTGCCCCACCGAGGCGTTCGTGAGCCCTCGTCTGCAGCCCAAGAAGGTCTACGACGCCGTTGCCCGCGCCGCCACCGCGCATGAGACCGCGTATGTCACCTGCACGCGCGCCCTCAAGCGCATCCCACGTGAGAACGAGGTGCTCGTGGCCTGCGTCGGCGACGTGACGCGCGAGACCTGGTTCTCCATCCTGACCGACTTCCCCAACGTGAGCGTGTATCTGCCGCTGGATATCTGCGCCAACTGCCGCAACACCTGTGGCGAGGAGATGCTCGGCGAGGCCATCGGCGAGGCCGAGGAGTGGGCCGGCCGCGGTATGGGCCTTGAGGTCGAGCCGCGTGACCTCAAGTGCAACAAGCGCCGTGAGTACGAGCGCAAGGAGTTCATGGACAAGATCGTGCGCCAGACGGGCCTCACGGTGTCCAAGCTCACGCCTGCCACGGCTGCCGTCGCCAGCGTGACGCAGCGCATCCGTGAGCACTCGAACCGCGTGAGCGCGCTGGAGAAGACGCTGAACAGCGCCTGCGGCGTGACCACGCAGAAGCGTCGCCGCATTCTCACGCAGGGGCGCCAGCTCATGCTCTCCACCTTGCAGCAGCATCCTGAGCTTGCGGAGAACGTCCGCGTGCAGTTCCCCGAATTCGACCACGACAGGTGCACGATGTGTGGCGCGTGCGTTGAGGCGTGCCCGACCTTCGCCTGTGACCTGCTCAACGGCGGCAAGCTCGCCATCGAGCCGACGTATTGCATCGGGTGCGGCTTGTGCGCTGAGGTATGCTCCGACCATGCCCTCAAGATGGTCGAGCGCGATGGATCCGAGCTCGTTGTTCCCGATCCGGAAGCCGAGCGTAAGGCCAAGCTCGCCGCGGAGGCCAAGGCGGAGTACGCGGAGGCCAAGGCCGAGGTCAAGCAGAAGCTCGGCCGTGCCCTCGACCAGATCGAAAAACTCGCAGACTAAAGAGCTGCCCTCCTAAATTTCGGAGCAGGGCGAGCGTCATCTGGTGTTGAATGCCCTGATTGCGGAGTTGCTGCCCGCGTGGACCGCGTGTTCTCAAGTTGAAGCGCCCTCCCTCGCTCTTTGCGATGGAAGGCGTGTTGCATCAATTCGAGGTTTGGCCGCGCCTTGCGAGAATTGACTACGCCGCTGGGGAAATTGCCTACGGTGTCCTGGCGATTGCCTATGGTGTGCTGGGAATTGTCTATGGGAATCTTCTTTTCGGGTCGGTCAAATGGAGAAATCTCATAGGTAATTTTCGCGCGTGCTAGTGGGACCCTGCCGTGCCGCATGTGTGTCCGCTCATGCTTTTCGCCCTACAGCAGCACCCTGGACTTCACGGTCCCCGTGTTTGAAGTATTTACCCTACAATACTTCTATTGATACAAAATGTAGGGTAAACTTCGATCAAGCCGAGGGAGGGACAGCACATGTCTGTGTTGGAAGACATACTCGAGGAAGAATACGAGCGCTCTGCACGTTTGATACGTCTTATGGAGGAAGAGATCGCATCCCTGCCCAAGGGTAGTGTCCGGACTCGAAGGATCGGTTCTCGCGATTACTACTACCTCAATTATCGGGAAGGCGATAAGGTGAGGTCCGATTACATCCAAATCTCTGCAGTCGAAGAGGTTCGAGGAAAGATAGCTCGACGTAAAGAGCTGCAAGCGGCTTTAAAGGAGCAGCGCACGTCGCAGAGGCAAATCGAGCGTGCATTGGGAAGGCGTCTTCGAAATGAATGAGCAGCAAGGGGCGTTTTGCAGAATCCTTGATTTAATTGAAGATGCTGGATGCATGCGACATGTCATCCTAGTGGGGTCCTGGGCGGAGTTCGTTTATCGTGAGTCCGGGTTAATCGAAGGCTTTGCCCCCAATATCAGGACCTTAGATGTTGACTTCTTGATTAGGAATCTACGCAAGCCCACCCCTGCGGCAAATTTAAGCACGATGGCTCGAGAACGAGGCTATTTAGTCGAGTCGGACATTCTAAACGGCACGACAAGGCTGTTCGATACAACGGGTCTCGAGGTTGAATTTCTCATTGGAAAAGTTGGTGCGGGAATTGAACCTGCCCTTAAAACCAATGTGGGAGTGACGGCGCAGACTCTTAGGCACATGAATATTCTCTCTGGGAATTCGATTGAACTTCCGTGTTTCGAGCATATGGTGCGCGTGCCCCTGCCAGAGGCATATGCGGTGCATAAGATGGTGATTAATTCGCAGCGCAGGGGCAAGCGCGAGAAAGATCGTCGTGCCGTTCTTCAGATATGGCCGTACCTAGACAAGAAGCGCGTGTCGGTAGTGATGGCGGGTCTTACCAGAAAAGAAAAGGCTAGGGTCAAAGAATTTATGGCGGCAAATGATCTGGAGTTAGATGAATGATTTGCTATTGGAAACCCCCGTACAGCGTCTGCGGGGACCTGCCTCCGATATCGCGCACCGTCGGTGTAAACAACCTATCGGCACACAACAGCTAGGCGCCTCCCGGCTTCGAATTCGGCGTGTGCATTTCAATGGTCCGCGCTTGGTTGCCAGGGGTCGCATCAGGGGCGGCGAAAAAGCTCTAGCGACGTGCGAATGGTTGCGGGCCATCTGGCCTTATGACCAATCGGCATACGAGGGCGACGATGATGCCGATGCTGACCCATTGGGATGTTGATAAGAGGCCGTACGAACCGCGTTCAAAAGTGTCGTAGCGTAAAAACTCGAGGCAAAAGCGACAGCAAGCGTATAGAAGGCAATACAATTCCAACCCGTGCGCCCCGCGGAAATGGTTGATATAGACAAGCAAGGTAAGGAATATGGCAATGCAGCATATTGCTTCAATGAGTTGGATGGGGAACAAGTGAAGATTGTTCGGAGCGATTGTGGAATGCAGGTAGGTCACATGTAGCAATCCATCAGTCGGTGCGCCGTAGCAACACCCTGCAAGGAGGCAGCCTAAACGGCCGAATGCATGCCCAAGCGGGATGCAGGGAGAAAGGGCCGCAAGGTAATGAGGGAGATCGATGTCGAGTAAGCGCTTTGCCAGGGGCATCGCAGCGAGGGCGCCCAGGAGACCTCCGTAAAACACAAAGCCGCCTTGAAAGAGGGGCATCCATGTTGTCGCGTCGGTCAGGGCTGCGGGCGGTATATGGGGGAGCGTGATAGCAAGGTAGAGCAATTTCGCCCCAACAATTGCCCCAATTCCACCAATTGCAGCGGTGCCCATTGCGAGGTCTCCGTCGAGCTTGTGTCTTCTGATTTGAAGAAATGCGACTATCCCTGCGCTTGCGATTCCCAACACAATGCAAAGGCCGTAGTACGTAACGGATAGATTTCCAAAATGCAGGCTAAGGTCACCGGTTATAGTCATGGGCCCTCCTGAGGACAGTGGCTGTTTGATGCAAGCAAAAATGCCCGAACCGCGAGGATGCGGCCCGGGCATGAGGGCGATGCTACATGCTTGCCATGCCGCCCACACATGCGGCACAGGCCACATAGCCAAGAAGGCAAAGGGCAGCACCAATAATCGAACAGACGAGGCCAGCCGTTGCCATTCCGCGATGGCCCTCATCCTTGCGTCCAATCACTCCAGTGACGATACCGACGATGCCAATGATGGCACCAAGCCAACCGATGGACATGCCAAAAGTGGACCAGACAATGGAGATGATTCCAAGAACGAGCGATGCGATTGCCATGAGTACTCCTAAAAAATGGGACAAGTATGGTGATGAGGGACAGGGTCTCGGTTGTATATCGGATGCCCCCGAGAGCGAGGTTCGGGCGTGTCATGTTTTGTATCGATGCGCATCCCGCATGCGGTGCAATAGCGCGCGACCGAAGAGTTGGTCGTCTTGCAGTGCGGGCATTCGATGCCGGGAACCTTTTGAAGCGTGGGCTTGTGAGTACGGCTGCCGGGAAAAATGATTTCCTTGAGTTGATCAGCCATACGTTATGCATTCTGCATGGAAGAAGCTGAGTGGCTGCAATTTCCGATGAGTTTCGCTAGGCGGTTTTTTTGGTGGCGAACGTAGGCGAATACAATCAACGGCCATGAGAGTGCAATAAGAATGGTGATAAGGAAGCCTGCGCTACCAAGTTGTTCGGCGAGACCAATTACAAGGGCAAACATCATAAGCGGGGTGCCGATATAGATCATGATTTTGATCATGAATTGAAGCAAATACCCGACGAGCACGAATTCCACCTTCCCCCAGAAGGAAAAAGAGGGCAAGTGAATGCCGCACCTTAGGACTTTGCTCCAGACTTGGCAAAAGGGAATCAGCAACAAGAACATTAAAAGGAAAGCCGGAAGCATTGAAATGATATCGGCTCCTCCCGCAGCGGAGACGAGCAACAAGCCGCCGAAAATGAGAGCGCTGAACGTTGCTCCGTCCCTGAGTGAGATGAGGCAGTTTTTGATATGGGTTTCGAGGAGGATGGGGTCGGTGGACCTTAGTACGGACGACATGGGTTTCTCCTTGTGCGGTAACTTGCATGATAATTGGCAGAGTAAGATGGATTAGTATCTTGATATAGAGATTTTGAAAGAGTAAATAAATGTCTTTTTCTCAAACCAAAACAGCGCAGGGATTTATTCCGTTTCTGAAGATCGATTGCCAAATTGGATCTTCAGAAACGGGTAACCACACAGTGGAAGAATTGTTTATCTTCGATCTGATTGCCCCTGAAGAGATGGTGCATCTCATCCGCAACGATGGAGAACATTTTTTGTGCCCCAAAACGCGCGTGTCGTTGGTTGATTACGGTTCTTGTCTTGAAATGCGGGAGGGGGAGCCTAAGCCAAATAGAGAGCTGCTTTTTGAGCTTGCATGCATCACGGGACCTATGTTCGGTGGCGATGATGGCGTCGAGACTCTGCGCTCGTGGTCCTATGCGGCTTATGCCGCTCTTCTCGCTTGCCGAATCCAAGAGTGCGCAAACCGCCGAAAGCCTGTGACGGTGCTGAATGCCATGCATGTGGTAAATAAGAGCGTGGTTAAAGATGCGGATGGAACGATAATCTTCACGGTAATCGATGTGGCGCTCAATCCCTACGGTGAATATGCGTTCGTGTTCGACGGGCTTCCGGTTGTGCGGCGCTCGACGAGAAGCGATGGGTACGAGTACTCCTTTGCCGTTCCGACTAAAGATGAAAGCGAGTCTCCCTTCATTGAGTTCATTGTGGTAAGGCTCGATCATGAACTGACGGTATCCGAATTCAAATACCTGCTGCAGATGTTCGAAGCCTCTGAAGGAGCTGAGGCAACCCTGAGGAAAAAGACCAATTTGGCAAAGAGTCCGGTAGCTTGGAATCAAGATGGCGTGACATTCGAGCACGCGATGCTCGAAGACGCCGATACCCCTGCGCTCGAGGCGTTGGTGCAGGTGATGATTGCCGCTCATCTAGGCAACGTGCGCGTCGACGTGTTCCAAGGCGATCAAGAGACGGGCTTCCTATCCTTTGACAGTTACTTGAGCTGGCTTTGGTATGATTTTTCGCGTGGTCTTTCTGGCGTAACCCTTGGGTATTGTGAATCGTGCGGCAGGGCGTTTTCGCTCGTGGGGCATCGTGGTATTGATCGAAGATATTGCTGCGGGCCATGCAAGACGAAGGCTAAGAACAAGCGGACGGCAAGTCAGCGAGATAAGGTACGCGCTTTGTTTTTGAACGATGGTCTTTCGATATCCGAGATTGCCGCTCGTATGGACATGTCTGGGAGCGCGGGCGAATCGTCAATCCGAAAGAACCTTTCTCAATGGGTGAAGCTAAAGCATCTGATCAGCGATGAGCTATCAGAGCGCGACTTTGGGATGGCGCCGTTGTTCAACCGGTGCCTTGAGGAGCAGCTCGATATGGATCGCATGTTGAGCTCATCGCTTCGCCGTCGTCTTGTTCAAGAAGTGCGTATGGCATACGAGCGACAAGAAGAGAGCGATGTCATATTTTTGAGAGCATTGGCTAAAGCGAGACTGCGTTTCCAACGTGAGGAAGAATGATGGTGCGAAGTGACTTGCAGTGCAACAAGTTCGATGGGCTGACTCGAGAAAAAATACCCTTTCAGTATCTCTATAATCGGTCCGTCTATCTCATTACTATGGGCAATGCAGATTGTTTTGCTCGTTAATGTCCTAATGGGGGGGGATTCGATTATCGGCTTTGATGGTCCACCGCCCATTTCTTTCGGTTGGAGCACTACAATCAGACGAAGTGCCCGTTTGAGTGCGTTGGGAGGAAAGAAATGAAGAGTTGTCCGAATTGCGGCTTTGAGAACTCTGACGATTCGAAGTTCTGCATAAGCTGCGGAGGGGGGGCTATCTGAGACGGAGGAGCTCGAGGCGTCGGAAACGGGGCCGATAGCAACGGAAGAGGCGCCCTTCGAAAACGATCATGTTGAGGATTGCCCGGAGCCATCCGAAGGTGATGGTGCAGATGGCGCCGAGGCGCCTGCTGATGAGGTCGACGCAGAAACGGAGAGCTTCTCAAAGTCTGCTCGTGAACAAGAGCAGGGAGAGTCGGTCGTTGGGCAGCCGAATTCTGCAAGTAGTTTTATGGCTAAGCTGCTCGATAAGTATGGAAAGAAGCGATTGTCCATCGCGGTTGGCATGGCAGTCGCGCTTCTGATCGTTGCGATCGTGGCGTTTAGCGCGCTCACCGATGGTCCAAGCGAAGCGCAAATTAAAAATGACGTTGAGCAGACGGCTAATTCCTGGATCCCTGTGGGCACCTATGGCTATGTTGACGCCTACGAGGTCTCTTCAATCGATATTACCGAGAAGAATAAGGAAGAGGTTCCCGCTGGTGCCCAAGAGCTCTTTGGGGGAATTGGTGACACGAGCTATGCAGTTAAAGTGAAGGCGACGGCGAGTAATGGTGCTGTTGATTCCGAGGCTGTTTTGAGCGGCAGTTACGTTAAATATGAGGGCAAGTGGCAGCCCCTATCGCTCAATGTTGAATCTGTAACTTCGCGAGCAGTAAAGGGCGTCAATCCGGACAGCGTGCAGGAGAATGCTTCCCAGATTCTTGCATCTGTTAAAGACGGGAATCAAAACGGTGGGCTCTCATCGATATATCGCGATGCGGCTGTCAAGGTGGGAGAAGTCTCGTTTGATGAGGACGCTCAAACAAGCAAAGTGAAGCTCTCCTATGCTGTCGAGGATGCGTTCTCAAGTGCTAAAGCTACCGTAACGGCTAGCTTTACCTTTGAAAACAACGCCTGGTCTCTTGCGAGCGCACAGGCTGATGAAGGTGCTAAGACAATTTCCTATGACAAGCTGATTGGTACTTGGAAGGGCGCTTTTGAGGAGACTGGCCATGGCAAAGCAAGCGGCGCGAATTGCTATGGTGCCGAAGGCGGCGAGCCGGAGCTGACCATTACGTCGGTTGATTCCAAGTCTCTCAAGATCGAGGGTACGTTTACCGGGCTCATCCATGATCATGCCTCTCTCAAGGGCGATGCGAATTCATGCGATGGCGACAGGGTCATGGAGGCAACGCCGTTCACGGCAACGCTTTCCGAGTCTTCCTATCCTTATGGCAAGGTGGGCGCTGAATGCACTTTCCCGTCTAGCGGCGGCAGCACAACTCAGATTACGTTCGGGTTTGGTACGAACAGCGATGACGATCCCAATGGGGCATATCTTGAAGTTCTCCATTGTTTTCAGTGCGGCCCCGATAGCTTCTTCCTTCCGGATCCTGCGGAAAAGTGGGAGGACGTTTATCGGCTGAAGAAGGCTGAGTAGCCACGCTCGATTGATAACGGCAGGGGGCTTGATATGTATTGCTCACAGTGCGGAGCAAAGCTGCCGGATACGGCGCAATTCTGCTCACAATGTGGAGCTCCGACGGCGCTGCACGCTGCGGACGGCACCGGTGAAAATAAAACCATGATTCCAGCGGTTGGGTCCAGGGGCGATAGCCGCGCAGCGGATAAAAACCTCGCTGAGGGTGATGCCTGCAATGCAGAAGATGATTCGGCAACAAGCCCCCTTATCGGAATGCCCTCAGATTCAAAGAAATCCGACGCTGGGTCCCTTGAGGATGGAAGTCAGCAATCTTTTGTCCAGCGCATGGTAGCTTTCCGGCGCACCACTCTTAAGGCGGTTCCCACGTTCGTTCTGGCGATCGTTGCGTTCTTTGCTGCCGCTGGTACTGCCTATGCGGCCTTCAAGGTTGTCACGGAGGTTGTTGTCCCGGTTGTTGAGCAGCTGGTCGATCAGTTCCAAGGCGATTTGTCCCGACATGACAGTGACGAGTCGGATGGCGAGGCGGGCAGTAATGTAGTTTCTGCGCAGGGTAGGCCGAAAAATATACTGCAGTTGGGCGAGATCATCTCCATGGATGCCGAGGACATCCCTGCATTTCTTGAGGAGCAAGGTCTGGTGTATATGGAAGAAACAAAGGAATGGGTCTATGGGGACGATTCTGATCTGACATTTGGCTCACTGAAGGATGCCGGATTGTTTTGTGGCAAAGTCGGCGACGAGGAATATGAAAACTGTGTTCAATTACACAACGATGCTGTTGAGGCGGCTCGCTTTACAGATGAGGGGGTTTTGCTCAACATAGGCACCGGAGAACTCGTCGCCACGTATGTTCCTGGTATTAATCTGGGTCATGATCTGCTATGGCTCTCTCATTTTTCCGGTGGATCCCAGATTAAGAAATCCGATTTGGATGATGGGGTTTCCATTCCCGATTCCATTCGGGTGTATGGGATACCGCTGCCATACGTTGTCGAATCTGTCGAAGATGGAGTAAGGACCTGGGAGGCCCCTCTGACGGATGGCGATGTAGAGAAGCTGTGCAGCGAAATAATGGGCTTGGGAAAACCGCTGGTTATCTACCGTCCTGCTACCGCTTTGATATCTCAGGGATATGGGGATGCGTCGGAGCTGGCTTTTGTGGATAAGACTGAAGTGTACGCGTCGGGAATGATTGAGGTCCGCGGTGAGCGGTGCCTGTGGTATTTCAAGTACTCTGGAGGTACTGGGAATGCTGATGGGGAAGCCGGCATTCTTTCAGTTGAGGCCGCGAAAGGAATTTTAGAGCATTCGGACCTGTATTCCGAGGAAGAGTGGGACGCCGCTAGCGACTTCAGCCGAGCCGGCATGTTTATCCAATCGCGTGTTGCTGACTCTAGGTTTGGAAATGGCGAAACAATTCAATTGAATTATCGTACGGGAATTTATCAAAGCATGCGAGTTGACAATGGGGCATTCCGCTACATAGAGCTTGATCAAGCCGAGCTGGCTCGTTTTGGTTTCGATTCCTATGAAGAAATGGAAGCCATGCAGCCGAAGCCGATGGAGGGGACTGTGATTGATTTCGCAGCTTCCGGTGACGAAAATAATCAAGGAGCCTAGCAGTGTATTGTCGAGAATGCGGAAATAAACTGCCTGACGGAGCTCGCTTCTGCAGCTCCTGCGGAACGCCAGTTTTTGCCGATGGAGCCCACGGAGCTTTCGAGAGCAAAGAATGCCCTGCCGCTCATTCTGTCGAACCCGATGTCTCGGTAGTTGGTAAAAATGGCCCCGAGATCGCGCGCGAAAAGCAGGAGGCTGCCGACGAATCGTCTGTTGCTCGGGATGTGTCGGGGTCTTTTGCCCATCAGTCATTTACGGGCCGTCTGATCGAGTTTCGTCGCACGACTCTTAAGGCTGTTCCAACGTTTGTGCTTGCCATCATGGCTTTCCTCGCCGCCGCTGGAATTGCTTATGCTGCATACCGAGTCGTCAAGGATGTAATTATCCCGGCAATTGAACAGGTTCAGGGCCAGGAGGAGGAAGACTCCGGGCGGCAAAATGGCAGTGCGGCCATTTTCTCTGGCAATGATTCCGACGGAAAAGGGAATGAAGCCGCCCATGCCGCTTACGAAGTAGTTCTGAATGATTATCGCGACCTTTTTGCCGAAAGGGCCGGCGAAATTGACGCGGCGGGCGAGGGCGGAACGATGATGTTTGAAAATGGGCACGAGTTTGCCTATACAGGTGATTTTTACTTCTATAGCGGGAAAACTGAAATCGTGTATTCATATGTTGACATCGATGGTGACTCGGTTGACGAGCTGCTTATGTCCTTGCCCCAAGAACAAAATATCGGACAAATCCCTTCGTTTATTCTCTGTGGCTTCGACTACGTTGACGGGGAGACAGTTCGCTTTGCAGAGTCGATAGGGAGGGGAAGCTACTGGCTTCGTAAGGATTATACGTTCGGCCGTCTGGGATTTGGTGGTTCCGATACCACGGGGTTTTCGGTAAGTTGCTGGAATGGACGGGAGTTGGAAGAAAATACTTCCGTTGAGTGGAGTTATGTTGACGATACGGATCGAGAAAATCCGGATAGTGTTTATTACATGTCTGGGATAGTGGAGGGCGAGGAGATCGAGCGCTCACTCCCATATGCTTCTTTGCAAAGTGAGATAGACGCATTCTGTAGTCAATATGAGGATTATGCAGATTTGAATTGGGAAAGACTCAATCTGTGATGAATTGAGAACAAGCGTCTTACGATATCATTTGCAATCAAATGGCTGTGCGTCACGCAACGCACAGCCATTCATTTTTTCGAAAAGGCTCTTCTGCGAGACGATGACGGGGCGTTGCCGCATCGCATGCACGCCGGCTCGTGCCTGTCCGAGTTCACGCCGTTATCGAGATCGGTTCACCGTTTGCAGTAACAGAGTCTTTGGTTTTCAAACACGAACACGTGTTCTATAATTGATGAACCAGAGGATGGTGGGAGTACGGACTGAGTGGCTCTGGCTTGACTTACTTCTGGCATACAGTAATACTTCTATTAGACGGAAGCACGGTGAGAAGCATGCGGTTTCGTAACTCGGATTTGCAGGCATTTTGGGAGCACCCAACCGACTGTGATTTCTGCAAGCTTCCCGCTGGTATTGAACGTGTGCTGTTTCGAAAGCTGCAGATGTTGGATGCTGCGAGTACGTTGCAAGACTTGCGTGTTCCGCCGGGCAACCGACTCGAGAAATTGCGTGGTTCGAGAGAGGGGCAATATAGCATTAGGGTGAATGCCCAATGGCGCCTTTGCTTTGTCTGGAAAGACGGGGAGGCGAGGGAGGTTGAGTTCTGTGACTACCATTGACGAGATTATTTCCGCGCCTGGGGAGATTCTGCTTGAGGAATTCCTGCAGCCGCTTGGAATTAGTCAGTACAGGCTGGCGAAAGCCATCGGTAAACCGCAGTCGGCGATATCTGACATCGTACATGGGCGGAGGGCGATAACGCCCGAGATGGCATGGCTGCTCGGTCGGGCTTTGGGAACCACACCACGTTTTTGGCTGGATTTGGAAATGACCTATCAGCTCAAACTGCTTGAGAATAAAGATATGCCAGAAGTAGTGGCGCTCTAATAGTCTGTAGATATGAATGGAATCCCGTTTTCATTTATCGGTCTATAATGGCAAGGTTTACGTATACGCAGCGCTTGCGGCGCTGAGCTATGAGTAAAGGAATCCCATGGCACTTTCCATCGGAATCGTCGGTCTGCCCAACGTGGGCAAGTCCACGCTGTTCACCGCTCTCACCAAGAAGGGCGGTCTGGCCGCGAACTATCCCTTCGCCACGATCGACCCGAACGTTGGCATCGTCGACGTGCCGGATGACCGCCTGAACGCGCTCGCAAAGATCGTGAACCCCGCTCGCATCCTCCCGGCCACCGTTGAGTTCGTCGACATCGCCGGTTTGGTGAAGGGCGCCGCTTCCGAGGGCGCAGGCCTGGGCAACCAGTTCCTGGCCAACATCCGCGAGTGCGATGCCATCTGCCAGGTGGTCCGTTACTTCAAGGACCCGGATGTCATGCGCGAGGCCAATCACACGGGCGAGTTCGTCGACCCGGCGAGTGATGCCGAGACCATCATGACCGAGCTCATCCTGGCCGATATCCAGACGCTCGAAAAGCAGCTTCCCAAACTCGAGAAGGAAGCCAAGCGCGACGCCGAGCTCGCCCCCAAGCTCGCGGTGGCAAAGCGTCTGGTTGAGTGGCTGAACGAGGGCAACCGTGCCATCACGATGGAGATGACCGATGGGGAGCGCGCCGCCGCCAGGGGCCTGTTCCTGCTGACCATGAAGCCGATGCTCTACGTCGCCAATGTCGACGAGGATATGCTCGCCGAGGACCTCGATGCAATCGACGGTGTGAAGCCCATTCCGATCTGCGCCAAGGTCGAGGCGGAGCTCTCCGAGCTCGATCCCGAGGAGGCCGCCGAGTTCCTGGCTGATCTGGGGCTTGAGCGCTCCGGCCTCGAGGTCCTGGCCCAGGCCGCATACAAGCTGCTCGGCTTGCAGAGCTTCTTCACCGCCGGTGAGGTCGAGGTCCGCGCTTGGACGGTTCGCCAGGGCGCCACGGCCCCGCAGGCCGCCGGCGTGATCCACACCGATTTCGAGCGCGGCTTCATCAAGGCCGAGACCATCGCGTTCGAAGACTACGTCGCCCTCGGCGGCGAGAAGGGCGCCAAGGAAGCCGGCCGCCTGCGCATGGAGGGCAAGGACTACATCATGCAGGACGGCGACGTGGTCCACTTCCGCTTCAACGTGTAGATGCCAAGGCCGCCGGGGGAGACCTCGGCGGCCTTCGCGATGTGATTCCGAATGCCGCCACAAGGCGGCTCATCTTCGAAAGGTGCGCTATGTTCTCTTACGGTAAATCCGCCGGCATGAAGGCCCTTCTGGCCCTCATGATCGCCTTCGTCCCCGTGCTCATGGTCCTCATGGCCTTTCCCGAGCTGGGCGACCAGGTGCCCATGAAGGTCAACGCCGCGGGCGAGGTTCTTCGCTACGGCAGTAAGGGCGAGCTGCTCTTCCTGCCCGTCATGGGCTTCATGCTCAGCGCAGCGACCGTCGCGATGGGCCTCAAGCAGGCCCGTAAGTACGGCGACGACCTCACCATGGCGACCATCACCTTTACCCGCGCCGGCCGTAACGCCATCGTCCAGGGTGTGGTGTTCGTCGCCGCGACGGGCATCCTGCTGTACGGAGCGCTCTCCGGGCACGGTATCGGGTTCTAGCAAAGACCGTCTTCCCAGTTATTCGCCACTGTCATATTTTGCGGTGCAAAGGCCGCTCCAGTTCGTTTCGCGGGCCGGGGCGGCCTTGTTTTTGCGTCCGCATTTTCTCTCGGGATGGCGATTAAACGCTTCAAGCTGCAGAAATATGTCATTTGGCAGTCTATATCGTGGTGAAACCCGCTACAATTTTGACCTGATATGCGTCGCGGCCGCGGTTTATGCGCGGCCGCGCACAGTTGGGGGAAATATGGGAGGGAAGCCAATGTTTTCTCTGCACAAGACAAGGGGCGGTGTGCATCCGCCTCAGTGCAAGGACATGCGGGACTTTGCCTGCACGTCCATCACTCCGCCCGAGCGAGTGCTCATCCCGCTGAACATGCACATCGGCGCGCCGGCGAGCCCGGTGGTGAGCGAGGGCGATCATGTATATGTAGGCACGCTGATCGGCCAGGTGAACGGTCTCGGTTCGCCCATCCACGCGAGCATCTCCGGCACGGTGACCAAGGTCGCCACCGAGCAGCTGCCCACGGGCGCCACTGCACCTGTGGTGGAGATCGTTTCCGATGGCAAGATGGAGTCCGATCCCGCGCTCAAGCCGCCGACCTATTCGAACAAGGAGGAGTTCATCGCCTGTGTGCGTGACTCCGGTATGGTCGGTCTGGGCGGCGCCTCGTTCCCCACGTGGTTCAAGATGCGCGCCCCCGAGGGCAAGAGCTTCGAGTTCCTCGTGGTCAACGCCATGGAGTGCGAGCCCTACATCACGAGCGACTACCGTCAGATGATGGAGCATTCCGAGCGCGTGATCGACGGCGTGTTCCGCACCATCGAGGCGCTCGAGATCCCCGCCGCCGTGATCGGCATCGAGGACAACAAGCCCGAGGCCATCCTCGAGCTCAAGCGCGTGGTCAAGGAGAAAGGTCGCGAGGACCGCATCGAGGTCATGGAGATCCCGACCAAGTACCCCGCCGGTGGCGAGAAGGTCCTCATCAAGGCCACGACCGGGCGCGACGTGCCCGCCGGCGGCCTGCCCATCGACGTGGGCTGCCTCGTGGTCAACGTCACCACCATTTCCCGCGTGGAGCAGTACTTCCGCTACGGCATGCCCCTCACCTGCAAGACCGTCACGGTCACCGGTGACTGCATCGCCAATCCGGGCAACTATCGCATCCCGCTCGGCATGAGCGTCCGCGACGTCATCGAGGCGACGGGCGGCATGGTCAAGGAGCCGAAGAAGATCATCATGGGCGGCCCCATGATGGGTCGCACCATCACGAACATCGACTGCCCGATCCTCAAGGCCAACAACGCCATCGTGGCCCTGCATGACGCCGCCGTCCTTCCGGACGAGACCGCCTGCATCCGCTGCGGTCGCTGCGTGCGCGCATGCCCGCTGGCCCTCGAGCCGTTCGCGCTTGATTCCGCCTCTCGCAGCCATGACGTGGTCGCGCTCGACGAGCTCGCCGTCATGAACTGCATGGAGTGCGGCTCCTGCGCCTATGTGTGCCCGGCCCATCGCCGCATCACCGCGTCCATCCGCGAGGGCAAGGCCGTCTATCGCGGCGAGGTCGCTCGCCTGACCGCTCCGTCCGAGAAGAAGGAGGCGTAAATCCATGAACCTCATCAACGAGGCCTCGCCTCACTTCCACGGCAAGGGCTCCACGCAGTGGATCATGGGCATGGTGTGCCTGTCGCTTTTGCCCACGCTCGTGGCTTCCGTATTTCTGTACGGTCTCGGCGCCCCGCTGCTCGTTTTGGTGTGCGTCGCCACGGCGCTCGTGACCGAGCATGTGTGCTGCCGCCTCATGAACCGCGAGAGCACCGCCGGCGATCTGTCCTGCGTGGTCACTGCCATGCTCTTCGCCTTCACGCTGCCGGCCAACTGCGGCTATTTCCCCGCGATCCTGGGCACCGTGTTCGCCATCGCCGTGGTGAAGATGCTCTTTGGCGGTATCGGCTGCAACTTCGCCAACCCCGCCGTCGCCGCCCGCGTGTTCATCATGCTCGCCATGCCCATTGCGCTCGGTGCCTACCCTGACATCATGGGTCGTCCGCTCGACGCCATCACCGGCGCCACCCCGCTGGCCATGAACGCCGCCGGTGACGCGCCGTACAGCTACATGGATATGATGTTCGGCCTGCACGCCGGCGCGCTCGGCGAGACCTGCATCATCACGCTGCTCGCCGGCTATGTGTTCCTGCTCGTGATGCGCGTCGTCGACGCCTGGGCCACTGTGCCGTTCATCGCCACGGTTGCCGTCATCACCGGGTTTGCCGGTCAGGACGCCATCTACCAGGTGCTCTCCGGCGGCCTCGCCCTCGGCGCCTTCTACATGGCAACCGACTACACCACCACACCCATGACGCCGAAGGGCAAGATCATCTTCGGCATCGGCTGCGGTGTCATCACCGCGCTCGTGCGCCTGTTCGCCGCCGCCCCCGAGGGCGTGGCGTTCTCCATCCTGTTCATGAACATGTTCACCCCGCTGATCGACCGCTACACGCGTCCTCAGCCCGCTGGAGGTGTGAAGCATGCCCTCGTCTAACAAGTGCCCGATGGCCCGTCGTCGCAACGGCGCCATCTTCTCCGTCTTTGCCGTCCTTGTCGTCGCCCTGCTGTGCGCGGGCGTGACGGCCGGCGTCCACCACGGCCTCGCGGGGGCCTTCGAGCAGTCCGACCTCGCGCTCGACGAGGCCAAGGGCGGCGCGCAGCGCAAGCTGCTGTTCCCGGATGCCACGTCCTTCGAGTCCCAGTCCGCCCCCGCGGTCGAGGGCCTGAACTCTGTGTACAAGGCCGATACCGGCGCGTGGGTCTTCGATGTGACCTCCGCGCAGGGTTATCACGGCGATGTCGAGCTCATGATCGGCATCAACGCCGACGGCACCGTGGCCGGTATCCAGGTCGTGGCCGAGGACGAGACCGACGGCATCGGCACCAATGCGCTCACCGAGGAGTACTTCGGCGGTTTTGCCGGGTCACCTGCCGCCGGTGAGCTCACGGTCGACGAGGCCGGCGCTGGCCAGATCCACGTCGACGCAGTCTCCGGCGCCACGTTCACCTCGCGTGCAGTGGTCGACTGCCTGAATATCGCCTTTGCCGCCTACGCCCAGATGGGAGGCAACTAATGGCTCTGAACGAGAATATCGTGCGCGAGCAGGACGCTCGCATTTCCAAGATGGTTCACACACCCACGTTCCTGGTCGTCGCCGGTGCCCTGCCGGGGCTCTTCGCCGCGACCTCGCTCGAGAACGGCCTGATGATCGGTTTGGTTACCGCCGCTGCGATTGTGGTCATGGCCTCGATCGCGCCCCTTTTGCGCGCCTTCACCGGCACGTGGTCGCGCACCGTGGTGATGCTCATGGTGAGCGTCACCGTCGTGACGCTGCTCGGCTTCGGCGTCCGTGTCACCGATCCCGTGGTGTTCGAGGCGCTCGGCATCTACCTGCCGCTTGTGGCAGTGAACGCGATCGTCGTGGCGTGGATCGCCGGCGACGGCCTGGTGGTCGCCCCGGCAAAGACGCCGCTCATGACCGCGATCTTCGCCGCCGCCATGGTGCTCGCCACCCTGGTGTTCGTCGGCTTCATCAACGGCATGCTCACCACCGGTCAGGTCTTCGGCCTCACTATGGGCGAGCTTGCCGCCTCGCCGATCGCCGCCTTTGGCAAGCCCACCGGCTCGCTGCTGGTGCTGGCGCTCGTGGCCGTGTTCGTCCAATCCATCGAGCAGATGTGCGCCAAGGGCGCCGATGCCGATGCGACTTCCCTAAAGGGAGGTGAGCGCTAATGGCGTTCCTGAACGCGCTGTTTACCGCCGCTCTCGATAACAACCTGGTGTTCGCCCAGCTCATCGGCATGGTGTCTGTGATCTTGATTGCGGTTCGCCCGCAGGACTCTTGGCGCTTCGGTGTCATGATCGCCATCGCCACCGCCGTGGCGGGCGCCCTGGGTTGGCCTCTGTATACGCAGGTTCTGCAGCCTTGGGGCGTCACGTTCCTCGCGCCGCTCGCTTACGTGCTCGTGAGTTGGACCGCGATCGTGGTCACGGCCACGGTGCTCGGCTCCGGCAAGACCGCTGCCGAGCGCGAGCGCCTGCTGCGCGTGTGCCCGATCGTGGCCTGCAACGCCGCCGTCTTGGCAGTGGCGCTCGGCAACGCCGCCGTGGCCGAGACCCTGACGTGGGACGCCGCCTTGGGCGCGTCCGTCGGTGCCGGCCTGGGCGTGCTGCTTGCCGTCGTGCTCTTCGCCTTCGTGCGCAGCCGTATCGACGAGCGTCTGGTTCCCGCCGCCCTGCGCGGTCTGCCCATCACGCTCGTGACCGCGTCGCTCATGGCGCTGGCGTTCACCGGTGTTGCCGGTATCGCCGGCGGCCTGTTCGCCTAAGGGGGCTTGAACCATGTTCGAATCTGTGTTCTACACCGTGGCGCCCATGGTCCTGATTGGTTTTATCGCCGTTCCCGCCGCTCTCGTGCTGTCCATCTGCGCCGGTGTGCAGAAGTACACCGAGTGGCGCGAGTACAAGGCGGCGCTTGCCGCCGAGGAGGCCGCTGAGGTTCCCGCCGCCGAGTCCGCTGCTGACGGAGAGTAGTCTCGCCGACTTGCCATTGCCCGTTGTCCTGACACTGCCGGCATCGTCTGAGTTTCAACAGGCACCTTTTGGAGGATATGAACGACCGAATCGTTCATATCCTCCATTTTTATGCCGATTCGCTGTCTCATCCGTAGTTTATGAACGATTGGTCGTTCATAAACTGCAAAGGCGCCATGGAAAGGGCGAGCGCATGCGGATGCAAAGAGGCTTTTGCATCGCGATTGTCGATCCAGTCGGTAGCGGTGGGTAGAATTGCGGCATCAGCAGGGGGGCGCCGCATTGCGTCCCGGCGGGGCCGTGGCTGTTCGTTAAGAAGCTGCTTGCCTGTTTGGCCCATGTGAAATGGGGGCGAGAGATGAATATCGCATCGAAGGTCGGGTCGCGCATCCGCATCTTGCGGGAAGCAGCGGGATTGACGCAGTCCGAGCTGGCTGCCACCGCATACGTCACGCGTCAAAGTGTGGGTAATTGGGAGCGCGGGAACACGTTGCCCGATGTGCAGAGTCTGCAGCTCGTTGCCAAGGCCCTCAACACCACGGTTGACGGGCTTTTGGGCGATGAGCTGCCCGCAATGCTAGAGGAAACTGTGGAAGCGCGTCGTCAGCTGACACGCTGCCTTGCTGCATTGGGCGTTATTTTTGCACTTGAGCTCATACTTGCTTTCTTGTATCCCTCTTTTTTCGTGCGCCTGGAAGTGGAGAGCTCCGCTTGGTGCTCAGCGGGATGAGAGTGGTGCTCTGTTTTGCCTCCATGCCGATCGCGAAGAGGTTTCGCAGCATTGTCTCAGAGCAAGATTTGGGAGACGCCATCAGCATCATGATGTTCGTCGAGGGTTATCCGAAAGGGAAGGAACCGCCGGCCACGTGGTTCTATCGAGTGCTCCTCACCAACCTGCCGATGAAGAGGCTTGAAATCGGCATCGTGTGATCATAGAGTTGCTGTTTTGTGTATGCACGCGGGCCTTGCGTCTCATCTGCGGATTTCGCTTTGCTATCTCCTGACAGAAAAGGCGGCAACCAAGCTTTCTCCGTAGCTTTTCTGGTACCGTTTTCTGTCGATTTGAAAGACGCACATGGTGAGAGCGTCAATGGCGAGTAGCACGCCGGCAAACGTGCCCATCGCTGGGGAAGGGGTGGATCGATTATTGTTTTCAAGGATTTTGAGATTGATGTTGGATTTTCTCGAAAGTGCGTTGCCGGCGGCATCGGAGATGGAAACGATATGCACTCCCAGTGAAAGGGCGTAATCAGCAATCCCTAACGGTTCGCTTTTCTCCCCTGATTTGGATATGACGACTACTACGTCATGAGTGGGGTCCAGGAGTTGAATCCTACGTTTTGTCTGTACGTAATCATTTTCGCAGATCGCCTGGATTCCCAGCTCCACAAGGGAGTCGGCAAGATACTGGGCGAGAAGATGGCTATTTAGATAACCAAAGCATACAACTGTCGAAGCAGCATTGATGCAATGTGCGGCATCAATGAAGTTATCTCCAGTGTTACTTTTGACTACCGCATCGATGAATCCGCAGTATTGTTCCCCAAGCTTCATCAGGATTTCATGAGGGGCGTCATCGGATTCGATTTCTGTCGCTACGCTTCCTTTTGCGTGTTTCACATCTTCAATGAGCTCGCCAAACATGCGGTAGCCCATTTTTTTAGAAAAGCGAATGACGGTTGATTGTCCAATCCCAAGGCGCTCGGCGAGCTCGTAGGAAGTCACATCTTCAAGCTCGCCGCGATTGACCAACAGGTAGTCCGCGATCTTCTTTTCAGCCATTGTGAATTTAGAATACATACTCTTGACTGTGGCAGAAAACATCGTGTCCCCGTTTACATTAGGGGTGCCGCATCGATCTGCGGCACCCGGTTATTCATGAACAGTACCTTACTACTAACTAGCAGGCCTCCAAAGGCAGCTTGGAATCACCGGCCATAATCTCACGTATGGCCGCAGCTAGCATATCCTTAACGAAGTGAGCCTGTTTGTCGTTGAGATCGAGATTGCAGATCTTCTCGATGGCAGAGTCGATGCCGTGGTTTCGTATGGCTTCAGCAATCTGGACCGATTGCGGCTCGTCTTCGTCTGTGTAGCAAAAGCCGTATGCTGCCGCATGCAGGATGAAATACGGAACGATGCCATGTTTCATACAGAGAAATGCGGGTCCCAAGAATCTATCGTTGACCTGCAGTTTTCGGATTGGTTGTCGCGTGATCCGGCTTATGCGGTCGGCAAGATGCGGTCCCGTAAACTTTTCGAACGTGGTGCTGACTTCCATTTCGGAGGGCATGGGCATACCGTACTCGAGTTCCAACGCGCGCCTGCCTTCAAACCACGCGTATTTCGCAAGGTGCCATGCGCGCCTGTCCGATGCGATCTGATTAATGGTCTCGCAGCCTGCATATGCTCCCATGAAGCCCAGAGAACAATGCAGCAGGTTCTCGTTCCAGATTTTCTCGATCATGCTGAGTTCGCATGATTCGACGGGTTCGAAGAACGAGGGCATCTTCCAGTCTGGGGCGAATCGAAATGCATCGTCGACTTGCAGCGTGGGCTTATCATCTCCCGTAAGAGCCAGGGGGTCTTCGCAAAAGGAATCGGGAAAGACAACTTTGCGATTGGCTTTTGTCGTGATCAACGTTACGAAATCGCTGAAATACGCCCTTTCCGCTTCGCTTAGCTGGGAGGTTATCGATTTGTCGTAATGGGCTTTCAGGCCAACATAGTTCCCGCCAAGGAGAATGGCGACGGGGGCGCTCATCTTGCGCTCGATGCGGGCGCGCACCATGTCAACGAGGTCACGGGCAACCGCATCGAAGGACTCAGGAAATACCGCTGTGGCAATCATTTCTGCATCGACAAGGGCATCGATATACGCAGAACGATCGCGTGATACATCGACGGCGCGAAAGCCCTCGACGCGCGTTACCGTGCTGCTTCCCGTAAGCAGATCTTTCTGCTCTACGGTGAAGTGACCTTGCGAGCGCAGCGCCTCGACGAGCTTTCGGTCGATATCCGCAAAGACCACATCGCAGTCGCCCTCGGCGTAAAACATCTGTCCTAACATTCCCCTGCCGGTGCGTCCCGATCCGATGATGACGACGCGCCTCATGCGACATCATCGCTTTTCTTGTGATAAGAAATCGCGATAAGTTCCATGTCTCCCTGGAGGTCAAAGGGTCCGTATCCATGGGGAATCAGCAGTGTTTCCCCCTTTAGCACCTGTTCGCCGGCGACTTCACCAGAGCCGTTCACGCAGGTCATAATCAGGAATCCATCGTAGGCGTACGTGCACGATCCGTAGACGACCAGCTTCTTGGCCACATACTCGCCATCGACGTCGTGGTAGTCGTAGCAGAGCATGTTTTCCATTCGAACCGGTTCGACGCGCTTTGCGCAGAAGGGAAGTTCGGGGAAGCTCGCGCAGTCGCATACCTTGTCGATTTCCAGCGGACGGTTTGGATCGTTTCGATCGTTGTCGTAAAAACGGTATGTTAGATCGCCGTTCGTTCCAAACGTGGCGGTAACGATTCCGCTGCCCCAACCGCCGTGTATCACGCCGGCAGGGGTATGTACAAAGTCGCCGTCTCGCACATCGAGGGTGGTGAAGAGGCGATCCCAGGCTTTTGCCTCGATAAGCCCCCGGAATTCATTACGGTCGACAGCTTTGTGGCCGAACAGCCAGGTGCCCACATGGTCGCTTTCATGGAGAGCTACGGCTCCGGAGACTTTTCCACGCGCCCCGTCATGCTCTAGGGCGTAAGCGTCATCTGGATGCGATTGATACGACTGGAATCCTTCATTGCACGTAATCGTCATGCGGACAGGGAATTCCTCTTCGTCGCATCCGAAGACATCGGGATGACTTGTGTAGAAGCTCGAAAGGGGTTCCCCCGCCTCGCGCACCTCCGAGTCCAATTCGTTCGGGATGGCGATAGCACAGTAGATAGTTCCGATACTGTCCAGGCCGGGATCGAGGTTAAACTCATCGATTAGCTTCCTGCCTGCCCAAACGAAAGATTTGTAAATGGGTTCCAGATGAAATACCTTTTTCATACGTTCACCTTGTTAGAGAATTCCAATTAGGCCAAGAGCGACGACCGCAGCCATGAGACCAAAGATGGCCTTTGTGACAGATATGCCTTTTTTGGCGAGGAACCACCAGCATGCGATAACAAGCAGAAGGCCCAGCAGGTTGGGGAATATGCCATCGATAATCGCTTGGATCACCACGGGCTCGGCGTCTGCCGAGGCGGAGAACTGGAGGGGCGTCGTCAATTTGACATAGCTTGCGGAGAGGGCGCCAATCACGATGATGCCGAACAGCTGGACGGCGACCTTGATCTTTTCCATAGCCTGGCCCATGAGCATGGTTATGGCCTCTTTGCCAAGTTCGTAGCCCTTGTCAAAGAGGAAGCGCGCAAATGCCCACAGCAAGACTGGCGTGACGATGATGAACAGCGCAGGCCCAAGCGGGCTGTAGGGACCGGTGCCTGCCAGGGAGATCGCGATCGTCGTGAGCAGTGGAAGCACGGTCGCCTGAATCAGGCTGTCTCCAATACCGGCGAGTGGGCCCATGAGTGAGGATTTCACGGTGCGAATCATCTCGTCATCCACATCCGCTCCCAGAGCTTTCTGCTCCTCCATGCCGACGAGGACGCCCCAAAGAACACTGGCTGTCGTCTGCTCGGTATTGATGAAGTCGAACATGCGTAGCATGCCGGCGCGCTGACCCTCTTTGTCGTAATACTTTCGATAGAGTGGTGCCATATCGTATGCATAGCAGTTGCCATGCCAGTTTTCGAGGTTGCAGCAATAGAGGTACTGCAACTGATATCGCCAAAACATCTGGTTCAGTTCGGCTTTCGAGAGCGGCTCGCGGTTGGTGATTTCAGTATCCATGGCTTAAAGCTCCTCATCGTCGAAATTGATTGCTGATGCGGGCACAGGCTCCGGGCGGTCTTCGATCTTGTAATAAAGAAACGCGATTGCCGCGGCGGCAATGGAGATGAAGCTCATCTTCATAACGGCAAACATCATGAAACCCAGGACAAAGAAGATAAACATCCAATTGCCGCTTACATTGAATTTGAGCAGCATGGCCATTCCGATCGCCGGCAGCGCGCCGCCGAGAAGGCTCAGCGCGTGGAGGATGTTTTGCGGAACAACGGCCAAGATGCTCTCGATTGCTCCGCTACCCAAGTACAGCAGAGCGAATACAACTGCAAAGTTCATCGCAGCCAAGAAGAGTTGAGGAAGCACGACGTTCCCGATGAACATCTTGCGATAGTCAACCTCTTCGATGGCAGTGCGCACCATGCCCGTGCACACGGTGTTGAATGCACGCATGATATGGGTGAGGTTTGCGGTCAGCACCGAAACGGGGGCGGCGAGCGCAAGTGCGGTGCCCGTGTCAAGGCCGCTGCTGATGGCGAGTGCCATAATGGGATAGGAAACAACGCCTACATCTACCGTGAGCGCGCCGCCGACGGCGAAGGCACCCATGTATGCCAACTGAAATGCAATTCCCAGTTCCAAGCCCTTTTGGACATCTCCGAGCAGGAGGCCGACCAAGAGCCCTCCCACAAGGGGACGCTGGCACGTATATCTACCAAAGACCATGCCGCCTGTCGATGCGAACGTATTGGTGAGGTGGTACATCAACGCGACCAGCAGGATTTGGATGAATGTCATGTTAATTCGCCCCCATCTTGTCCTTGGCATCGCTCCATGAGAGGTTCGGAGTTGTGAATGCAGGGTTAACAATCATCTCGGTGCCCACGCTCTTCAGGTAATCCAGGTCGGATAGCTGTTCGTCCGTAAGGTAGAGCATCTTTTCAACAAGGCGAGCCCCTTCGCAATTTGGCTGCGGGCCAATGTTGAGTGTGCCTGCGAACCGGTATCCGGTTTCAGCGAGTCTCCTCGCGCTTTCAGTGGTTTTGAAGATGACCAGGTAGCTTTTCTTGGAAGACTCTGCCTCCGGAAGCTTGCGTGCTGCCTTCTCGACGGTGAAGCACAGCATGCGAATGGAGCCTAGCGCGCTGGAGTAGATTTTCTGGATGAAACTGTCGTTAACGATGTCGTCGTCAACGATGATGGCCCCATCGACGGGATGCTCTTTGATGACACGCGTTGTAGTCTGTCCGTGTACAACGCGGCTGTCGATTCGATAGTGCGAGATCATATGCCCCTCCTGGTCTTTGATGGTGAATGAACTGCAAGGCCTTGACTTGATTCTGCAGGATGCCAGAAGCGACTCGAGAAGTGAACTAAATAATTCGTAAAAAACGGTAAACGGTTGAATTAACGGGATTATTGGCAGTATGAATTGAACATTTGGCGCATGGAGTCGATCAAGTTCGAAGAGTCGATACATGTAAGGAAATCAAGGACCCGCCTCATGTGTATCGCAATGGTACGAATTATGGACGTTGCATCATGTACCTTGCTGGCATGTACGGTTTCTTGCGCACTTTGACAGCGGAATGGCGTCCAGATAGAGGGGGCACGGTCAGACGGGCGTCCACGTCGACGGCACGTGCCTGAAGCTCGGCTGGGGCGGGGCCCATGGGGCTTTCAGAAAGTGCACAAGAATTTTGGCGGCACCTTCAAGGCATGTGTTAAAGGGAATAGACAAGGGCTTCCGAGGCGAATTGCAAGCTCGAGGCACATGCGGGTGTACACTCAGCGCATGGAATCCCAACCATGTTGATGGGGAGGCCGCCATGCAGCAGGAAAACGTTGTCGCGCAGCAGACATGCCCGGAAGAGACCGGCGTCGATTGCGCTAAGCACGATGGGCCAGACGTGAATTCAAGCGGGCTCGCTAGTCCGCTCGCCAAGCGAATCCGAAGCCTCCGCGAGGGCGCGAGTTTGTCGCAAGCGCGCCTGGCTGAGCTCGTGTTCGTGTCGCGGCAGACGGTCATAAATTGGGAAAAGGGACGCACGCTACCGGACGCCGAGAGCCTCAAGCGCCTCTCCGCCGCTTTTGGCATCACGCTGGATGCGCTTTTGGACGATCGCTCGGAGGAGTACCTGCGTCAAACCGAGCGCGAGCGTAAAACCATATGGGTCGCCATTGCGCTCGACTGCATGTGGTTTGCGTGGCAGCCCATTGACCTCTTTGTGAACGTGTTGGCATTCAAATTCCTCGATTGGGAGCCGGCGTACGCAATCTCGAATGTCGTGGACGCCGTGGACTGGCTCCTCCTGCTAGCCGGCAGTGTGGGATTTTTCAAGGTCAACCGCATCAAGGCAGATCATGGTCTGGAGAGCGTCGTCGACGTCGCCGCATTTCTCGAGGGGTATCAACCGGGTGCGACTCTGCCGCAGACCTTTGTCTGGCGTTGGCTGTTGCCCCACTGGAAGCAGGTGGAGTGGGCCTTCGCCCTGGTGTTTTTCGTGGTGACGATAGTGCCCATGGTCGCGCTGATGTGGGTGTAGGGGCTGGTCCAGGCGCCCGCACGACCATCGAAAAGAAGGGCGCGCCGCACGCGTACATCGCATGCGGCGCGCTCGCTCTGAACGGATCGGGGCGGTCGTCTACGTGTGACGAGCGGCCTTCGAGTGGCAGGATCGCGGCTGGCGGCCCCTTACGGCATGATGCTGTTGGCGCCGTCCACGATGACGCTCTGGCCGGAGAAGTAGCAGGAGTCAGGACCGGCGAGGAAGGCGATGACGGGTGCGATGTCTATCTCGGGGTCGCCGAAGCGCTTCATCGGGTTGAGATTGACCTGCTTGGCGTACTCCTCCGGGAACTTCTCGGCCCATGCCTTGGCGGCCGGGGACTCGGCGCCGGGCAGCACGATGTTGACGGTGATGCCGTACTGGCCCCACTCCTTGGCGGCGATCTTGGTCAGGCCGCGCAGGGCCTCCTTGTTGGAGCCGTAGGCGAGCTGGCCGGCGATGCCGAACATGCCGGTGGCGGAGGCGAAGTTGATGATGCGACCCTCGTGCTGCTCCTTCATGTGGGGGAAGGCGGCCTGCATATAGTTGAGGGAGCCGATCACGCCGGACTCCCAGGCCTTGAGCATGTTGTCGTATTCGGTGTCTTCGACGGGCTGGGAGGGAACGATGGCCTGGCCGTTGTTGACGATGACGTCGATGGATCCGTAGGTCTCGACGGCCTTCGCAACGACCTCGAAGACGCGCTCGCGGTCGGCGGAGTCGCAGGTCATGGCAAAGCCCTCGCCGCCGAGCTCACGAATCTCGGCGATGGTGGCCTCGATGGGCTCGAGGCGACGGCCGGTGGCGATGACCTTGACGCCCCGCTTGGCCAGGCACAGGGCAATGCCCTTGCCGATGCCCTGACCGGCACCGGTGACGACGGCGACCTTCTCGTTGAGCTGCTTCATGATGGTTCCTCTCTCCTCTGAAGCCGGCGTGTCAAAAGGGGCGCTGAATACGCCCATGTGCACGCACTTGCCAGAAGTCTATCCAACGGACGAGCTGTTATTCGTGACTTGGGTGTTCGGGCCGCCAAACGGTGCGGGGTCATCCCGCTATCGGTATGTTGGGCAAAGAACTTGCGAGCTCGCAGTGGGTGTAAAAGAAAATGGACAGTGTGGTTGAGTGATTTTTCGTCACGTTGAATCGGGCTTTGGGTATAGTGTGCGCATCGACTCAGACGGATTGAGTGGGAGGCAGCCATGGGTAAGACGGGGCCTCGTCAGGTTGATTCTCGGCAAATGGTTTCGAAGCCGGCCGATTGTACGGTTGGCGCGCGAATTCGCTCCCTCCGCGAGGGGGCAGGGATGTCTCAGGGCGACCTCGCGTCGCGCGTGTTCGTGTCGCGCCAGACGGTAATCAATTGGGAGAAGGGCAAGACGCTGCCAGACGTCGAGAGCGTGAAGCTGCTTTCTGCGGTATTCGGCATCACGGTCGACGCATTGCTGGACGACCGTTCCGAAGAGTTTCTCCAGAAGACGGCGCGGCAGCGCAAGGTGCTTGTGCTCGTGTTCGCATTGAACTTGCTGCTAATCATCGTGCTGCTCGTCGGCATGATCGTGACAACGTTGGCATACGAACTGTTGCCACGGGATCGGGCATATGTCATCAGTCAGATTGAGTTACTCGTTCGATTTGCTGTGCTTGTTCCCGCCTTGTGGTCCACGATGAAAATGAATCACGTCAAGCGCGAGTGTGGCTTGAGCGACATGCTCGAGATTGCTGCGTTTCTCGAGGGGTATCGGCCGGGAGATGCCCTGCCGCAGACCTTTGTCTGGCGGTGTCTGTTGCCGCACTGGTCCCTGTTCATGGCCGTCGTATGGGGGTTTGTTGTAGCTGACACACTTCTCCCGCTCATAATCGTACGAATGGCGCGGTAGCGGTCTGTACGCTATTGATTGTCCCGTGCCCCGCAGCGCTGTGCGCGCTGTGACACAGTGGCATTGTCGTAAACAATGGTTGCATGACGAAGCATCCGCGCGCGATGGTACTCTGTAGTGGTTAAGATTTGACTATCGGGGAGGCCCACGTGACGGAGCAGCAGAGCTTGTTTGGCGATATGGCGACGGATGGCGGCGCGCGGACGGATGGCGCTTCGGCGACTGCCGAGTCCCCGCAGGACGTCCGCGCTCAGGCCGCAGCGCGCGCGGCCGAGCTGCGCCACCTGCTCGATTACCACGCCTATCGCTACTACGCTCTCGATGCGCCCGAGATCACGGATGCCGCCTTCGACAAGCTGCTGGTCGAGCTCCAGCAGATCGAGGCGGCCCATCCCGAGCTCGTCACCCCCGACTCCTACACCCAGCGTGTGGGCGGTTATGTGTCCGAGCAGTTCACGCCTGTCACGCATATGGCGCGCATGTATTCCATGGACGACGCCATGAATCTCGAGGAGCTCGACGAGTGGCTCGCCCGTACGGAGGAGGCGCTCGGTGCGGGGCGCGTGGCCTACACCTGTGAGCTCAAGATTGACGGCCTCGGCGTGGCCATCACCTATCAGAACGGTTCCTTCGTGCGCGCCGCCACGCGCGGCGACGGCATGACGGGCGAGGATGTTTCGCTCAACGTCCGCACCATCAAAGACGTGCCCATGCACCTCACCGAGGCCGCGTTGGCCCACATGGGCGCGGACCGCGGAACGCCCATCGAGGTCCGTGGCGAGGTCTACATGCCCAAGGGCAGCTTCGCTCGTCTGAATGCGGAGGCCGACGCCGAGGGTCGTGAGCCCTTCGCCAACCCCCGCAACGCCGCCGCGGGCAGTCTGCGCCAGAAGGACCCCAAGGTCACCGCGACGCGCAGCCTTGCCACCTTCATCTACTCGATCGCTGACACGGCGCCCTTGCATGTGGACTCCCAGCATGCGTTCCTCGACTGGCTGCGTGAGGCGGGCTTTTCCGTCAACGCATCCGTGGCGCGCTGCACCTCGCCCGCGGAGGTCCACGCCTTTTGCGCCGATGCGCTCGCGCACCGCGGAGACTTGGATTACGACATCGACGGTGTGGTTGTGAAGGTCGATGGGTTCGACCAGCAGGCCGACCTCGGCTTTACCGCCCGCGCACCGCGCTGGGCCATCGCCTTCAAGTTCCCGCCGGAGGAGAAGACCACCGTTCTGCGTGAGATTCGCATCCAGGTGGGGCGCACCGGCGTGCTCACCCCGGTTGCCGAGTTCGACCCCGTTACGGTGGCCGGTTCCACCATCGCTCGCGCAACCCTGCACAATCTCGACGAGATTCGCCGCAAGGATGTGCGCCCGGGCGACACCATCATCGTCCACAAGGCCGGTGACGTGATCCCTGAGGTCGTTGGTCCGGTGCTGGACAAGCGCCCCGCCGACGCGGTTGAGTGGGATATGCCCGAGGCTTGCCCCGCCTGCGGCAGTCCCGTGGTGCATGAGGGTGACGAGGTGGCGTACCGATGTGTGTCCCTCGATTGCCCCGCGCAGCTCAAGGAGCGCCTCATCCACTGGGTGAGTCGCGGCTGCATGGACGTGGACGGCCTGGGAGACGAGCTCATCGATAAGATGATCGAGGCAGGCCTGCTGCGCGATGTCGCCGATTTCTACACGCTCGATGCCGATTCCATCGCAGCGTTGGACACGGGCCGCATCTACGCCAAGGACGACAAGAAGAAGGGAGTGGCCGCGGGCGATCCCATCAAGGTCGGTCACACCATCGCCGACAAGGTGATGGACGAGCTCGTCCGTTCCAAGGCGCAGCCGCTCTCGCGCGTGCTGTTCGCCCTCGGCATCCGCCATGTGGGCAAGTCCGTGGCCGAGGTGCTGGCGCAGCGCTTCCTGATCATCGACGCACTCGCCGCCGCATCCGAGGAGGATATCGCGGCGTGCGAGGGCATCGGGCCCAAGATCGCGGCGTCGGTCCGTGAGTTCCTATCCGTGCCCGAGAATCTCGAGGTCTTGCAGCGCCTGCGCGAGGCGGGTCTCGCGCTCGAGGAGAACTTGGGTGCGGCGGTGGCGCAGGCGGCCCAAGAGACCGGCGTCGATGCCGACCTGGCGGCGGGGCAGCCGCTGGACGGCCTCACCTTCGTACTCACCGGCACGCTCGTCAACCGCACGCGCGACGAGGCGGGTGCGGCCCTCAAGCTCCTCGGCGCCAAGGTCTCCGGATCGGTTTCAAAAAAGACGAGCTACCTGGTAGCGGGCCCCAAAGCGGGCTCCAAGCTAACCAAGGCCGAGAATCTGGGTGTTCCCGTGCTCGACGAGGAGGCCCTGGAGCGGATCCTCGCCACGGGCGAGGTGCCGCAGGTGTAGTCGGCAGTGGAGCGTCGATGCGAAAAGCAGCCGGCGCTTCGCGTGCCCGCGCAGGTCGCGGCGGTAGAATGATGCGCAGACGAATTCGATGAGAGGACGACGCGCATGATTAAGCTGTTTGCGAGCGATTTGGACGGCACCCTGCTCAACGGTCTGCATGAGGCGGACCGCACAATCCGCGGTGCGATACAGGAGGCCATTGCCCAGGGAGCTCATGTGGTGCCCGCGACAGGTCGTTCCCTCTTGCCCGCCGGCGAGCATGGGTTCACGGGCCTCAAGGTCGACGCGGTCTGCGCGAACGGCTCGATCATCCGCGGGAGGAACGGCGAGCTGCTCAAGACCTTCACGGTCGATCCGGCGTTCGTGGAGGAGCTCATCCGTTCTTTCCCGCAGATCTGCTTCGATTGCTGCACGCCCGACGGCATGTTCTCAAGCGGCAGCTTTGAGATGCACCAAGAGGGGTTCGCCCGCGACAACCTGTTCCGTCGCATCGTGATGCGCGGCATGCGTGCCCGGGGAGGAACGCACGAGGAGCAGTTCTTCGACCAATCGATCAGCTCGATCCTCTCCCATGATGTGTGCAAGATCAACTGCCGCGTGACGAGCGACGACCTCGAGCGCGAGCTTAAGGCGTTTCTGGCTGATCATGCCGACACGGTGGTCAACGCCCCGTTCGACCCCGTGATGTTCGAGATTACCGACAAGGATTGCAACAAGGGGGCCTCGATCGCGTGGCTTGGCCGCCATTACGGTATCGAAGAAGATGAGATCGCCGTGTACGGCGATGGCGGCAACGACCTGGTCATGTTGCGTCGGTTCCGCCATTCATACGCGACGGCTAACGGTAGTCCCGAGGCCAAGGCGGCGGCGAGTGCGGTCATCGGCCGCTGCGAGTTCCACGCCGTGCCCAAGCACATCCTCCAGACGCTTCGCGCCCAGCGTGGTCGCGTTGTGATTGAATAGATGAAAATGGGGCCCGTGTGAGCGGGCCCCGATGCATATAAAGCGGTGCGACGCGTCCGTCGCGATATGGCTTAACGCGCCTTTTGCACGTAGTCGTAGACAAAGCTCGCAATGGCAGCCGAGTCGTTGATGTCGAGGAACGGCGGCAGATGGACGTCCGCCTCGGAGAAGGCGCGCCCGGCCTCCTCTGCGGCAGCGCGGGCCTGCTTGACCGCTCGGGTGCGGAAATCGCTCGCCACCACGTCGTTGCAGGCGACGGCGATCGTGTCGTTGTTGATGAGCTCGAAGGAATCGCGCCCGCGCATGCGGTCGATGCCCGAGCGGGCGACCACGATGCTCGGCAGGCCAGCGGCCTTGTAGCCCTCGACGATGACGGTGTCCACATCGGTGTAGCGCGTGAGCATGTCCAGCACGGGCACCTCTTCGGTCGTGCGGGAGTATTCGGCGTACATGTCCGGCGAGATCAGGCCCACATGGCGGCTACCCGCCTGCGCATGGCGCCAGGAATCCTTGCCGGGCTGATCGATGTCGAAACCCTTGTGCCCGTGGTGCTTGATGGAGCCGACGCGGACGCCGCGCTGCGCGAGACGGGAAATGACCTTCTCCACCAGCGTGGTCTTGCCGGCGTTCTGGTAGCCCACAAAGGCGACGGCGGGCGCCGGCGTGCCCGTGCGCGGCCCGCCGGGAAGCGGGGAGGGGAGTTCGGCGGCGATGATCTCGGCTTCCTTTGCCTCGGCATCGACCTCGTCGGTATGGGCGCGCTCCCCGTCTCGCTCCCAGAGGCCGGAGCGCCCGCCTTCCTTCCGCAGTAGGCGGACATCGACGATCTCCATACCGCGGTCCACGGCCTTGCACATGTCGTAGATGGTGAGGCAGGCGGTCGAGGCGGCCGTGAGCGCCTCCATCTCGATGCCGGTTACGCCCGTGACTCCACAGGTGGCGAGCACGTGGAAGCCCACGCGATGGTCCTCGCGCGCCGGCGCCCAGCCGGGGGCCGCGACCGCGGAGGACGAGATGGGCTCGATCTCGACTTTCGCCTTGGTGATATTGAGCGGGTGGCACATGGGGATGAGGTCGCTCGTGCGCTTGCTCGCCATGATGCCGGCGACGCGCGCGCATGCGAGGACATCGCCCTTTTTGGCGCGGTCCTCGAGCACCATGGCCTGGGTTTCAGGGTGCATGAGGATGGTGCCCTCGGCGATCGCGATGCGTTTGGTGACCTGTTTGTCTCCCACGTCGACCATGCGCACGTCGCCGTGCTCGTCGACATGTGTGAGATCGTCGCGGTAGGCGTCGCGCTCGCCGGAGGAGGCGGGGGAGTTCGTCGTGTGCTCCGACTCGGTGGGGCCTGGCGCGCCTCCGCGCTCGCCCCCCTCGACAAGGGTGAGTTCGGAAGCCTCGCCCACAACGGCAGCGGGGTACTTCTCGTGCACGGTGCGACCGAGGGTGCGCGGGCGTTCGGGTTTATCGGGGGTGTGAGTGGTCATGGGGATCACCCTCCAATCTGCGACATGAATCGCTGGGTGCCGTCGATGTCGTCGTGCTGGCGGGGTTTGCGGGCGATGGCATTGCGGTAGATAGCGCGGACCGCGTCTTCATCGCCGGAGCGCAGGGCCTCGCGTACGGGATACTCGGCATCGGAGAACAGGCAGGGGCGAATCGTTCCGTCGGCGGTGAGGCGCAGGCGGTTGCACGACTCGCAGAAATGGTTGGACATGGCCGAGATGAACCCGACGGTGCCGGCCGCGTTGGGGAAGGCCCAGTAACGCGCGGGGCCCGCTCCAAGGGGACCGCCGTTTTGCACGGGCTCGAGCACGCCGAGGCCCGCGGCGGCAGCTTCGGAGGAGATGCGCTCGCGAAGCTCGGTGGAGGGGACCACATCGCTCGCGTCCCACAGGTCAGGGTTGAGCGCGCCGCCGGTTCCAGCCGCTCCGGCTCCGCAGTGCGGGTCGAGCCCGTGGCCGCTGCTCGGGTCTTCGGCGGATGCGCCCTGACCACCGCCGATGGGCATGTACTCGATAAAGCGTACATGGACCGGACGGCCGACGGACAGGCGCGCGAGGTTGAGTACGTCCGGGTCCATACGACGTACGACGACGGTGTTCACCTTGACCGGCGTGAAGCCGTATTCGAGTGCGGCGTCGATACCGGCGAGCGCCTGTTCGACGCGGCCGAGGCGCGTGATTTGGGAAAACCGTGCGGGGTCGAGCGTGTCGAGCGAGATGTTGACGCGATCCAGACCCGCTGCGCGCAGGTCGGCCGCCATACGCGGCAGCAGGGCGCCGTTGGTGGTGAGGGAGATGTCCTCGATCCCGGAAATCGAGCGGATTTCCTCGATGAGCGGCACGATGCGATGGGAGACGAGCGGTTCGCCGCCGGTGAGGCGGACGCGCGTGATGCCCTCCTGCGCCACGATGCGCACAAAGCGGGCGATCTCCTCGGCGGTGAGCAGCTCGTCGTGGGCGCGCGCGGGCACGCCCGTCTCGGGCATGCAGTACACGCAGCGGAAGTTGCATTTATCCGTCACGGAGATGCGCAGGTAGTTGATGCCGCGGCCAAAGCCGTCGTGTAGTTCGCGGGCCATGCGCGCCTTTCGGGTGGTCGTATGGGGTGTCAGCCTAAGTATGAACCTATGGTACCCGAACCGCGCTTCGACAGGGCAATTGGTCAATTGGGGACAGGTACAAATTGCGCACTTTGCATCGGTTTCCAATTGAGCGGTCGCGAATGTGCCTGGTATATCGCTTTGATACACTAGTGCACTAAAGTGCAAGAGGAGGGGGAGCATGAAGAAGGGCTCGATCGAACGGGGGCGTCGCGGCTTGTCTTTCGCCACACCGCAGCTGACGCATCAGATACGCCGGTTCATCGCGGCCCGCTTTTTCCTGTATCTCGGCGCCATGTGCAGCTATTTCATCGGGGTGATGGGCACCCTGACCTTCTCCATGGGTGCAGGTGTGGGCGATAACGCCATTGCCGTGGGGCTGCTCAATTTGTGCATCGTGATCGGCCAAATCCGAGGTGGAGCTCTCCTCGATAGGATCGGGCCGCGCGTGTTCTTCCGATTGGCGGCATTCGGCTTGATTTTGAGCGGCCTGTTGTATCAGGTGGTGGGGACGAGCATCGCGGGCGTGTTTCTCGGCGCGGCGGTCTTCGGCATGACTTGGGGAATCGCCGATACGGTGCCCCGTGCGTTCCCGGCGTATTTCACTGCTGACCTTGACGAGCTCAAGCGTATCAACGCACTCGTGACGTTGACGGGCAACCTCGCGATCGTCATTGGTCCTATCGCTGGTGGCGCAATCGCGCTCGTTGCACCCACGCAGGCGGTGTTCCTCTTCATGGTCGCGTGCGCCGCCATCTCCCTCATTCCCGGATGGGGCATCGAGGCCCTGCGAGAACCTGAGGTCGCGGCGGGCAGTGCGGATGAGGGCTCCGATGCTCCGAGCGGTTCGGTCTCCGCGGGCTTCTCGGCGATTTTCGGCAGCAAGGTCCTCACCTTGCTGTTTTGGGCGACCATGCTCTCGTTCATGGGGTACGGCGCGTTCGATCCGCTCGAGTCCCTGTTCTACCGGGATGTGCTCAAGGTGGGCGCCTCTTGGATGGGCTGGCTTTCCGCGTTGTCGGGCGTGGGCGGGCTGTTGGGCGCGGCGATCGCCGGCGTGTTGCCCCCTCGCTTCGTCAACGTGCGCGCCCTACTCGTTGTGCTGTTCGTCACGGGGGCCGGAAGCCTGCTGTATGTCGCGACTCCGTATGTGCTCGTGGCGTGTGCGGGACAGTTCATCCTCGGTGTTGCATTTTCAGCGTTCGGCCCCATTAAGGACACGCTGGTCCAGATTCACACGCCGCTCGACCGTATTGGGCGCGTGAACGCCGCCATGGGCGCGGGTAACAACCTCGCGGGGGCCATCCCGCTGCTCTGCGCACCCGCTCTTGCTCATGTCTTGGGCGTGCAGGGAACCCTTGTGGCCGCCGGGGTGCTGGTGGCCGCTGCGCCTCTCGTTATTTTCGTCTTGCGATGTCGCGAGATCGAGTCGCTGGTCGGCATGGAGCGTGTTTCCGAATGCCACGTTCCAAATGCTCCACGATGACTGGTCGGGCGCAGCGTGTGGGAAGCTGGTATTAAATAGCCGCTGTATGTGGAGAAGGCGTGCATGGCTTTGATGCCGTCGTGGGCCCGTCTTGCCGCGTCGAAAAACCTCGGATAGGCTGGTGATACACGCTATTCACTTGGGAGACGTGATACTTATGCCGCGCGAGAACACGCAGCACCACACTGACCTGGAAATCTCGAATGCCGACGAGGAGTCGGGTGAGCCCGACTGTATAGGCCCGGCGGAGCTGTCGGGCACCTCGGATGGGGCGGGAGATCCGGATGGAGGGGCGAGGTTCCTCATCGCGGGCTTGCGACCCCTCGACTTCGTCAAGCGCATAGCCATCATCCTCATCGGTTCGGCCATCTTCACGTTTGGCGTTCATAACATCCATAACGTCACTGGCATCACCGAGGGCGGCATCATCGGCCTCGTGCTGTTCGGCAACCATTGGTTCGGTATTCCCTCGTCGGTTGTGTCGCCGGTGCTGGACTGCCTGTCCTACGCGGTGGCGTTCAAAGTACTCGGCGGCGGCTTTTTGGGTTGGTCCGCCGTGGCCACGGTGTCGGTTGCGGGCTTTTACCGCCTTTGGGAGTCCATGCCGCACATGTTGCCCAACCTTACCGACAGGCCGCTGCTCGCCTCCGTACTCGGCGCGTTGTTCGTGGGCGTGGGCGTGGGCCTGGTGATTCGCCAGGGCGCCTCGGCTGGCGGCGACGACGCGTTGGTGCTGTCTATTTCCAAAATCACCGGCTGGCGCGTGGGCCGCTGCTACCTGTTCACCGACCTTTCAGTGCTCGCCCTTTCGCTTACCTATATTCCGGTGGTGAAGATTGCCTTTTCGCTCATCACGGTGACGATCTCCTCTGCGGTGATCGATGTGGTGAAGGACGCCTCGTGGGATCATGTCGAGCAATTCACCGAATGGCTGCGAGAGAAGCGTCGCGCACGGGCGTAGCGCGGGTGAAGAGATCTCGGATTGCCGTGGAAAACGCGGCGTCCTCCGGGAGCTATTGCTTGGTCGCGCCCATCTGCCTTATTTTGGGCCCTACGTCATTGTTGGGAATGATTCGGCTGTGCGCCGGAAGGTCCTGCGGGGTTCCGTAGGGCCGGCAGCGCCGTGTAGGGGAGGGACTCTTCCCAAAACGCACGGCTTTGTCCAGCGGTTCTGGCAAATATGCAGCCAAAGAGTACGTCGAGCACATATTGAACGGCTATGTGGCTCGCGAATTGAGTTAGGCGGTTCTGCAGGCTTTCGCGATCGCTCACGTGTAGGTACACGTCGAGCCCCGGATTGATCCGAGCTCCACGGGGCGTGCCAATGTAGACGATGGGGACCCCTCGCTTTTTGAGCAGGGGCAGTAATTGGACGAGACTCGGCGCAAGGCCGGAATAAGAGATTGCGAGCGCGACATGCCCCGGCCCGCTCGCTAGCGCTCGTCTTATCTGCCGTTCCCCGTTCTCCGAGCACAGTACATTTTTCCCAATGGATAGCAAACGGTCGCAGAACATGTGCGCCGTGTATAGATTATGGGACTGCGTGTAGATGTCGATGACGTCGGCGTTGGCCAAGAGCAGCGCGGCACGGTCCATTTCGGTGAAATTCACGAGGGATTGCGTGTCGTGCAGCGTGGTGTCATACACGGAGGCCATATGCTCGAATATCGTGCCAGGATCGTCACCCGCCTCAAAGGGGAAATCGATGTTCACCGGATTGGCATGTCGGGCGTTTTGGGACGCAGAGCGAGCAAGCTCGACCTTGAGTTGTTTGAACCCCTCCAGCCCGAGCTTCTTGCAGAAGCGATGAACGCTCGGAACTGAGACGTTCGCGTAGGAGGCGAGCTCTTTGAGTGTATAGCCTTGCAAGCGGTCATCAAGCTCCATAACGCATGCGGCAAGTTGCTGTTCGATGGGCGTCAAGTTTGTCGCCCGAGAGATTCGTCCTTTGATGTCCATGACGTCGGCCTCGTGCATATGTATCAGAAAGTATCAATGATTATCAGCATAACCTTCTGAACGGCCGAAAATAAGTATCGAATGCTTGATACTTTATTGAGTGAATTGAGCCACCCTGCCATAGTTTCCAAAAGAGCGGAACCGCCACGGGCATCAAGTCGGTTTTATATCGGGCGCTGTGAACTCGCCCATGTGATGGCCGGATATGGGGCACCATGCCCTGATTGTGCGGCTCGGCTACCTAGTCCGAAAGAGGAAAGAGAGAAGGGGCGTTCATGGACTCGATGTTTCCAGAGGGTTTTATGTGGGGTGGCGCAGTAGCCGCAAACCAGTGCGAGGGCGCTTGGGATGTCGACGGCCGCGGTCCGTCGGTCGACGATCACTTTACCGGTGGAGGCTACGGAAAGGCGCGTGAGATAACGGTCGATATCAAACCGGACGTTCTGTACCCCAACCATGACGGCATTGATTTCTACCATCGTTACGAAGAGGATATCGCGCTGTTCGCTGAGATGGGCTTCAATCTGTTTCGCATGTCAATCGCGTGGAGTCGCATCTTCCCCAATGGGGACGACGCCGAGCCTAATGAGATGGGGTTGTCGTTTTACGATCGGGTTTTTGATTGCTGCCGCGCTCACGGCATCGAGCCGCTCGTGACCCTGTCTCATTATGAGATGCCTTACAGCCTGGTCGAGCGTTACAACGGTTGGGAAAGCCGCGAACTCATCGACATCTTCGAGCGTTATTGTGCAACGGTGTTCGAGCGTTATCAGGATAAGGTTCGGTACTGGCTTACCTTCAACGAAATCAACTGCGGTACTTCTCGCATGGGGGCGCTCTTCGAGACCTCGATGATTCGCGGGTTTGAGGGGCCAGGTTCAAAGGTGGTCGTGACACCGCAGCAGTGTTATCAGGCGCTTCATCATCAGTTTGTGGCGAGCGGTCGCGTCGTGCGCCTCGCCCATGAGAGGTATCCCCAGTTCAAGATGGGCAACATGGACTGCTTCATCCTGTCCTACCCCGCGACGTGCGATCCGGCGGATGTCTTCGCGACGCAGCAGGAGATGAACCGCATGAACTGGTACTGCTCTGACGTCCAGGTTCGAGGTGCCTATCCTTACTATGCAAAGCGGTATTGGGCGGAGCATGACGTCGAACTCGACATCCGCGATGGGGACATGCGCGATATCGCCGATGGCAAAGTTGATTTCTACACGTTTTCCTACTACATGTCGGCAACGGTCGGTACGCATGAAGACCACAAGCTCACCCAGGGGAACATGTCGTTTGGCGGTAAGAATCCCTATCTTGAGGCGACGGATTGGGGATGGCAGATCGATCCTCTTGGCTTGCGCATCGCGCTGAATGAGATCTATGCGCGTTATGAGATTCCGCTCATGGTGGTTGAGAACGGCATGGGTGCCTTCGACGAGGTCGAGGAGGACGGATCGATTCACGACCCCTATCGCGTGGCGTATCTCGAGAGCCATGTGAAGGCGATGGCGGAGGCAGTTGCCGACGGTGTTGATCTCATTGGTTACACCTGGTGGGGGCCAATTGACATCGTTTCGGCGGGAACTGGTGAAATGCGCAAGCGTTACGGCTTCATTCATGTTGACAAGTACGATGACGGCACCGGCACCTATGAGCGCCGTCGTAAGGACTCGTTCTTCGCGTATAAGAAAATCATCGAGACGAACGGCGCGTGTCTCTACCGTTAAAATGCTCTATCCGCGCCCGCCTGCGAGATACTCCATAGGCGGGCGCATCCGTCTGCTTCCGTTTGCGGATGCATGATAAAATGCCGTTCACCGATAATTATCTGCCGTTTACGGCAGGAAGCGACATGTTGTTTCGTGCCGTGCCATACCATGCTAAACGCTGCAAGGCTGTTACTCCCCGGGAGGCATCACTTGCGCACAATGGTTCGGGGGCTTTGCGGCCCCGGTTCGTGCGTAGAGATGTTCCGAGGAGTTTTTTCATGCTCATCCTGAAGAAAATCAACAACAACGTCGCCCTGGCGTCCAATGACGCCGGCGAGGAGATTGTTGTCTTCGGCAAGGGCGTGGGTTTTCCCAAGACGCCGTACGAGCTCGAGGATGAATCTATCATTCAGCGCGTGTTTGCCGATGTTGATGAGCAGTATATGGGAGTAGCCCAATCTGTCTCCGACGATGTGCTCTTGGCGTCTTCGGATATCGCGACGACTGCCGGCAAAGCCCTTGACTGCAAGCTTTCTGGCAATCTTGCCTTTACGCTTGCCGACCACATCCAGTATGCAATCGAGCGTATTGCTGATGGCATTGTGTTCGAGAATCCCCTCGCGAACGAAGTGCGTTTTGTGTATCCCCGAGAAGTTTCCCTTGGTGCGCGTGGTATTGAAATCGTTCGCGAGCGCACTGGAATCGAGCTGCCTGCTTGTGAGGCCATTTCCATCGCGCTTCATCTGGTCAATTCCGAAATCGACGGTATGGGATCCGCTCAGGATATGGACCTTGTCATGAAGAGCGCTGTCATCCTCGATCGAGCTACGCAGATTATCGAGAAACACGTTGGTCGGCCGCTTGACCATTCCTCATATGCTTACGTTCGCTTTGTTGCCCATATGCGCTTTTTGATTAGGCGATTAAAGCAGGGCGGAAGCAAGCGGACTGAGAACTCGAGTCTGTTTTGTCAAGCGGCGAAAGATTTTCCAGACGCCTATGCCTGCGCCCGGGACATCAACGAGTACCTTTCCGATGCATATGGATGGAGCTGTTCGGACGAGGAACTCCTCTATCTCATGATGCATGTGAATCGCTTGCGGTAGCGGCTTCCATTCGGTGCAGTTTTCTGCGCCGCACATTTATTCCCCTTAGGTCTCATGTCGCCATTGCCAGGGCCCGGCACGGCGATCGAGCATAGTTTTCACGAATCTCTCTGATGAGAAAGGATCGAATCCATGGCAGGAACTTATGACGCCCTTGCCCGCGTCATCCTCGAAAACGTCGGCGGTGCCGGCAACGTCGAGAGCATCGCCCATTGCATCACCCGCCTTCGCTTCAAGCTCAAGGATGAGTCCCTTGGGAATGATGAGGTCCTCGAGGCAACCGAAGGCGTCGTGAAGGTTATGCACGCGGGTGGCCAGTATCAGGTCGTCATTGGCCCGCACGTCAACGAAGTGTTCGACGCCGTTGTCGCGGCCGGTGCGCTCGACACCTCCGATTCCTCTGACGAGCATGCTGCCGATTCTTCCGCTCCCGCAAAGAAGCAGACCTTCATGAGCGTTGCCATCGATCTCATCTCCGGCATCCTTCAGCCGGTTTTGCCCGTGCTTGCGGCCGGTGGCATGACCAAGGGCCTGCTCAGCCTTGCGGCGTTTTTGGGTTGGATCAGCAAGGATTCCGGCACCTACACCGTTATCTGCTCGTTTGCAGACGGCATCTTCTACTTCCTGCCGATCTTCCTCGGCCTGACCGCTGCGCGCAAGTTCAAGATCAATGAGTTCGTGGGCGCGGCCATTGGCGCGGCCCTGTGTTTCCCGGCCATGGTGAACATTGGCGCTACGGCCGAGGCTTTGGGCTCTGTGCTTGCCGGCACCCCCTTCGAGATGAGCTACTATGCAACCTTCCTTGGGTTGCCCGTGATCATGCCCCAGTCCGGTTACACATCGAGTGTCATCCCCGTGGTTCTCGCTGTTTGGTTCGCTTCGGTTCTCTACAAGAAGCTCGAGGCCGCGACTCCCTCCGCTGTGCGCTTCTTCGTGGTTCCCATGGTTACGCTGCTTGTGACCGTTCCCATGACCTATCTCGCCATCGGTCCTGTGGCGTCTCTCGTCACCAACGGCCTGTCGCTTCTGCTTCAGAGCATTTACGAGATTCCGATGGTCGGCGGACTGCTGTGCGGTGCCTTCCTGGGCGGCGTGTATCAGGTGATGGTCATCTTTGGTCTGCACTGGGCGTGCGTGCCGATCGTGTTGACCAACCTTTCCGTTCTCGGCTTCGATGCGGTGCTCTCTGGTCGTGAGGTTTGCACCTTCGCCCAGACCGCCGCTACGTTTGCGATCTTCCTCAAGACCCGTGACTCCAAGCTCAAGCAGATTGCGCTTCCCGCTGCAATCACCGGCTTCTTCGGTACCACTGAGCCCTGCATCTACGGTGTGACCCTGCCCAAGAAGAAGCCGTTTATCATCAGCTGCATCGCTTCGGCGATCGGTGGCGGTTTCGTGGGCCTTATGGGTGTCAAGAAGTTCACCTCAGGCTTTTCCGGCATCCTCGGCCTGCCCATCTTTGTCGATCCCTCTGGTGTCGAGGGTATTACCAATGTGATCTGGCTGTCTGTCGGTATCTTGATTACGATGGCGATTTCTTTCGTTGGCACGTGGCTGACGTATCGCGATGACGAGCAGAAGGCCGTCGACTAAAATCGAACCCATCGGCGCATGGGGGCTTCGGCCTTCATGCGCTCGTTACGATAGATCGCAAGCTAGAAGGAGTGTTCCATGGGCCTGTTCGATATGTTTAAGAAAAAGGAAGCCCCCGCCACCCCCGTCGTTCCGGCGAACATCGAGGCCCCGGCCGATCCCGACGTGCTGTGCGCGCCAGTTGCCGGCAGGGCCGTCAAGATGAGCGATGTCCCCGATCCGGTGTTCTCCGGCGAGGTGCTCGGCCGTGGCTGCGCCGTGTGGCCCGAGGATGACGTGGTCTACGCGCCGGTGAGCGGCGTGGTGACCGTGACCATGGGTCATGCCGTGGGTATTAAGTCGGAGTCCGGCGTTGAGGTCCTCGTGCACGTGGGCGTCGATACCGTCAACCTGGCGGGCAAGGGCTTCACCGGCTATGTGAAGCAGGGCGACGAGGTCGTTGCCGGCCAGCCCGTGCTCAAGATGGACCGTGCGGTGATCGCAGAAGCCGGTTACAAAGACTGCGTGGTCCTGGCCGTCTCGAACACCGCGGACTTCGCGTCCGTCGATATGGCGGTCGATCCCGAGTCCGCCGTCGAGGCGGGTGCCGTTGTGGTGAAGGTTGTTCGCTAGCCTGGTCTTTCGTTCAGGAGGGCGCATATGCTCGAGTTCTCGCATGTGATTCTTGGCCCGGAGGGTCTTCACGCTCGGCCTGTCACGTGCATTTGCTCGGAGGCCCATTTGTGGAAGAGCTCGATCACGGTCACGCTAGGAGGGCTGTCGGTCAACGCTACGGACCTTATGGGCCTCATGGGCCTCATGGCCAAGTGCGGTGACGAGCTGATTGTAACGGTCAATGGACCGGATGAGGAAGCGTGTTGCGAAGCAATGCGATCGGTGTTCGACTTTTAGCGGAATCGAGACAGCGCGCGCTTTGTCATATGCGGAAGCGCTCGTGTGCTGTGGACCGCAGGACGATTGCGTTGCAATTAGGTATCGGCACCCGACATTTCAGCGCCAAGTACGGGGCACTCCATGCAAGTGGAGTGCCCCGTTTGTCTATAATGGAGCGATTGCACGGAAGAACCGAAAGGAGCGCACATGGCGGTACTGACCGAAGACGACGTGCGCGCGATCGCCGATTACGCGACCATCGCGCTCGATGAGACCGAGCTCGCCGCGATGACGTCGTACTTGAACGACGCCGTGGCCATGCTCGAGCCCATACTGGATTATGCGGCCGAGGATGTCGAGCCGACGTTTCACCCGGACGGCGGCATTGCGAATGTGATGCGGCCCGATCAAGTCGATGAGGGCCGTGCCCTCGGCATCGATGAGGCTCTGTCCAACGCCGCCTCTGCGCGTGACGGCCAGTTCCGTGTGCCCTCGATCATGGGTGATGGGGGTGAGCGCTAATGGCGACATTCATCGATTCCCTCACCGCTGTGGATATCGCCGCGGGTGTGCGAGCTGGAGAGTTCAGCGCCGTCGAGGTGGCCCGCGCGGCGCTGTCCGCCATCGATGCGCGCGAGTCGGATGTCCAGGCATTTCTTCAGGTCACGCCTGAGGTGGCTCTTGGCGCCGCCGCCCGTGTGGACGCGCTTCGCGCCGCCGGCGAGCCCCTGCCGCCGCTGGCCGGCGTGCCACTGGCCATCAAGGACAACATGAACATGCTGGGCACGCGTACTACCTGCGCCTCTCGTATGCTGGAGAACTACGAGTCGCCCTATACCGCCACGTGCGTCCAGCGCATGCTCGACGCGGGCTGCGTGCCGCTCGGCAAGGCCAATATGGACGAGTTCGCGTTCGGTTCCTCCACGGAGAGCTCGGCGTTTCACCGTACGAACAATCCATGGGACCTCGAGCGCGTTCCCGGCGGCTCCTCAGGAGGTTCGGCAGCGGCGGTCGCCTCGGGCATGGCAACACTTTCCCTGGGATCGGATACCGGCGGTTCGATTCGCCAGCCTGCGGCGCTTTGCGGCGTGGTCGGTGTGAAGCCCACATACGGAACCGTGTCGCGTTACGGTGTGGTGGCGTTCGGATCTTCGCTTGACCAGGTCGGTCCGTTCGGTCGTACGACCGCCGACGTCGCGCTCTCCCTGGATGCGCTCGTGTCCGGCGGACGCGATGCATACGACGGCACGAGCCGCGATGTCGAGGCCTCCTTTGCCGCGCATCTCGAGGATGGAGTCGCGGGCAGGCGCGTGGGCATTGTCCCGGCGTTCATGGAGGCCGCGGGTCTTGCGCCCGAGGTGAAGCGCGCCGTGGAGCGCGCCGCCCGCTCACTCGCCGATCAGGGCGCCGAGCTCGTCGAGATCGATCTGCCGCACCTCGATGCGGCGATCGCCGCCTACTACGTGATCGGGCCCGCCGAGGCGTTTTCCAATCTCGCTCGCTTCGACGGCGTCCGCTACGGATATCAGGAGCCCGGCTGCGCGAATCTGGCCGAGCAAAGCGCCAAGAGCCGTGCGCACGGCTTTGGCGCCGAGGCCAAGCGCCGTCAGCTGCTTGGCGCTTACCTGCTGTCCTCGGGCGTGTACGACAAGTACTACTTTGCCGCCCAGAAGGCTCGCACGCTCATCACCGACGACTACGCCCGCGCGTTTGAGCAAGTCGACGCGATTCTCATGCCGGCGAGCCCGACGGCCGCCTTCAAGTTCGGGGAGCTGTCCGATCCCACGCAGATGTATCTGTCCGACCTGTTCACCATCTCGATCAACATCGCCGGCAACGGTGGTGTCACGGTGCCGATGGGTTTGGGCGAAGATTCGGGTATGCCCGTTGCGGCCCAGCTGGTCGGCAAGCCGTTCGACGACGTGCGCCTGTTGTCCTTTGCTCGCGCGGTCGAGCGCGCCGCGACGGAGGCGGGCGCCGCTTCGGTCCTGCCCGTCGCCCCCGCGTTCGCCGAGAAGGGAGGTGAGCTCGCATGAAGGAGCTCAGCGAAGTCCTGAAGGACTGGGAGGCCGTTATCGGTCTGGAGATCCATACCGAACTCACGACGCTCGAGACCAAGATGTTCTGCGGTTGCAAGCTCAGTCATGACGACGCGCCGAATACGCACGTGTGCCCCGTATGCCTCGGCATGCCCGGCGCGCTGCCCGTGCCCAACCGCCGTGCCATCGAAAGCATCGTGAAGGCGGGTCTCGCCACGAACTGCGAGATCAAAAAGCACTCGATGTTCTATCGCAAGCATTACTTCTATCCCGATATGGCCAAGAACTTCCAGACCACTCAGGGCCCCGTGGCGTTTTGCATGCACGGCCGTCTGAACCTGGAAGTCTCCGGTCGCGGTGCCGCTGAGCGTCCTGAGTGCGCGTTCGGCGAGAACGAGGCGAAGAGCCTGGCGAGCGCGAGTGCGAACGCCGTGGGTCTGTCGCGCCAGATGGCCGAGGGGCTGCCCGAGGGCGTGGAGGTTTCCGCCGCGGCGCTTGGGGGCATGGGCTCCTACGATACAGCCGGCCTGGCTGTGCCGGAGCGGCGTGCGGATGGCTCCTACAGCGTGCCCATCCGTATCCTGCGCATCCATATGGAGGAGGATGCCGCCAAGATGGTGCACGTGGGTGGTGCCGAGGGCCGCATCGGCGGCGCCGCGGAGAGCCTCGTGGACTATAACCGCTGCGGCACCCCGCTCATCGAGCTCGTCACCGAGCCCGATTTGCGCACGCCCGAAGAGGCGCGCCTGTTCATGGAGAAGCTGCGCCGCATCTTCCTGACCATCGGTATCTCGGATTGCTCGATGGAGAAGGGTTCCATGCGCTGCGACGGCAATGTGAGCCTGCGCCGTCGCGGGGAGACGGGCTTGGGAACTAAGACGGAGCTCAAGAACCTCAACAGCTTCAAGGCCCTGCACGACGGCTTGGCTTACGAGATCTGCCGTCAGGCGGAGGTGCTGGAAAGCGGTGGGACGATCTACCAGGAGACGCGCCATTGGGAGCCTTCCCGCAAACGCACCGTGGTGATGCGCGTGAAGGAGACCGCGGACGATTACCGCCTGTTCCCCGACCCCGACCTGGAGCCGTTCGACTTGTCCGACGGGTTCATCGAGCATTGCCGTGCGGAGCTGCCCGAGCTGCCGGATGCCAAACGCGACCGTATTGAGCGAGAGTTTGGCGTCAAGCGCGCCGACGCCGAGCAGCTGGCCGGCGACCCCGTGACGGCCGCGTTCTTCGAGGAAGCTGCCGCGGGCCTTTCCGGCAAGGCGGCTCAGACGGTTGCGAACCTCGTGGTGAACGAGCTGGCCGCATATCTCAAGGCTTCCGGAGTGGCGCTGGGGGAGAGCGGTATCGCGCCGGCGCAGGTGGCCTCGCTTGCCAAGTTGCTCGCTTCCGATGCGATCTCGAGCAACCAGGCGCACGAGGTGTTCGAGGCCATGGCGGCAAGCGGTGACGACCCCGAGAAGATCGTGGATGAGCGCGGCATGCGCCAGGTGAGCGATGCCGGTGCGTTGCAGCCCATCGTGGACGAGGTGCTCGCAGCATGTGCCGATCAGGCTCAGCAGTATCGCGACGGCAATCAGAAGGTCATCGGGTTTTTGGTGGGCCAATGTATGAAGGCGAGCCGAGGCAAGGGCAACCCCAAGCTCTTCAATGAGCTGCTGCGCGCGAGCCTGGGCTAACGTCGCGCCACAGGTCGCGCTGCCTTGCCGCCCGAGCCACAGGTCGCACTGCGTGGCGTGCCGCCCGCCGGTCCTCAAATCTTCGGAGCGCTTTTCGAAATTCGGTGCACTTTTCGACTATTTTTCCTGACGGAAATGGTCGAGAGGTGCACCGAGTTTTGTCGCGGTACACGGAGTTTTGATTGTCCCATGTGAAGCGAAACGAGAAATCGCAGACGGCGTGCCGCTGCCTCGACGTTTGCTGCGATGAATGCAGATAACAAAGGGCGAACCGTCAATCATGGTTAACAGTTCGCCCAATTCTCTTATGGTGGAGGCACGGAGAATCGAACTCCGGTCCACGAAAGTTCCCTGATCGGCATCTCCAGGCTCAGTCACTCATTTAGTCTCGGACACGTTGCGCGGAGCGACACGCTCGCGGCGTCCCAACCGGTTCAGTCTTAGCCTTGGCCATACCGATTACGTGCCAAGGAGCGTTCCCCTAAAATGACGTCGCGCCGGTGTCGGGGAAATCACCGGGTTGACGCGCCGCTATATATTAAGCAGCGAGAGCCAGCTGGGGCTCAAAAGAAGAATTCTTGTCAATTCATTTTGACAGTACCCCTGTTTAACGTGGCGAGGAGACCACGGCCTGCTTCCTCTCTCAGAACTATCGTGTCGAAACCAGTTGCCCCCTTTTTGGGTGGTCGTTGGGATTCGCTCAAGTCCAGACCGTTCATCAGCGCAATTCGCGCCATGCCGGTCGAGGGCGAATCCTCTTTCTGGTGCCGCAAGCGGCAACGACCTGTCAAAGTACGCGGATCGCGCCCGAGGCACAAATCCGTAGTTGAACAGTTTACCACGGAAGGCGTTCAATCATGAAACCGCGATCTGCGCGGGTCAAATTCACGCTACATCGGGATAAAGTGTACGTTTTGGGAAAGGTTTTGAGGCCTCGAGCACCTCCGAACTAAATCGAGCGAATTGTGAACTGCGGTTTTGTTGGACGAACACGTGGTAGGCCGCAGAAATAGAGGCAAAACCTTCCCCAAAACGTACACTTTGAAATCGGCGTTCCATATTAGGATGGACATTCGTTCATGTTCCGGTGCCCATGGGGTACAAGGGCTTCAGAATGAAAGGAGCTCCGATGCAGGACAAGGCGAAAAACGCTGGGAAGGTCGCAATCGTTTTGGAGGGCGGTAGCTTCCGCGGTGAGTTCACCGCGGGTGTGCTCGACGTTCTCATGGAAAACGGCGTCGAGGTTGCGGCATGCTACGGCACGTCTGCCGGAGCGCTTAACGGCTTGAACTATAAGAGTCGGCAGATCGGGCGCGTTAATCGCGTCAACCTCGCATTTTGCAACGATCCTCGCTACATGGGCGCCCAGTCGCTCGTGACCACGGGCTCGATGGTTGGGTACGATTTCATCTTGAACGATGTGCAAGACCGTCTCGATCCGTTTGACAACGAGGCGTTTTTTGCCAACCCCATGGAGATGTACGCCTGCGCAACGGACATCGTATTCGGTACTGCGGCGTACCTGCCCGTTCGGGATGCGACCTTGGACATCGATGCCGTGCGTGCTTCGACCTCGCTTCCCTTGGTGACCAAGCCTGTCGAGATCGGTGGGCATCTCTACCTCGACGGTGGTACGGCGGATTCGGTCCCAGTCGAGCATGTGCTCGAGAACGCGGGTTTCGATCGTGCGATCGTAGTGCTCACGCAGGATCGGTCCTACCAGAAGAGCCCGTACGGACTGATGGGCGCCGCCCGCGCCGCGTACGCCGGCTACCCCTATTTGCTCGAAGCCATGGAGAGCCGTCACGAGCGGTATAACGAGCAGCGCGAGCACATCTGGGAATATGAGCGCGCCGGTCGTGCCCTCGTCCTTGCCCCGCCGGTCCCAGTCGAGGTAGCCCATGTCGAGCACGATACCGAGAAGTTGCTGAATCTCTATATCCAGGGTCGTCAGGAGGCCAAGCACCGTTTGGGCGAGATACGGGAGTTCGTCGGACGTTAGGGGCCACGGCCCGCATGAGGGCCTTTTCCTCACAACAGATTAAACCGACCGCCGCCTGTGCAGAACTTCTGCACAGGCGGCGGAAAACGTTTGACTTGCCGCATATAGGGGTTATTATTGACAGGTTACTTTCCAGAGCCCCGTGAAACTCTGTTAAGACACGTACTGTACATGGAGGAAAAGTGATTCTTAAGTCGACTCACTACGCCAAGCAGGGTGAGGTTACCCGCAACTGGGTCCTCATCGATGCCGAGGGCGCCACGCTGGGCCGTCTCGCTGCCCAGGTTGCCAAGATTCTGCGCGGCAAGAACAAGCCCCAGTTCACGCCCAACTCCGACTGTGGTGACTTCGTGGTTGTCATCAACGCCGATAAGGTCCAGCTTACCGGTAACAAGGCCGACCACAAGACCTACTACCGTCACTCCGGCTACAATGGCGGCCTCAAGGCGGAGTCTTTCCGCCAGGCTATGGAGAAGCACCCGGAGAAGGTCATCGAGCGCGCTGTTCGCGGCATGCTCCCCAAGACGACCCTCGGCCGCAAGCAGCTGACCAAGCTCAAGGTCTACGCTGGCACCGAGCATCCGCACGCTGCTCAGAACCCCGTTAAGATCGAGCTGGAGGGCTAAAAGATGGCTGAGAACACCGTTGTTTACTACGGCACCGGCCGTCGCAAGAATGCCGTTGCTCGTGTCCGTATCGTCCCCGGCACCGGTAAGGTGACCATCAACAAGCGTGACGCCGAGGAGTACTTCGGCCGTCATCAGCTCGTTGAGGATGCCCTCGCTCCGTTCAAGGTGACCGACACCCTCGGCTCCTTCGACGTCATCGCCCTGTGCGATGGTGGCGGCATCACCGGTCAGTCCGGCGCCCTGCGTCTGGGTATCGCCCGCGCTCTTCTCGAGGCTGGCGACTACCGTGCCGACCTCAAGCGCGCTGGTTTCCTCACCCGCGACGCCCGCGTCGTCGAGCGCAAGAAGTGCGGCCTCAAGAAGGCCCGTCGCGCGCCTCAGTTCTCCAAGCGCTAATCTGTCGCAAGACGTTTCCGCTATGGATTCGGGCCTGTCGAGTTTCTCGGCAGGCCCGTTTTTTGTACCATGGTGAGTTGCGTCATACACGTGAACCGCCCACTCGATGGGCGAGTGATATCGAAGGGATACGCTATGAAATATTTCGGCACCGATGGTTTCCGCGGAGAGGCGGGCGTCGCACTCACCGTTGAGCATGCTTACAAGATCGGCCGTTTCGTCGGCTGGTATTACGGTGCGCGCCAGGGCCGCAAGGCCCGCGTGGTTGTGGGCAAGGACACCCGCCGTTCGAGCTACATGTTCGAGTCCGGCTTGGTCTCCGGTCTGGTTGCATCCGGCGCTGATGCGTACATGCTGCACGTCATCCCCACGCCGGGCGTTGCCTACGAGACGATCGACGGGTGCTTCGACTGCGGCATCATGATCTCGGCGAGCCACAACCCGTATTCCGACAACGGCATCAAGCTCATGAACGGCGACGGTTGCAAGATGGATGAGGAGGTGCTCGAGCTCATCGAGGATTACATCGACGGTAAGAGCGAGGTTCCCTTCGCCACCGGTGACGAGATCGGCTGTACCGTCGACTACATGCAGGGACGCAACCGCTACATCGCTCACCTCATCGCGAGCGCAAACTTCTCCCTCCAGGGTATGAAGATCGGCCTGGACTGCGCCAACGGCTCCGCGTCCTCGGTGGCCAAGCCCGTCTTCGACGCCCTCGGCGCCGATGTCCGCGTGATCAGCAATGCGCCCGACGGTTTCAACATCAACGTGGATTGCGGTTCCACCCATATCGATCGCCTGCGTCGCCATGTTGTGGAGCAGGGCTTGGATGTCGGCTTTGCCTACGATGGCGACGCCGACCGCTGCCTGGCTGTGGATGAGCGCGGCAACCTGGTCGACGGTGACCTGATCTTGTATGTGTGCGGCACCTACCTGCATAAGCACGGTCGCCTCGCCGCTGGCACCGTTGTCCCCACGGTCATGAGCAACCTCGGTCTGTTCAAGGCCTTCGATCGTGCAAATCTGAGCTACGAGACGACTGCCGTCGGAGACAAATACGTTACCGCCTGCATGCGTGAGAACGGCTACAGCCTCGGTGGCGAGCAGTCCGGTCATATCATCTTCGGCGATATCGAGACCACGGGCGACGGCATCATGACCTCTCTGCGCATCATGGAGGTCTTGCGCGCCGAGCGCGAGACGCTCTCGCAGCTGTGCGCCCCGGTGAAGATCTTCCCGCAGGTGCTCGTGAACGTGCGCAGCGAGCGCAAGGCAGAGCTCGATTCCTGCCAGCCGGTGTGGGAGGCCGTGCGAGCTGCCGAGGAAAAGCTGGGCGATCGCGGCCGCATCCTGGTCCGCACCTCCGGCACCGAGCCGCTCGTGCGCGTTATGGCCGAGGCCGAGACCCAGCAGGAAGCTCAAGACGCCGTTGATTCCATCGTCGAAGTTGTGAAGCGCGAACTGCCTTAGTCGGACCGTTTGTTCGTTCGCGTCTCTTCGCGATAGAATAATGCGTGCTGATTATTGCAGGGGGTTTGATGTTCACCAGCTTCTTCAAAACTTTGGGTGTTGGCGCCCGCACCACGACTCTCGCAGCCCCGATGGCCGGCCATGTGATTCCGCTTTCCGAGGTCGAGGACCAGATGTTTGCCAAGGGCCTGCTTGGCCAGGGTGTCGCCATGGTGCCGACGGGCGATCGCGTGGTCGCTCCGTCCGATGGCAAGATCGAGGCAATCTTCCCCACGGGTCATGCCGTCGCCGTGCATACGGTGGAGGGGCTCGACGTGCTCATTCATGTCGGCCTGGAGACGGTCAAACTCGATGGCAGGCATTTCAAGGTAAACGCCGCTGTCGGCGATATCGTGAAGCGCGGTGACGTGCTCATCGAGTTCGATCGCGAGGCCATCTCCAAAGAGGGCTACGATTTGACCGTGCCGATCCTTATCTGCAATTCCGCCGAGTTTGCCAGCATCAAGGGCAATGTCGGTGAGGATGTCGAAGAGCTCGGTCAGCTCTTGGTCGCACGCTCCCGATAATCCAAATAGACGATTTCTCGCAAGGCCCCCGGTGTTTCCGGGGGCCTTGCATTTCTCAATGCAAGCGGCGAATATAAATACGTTCGGGCATATTCTCGCCCGAATCGCTGTGGACGGGCAGGGGCCTCGACACCGCGGGTCTTCGAGCTGTGCGCGCCCTCGCCCTGGACGGTGCGCTCTCACGTTGGTTGCGGCCGACGAGGCCCGCATGGACCGAGATGAACTCTCGGAGAAAAGGAGCGCTTCATGCGTATCATTCACGCCACCGACTATGAGGACATGAGCCGTAAGGCGGCGAACATCATCGCCGCGCAGGTCGTTATGGACCCCGCTTGCGTTCTCGGCCTGGCCACCGGTTCCACGCCCATTGGGACCTATCAGAACCTCATCAAGGCCTACGAGGCCGGCGACCTTGATTTCTCCCAGGTCAGCACGTACAACCTGGATGAGTACCGCGGCCTGTCGCACGACGACCCGCAGAGCTACCACTACTTCATGAAGGAGAACCTGTTCGATCACATCAACATCGACCAGGCCAACACCCATGTGCCGGATGGCTCCGACCCCGATGCCGAGGCCGCCTGCTCCGAGTACGACCGTATTGTCGAGGAGGCCGGTTACCCGGATCTGCAGCTCCTCGGTATCGGCAACAACGGCCACATCGGCTTCAATGAGCCCGACACCTGCTTCTCCAAGGGCACGCACTGCGTCGATCTTACCGAGAGCACGATCGAGGCGAACAGCCGCCTGTTCGACAACATCGAGGATGTGCCCCGTCAGGCCTATACCATGGGCATCCAGACGATCATGAACGCCTATATGGTGCTCGTCGTCGCCAACGGTGAGAAGAAGGCCCAGGCCGTGCACGACATGTGCTTCGGGCCCATTCAGCCTTCCTGCCCCGCTTCCATCCTGCAACTGCACCCCAACTGCGTGGTCATCGCCGACGAGGCCGCTCTTTCCCTGTGCAAGTAAGCGCCCGCCGACATATCGACGAGATTGCGACCTCCGTTTTTGGGGGTCGCTTTTTTATGTAATTGCAAGCCGAGAATAGGGGTCTGAAAAATACTCGAAACAATCTGACCAGATTTATCCGCTGACGGAATAATTATCGACACTGGCGGAACTTACATTTTTCTCAGAACAGCCGGGCATATGCTCACTGATACATCCTACCTGGTTAAATATTAGCTATGGACAGCAGGTGATCGAGAGGGGGAAGGAGAGGAGGAGAGCATATTGTGACCCGAATCCCGATTTATCTGACCCATAGCTGATGGGGCAGTAAAAATGCGAGCATTTAACGATCGATGGCGAATGACGGCCATTATCGTGGGGGCAATGCTCGCAATCAGGTGAAGGGAAGGAAGATGGCTGAGCGAGAAGAAAGGGATCGAGAGGTATATGTGGACGGACCGGCGCACGAGGGCGGTCCGGTCGTGCCCGCAGAGCGCTTGGTGCACCGCGAGCGCTTGCTTCGAGATCTGAGGACACAGGGAGAGGAAGCCGGTATCACGGTTGTTGTCGCGCCGGATGGTTTTGGCAAGACGACATTACTTGTTCAGCGCGTCGCAGAAGTGCGGTCGTGCATTGAGAGAGGGTCAGCCCGCATGCTGGACCTGGAGGGCCTCGACGAGGTGCAGGCGTATGAGTCGATCAAGCGACTGTCGGAGGATCTCGATCCCCGCATGAGGCCGCTTATCGCGCTCGACAACCTGACGACACTGCAAGAACACGGCATCGAGGCGATGGTCGGCCTGCTGCGCTCCATGAGGGGTGAGGGCTTCGAAATAGTGGTGACCTGCCGACCGAGCAACAGGGCGTTTGTGGCGGCCATGGGGGATTCGTACAAGATTACGGCCCAGTCGCTGTTGGTGAAACCCCGTGAATATCCGGCGTGGGCACGCAAGCTTTCGATTGCGAGCGGGTTGGATGTGTACGGGCTGACTCAGGGGGTCCCGCGTCTTGTGGCGATGTTGGGAGATGCGACGTCGATCGACGAGATGTCGGTTGCCTTTGAAAACGCGACAGTCGAGTTGTATCGAGGCGTCGTATGCGAATTGAGGAGGAGCAGGGATTCCCTGTATCGGACCGTGTGCCTGCTCATCATGAGCGGTTTTGGCAGCATTCGAGATTTCGATCGCGCAGGCATGCGTGTGCGTAAGGACAGTTGGCTTCGCCTGGCTCGGGAGTATCCGATTTTCGGGTTCGATGCGAAGGGAGACGCGTACCGATGCATGTCAAACCGCGGAGTCCCGTTTTCTGAGCTGAAATGTGAGCTCGTGCACGCACGTCCGCTGTATGCGGTCCGCGCGGCGAAGATGATGTTGGAAGTGGGCAATATCGACGGAGCCGTTGCGTTGATGCGCATGTTCGAGCGAGAGGGGGATGCGACGGCGCTCATCGCCGAATATCCCACAGCGTGTGCGTTGAGCGGCAATGGGGCGTTTCTGACCGCGTTGGTGGAACGTATGGGCGGCGCTGCGGTTTGTTCGATTCAAGTAGGCGTTGTTCTGGCCCTGTACCTGTGCGCGCTGGAGCGCGGGGATTACCGGGCTGCCCGAATTATGGCGGCGGAGCTGCGCAGACGCTCGTCGGAGATTCTGGATGAGGTGAGCCCGAGCGCTTGGCGTGAGTCAACGGCTATGGCCGCAGTCTGGAGCGATTGCTCGGGAGTGGCGCTTCCTGACCTGAATCATGGGAAGGGGCATGATTGCGAGACGGTGGCCTCGCGGCAACTGGAGCTCCATGTCCGTGTACAGAAGTGCATCATGGCCGGAGACGGGGCGGTGAGCATCGATGAGGGCATGGGAATCAATGAGGCTTCCCTCGGCGCGAAGGGTATCTCGATACCAGGAGTCCTCCTCGCGTGCGATCGAATTCTTCTCGACGCATTCAAAGGCGATGTGGGAGATGCTCGCGCGCTCGATAGCCACCTGCAGGAAGTGGCCCGGTTGTTGACGGGGCGGCATCTCGACCCAATTGCGTCATATGTCCGCGTGGTTGGCTCGACCTGTCGTCTGATGGCAGGTTTGCCCGTGGTGGACGAGCGCGCGTTCGTTGACGGGGGCACGGCTTCCGTTCGATGCTCCGATTTCGCCATGCAGCTGTATTGCCTGGTCGGTGAGGGGTGGCAAGATCTGGCGGTCGGGCAGATCGTGAGTGCTCAGTTCCGCGCCCAACAGGTGAAGAAGCTCGCGTCCCCCGATCAAGGCTTTGTCCTGGCCTGGGCGAGCTTCTTGGAGTGCGCCGCACATTTGCTCAATTCCTCGCATGTCGTGCTTAACGAGGAGGCTGACGAGCTCGATGCGGGGGAGGGCGAGTGCACGGTCGTGGATGCTTGGACCGTCGCAATGCTGCTCTCGGCGACTTCTCGACTTCCCGAGCTATCGGCATGGTGCTCCCTGCGTCGTCCGCTTCTGCTTGATGAGGGGATTCGCGCGCGGGCACGTCAGCTCATCAGGGCGGTCGGGGAGCGTGCGATGCCCTTGGCGCGTATGCTGCCCGAGGGTTTCAGTGAGGCCGCGCCGGAAGGGAAGCGCTCAGATGCGGGGGCGCCGGCTCTGTTCGACGTGGCGTCGGTCGAATCGGGCCAACGGCTGGGCCGGGTAACGATCAGCTTGTTTGGTGGATTTCAGGCGATGCGCAACGGGCATACGCTCACCGATGCGCTATGGCGAAGGAAGAAGGCGTGCGTGATCGCAGCACGTCTCGCGCTTGCTGGGGGCAATTTCGTGGGTCGCCAGGTGATCATGGAAGAGATGTGGCCGGATAAGGACTACAAGCATGCGCGGGAGTCCATGTATTCCTCGCTGAGCTCGCTTCGCGCTGCGTTTGGGCAGCATGCGGATGGGCCGCAATATGTTCTCACGCAAGGCGAGGGGGTTGCGTTGAACATGGAGTACGTTGTGTCGGATACCGCGTGCTTCGACGCGCTCGCCCGCGACGTGCTTCTGAGGAGGACGGGAACCTCATCGCGTGAGATTATCGAGACATGTCTGAAGATCGAAGAGATATATAAAGGCCCCCTTTATGTGCCGGAGAGTGGAAACACATCGTATTACCTGCGAGTTCGCCGCGTCTATCAGATGAAGTTCGCGGATTGCATGGTGCGCGGAATCGAGGCCGCCCTCGAGATGGACGATCTGCCGTCGGCATCCTGGCTCGTGGAGGCGGCGCTGCGACAGGCACCCTTGCGCGAGGACGTCATCAGGTGCGCCATGAGGATTTACGACAAGACGGGAAGGCGCAGGGAGATCGTGGAGCTTTACAACAGCCATCTGCATCTGCTCGAGCAGGAGCTTGGATCGATACCTGAGGAAGAGACGAGGATGACCTATGAGTCGATCATCGGCCGATCGGGGATGCAGACCATGCTTTGATTGCGATGAGAAAAAGGAGGCGCACCCGATGGTGCGCCTCTTGGTGAGTGAGAGATGACGAGGGCGGGGCGTTTGTGTGGCCCGCCGCCGGCAGTGTCTTAACCGAGCTTGATGTGCTCGATGTCCTTACGGCTGCTCGCACGATACAGGGAGAAACGGTGGCCGATAACCTGGACGACCTCGGCACCCACAAGCTCGGCGAGCTGGTCGGCCGCCTCACGGCAGGAGAGCAGGCTGCCGTCCTGGACGGAGCACTTGATGAGCTCGTGGGCGTCGAGCGCTTCCTCGGCCTGCTTGGCGATGGCGTCGGTCACGTCGGCTTTGCCGATATGGACGACGGGGTTGAGGTGGTGCGCGAGGGCGCGGAGCTGGCGGACCTGCTTGCCGGTGAGAGCCATGTATTCGCTCGCTTTCTGCGGAGGTAATGATTTCAGCAGGTAAACGATAGCGCAGTGGAGGCACGTCGGCAAGCGCGCACGGTACCGGGGAGATACGCCTCCACGAGGCTCTCACGCCGGTGACCGGGGAGGGGGCAAGGACCGCATGAAGGCTCATGTCACTTCTTATGTTTCGTGAGGTATGGGGGCGGCATGGTGGGTTCGGGAACGCTAGAATGGTTGAACACGTGCAAGCATGATATTCGCCAAAGGAGCCGCCATGTCCATCACGCCCCAGGAGATAGCCGAGACGCGCGGTATGGTCTCAGAGCACAATTTGGACATCCGCACGATCACCATGGGCATCTCGCTCATGGGCTGTGCGGATGATAACTTGGAGCGCATGTGCACGAAGGTGTACGACCATGTGACGCGTACTGCCGAGCACCTTGTCGAGACTGCAGAGGGGCTTGAGCGCGAATACGGTATTCCGATCGTCAACAAGCGCGTGGCGGTTACTCCGGTTGCCCAGATCGCATCCGCCTGTTCTGACGAGGACCTCGTCCCGCTTGCCCATGCTCTCGATCGAGCCGCGGAGACGCTTGGCATCGATTACCTCGGCGGATACTCGGCGCTGGTGCACAAGGGCATCGGCGATGCGGATCGTCGTCTCATGAAGTGCATTCCGCGCGCCCTCGCCGAGACGAGCCGCGTGTGCTCGAGTGTCAACGTGGCGACGCTGCGTGCCGGCATCAATATGGATGCGGTCTTCATGGCCGCCCAGACCATCATCGACGCGGCTAAGCTCACCGCCGACCGCGAGTGCGTGGGCGCTTCCAAATTCGTCTGCTTTGCGAACATGGTCGAGGACTCGCCGTTCATGGCGGGCGCCGTGCACGGATCCGGTGAGGCCGACGCCGTGATCAACGTCGGCGTTTCGGGACCGGGCGTTATGGCCGCCGCGCTTGAGGAGCTGCCGGCCGATGCCGATATGATGCAGGTCGCGGAGCGTATCAAGCAGACCGCCTTCAAGATCACCCGTGCTGGTGAACTCATGAGCCGCGAGGCCTCGCGTCGCCTGGGTGTCGAGAAGGGCATCGTCGATCTGTCACTCGCCCCCACGCCCGCTGTGGGAGATTCCGTGGCCCGCATTCTCGAGATCATCGGCGTGGGCCAGTGTGGCGGCCCCGGTACGACCGCTGCCCTCGCCCTGCTGAACGACTGCGTGAAGAAGGGCGGCGTCATGGCGAGCTCCAGCGTGGGCGGCCTGTCCGGCGCCTTCATCCCGGTGTCCGAGGACGCCGGCATGATCGAGGCCGCCGAGGCCGGTGCCCTTTCCCTCGAAAAGCTCGAGGCGATGACGTGCGTCTGCTCGGTGGGCCTCGACATGATCGCGGTTCCTGGCGACACGGACGTGGAGACCATCGCCGGCATCATCGCCGACGAGATGGCCATCGGTGTCATCAATAACAAGACCACCGCCGTGCGTATCATTCCGGCGATCGGCAAGGGCGTCGGTGAGTCCGTCGATTACGGCGGACTGTTCGGCCGTGCGCCTGTCATGCCGGTGAACAGCCATGCCGGCACGGTGTTCGCGCACCGCGGCGGTCGTTTCCCCGCCCCCATGAACTCTTTGAAGAACTAGCGCTTTCACCGTCACGTGGTCGCGTCCGGCAATCGGCGCGACCTGCGGGTGGACCCCAGGACCCGGCGCCTCGACCGCGCCTTGTATGCGAAAGGATGCACATGGCCGACCTTACCGAACGCTTCGGCACGATGGTTTTCTCCGAAGACGTCATGAAGAAGTGGCTCCCCAAGGACGTGTACAAAAAACTCGCCGCCACCATCGAAGGCGGTGAGCCGCTTGATTTGGACGTGGCGAACGCCGTGGCCCACGCCATGAAGGAGTGGGCCATCTCCAAGGGCGCCACCCACTACGCCCACTGGTTCCAGCCGCTCTCGGGCATCACGAGCGAGAAGCACGACAGCTTCCTCGAGCCCAACCACGACGGCACCGCCATTACCAAGTTTTCCGGCAAGGCCCTGATCAAGGGCGAGTCCGACGCGTCGAGCTTCCCCAACGGCGGCCTGCGCGCCACGTTCGAGGCCCGCGGCTACACCGCCTGGGACGCCACGAGCCCGGCGTTCATCAAGGACGACGTCCTGTGCATCCCCACCGCGTTTTGCTCCTACACGGGCGAGGCGCTCGACAAGAAGACCCCGCTGCTGCGCTCGATGACGGCGCTGGACGAGCAGGCCAAGCGCGTGCTCGCCCTCTTCGGCAAGCATCCGAAGCGCGTGGTGCCTTATGTGGGTGACGAGCAGGAGTACTTCCTCATCAAGAAGGACGCATATAGGAAGCGTCGCGACCTGGTCATTTGCGGCAGGACGTTGTTCGGCGCCGCCCCCGCCAAGGGGCAGGAGCTCGAGGAACACTACTTCGGCGCCATCCGCCCCACCGTCTCGGCCTACATGAAGGACCTCGACGACGAGCTGTGGTCATTGGGCATTCCGTCCAAGACCAAGCACAACGAGGTCGCGCCCTGCCAGCATGAGCTCGCGCCCGTATACTCTGAGCTCAACGCCTCGGTGGATAACAACCTCCTCATGATGGAGAAGATGAAGCTCATCGCCAGCCGCCACGACCTCGTGTGCCTGCTGCACGAGAAGCCGTTCGAGGGCATCAACGGAAGCGGCAAGCACAACAACTGGTCGCTCGGCACCGCCGACGAGAACCTGCTCGAGCCCGGCGACACGCCGCTGGAGAACCTGCAGTTCATCGTCTTCCTCACCGCAGTGATCGAGGCCGTGGACAAGTACCAGGACCTCCTGCGCGCCAGTACCGCGAGCTGCGGCAACGATCATCGCCTGGGTGCCAACGAGGCGCCGCCGGCGATCGTGTCCATCTTCCTGGGCGACCAGCTCACCGAGGTCGTCGAGATGATCATGGACGGCGAGGCGAGCGTCCACGCCACCACCGACACGCTCACCTTCGGCACGGTCATCCTGCCCAACCTTGAGCAGGACAACACCGACCGTAACCGTACGAGCCCCTTCGCCTTCACGAACAACAAGTTCGAGTTCCGCGCCGTGGGATCGGAGGCCAACGTCTCCGATGCGAACACTGTGCTCGATACGGCGGTCGCCGAATCTCTGCGCGATTTCGCCGATGCGCTCGAGGGCACGCCCGCCGATGAGTTCCAGGAGGCCGCGCTGGCCTACTGCGCCGAGCATCTGCGCGCGCATCGCCGCATTCTGTTCTCGGGCGACGGCTATTCCGAGGCATGGGAGCAGGAGGCCGAGCGCCGCGGTCTGTGCAACTACCGCACAACCGCCGACGCGCTGCCCTCGTTCGTCGCCGAGAAGAACATCAAGCTCTTCAGTGAGATGGGCGTGCTCACCGAGGCCGAGGCTGTCTGCCGCTACGAGGTGAAGCTCGAGAAGTACAACAAGCTCATGAACATCGAGGCGACCACCATGGTCCGCGAGGCCCGTCGTACGTACCGCCCGGTCATCACCGCGTATGCCACCAAGGTTGCAAAGGGTCTCGAGACCATTCGCGCTGCGGGGGCCGAGGCCGCCATGGCTTATGAGCAGGCGACGCTGAACGACCTGTGCGATGGTATCACCGCCATCAATGAGTCCATTGCCCGCCTCGATGAGGTTCACGCCAAGGCCGAGAGTATCAGCGATGGTCAGTTGCAGGCCAATTGCTATGCGCATGAGGTTGCTCCCGTCATGGCCGACCTGCGCGCCGCGGTGGACGCCATGGAGGAGATTGTGGCGGCTGATTATTGGCCGGTCCCGACCTACGATGACATCTTGTTCTACGTCTAAGGTCTCTGCTATACTCTAGCGCGCTGTCCCCATCGTCTAGCGGCCTAGGACGCCACCCTTTCAAGGTGGATATCACGGGTTCGAATCCCGTTGGGGGCACCATTGCTGTGTCCGGACCCGCTCGGCTTCGTGCCGGGCGGGTCCTTTTCATAGGAGGGGTCCCGGGATGGAAACGAAACGCGTTGCCCGTGCGGGCGTTATGGCGGCGTTGCTGGCGGTGTCTGCTCAGGTGATGCTGCCGCTCGGTCCCGTGCCCTTTACGCTGCAGACGTTGGTGCTCGCCATGGTGCCGGCCGTGCTCGACCCGGCGACCTCGGTGTTCACGGTGCTGGCCTATGTCGTGCTCGGTGCGGTGGGCCTGCCTGTTTTCGCGGGCTTCAACGGCGGTATCGGCGCGCTCGCCGGTCCGACGGGCGGGTTTTTGTGGGGCTTTGTCCTGGGCTGCGCGCTGGCGGGCGCGTTGGCAAAAGTGCTTGATGGCAGGATCGGGGCGTATCCGCGTGCGCTCGTGTGCGCGGCCGCGCTTGTGCTCGTTTCATATGTGTGCGGAACCGTCCAGCTCATGGCGCTCATGAACCTCGACCTTGTGGGAGCGCTCGCCATCGCGGTGATCCCCTTTGTGGTTCCCGACGCGGTTAAGGTCGCAATCGGAGCGCGCTTGGGCTGCACTGTGGCGCGCGTGGTGAAATAAGAGCGCCCACCGCGCGATCGATATGAATGAATCGGCCCCCATGGTTGCATGGGGGCCGATTCATTCATATCGAGGCATCGCGCGGGCGGTGGTGCCGAGCGTCTCTTAGGGCAGCAGCTTCATCGCAGCCGCGCGGGCCGAGAGCTCGCGATCGTCATTGAGCGGGGACAGCGGCAACAGGGCTTCGACCTGTGCGTCGCCGGTGGAGCGGCGGCGTTCGAGCGCTCGCTCGATGAGCCAGTCGGCGAAGTCGGGGTTCTTGGAGAGCGCGGGACCGTGCAGGTAGGTACCGATCAGGTTGCGATGCAGGCAGCCTTCGAACCCGTCCTTGCCGTTGTTGCCCGTACCGGGAACCGTCGAGACGCCCAACGTGTGCTCGCACTCGTCGAGGAACGTGCGGCCGCCGTGGTTTTCAAAGCCGACGAACGGGTCGCTCGAAAGCTCGGTTTTGACCGCGACGTTGCCGGTCAGGCGCCCGTCGCCGCGGACGGTGTCGGCTGCGATGATGCCCAGGCCATCGATCTTGTCATCACCCATGTAGTAGGAGCGGCCGAGGAGTTGGTAGCTACCGCAGATGGCGAGCATGACGCCGTCGTCCTCGACGTAGGCGCTGAGCTCGTCGCGCCGTGAACGCAGCTCATGGGCGACGGCGAGCTGGTCGCGGTCGGCGCCGCCGCCAATCAAGATGATGTCGGCGGTTGCGAGGTCGAGCTCATCGCCCATGTGAACGTTGTCGATTTTGGCGGGGATGCCGCGCCATGCGCAGCGCCGTTCGACGACCATGGCATTGCCGCCATCGCCATACAGGTTCAGGGCATCTGGGTAGAGATGGACGATGCGAAGCGGTCGGTCGAGGACGGCGGGTGCGGGAAGCTCATCGCCTGTGGCAACCGCTGCCTGCTCGCCGTGCGCGGTCTGGTCGACCTGGGGCGCCGTGATGCCCGTATCTTCCGAGCTCAGGCGTTTGAGATCGGCTACAACAGGCGGGAACGCCGTGTAATTGGCGACAGCGAAGAGAACATCTCCGGCGGGCTCGTCGGTGACGGATGCGAGTGCCTGTTCGACGCGTTCCACAATCTGAGCGTCAATGCCGGCGTATTTGAGGCGGACCTGCAGGTCGTTGGCGCGCGAGCCGCCCACAAAGGCGCGAATCCCCGGAGTTTCGGCGAGACACTCGAAGTCGACGTCCCAAATCCAGGAGACATCGCGACCGTCGGCTTCGGCATCGTTCAGGAAAAAGGCCACGAGACGGCCGTTCGAGGCTTTGATCTGCTGAATTTGGCGGTCGAAGCCGACCGGGTTCTTGGCGAGATCGCTTGCCACCGTGCGGCCCATGGCCCGCCAGCGCGTCATGCGCCCGCCCGTGGGGACGTAGGCATCGAGTACGTCCTGGAAGCGCGAGGGGTCGGCGCCCAGGGCGCAGGCAGCGGTGCAGGCGGCCATGATGTTGTACACCATGTACAAGCCGTTGTAGGCGGTGGTAAGGGCGAGCTCACGGGCGGGGTCCGCCGTGTTGCCCGGCAGATGCAGGCAGAACGAGTAGCCGTCTCCGGAGAGGGTGACGTCGTGCGTCCACGCCTCGAGTTCGGGGCGCTCCCAGCCGCATGCGGGGCATCGGTAGGCGCCGAGCTGGCCATACTGCAGGTATTCGTATTCGAGCGCCGCATTGCACTTGGCACAAAAGCGCGACTCGGCCATACGTGATGTCTCAGTTCCCGTGGCTCCCTGGATGCCGAACGCCACGCGTGGGTTGGGCACGCGGTCGGCGATGGCGGTGCACAGGGGATCGTCGGCGTTGAAGATGAGGATGGTCTCGGGCGAGGAGGCCAGGGCGCTGGCGATCGCGTCTTGCGTGTGGTCGATCTCGCCGTACCGGTCAAGCTGGTCGCGGAACAGGTTGAGCAGTACGAAGTGCGTGGGCTTGAGGCGCGGGAGCACGCGGACCGTGTAGAGCTCGTCGCATTCGAACACGCCTACGCGCACGGTGCCCGCAGTGCGACGGCGCTCGGAGCTGGCCTCGAGCAGCGCGCCGGTGATGCCGGTCTCCATGTTGTTTCCCGCGCGGTTGCACACGCAGGTGAGGCCGCTTGCGGTAACGGTGTCGGCGATGAGGTTGGTCGTGGTGGTCTTTCCGTTGGTGCCGGTGACGACGACGCTCGCGTCGAGCAGGTCGGCGAGGTGGGCGATGAGCTCCGGATCGATCGCCAGGCCGATTTTGCCGGGCAGGGCGCCGCCGCTGCGGTGCAGGACGGAGCGGAGGCCCCAGCGGGCGATGCCGGCGGCCGTGGTGGCGATGTTGGAGGTGATGCTCATGGGAGCTCCTGTCGTGATGGTGCCTATTGCTGGTTGGCGGCGGCGTAGCGTGCGCGGCTGCGCTGCTCGGGCGTCATGCGGCTGCGCGGGGAGTAGATGACGTTGGTGCGGCAGTATTCGACGCACAGGTCGCATCCGGCGCAAGCATCGCGGTCGATGTGGAAGATCGGCGGCGTGAACGCGATGGCGGGGCAGCCGGTGATTTGCTGACAGCGATGGCAGCTCGTGCATGCGTACTGGTCGATCTCGACGGGCTCGGCCTGGAACTCGCCGCGCTGCAGCTGGGCGCAGGGGGAGGCGAATACGACGGCATGGACGCCGGGCCGCGCAAGGGCTCCATGGAGCACGTCCGAGCTCTTCTGGCTGTCAAAGGGGTCGACGATCGCCGCGTCGTCGCATCCGAGTTCGAGGGCGCGTGCGGCGAGCGCTTCAAGCGCGTCGACCGTGAGGAACTCTGCGCTCGAGGCGAGCACGGCGAGGACGGTGACGTGTCCCTCGGCAGGCAGCGCGTGAAGCATTTCGGCGGCGTTCTCCGCCGCAAGGTCGACATCGGGGATGAAATGGATGACCGCCTCGCACGCCGGCTCCTCCGACGTCCCGCCCGTCGGCACCGCGACCTTGTACCGGTCGAGCAGCGCCTCCTCACCGCCGGGACAGGCGGTGGCGGCGGGGTGCATGGGGCCGACGTTTGCGCAGCCAGCGTTGCCGCAGATGACTCGCCCGCGACCGCGACCCAGGGTCTCCTTGCAGGCGACGTAGGCGGCGCGGTGCGGACAGCCGGGGCAGGACACGCCGTGCAGGGTCTGGTTCTCCGTGCTCATCCTATGCCTCCTCGCCGGTGTAGGGCTCGCGGCTCAGCAGCTCGAGCTCGAAGGTGAGCGTGTGGCCGGCCATGGGGTGGTTGAAGTCGAACAGTGTGTCGGCATCGTCCGCCACGCGGATCACGCGGGCGAGTTGCTGGTAGCCCTCGTCGTTCATGAGGTAGATGAGCTGGCCCGGGATGAGGTCCTCGTAGTTGGGGATCTCGATGGTGGGCATCGTGTAGAGCAGACGCGGGTCGTGCTCGCCGTAGGCGTCCTTGGGCTCGAGGCGCACGGTCTTCTTCTCGCCCGGCTCCATGCCGAGCACGGCGATCTCGAATCCGGGCACGACCTCGTGGTTGCCCTCCACGTAGGTGAGGGGGGTGCGGCCGATGGTGGTGTCGAACACCTCACCGTCCTCAAAGGAGCCGGTGTAGTGCACCGTCACGCGGTGCTTGAGGGAGAAGTCGGTCACGGTGATCCTTTCAGGGTCGATGGTCACGAGGCAAGCCTATCATGCGCTTGCGATCTAAAAGCCATAGCGGCAGGCGAAGTCGTCGGCTGCGGCGCGCACGCCGTCGACGCCTTCCGCCCATAGGGTGAAGTCGGGCGTGTCGGCGATGATCCCGTCGGCCTCCCACACGGCCTGGTGGGCAAGATCCCACGTCTCGCGCGCGGGCGGTCGCACGGGCAGGTACGGGTCGTGGTAGGTGGGGTTCAGCAGGAAGAAGGCGCCGCCATCGCAGCGCGTGGCGAAATCCCTGAGGGCGCGGCGCGCGCTGCGGGTCTGACCGAGCTTGTAGAGCAACAACGTGCGGCCGAGGCCGAACCAGGGGAGATCTTCGACGTTCGGACCCGCCTCCTGCACGGCTTGGAAGAACGCGTCCTCGTCCTCAAGGCGTGCGAGGGCGAGCAGCAACGTGCCCGCGGCGTAATTGGGAAAGCCCTTTGCGCGCATGACGGTTCGGGTATAATTGGCAGCCGACCGGTAGCGGGCGGTGAAGATGGATCCCTGGGCGAGCGCCTCCAGGATGTGGAGCCAGCCGATCAGGTCGGGGTCGGAGGCGGTGAGCTCGCTCGCGCTCGTTCCGTCTGCCAGCGCCTCAGGTGCCCAAAGACCGTCGACGTCCGGATCGAAGCCGGGATGCGTTGAGATGATCATCTCACGTGCTTCGCGCTCGAGCTTGAGCATGTCGGAGAGACAGGCGTCGAGGGGGACTTCGGCGAGCTGGATGGAGACGAGTCGGGCGTCCAGGCAGGTAGCGTCCTCGGCGATGATGTTGGCGAGTTGCTCGCGCGCCTGGGAGAACAGCTCGCCACGGCCACGCTCGAACTCGTCGTCGGGGAGGCCCTCCATGCGCAGGAGCCCGTCGGTGAGTTCTCCGTGTACGCGGGAGTAGGACAGCAGCGCCTGCGCATGCACGTTTGCGGCGTAGCGCTCGGGTTCGGCGGCGATTTGCTCGCGCACGAGCTCGCGTGCGCCCTCCGTCAAGCCGGGGTGTTCTTGGATATAGAGTCGTTCCAGGTATGCGGGAACATAGATACGCGGGTCCATCAGCGTGTACCTCCGATTGGGCCGCCGCCCTCGGCCTGGGCGATCATGGCGCGATCTTGGTCGGTGAGTGCGGTCTGCACCAGCTCATGCTCGGCGACCCAGATGGCGAAGCTGGCGGCGTCGGGCGTGCCCATGCCTTCTTGGAGCAGGGGCGTCGCTTCAGAGAGGGCAAGTATCAGCTCGTCGTCGCTGCCGGGCTGCACGTGCACGCGCGAAAACACACCGTCGGGGAACTCGGCCTGGAGGTAGAGTGCTTGGGCGGGATGGGGGTAGGAGCGCATGAGGGCCTGGAGCAGCGCGGTGGCGCGGTCGAAGTCGAAGACGCGGTAGGCGAGGCTCATCTCGGTGATGAGGGACCATGCGTCGGGCCGATGGCCGCCGAGGCGCCCCGTGCGGGAGGGTGCACGGTCTTGGTAGGCTGCGGCGTGGCGTGAGCGAAAGCGCCTGAGCTCATCGGCCTCGACCTCGAGCTTGCCCAGTGCGAGCATACCGGTGTGCCGCGCGCCAGCCGGGTCGAGCGGATTGGCCTCGAGGGCGCGTTCGGCATAGGAGAGCGCCATGCGATAACGGCCGGCGATGAGCAGGCGCGAGGCGAGCGCGGCGAGCCAGCGCTGATGCGCGCGGCGACCGAGGTCGTGGGCGAATTCCTGCTCATAGGGGTTAGCAGCGCTTTCGATGAGCGTTTTCAGGTCATCCTCAACGGCGGGGAGGTTTTCGATGAGATAGTCGATAAGCGCATCGTCGGAGATGGAGCGCATGGTTGCGAGCATGCGCTGCGCGTCCCAATTCCGAGGGTCGAGCTCGACGGCCTCGCGCAGGTAATCCTCAGCTTGGGAGAACAGCTGCTCGGCCTCTGCCTCGGAGGGGGCGAAGGGTGCGCGGTAATCTGCGAGCTCGGTCGCCATGGCGACGAGGTGGAACGATCGGTCCCGATCGGTATGGATGAGGGTTGCCGGGTCGAGGCGGTAGGCCTCGCTGGCGCGCTCGATGAAAGCAGCGTCGCTCGCGGGGTCGGCGCCTTCGCGCTCCATGGCGGCGAGGATGAGCCGCAGGCAGTCCTCTTGGACGGGGTCGAATGCCATGTCGCTCCTAGTCGATACGGTATGAATGCGCGCCCGAGGGCGCGTCGATGCAGGTGGTTCGGCGGCGTGTCGCCGCGTGATGAGGCGGCCGCGATCGTTGCGCGGTGCGTCTCGATGACCTTTTAGTTTACCGATTGAAGGGCGGGGAGACTACCGTAGGGCGGCGGCGTCCGATTCTTCCGCAACAACTTCAACGACCAGCCCGTGGGGAAGACATACGATCTGCTCGCCGGCCTGTGAGATGGGCGCGTGCTCGACGCAGACCTGGTTGCCGCAGTTGGCGCTTTTCACCTCGACGCGACCCTCCGAGATCGAGATGACGTTCTCGCCGCCGTCGGCATCTCGCCCGCTGCCGGTGCCGTTCGTCTCGACGGTGAAGGTAGCGTCGCGTGCGAGTTCGTCGACGCGGCGGAAGCCGTCTTTGGATTGGGTGACGACGACCGGTCCGTTCGCCGACGTATTCCTACCGTTCGCGTAGTTTATGAACCACAATGCGCCCCCGCCCACAAGAGCGAGCAAAAGCGCGGCTATCAGGCATAAATCGCCGGTTTTGAGGCGGTGTTTCACGTGTTCTTCTTCCGGGTCGCGTAGTTCAGTCACCCATGGTACCAGGTCTTTTGAGTGGCTGCGTCCAAGGTGGCCCATGCGGGCGAGTGCGGTGGATCGAGGCGCGGAGCGATACAATATGCACGTCTGCGGGCACGTTGCCACCCGATGATAAAACGATACATCATCGAAGGCCGAGCAATTCGCCCGCACCCGAATACGGTCCTTACGCGGAGCCAAAAAAAGGGGTTCCGCGCGTGAATGCGGGGTGACCCGCGACTTGGGAGGTACGCAATGGGACGTTTTACCAATCCGCGTGATCTGTACTTCGGTGAGGGTGCCCGCCATGAGGTCAAGAACCTCAAGGGCGAGCGCGCCATGATCGTGACCGGTGGCGGCTCGATGCGCCGCGGCGGTTTCCTGCAGGACGTTGAGGCCGATCTCAAGGAGGCCGGTTTCGAGGTTGAAATCTTTGAGGGCGTTGAGTCCGACCCGTCCGTCGAGACGGTTATGAAGGGCGCCAAGGCCATGGAGGCCTTCCAGCCCGATTGGATCATCGGCATCGGCGGCGGCTCGCCCATCGACGCCGCCAAGGCCATGTGGCTGTTCTACGAGTATCCCGAGGAGACCTTCGAGCAGGCCGTCGTACCCTTCTCCTTCCCGGAGCTCCGCCGCAAGGCCCACTTCTGCGCCATCGCCTCTACCTCCGGCACTGCGACCGAGGTCACCGCGTTCTCCGTCATCACCGACTACGAGAAGGGCATCAAGTACCCGCTGGCCGACTTCAACATCACGCCCGACGTTGCCATCGTCGACCCCGAGCTCACCTACACCATGCCCGCTAAGCTCTGCGCTCACACCGGCATGGACGCGCTGACCCACGCCATCGAGGCCTACGTCTCCACCGCCGGCTCCATGTACACCGACGGCAACGCGCTGCATGCCATCCGCGAGATCGTCGAGTGGCTGCCCAAGTCCTATCAGGGTGACCATGAGGCCCGCGCCCACATGCACGACGCCCAGTGCATCGCCGGCATCGCCTTCTCGAGCGGCCTGCTCGGCATTGTCCACTCCATGGCTCACAAGACCGGCGCCGCCTTCACTGGCGATCACATCATCCACGGCTGCGCCAACGCCATGTATCTCGGCAAGGTCATCCAGTTCAATGCCAAGGACGAGCGCGCCAAGAGCCGCTACGCCTTTATCGCCAAGGACGTTTTGCACCTCGCCGGTGAGACCGAAGACGAGCTCGTCGAGGCCCTGGTCCAGAAGATTCGCGACCTCAACGACGCCCTCGACATTCCGCAGGGTATCAAGAACTACGGCAAGTCCGGCGTGAAGGCCGACGAGTCGATCATCGACTACGAGGAGTTTGAGGCCAAGAAGGCCGACGTTGCCGCCAACGCCATCCTCGACGCCTGCACCGGCTCCAACCCGCGTATCCCGACGCAGGAGGAGATGGAGCAGCTGCTCGAGTGCGTCTACACGGATACTCCGGTCACGTTCTAATAACCCGGTGACGTTCTAGCCGCCCCCGGTGACGCTCTTGCCGCCCCGGTGACGCTCTGGGGCTGCATCGATTGCTCGAAGCGGCTTGTCACTCGGAAGCCCGATGGCCCTCGGTTGCCATCGGGCTTCTCTTGTATTGGGTCGCCGCGGAGCCCCGGCTGGGCCGTCTGGCCTCGAGGTATAACCAAAGTCACGGCATGGGCATCGATTTGGTGTTTTTGGTTATATCTCGCTGGGGAGAGAGGGCCGGGCGCGGGAATTCCGCTATACTTTGCTCCCGCGGGCGATTGGCGCAACGGTTAGCGCAGGTGCTTTACACGCACAAGGCTGGGGGTTCGAATCCCTCATCGCCCACCAAGGAATGTGAACGCGAGGGCCGTGTCGCCCTCGCGTTTTTGTTTATCGTGTGCGGATTCGAGCCCCGTCCGGGGTGCGGAGCTGAGGAAGCGGCGGGATAATCGGGCCGATGTGATCTCGCCATGAATGCAGCGCGCCGTGCACGGTTACATATCTACCATTCGACGATTCGGGCCGAAAGAATCAAATATCGCTGCTAATCTGCAAGTAACGTACACGTTAACAAAAAGGGGCGTCGCTATGTTTAAGCGGTTTTCGCTGGTTTTGCTATCCTTTCTGTTGATTGGACTCGGCGTACTTCCATTTCCGATGTTTGCCTCAGGCAGCCCGGTAGAAGAAGTTATTTCGCTTTCGAATGATGTCACGATTGGGCAAGAGGCTTCCGATGTAATTCCCGAAGATGCGGAACTGCTTTTTTCTGTTTATCAGTATGGCGTTTCGCTGGAAGAGGATATCGGAACTCCATACGCCTGTGCCGACAAGGCACTTGCGAACGTGAGGGCATATCGCGTGCACCGTAATTCTCGCCAGTATATCGATCTGTTCATAGGATTAAGTAGACCTTTGGGTTCTTGCTTGGTCATAAAGGGTGTAACTGACGGAGAGCTTCGAGTGGATGATCTGACAACAGGGGGAGCTTTTGGCGAGGCGATCAACTACTATCAGCCTCAGGCGGGCTCTACGTTAAATTATTACTATGATGGGAACACACCCATTAACCCCGGACATTCATATGATGTGAGCTGGCATTTTAAGTCCTATCTGCTTAACGGAATTGATTCTTACTACAGTGGATCAAAGACCTTTTTTGCGTGAGTCGATATGCGCGTGGATGTTTGTTTTGATGGGAATGCGTATGCGGCGCTGAAGCTCGCTAAAAACGTGTTTCGGCTCGATTTGCCTCATGTAGAGTTGCTTTGCGATGATTTGACATTCGGGTCCCTTGCCGACATGAGCTTCGATGTGCGCAGCAGGGAGCTGAGCAGGCTCCATGTCGATCCGTCATTTCTTTGCGAGCGCAGCTCTCGGGAATTCCCATTGCGCGTTGAGGCTGCGGACGAGCTGAGGCTGTGGTCCACGGGAAAGCCGTCTGATGTGCTGGGGGAATACTATGTAGCGTCGTTGGCGCCGCAAGGTGTGCCGATTTCGCATATCGAAGTCGATGCGGAAGGGGTATTACAGGATATCGATGCAGCCGGTGCTGCAATGCGGGAGCTTCTCGCGAGCGCCTGCCCACTCGACGCCTCTCGTATGCGTGAGATATGGCGTCGCATGCTTGCAGACGATGCCAGTTTGAGGGTGGTCGTCGACGGAATGCCTGCGAGCAGGGATGTAACGTATTTCGACTGCGCCCTTCGTGAACTCGCCACGCACGGCAATTTCGAATCGTCCTCGGATCTTGCCATCGCTGCTCTCGATTCGTGTGCCGCGCTCGCGGGAGGGCCTATAAACCTCGAGTTTTATCGCGGCCGTGCGGAGGAACTCGGCTTGCTCACCTCGCGCTGATCGTTTTGTTTATGATGGTGAGGACGAACCTGCATCGCGAGAAAGGCTGCTATGAGCGACTTCGACCTCTCGAACTACCCCGTCCTTCCCGCCGAGCCCACAGGCGAGCTGCGCGAACAACTCGGCCGTGTGAAGTACGTCTTCACCGACTTGGACGCCACCATGCTGGCGCCCGGCTCGTGCGCCCTCTCGGATAACGAGGGCAACCCGAGCACCGCGCTCGTCGAGGCCATCGTGGCTCTCAAGCGCGCCGGCATCGAGATCATTCCGTGCTCCGGCCGCGCTCGCGTGATGATGCACGAGGATTCGCGCATCCTGGGCTTCAACTCCTACATCGGCGAGATGGGCGGTCTGCTCATGCTCGACCTCAGGGCGAACGAGTGGGAGTACTTCACCGGGGACATGCCCTACGACCCCGATTGTGGCCTCACACCGCATCAGGTGATTGAGCAGGCGGGCGTCTGCCAGGGCATCATCGACCGCTGGCCCGGTCGCATCGAGTATCACAACGACATGGCAAACGGCATCAAATACCGCGAGGTCACGGTCGGTATGCGCGGCGAGGTGCCCGATGAGGAGGCCCAGGCGATGATCGACGTCGCCGGCCTCGGCCTGGTGTGGGGCAACAACGGCTACCTGACCCATGTCTCCAAGCCCACCACGTTGGAGCTTGGTGAGGACGGCCCCGGTCGTGCGTTCAACATCATGCCCGCCGGCCTCAACAAGGGCCGTGGCATCGAGCGCTTTTGCGAGCTTCGCGGTATCGACCGCGCCGAGACGCTCGCCATCGGCGACTCGGAGTCCGATTTCCTGGCTGCCCCGTATGTGGGAACCTTCGTGTGCGTGGAGAACGCCCTCAAGGATCCCGCCACGCCTGCGCTCATCGCTGAGAACGATAACGTCTACCTCACGCGCGGCAAGATCGTCGAGGGCTGGGTGTATATGGCGAAGGCCCTGCTGGCGGCCCGCGCATAGGTGCGAAAGCGCATGACGGGAGGAACCATGAGAGATTGCGAGCGCCCCATCGGCGTGTTCGACTCCGGATTGGGCGGTCTCACGGTTGCGCGGTGCATCGCAACCTCGCTGCCGCATGAGTCGATTTACTACGTGGGAGATACCAAGCGGTGCCCCTACGGCGTGCGTCCCGAGGAGGAGGTGCGCTCATTCGTGCTGCAAGCGGGCAGGTGGCTCGCCGAGCACGAGGTCAAGATCATGGTGATTGCGTGCAACACCGCCACCGCGGCGGGTCTGCGCATCGCTCAGCAGGTGCTGCCTGTGCCGGTGATCGGCGTGATCGCGCCGGGCGCACGCGCCGCCATCAACTCCACGCGCACGCGCAAGGTGGGCGTGCTCGCCACACCTCTCACCGTTCGAACCGGCGCCTACACGCGTGCCATCCAGGATCTGGATGCGGGTGTGGATGTGTACGGATGTCCCGCCCCAAGTTTTGTCGAGATCGTCGAGCATGAGCTCGCTACTGGCGCCCACCTGCAGGAGCGCTGGCTGCAAAATGGGGACATTTTCGACACGCTCGAGAATCGCGTGGAGGTCGAGCGCACGCTCGCGCCCATCATCAGCGGCGGTGCGCAGGTGGACACCGTGGTGCTCGGCTGTACGCATTTCCCCTTGCTGGCCGGTCCGATTCGCCATGCACTCGGTCCCGATGTGCGTGTGGTGTCCTCGGCGGAGGAGACGACGCGTGAGCTCGAGGACATCTTGAGCCGCCGTGACCTGCTCGCCCCCCAGACGGCGCAGCCGGAGCACCGCTTTGCCACGACCTCGGATAACATCGCCGAGTTCGCTGCTGCGGGCAGCTTCATCTTCGGGCAGCCCCTCAAGAGCATCGAGCACATCTCACTCGACGAGCTTCGCGGTCTGTAACGTCTCAATTGGTGCCTGCCCCCCAATTGCTCGTTTTTCTCATCTCGAGGGCAGGCCCCAATCGCCCGTGGGGACCGCGGACGAGAAGCTGGGCCGCCCGGCGTTCAATACCACTTCTGAAAGGAACACGTTCCATGGAACATATGATGATCGACCGCGCCAATGGTCGCGCGGCAAACCAGATGCGCACGGTCAACCTCACCCGCGACGTGATGAAGCACGCCTTGGGCTCTTGCTTGGTCGAGTTCGGCGACACCAAGGTGCTGTGCGCCGCCACCATCGAAGAGGGTGTGCCCGGTTGGCGCAAGGCGAGCCATCAGGGCTGGGTCACCGCGGAATATGCCATGTTGCCCGCTTCGACCAATCGCCGTACGCGCCGTGAGACGAACAACCGCAAGGGCCGCTCCATGGAGATCGAGCGCCTGATCGGTCGCAGCTTGCGCACCGTTGTGAACATGAAGTCCCTGGGCGAGCACACGGTCACCGTGGATTGCGATGTCATCCAGGCTGATGGCGGGACCCGTACGGCGAGCATCACCGGCGCATGGGTTGCCCTGCACGACGCACTCATGGCCTGGGTTGAGGCCGGCAAGATCGCCCGCCTGCCGCTCACCGGCCAGGTTGCCGCCGTTTCCATGGGCCTGGTGGACGGTTGCGAGTTGCTCGACCTCGACTACTCCGAGGACAGCCATGCCGAGGTCGACATGAACCTCGTTGCCACGGACGCCGGCGAGATCATCGAGATTCAGGGCACCGGTGAGCAGACGCCGTTCGACCGCGCCCGCTTGAACCGCCTGCTCGACCTTGGTGGGCTCGGCATCAAGCAGCTCATCGACTTGCAAAACGAGGTTACTGCTTTCCGCGATTAGCGGGTTTTGCCGATGTGCATTTGGGGACGGGTGCGTTTTGCACATCGGCGAGGCGGCTCGCTTGCAGCCCGCGTGGGCCGCAGCGGGTGTGCAGTTTGCACCCGTTCCCCATTACACATCGAGAGGAAGGCCCCTTATGGCACTTGAGAAAATCGACATCGAGACACTGGACCCCAAACGCACCATCGTGGTCGCCACGGGCAACGCGCATAAGCTGACCGAGATCGAGGCGATCTTGAGCCAGGTCTTGCCCGACGTTCGGTTTGTGGCACTCGGCCAGCTGGGAGATTTCGAAGACCCTGAGGAGAACGGCACTACGTTCGTCGAGAACGCGATCATCAAGGCCGAGGCCGCCGTCGCGGCGACGGGCCTGTCGGCCATCGCCGACGATTCCGGCCTGGTGGTGGACGCGCTCAACGGCGAGCCCGGCGTTTACTCTGCACGCTACGCCGGCACCCATGGTGACGATGAGGCCAACAACGCCAAGCTCCTCGACAAGATGCAGGAAGTGGCAGACGCCGACCGTACGGCGCGCTTCATGAGCGTCGTGGCGCTCATCGACGCCGCAGGCTGCGTCCTTACGGGCACGGGGGCCTGCGAGGGCATGATCGCGCGCGAGGGGCGCGGGCGCTTCGGCTTTGGCTACGACCCGTTGTTCCTGCCCACCGATACGCCCGGCAAGACCATGGCCGAGCTCACGCCCGAGGAGAAGAACGCCATCAGCCATCGCTTCCATGCGCTCGAAGACCTGTCTGCTCAGCTCACGACTGTGGGCGGCGCTCAGGCGCAGGAGTGCTAACCCATGCGCGCCGTCATTCAGCGCGTTGAGCGCGCGAGCGTGACAATCGCCGGGGACGTCGTGGGTAAGATCGGCGCCGGGTATCTGATTTTGCTCGGCGTCGGTCATGCCGATACCCGGGCTGAGGCGGATAAGCTCTGGGGCAAGATCTTCGCCCTGCGCATCAACGATGACGAGGAGGGGAAGACGAACCTCTCGCTTCCCGATGTGGACGGCGAGGTTCTGGTGGTCTCTCAGTTCACGCTGTTCGCCAATTGCAGGAAGGGCCGCCGCCCCTCCTTTGTCGAGGCCGCGCCACCGGCGCAGGCCACCGAGCTATATGAGTACTTCGTCGACCTCGTCCGTGCCGACGTGGGACGTGTCCAGACGGGCCGTTTTGGTGCCGATATGCAGGTCGAGCTTGTGAACGACGGACCTTTCACCATCGTCCTCGACACCGACGAGCTATAGAGAAAAGCAGGGTTGATTTTCAGGTGGTTGTTTTTCAACGGTTTGAAAATTGATGATCTAAAACCAGACTTAGCATAAAGTCCGAGTGCTTGCATTTTATTGTTGAGATAATAGAATATGGTAAAGGAGGTGGAACGATGAACAATCAACACTCCATGTTCCTTCCCCTGATTTTCTATAGATTACTCCAGGCGCCATGCGTCCCGAATCGTCTGTGGTCTTAATTAGACGTATTGAGGCATCTGGAGGTAGTGATGAACGGTAAGATGAGTGACCATTTGTTTGATCGTCGTCATCTTATTGCGACGATTGGTCTTCTGGGTATTTCTGTTGCCACGCCGCAGTGTTCTTTTGCGGGGGATGAGTTATATACGAATATAGTTGAATGCCCCGCGTATCCTGATCTTACCCATCAGGAGTTCTTGGATTTGTGCCAGGCAAACGCAGAAGCTGAAGCCGAACGGGTGATAAGCCAAGCTTTGAAGCTGAGTGGCGAAGAACGCTCCAATCGAGGGCGTCCGACGTACGAAACCGTTTATGAGGCTCAGCGGGTGGTGAACAGCCCGTGGAAGAGGTCTGCTGGGCAGCCGCCTGGCGGAACAAAGGTGGACAATGGCGGAGGGCTCTATGTAACGACCTCGGGGTCAGGAAGTATTGATTTTAGCTACAGCTTTCCCACTCCGTATGGAGATGTGGGTTTTTCTGGACCACTGGGCGGTCAGGCAGTATCCGGAGTTCTTGTCGAGATAGATTCGAGTGGATATTACGTAGTTGAGCAGTTGAACATTCATTACGCAACGCCCTACCGCGTTTACGAAGTGAAGGACGGTGTCAGGCGTTTGTATGCGGCGCTGGTCAGCAAGTCGCTCTATCGTTCTCGTCTACGGGCGGTTCGTACCTAGCATGGTGGTGGGGAAATGGGGAGGTTGATTAATCCTAAGCTGGTGCTTTCATGCGCATGCGTTGCCTTGTGCGTAATTGCGGTGTTGCTGTCTTTGAAGCTCGGACATTCTCGTGAAGCGGCGCTACGCGGGTACGATGTCGAGGGCACTTTTGCATATTGCGACGGCGCGTCTGCTGATAACAATGTGTCAGGGCCGTCCGCCTCGCGCATTATCTCCCTTTGGCCTAATTTGGATTACGCTGATTGCGGCATGTGGGAAGCAAGTGGCGTGACCATTGGTGGTGCCTCATCGGGCGTGTATAGAAAAACCGAAGATCCAAATGTTTATATGCTTTTCGATGAAGGCGATTTGAGAATCGGTTGCGTTCATGTCGCTTACTCATCTGGGGAAACCGCCGAAGCCTACCTATTTGAATCGGGTGGGGTTCATCGGATTACCCGGATATCTCGGAGTGCGGTGACGGTCGAGTAGAGAAGATGGGCCAACCTTATGAGGTGGGGGCTCGGTCTTTATGCCGAGTCCCCGCAGTTTATACGGGCTCCCGCTGGGCTCTCGGATCAACAGCATACGGTTGTTGATTGGGGAAACGAACATATTGATTCTGGCGATGACGATAGAAAGATGCCCGTTGTGCTGGAGGCGTTCAACCAAACAGCTTGAAAGGTTGGAAAAGCGCAAGTAGCTGCCGCATGTCCGGGAAGGCTATATTCTCACACTTACTGTAACCCTGCTATACTCCAATGTGTATGTGTATACTTGGGCGCATTCTATCGAGCGCCCGTGTGTGGAGGCCATAGCATGGAAGAGATGGAAGTCAATCACGTCGAGGAGATCCAGGAGAAGCTGTCCGGGATGGTGGGCGACCGCGTGAAGGTCAAGGCCAACATGGGCCGCACCCGCGTCATCGAGCGCATGGGCATCATCAAGAATGTGCATCCTGCCGTCTTCATCATCGAGGTCGATGAGCGTCGCGGCCGCAAGTCCCGTCAGTCGTATCAGTACGTCGACGTTCTGACCGGCACCGTCGAGCTGTTCGACCCCGAGACCGGCGAGCATATCTTCACCCCGCTCGGCACGCAGCTCGAGGAGCACTAAATGCCGGCGCCGAACCCCGCGTTCGACCCGCTTCGCGCGGCGGGCGTCCGCGCCGAGGCTCCCCAGGGCCGTTTCATGCTCATCACCGCCCCGGCGAAGATCAACCTCTATCTGGGCGTTCATGAGCAGACGGATGAGGAGGGCTACCACGGTGTCGACACGGTCATGACGACGTTGGACATCGCCGATACCCTCGCCATCGCGCCGTCCGATCGCCTCATGGTCAAGACGGTCCCGGAGGCCGATTTCCCGCAGGAGAGCAACAGCGCCTATAAGGCCGCCGTCGCGATGGGGGAGGCCTTTGGCCGCGAGCCGAATTTCGCGATCCTCATCGATAAGCACATCCCCATCCGCGCCGGCCTGGGCGGCCCGTCCACCGATGCCGCCGCAACCATCATGGGCATCTGCCGGTACTGGGGCGTCGATCCGCGCGATGAGCGCATCGACGCGGTGGCGCGCTCGATCGGCGCAGACGTTCCGTTCTTCCTTTACGGCCCGCCAGCGCACCTCGATGGTCGCGGCGATACGATGCGCGAGATGTTCCGACCTCTCACCGGCACCCCGGTCGCGCTGGTCAAGCCCATGACGGGCGGTGTCTCCACCGTCGAGGCCTATCGCCGTTTCGACGAGAGCCCACAGCCCGCGGGCGAGCTCGAGCCCATGCTCGACGCCATGCGCGCCCACGACGAGGATGCCGTTTTCTCACACGTCTCGAACAATCTCGCCCCGGTGGCGCGCGAGCTGTGCCCCGAAATCGGCGAGATTCTCGATTGGCTGCGCGAGCAGCCAGACGTCCGCGCCGTCGATGTCTGCGGATCCGGTGCCACTGTTTTTGCCGTTTGCAAAACGCAGATGGCGGCCGAAAAGATCGGCATTGCCGCCATGAAGGAGCATGGATGGTGGGCCCAAGCTGCGAAGATGGAAAAAAGTGGACCTTTTATCGCTGTGGGCTAGCATTGGAAGAAATCTTCTGATACTATAACCGAGCTTCGGGTTGTGGCTCAGCTTGGTAGAGCACCGCGTTCGGGACGCGGGGGTCGCTGGTTCAAATCCAGTCAACCCGACCATTGCATTGCAAAGGGTCGTCTTCGGGCGGCCCTTTTTTGCGTTTAAACCGCTTACCGACTCTTAACCGAACGGGCCCGTTGCCCGTGTAGAATTGTCAAATGTTGTGCAGAGCCGTGATGGCGGGTTATACTCTTTCGAGCTAGCGCGCGGCGCATATCGCGCATGTCACGCCAAACGGAAAGTTTCTGGAGGAAATGGTATGTTCCCTAAAGGTTTTGAGTGGGTTGTCATCCTCATCGTCGCCCTGCTGATCTTCGGCCCCAAGAACCTGCCGAAGCTCGGCAAGTCTCTGGGCAAGACGGTCAAGAACATCCGTGAGGGCATGTCCGGTGACGGCGAGCAGCAGGCCGACGAGGCCGAGGTCGTCGAGGAGGACGACGAGGTCGCCCAGCTCGAGGCTCAGCTTGCCGAGGCCAAGGCCAAGAAGGAAGCCGCGGCCGCCAAGGACGCCGAGTAACCCGCGTACACAAGGGTTGATCGCGGCCGGTTGACCCGCCAGGGTTCGCCGGTCGCTTTGCTGTTATTTCTGCACGCACACGCTAAGAGGGGATCGTCGCATGGACGTAAGCCAGATCGTACTGACTGCCGAGGGCCGCAAGAAGCTCGAGGAGGAGCTCGCGTATCTCGAGGGCGAGAAGAGCCGTGAGATTGTCGAGCACATCAAAGAGGCCCGTGCATTCGGCGACCTTTCCGAGAACGCCGAGTACGATGCC
>ERZ857955.207-NODE-207-length-79909-cov-3.889661_pt1 | contig 79909 bp, 94 predicted proteins | sample MGYA00519956_ERZ857955 | MGnify/ENA primary metagenome ERZ857955 (study PRJEB31778, sample SAMEA3449378) | human gut metagenome | biome: human gut; feature: human-associated habitat; material: faeces | place: United Kingdom | collected 2010/2012 ...
GAGCCGACCAGCGTCCTTGACGGAAAAAACATGCGAAAGGTAAGCGAACAGATTAAAAAACTTGCCGCCCGAGGACACATTATATTGATGATTACCCATGATATTGAGTGTGCCCTTTCTACATGTAATCGGGCATTACATATAAAGAACGGATGCCTTATAGACGATTTTGAGATCAAAAACGCGGAACAATTACTGCGTGCTATGCAATGAATATGAGACGGGAGGAGTGATAGCATGGAAAATACGCGAAAATCCGGGATAGCCTATCTTTTTCAGTTGGCGGGAAAATATAAACTCCATCTGGCATTATCTGCGGTGTTTGGTATTTTGAGCGCATTATGTACCTTTATTCCTTACATAATGGTCTATAAAACGCTCTTGCTGCTGTTCAGCGGAAGCATAGATTTTGCAAAAGTATTGCACTATGGGGTGATTGCAGCGTTGGCGATTGTTGGAAAGTTTGGTTTTTCTATTATTTCCGGTACGTTCTCCCATTTGGGAGCTTTTAATACCTTGTATCAGGTGAGAACGCAGATCAGCCGCCACATAGCCAAAATCAATCTCGGTTTTTTCACAAGCCATACTTCTGGAGAAATCAAAAAGGTCATTATTGAAGATGTAGAACGGATTGAAAAGTTTTTAGCGCATCAGATTCCTGATTTTACATCCGCTGTTTGCGTACCGATCATTGTGTTTATTTATCTTTTGACCGTCAATGTTCCGATGGCTCTTTGCTTGCTGATTCCTGTCGTGCTGGGATTAGCCGTTCAGTTTGCAGCAATGGCGATTACAGGGAAACAGATGCCTACCTATCATAGGCTGCTCGGTAAATTAAACTCGACAATTATGCAGTTTATCAATGGTATGCCGATTATGAAAACCTATAATATGACAGCGGAGAGCTATCGTGAGTATGCTGATACCGTAACGGAATACAATGCGTTCTGGAAGCAGAGCACTCGCAGTCAAGGATATACTTACGGTATCTTTATTACTTTAGTGGAAAGCGGAATCCTATTTGCGTTGCCTTTAGGCGGCTGGCTCTACTTCCAAGGCAGCCTTTCTGCTGGTGATTACCTTTTCTTTATGATTATGAGTATGGTGTTTTTAACCAGCCTTCTAAATCTGATGAATTTTGCCATGATGTTTAATCAGATTATGAGTGGCCTTTCCCGTATTCAGGCTATCATGGAAACGCCTGATTCTACAGAGGGCACACATACCTTAAATAAAGCAGAGAGTCACAATATTTTGTTTGAGCATGTTACCTTTCGTTATGATAAGGCAGACGTATTAAAAGATGTCAATATAGAATTGCCTGCCGGAACGGTTACAGCTTTTGTGGGAGCCTCCGGGGCGGGAAAAACTACAGCAGCACAGCTTGTCCCCAAGTTTTGGGAAGTATCAGAAGGAGCTATCCGTATTGATGGAAAAAATATCAACGAGTTGAAAACAGAAAATCTTATGGATTTGGTTTCTTTCGTTTTTCAGGAGACTTTCATGCTGAACGACAGCATCTATCAAAATATCGCCATAGGAAATCAAGCAGCAACTCGTGAGGACGTGGTAGCTGCGGCTAAAGCGGCGCAAATCCATGATTTCATTACGAGCCTGCCCCAGGGCTATGATACAAAACTTGGTGAAAATGGCGTGAAGATGTCGGGGGGAGAAAAGCAGCGTGTGTGTATTGCCCGTGCTATTTTGAAAGACGCACCAATCATTATTTTTGACGAAGCCACCAGCTATACCGATATTGAAAATGAACATAAAATACAGATTGCCCTTTCTAATCTGTTAAAAGGTAAAACCACCATTATGATCGCCCATCGCTTACATACGATTATTAGTGCGGATCAAATTTGTGTATTCGATAAGGGAAAAGTAACTGAAAAAGGTACCCATAACGAATTGCTCGCCCAAAACGGTCTTTATAGTCGGATGTGGCAAACTTATATGCAGGAGGTGGAAGTATGATTTCTTTTTATAAAACCGTAAAAGATGTCGTTGGAGAAAGAATGAAAAACTTTATTCTCCCAGTGGTCTTATCATGTGTAGATTCTATCCTGCATATGGGCATGTTCTGTATTATGCTGACTGTCCTCTTGGAATTGTTGAATCAATCCTTTTCTTCTGACAAACTCCTGATTTGCAGTATTATCCTTTTGGTTTTGTTTGTTGTACGGGCTATCCTCTATTCGATCAACTATACCCGGACACAATTTCGCGGTGCAGATGTAACTGCACATCTGCGCTTATCATTAGGGGATCATATCCGAAGTCTGAATTTAGGATATTTCAATAAAAACAGTATTGGTCGGCTGACTTCAACCCTTACAACTGATATAGCCGACTTCGAGCAAATCCTTACCCATTCAATGTCCAGTATTTTTAAGGTTCTATTTTTCAGTGCATTTACTCTGCTGTTTGCGTTTATCATAAGCTGGCAATGCGGTCTGGCGCTTTTGGCTTTGATTATATTAGCTTTCCCTTTAATGTATATTAGTGGGAAAATGTCAAAAAAATATGGTGCAAAGCAGAGAAATAGTGTAAATGGTGTGATTTCCCGGATTGTTGAGTACATCAATGGAATTAAGACGTTCAAACTGTATAATCTGACAGGAGAACGATTTGAAAGATTGGATAATAGCTTCAAGGATTTGAAAAAACAATCTATTCGGCTGGAACTTTCTATTATGCCATTTTCCATTCTTTTTTCCATTGTAACCTCTTTCATGCTTCCAGTTACGCTTGTTGCAGGCACATGGATGCTGCAAGGAGGAATCCTTGATACGCAGGCGTTTGTTTTGGTAATTATGATTGCCGTATCGCTTTCCAGTATGATGGCTACCTTGGGAAGTTTATACCCGGAAATGACTTATCTTGGGAAAGCTGCCGAAAATATTTTGCGAGTTCGGCAAGAAAAGCCGCTGACTTATCAAAAAGATGCGGATGATATAGAGGCGTACAAGATTTGCTTTGATAACGTGTATTTTTCCTATGAAGATAATGTTGAGGTATTACATGGTATTTCATTCTGTGCCGCTCCGGGTACGACAACCGCTTTAGTGGGACCGTCTGGCAGCGGTAAGACCACAGTAATCAGTCTGCTCTCTCGCTTTTGGGATGTAACCAAAGGAACCATTTCGATTGGAGGACAAAATATTAAGGAACTTTCTCCAGACAGTTTAGCCAGCCATATGGCTGTAGTATTTCAAGATGTTTATTTGTTGAATGATACGATTGCTGGAAATATCCGTGTTGGGAACCCAAATGCCACACAGGAACAAATTGAGGCAGCCGCAAAAGCAGCAAGATGCCACGACTTTATTATGCAGTTACCGGATGGATATGATACTTTGGTTGGTGAAGGTGGTTCCACGCTTTCCGGTGGTGAAAAACAGCGTATTTCGATTGCAAGGGCATTGATTAAAGATGCGCCTATTGTCCTGTTGGACGAAACTACTTCTAATCTGGATGCTGACAATGAACAGGAAATCAATAAGGCTCTGGATAAGCTCATGGAAGGTAAAACGGTTATTGTTATCGCCCATCGGTTAAACACGATTGTCAATGCCGATCAGATTTTAGTCTTACAGAACGGAAATATAGCGGAACAGGGTACCCACCAAGAACTAATCAAACGTGGCGGCTGGTACTCTCATGTAATCTCCGAACAGGAAAAATCAAAGGAATGGAAGATATAGAGAACTCAAAATTACTACAAGGGAGGTGTGCCAATGGCTTTGACATCAGCGATGGAGGATTATCTGGAGGCCATCTTAATGGTAAAACAGCAGCACGGTTATGTTCGATGCGTAGATGTTGCAGAGCAATTAGGGGTGAAAAAACCTTCCGTAAGCCGAGCAGTCAAGGAATTGTCCAAATCCGGCCATCTTGTTAAAAACGCTGACGGCACACTTTCCCTAACGGAACTGGGATTGCAGCTTGCCGAACAGATTTACGAAAAGCACCTGTTTTTTACAAAACAGCTTATATTGGCTGGCGTGGATCCCAAAACCGCAGAGCAGGATGCTTGCGGTATTGAACACGCAGTTAGTTCAGAATCGTTTCAGAAATTAAAGCAAGCATTTGATGACGGTTAGGAGGTGGTGATATGGGAAATTAGCTGTACTCGATTTAGCTGAAACCGGCTGGCAGATTGGAGAAAAGTTATTTGCCCTACTTTCTGTAGAGCAACGGAGAGAACTTGCACAGCTTGTTTTCGAGAGTGAAACAAACTATACCAATCCGGTTCATTTTCCACATCAGGCCATCTTCCGTGGCAAATATTCTATCCCCCAGAAGGTGAACCATCCCCTAACAGAAACACGATCTGGAGATTTGTACTTCTGTTTAGAGCAAAGACTTGTTGCAATCCGAGAACAACCGATAGAATTAACGGTCAAGGAATTTGAGATCTTCTCGCTACTTATCTTAAATCCTAAACGGGTATTCACCTATGAAATGCTTATGGATTTAGTATGGGAAGAAGATTACACTTACTATTCCCGCAAAGCAGTCAATAACCATGTGAGCAATCTGCGGAGGAAGCTAAAGATCGCTCCCGACCTGCCAGACTCTGTGAAAAGCGTCTACGGTATCGGTTATAAATTTGAGGAAAAATGAAAAGGTACGGCAGTGTAAATACGCTGCCGTACCTTTTCATGAGTTAAGGGACACCTCCTAATTTATAAACCATTTGGAGTATTTTCAAACTATTCAGAGTAGCGCACCCGATCGGAGTATGATAGATTAAGTACATGCGAATTTCATGTCGCTATTTTTTAGCGGCACAGGTTAGCTATAACTAACACTATCATGGAGGAACTAAGCTATGGAAGTAAAAAGTAAACGGCTGCAAGCCAAAGACCTTATCAATGTGGGGATTTTTACTGCAATCTACTTTGTCATTTTCTTTGCCGGTATGATGCTGGGATATATCCCTATCTTCATTCCGCTGCTGGGGCTTGTATGCCCGATTTTGTGTGGGATCCCATTTATGCTGTACTTAACGAAAGTCAAAAAATTTGGAATGGTTACTTTGACGGGCGTTATTCTTGGCCTGCTTAATCTAATCATGGGAAGCGGCGTTTTGGTGCTGGTTGGCGGTATAATCTTCGGTGTTGTAAGCGATCTGATTTTAAGAGCTGGTAAATATCAAAGCTGGAAATGCGTCTTGCTCGGAAATGGTGTTTTTTCTCTTTGGATTATGGGATATGTAAGCCGCATGTTTTTGACCCGGGACGATTTCTTTTCCTCTCTTGTGAGCAGTTACGGGCAGGAATATGTGAATACGCTGATGTCCTATACTCCCGGCTGGATGTTCCCTGTTCTATTCGTCGTGACCTTCATCGGTGGCATCTTGGGAGCCTTGCTTGGAAAAGCCGTATTGAAGAAGCATTTTGAAAAAGCGGGGATTGCTTAATGGATGCGGCGCTTTCATTAAAATTTGAGAAGAAAGCCATTCTCCCTGCTGACCCTCGAACGAAACTTTTTTTAACGATTACGGTTAGCACTATTATGATAACCGGAGGCACGGGCGGGTTTATGAATTTTGTCCGTCCGTGTCTGATGGCTTGTCCTATCGTTTTTCTATTGCTTTCAAAGAAATGGAAAGCGGCTGCCAGATTTACGGTTACATATGCTATCTTGTTTGCCTTGGAATTGACGGTACTGCCTTTCCTTACGGGCACATGGAACTTTATCTTAGGCGCTGCTGTTGGAATTTATACGCACATGCTTCCCGGATTTATTATGGGATATTATTTAGTAAGCACCACAACAGTAAGCGAATTTGTAGCGGCTATGGAACGAATGAGAATCCCGCAAAAGATTGTTATTCCTGTATCGGTAGTGTTTCGTTTCTTTCCTACGGTAAAGGAAGAATACGCAGCAATTCGAGACGCAATGAAAATGAGAGGCATTACGACGCTGCGCAGCCCGATGAAAATGCTCGAATACCGTGTTGTACCCTTGATAATGTCTATAGCAAAAATTGGGGAGGAACTATCTGCTGCTGCTTTAACCCGCGGCCTTGGCGCACCGCAAAAGCGGACAAATATTTGCACAATCAAATTTGGCCTGCTGGATGTATTTTTCTTTCTGTTGGCTATTCCTTGCTGGGTAGGATTTTTTATCTGTTAAAAAAGGGGGTGGGCTCTTGATTGAATTGAAAAATATCAATTTTCGTTATACAGGTGGAACGGATGCCGGTGGTTTGGAAAACATTGATCTTACTGTCCCAGACGGGCAAGTGATTCTTTTATGCGGACAATCCGGCTGTGGAAAAACCACCTTGACCCGGCTTATTAACGGTCTTATCCCCAATTATTATGACGGTGAATTGACGGGGGAAGTCTTATTAAATGGAGAGAATATCAGCCAGCTTCCCCTCTATGAAACCGCTAAATACGTTGGCAGCGTATTTCAAAATCCACGGACACAATTTTTTACAGTGGATTCTACAAGTGAGCTGGCTTTCGGATGCGAAAACCAAGGTTTATCAGAAAATGAAATTGTAGAGCGCATTAAGTTTACCGCCGAGCAATTCGGTATTGAGGTGCTGATGGGCAAAAACATATTCTGTCTATCCGGTGGAGAGAAGCAGAAAATAGCTTGTGCCTCCGTATCGGTAAGTGACCCGCCGATTATAGTTTTAGACGAGCCTTCTTCTAATTTGGATATATCTGCGACCGAGGATTTACGCCGTATGATTCAGCTTTGGAAAAAACAAGGCAAAACGGTTGTTATTGCAGAGCATCGATTGTATTATCTACGCAATCTGATTGACCGAGTGTTATATCTTAAAGATGGAAAAATTGAAAAGGATTTTTCGGCACCGGAAGCTCTCGCTCTGTCCGCTGAACAGCAGATTAAAATGGGGTTACGCCCTTTTAATATTTTTGAATTTCCGGTATCTATCCATCCTTGTGCAGATCAACAGTGCTTTGAGTGTACGAATTTTCGTTTTTCTTATATAAAGCAGCATGACGCTCTCCATATTGATTCCCTTTCATTACCACAAGGCGGTATTATTGCCGTTATTGGGCATAATGGAGCTGGAAAATCTACTTTTGCCCGTTGCCTTTGTGGACTGGAAAAGCACTGCAAAGGCATTGTGAATATTAACGGAGGACAGTATAATAGAAAGCAAAGATTATCACGGTGCTACATGGTTATGCAGGATGTGAATCATCAGTTATTTACAGAAAGCACTGAAGAAGAAATGCTTTTGAGTATGAAAGAGCCAGATTCTTCCAAAGCTGAACAGATGCTAAAACGGTTGGATTTACTTCCATTCAAAGACCGCCATCCAATGGCCTTATCCGGCGGTCAAAAACAGAGGGTAGCGATTGCCACCGCTTTAATTTCCAATAGAGAAATTTTAGTGTTCGACGAACCGACCAGTGGTTTGGATTTACAGCACATGAAAGAAGTGGCGAAAGAGTTGACCGCCATACAAGATATGGGAAAAACCTCTCTCGTAATTACCCATGACTATGAATTGATCGTTAGCTGCTGTACTTATGTTTTACACTTAGAACATGGTGAAATTCAGGAACAGTATATATTGGACGAAAAAGGGCTCCAGCGGCTAAAGGAGTTTTTTATGGAAACGAGGTGAAACAGCATGAATGGGAACGATCATTTTTTTATGCAGCAGAATATGAATCTGATTTGCCGTGACGAATCTTGTTCCGTCTATCAGATGAAAAATGATACCGGAGATGGAACCAGTACATTTTATGAGGTCTATCCCGGCATTGGCGTAATGTATAATGATTTCCATATGGAAAGCTGCCCTTCAAGAAAGTTTGAAAATAGCACTCATACTTTTGCTATCCATCATTGCAGGGAAGGACGAATTGAATGGGAAGTGAGCAACGGCGCTTATCTTTATCTCGCTTCTGGTGATATTATGCTGGACAGTTCCACTACTGAAAATAAGTATTGCAGTTTTCCGGTAAGCCATTATCACGGGATTACTATAACCATCTCTGTACCGAAGGCTATTGCGGAAATCAGCGAATTACTTTCTATGTTTTCGATTGATCTCGAGCAGTTAGAACAGCTATTTGCGTTGAAAAACCGGCCTTTTATTATGCACGGCAATTCTGTTTCCGATCATGTGATTTCGGAACTTTATCACATTCCCGATTCTATCCGGCTGGAATATTTGAGGGTGAAGGTACTGGAGCTGCTTGTCACCTTAAAAACAATCGACCCTTGCGCCCTTGGAGAGGAACGGCCTTATTTTTATAAAACACAGGTAGAAAAAGTCAAGGCAATTATGGCTTTTATGACAAGTAATCCAGATCGCCGCTTCACAATGGAGGAACTTTCTGCAAAATATGATATATCTGTTTCGGCCTTGAAGCAATGCTTCAAGGGTGTTTACGGAACAGCCATTTATACTTATATGCGGAATTATCGGATGGATTTAGCAGCCTCCCTTCTCGCACAGACGGACGAGCCAATTACGGTTATTGCCGGTAAGGTAGGATATACCAACACCAGCAAATTTTCCGAAGCGTTCAAAAATGTTAAGGGAAAAACCCCTTTGGAATATAGAAAAGTTAAAATCTAAATGGAGCAAAACCCACCTTTCCAGAGTGGCAGCCGCCTTAAAAAATTGCAATAATTAGAGAGTGTCTAATGTAAGATACTCTCTAATTTTTTATTTAAGGAGGAAGCAAAATGAAGCAAAAAAGCTGGATTTCTATTGTATTCTCCTTTGCTTCACAGTGCCGGATAAAAATTATCTTATCCGTGCTTTGTGCAATCATCAGCGTTGTTGCCGGTCTGATACCCTATTGGAGTGTTTATCAGATTATATCCCTCTTTATCGGCGACTCTCCTGTGATGGCAGAGGTTTGGAAGTGGTGCCTGATTGGACTTGCTGCATATGCAGTGCGGTTCCTGCTCTACGGGATTTCAACCAGCCTATCCCATTTTTCAGCATATACCATTCTGGAGAATATACGGCTCGGCCTTGCAAAAAGATTGATGAAAGCGCCCCTTGGTACTGTGTTGGGGGAATCCGTTGGGAAGTTAAAGAGCGTTCTTGTAGATCGTGTGGAAACAATAGAGCTTCCCTTAGCTCATATGATACCTGAATGTATCTCCAATCTTCTTCTGTCAATCAGCGTGTTTATCTATTTGGCTTTTATTGATTGGAGAATGGCATTAGCCATGCTGGTAACAGTTCCCTTAGCATTTATCGCCTTCGCCATAATGTTGAAGAATTTTAATAAACTGTATGCGGACTATATGGAGTCAAGCAATTACGTGAATGGCGTTATTGTGGAATATGTGGAAGGGATTGAGGTCATTAAAGCATTTAACCAGTCATCCACTTCCTACGAAAAATTTTCAAAGGCAGTACAGTCATTTAAGGATTACACTTTGAAATGGTATCAGAGTTCATGGAAGCTAATGAATTTTATTTCCGCTGTGCTACCTTCCACTTTTTTGGGAACACTGCCGATTGGCATGTATTTGTATTTAACCGGAAGTCTTGCGCCGCAGGATCTTGTGATATGCTTGATTCTTTCTCTCGGCATTGTAGGACCGTTGATGAATTTTACCACCTATGTAAATGAAACAAAAGCCATAGAATATGCGGTGCATGATGTTGACAAACTGCTCCATGCAGAAGAATTACCGGACGTACAGCAGATGGTACAAGTGAAATCACAAAATATTGAATTGAAAAACATATCGTTCTCTTACGACAAAGAGAACGGGAAGCAGGTACTTTCCCATATCAATCTTAAAATTCCAGAAGGAAAATTTACCGCCCTTGTCGGCCCCTCTGGTGGCGGAAAATCTACGATTGCCCGCCTCATTGCCCGATTTTGGGATGTAAATGAAGGTTCCGTTCAAATTGGTGGTATAGATATTCGCACGATACCATTAACCCAGCTTGCCGATCTTGTAAGTTTTGTTACACAGGATAATTTCTTATTTAACTGCTCCATCAAAGAAAATATTCGACTTGGAAATCCGCAGGCCACCGATGATGAAGTTTATGCTGCGGCGAAAGCGGCTTGCTGCGATGAATTTATAGAGAAGCTGGAAGATGGATACGACACGGCAGCCGGTGATGCTGGAAACCGTTTATCCGGCGGTGAGAAGCAGCGTATTTCCATTGCCCGTATGATTTTGAAAAATGCTCCCATTGTAATTTTAGACGAAGCTACTGCGTTCACCGATCAAGAGAACGAAGAAAAAATACAACGGTCTATTGCGGCTTTAACAAAAGGTAAAACCTTGCTGGTAATTGCCCATCGTCTTTCAACCATTAAAAATGCCGATCAGATTATCGTGTTAAAAGATGGGCAGGTAGAAAATACAGGTACTCATGAACAGCTTTTAAGAAAAGATGCTTTATACAAAGATATGTGGGAAGCTCATATTGGAGCGCAGAATTGGTCTGCCGGTTCCAGCGAAAGGAGGTAAAAGATATGTTTCGTATTGTAAAGCGTTTAATCCATTGGACGGGAAAATATAGAAAACGTATTTATATTGGGTTTGTCTACGCTTTTTTTCACAGCATTTTTACTGCAATTCCAATTATGCTGGCGGCTAAAGGATTGAGCGCCGTTTTAGACGATTTTCATGGAGCGGCCGTTTTACAGGCGCAGGATATATGGTTTCTGCTTGGTGCTATGGTATTGGCCGTGTTAGGCAGATATATATTCTCCTACCTGCGTGCTAAAACACAGGAAAGCGTAGGTTATGAGGCTACGGCTGATGAAAGGATCCGGCTTGGCGATATTATGAAAAGAGTGTCGTTAGGCTTCTTTAGTAAAAATAATATAGGAGAACTCTCCGCTGCCGCGACAACAGATTTGTCTTTTTTAGAAATGTATGCAATGAATATGGTGAACACAGTAGTCAACGGTTATATCACTGTGATCGTCCTGATTCTGTTTCTTGCCTTTTATAGTCCGCTTGCAGGTATTGTTGCGCTGGCTGGGGTTTTGCTTTCCGCACTCTTTCTGCACCTATTGGAAAAGCAAAGCCGGAAAAACGCCCCTGTTCATCAGAAAGCACAAGACGATATGGTGGAAAGCTCGATTGAATATTTGCGTGGTATGCAGATTGTAAAAGCCTTTAAGCAGGAAGGCGTTTCGATTGCGGGAATCCAAAAGGCTTATAGGGACAGTAAAAAAATCAATATCAAAATCGAATTAGAGTATATGCCCTTCAACTGTCTGCATCTATTTTCCCTAAAAGCCGCTTCGATTGTCATTGTAGCGGTTGCCGCCCTTCTTACCTTTAACGGAAGTATGGATTTGCCGACTATGCTCATGTTGGATATGTTTTCCTTCATGCTATTCGGAAGTGTGGAAACCATGAACAATGCGGCGCATGTGTTAGAGGTGATTGACGCAACACTGGATAAGCTGGAACACATTGAACACGCTGAAATTATTGATAAGAATGGCAAAGATATTGCACTAAAAAATGCGGACATTGAATTTCAAAATGTTACATTTTCCTATGACAAAACTCCGGTCCTTAGAAATATCAGCTTTTCTATTCCACAGGGCAGCACAACGGCTATTGTAGGACCCTCCGGCAGCGGCAAAACTACAATTTGCAACCTGATTGCCCGTTTCTATGATATAGACAGTGGAAAGGTTCTCGTCGGCGGTGAAAATGTAAGAAATATGACCTGCGACAGCCTGCTTCGCAATATTTCAATGGTTTTTCAAAAGGTTTATTTGTTCCATGATACGATTGAAAACAATATCCGCTTTGGAAATCCCAACGCTTCACAGGAAGAAGTGATTGCAGCCGCTAAAAAGGCTCGCTGCCATGATTTCATCATGGCGCTTCCAGATGGGTATCAAACCGTTATCGGAGAAGGCGGCTCTACACTTTCTGGCGGTGAAAAGCAAAGAATATCTATCGCCCGTGCCATTCTGAAAAATGCGGACATTGTTATCCTTGATGAAGCTACTGCAAGTATCGACCCGGAAAATGAGCATTTGATTCAACAAGCAATCAGCGAATTAACTGTAGGAAAAACGGTAATTGTTATTGCCCACCGTTTGGCTACGATTGAACATGCAGATCAAATTTTGGTAGTAGATAACGGTCAAATCGTACAAAAAGGTACTCATGGGCAACTTATCCGGCAAGAAGGAATTTATAGGAAATTTATCAATATTCGTGAGCAGGCCGAAGGCTGGAGTATTGCTTAAAAGGAGGTGTGTCAATGGCTTTAACACCAGCGATGGAGGATTATCTGGAGGCTATCTTAATGATAAAACAGCAGCACGGTTATGTTCGATGCGTAGATATTGCAGAGCAGTTAGGGGTAAAAAAGCCTTCCGTAAGCCGGGCAGTCAAGGAATTGTCCAAATCCGGCCATCTTGTTAAAAACGCTGACGGTACACTTTCCTTAACAGAAACAGGATTGCAGCTTGCTGAGCAGATTTACGAAAAGCATCGCTTTTTTACAGAACGGCTTATCGCAGCCGGTGTGGACCCCAAAATAGCAGAACAAGACGCTTGCAGTATTGAACATGCAGTTAGTGCGGAATCCTTTCAGAAATTAAAGAAAGCATTTAATGAAGGCTAAGGAGATGATGATATGGGAAATTAGCTGTACTTGATTTAGCGGAGAACGGCAGACAGATTGGTGAAAAGCTGTTCGTCTTGCTTACCGTAGATCAGAAAAAGGAACTGACGCAGTTTGTTCTTGAAGGTAAAACGAGTGGTGGTAATTCGACTGACATTCTACGCTATTCAGTTTTTTATGACAGTATACTCTCCTAGCTTGAATTGCCAAGAAGTTTTTATAGTTTATAAACTTTTCCAAAATTCAGGATAAAAAATAAGCGCTAACTCCGTATCATTATCGGCCTATTGATACGAAATTAACGCTATATGCCTCTCCCGACAGCAAGTAAAGCCTTGTTTTTCAGATTATATTATACCCTTAATGATATGTCAATACCTATTTTGGGATTTTATTTGCCAGCCGCTTAAACGGCTGGCAAACTTTGTAGCTTGATTGAAATTACTTGATTTCCTGTTCTAGGTTATCAAATTCGGTCGTACTGAAAAATTCTCCCAAAGTGATTTCCAATCCATCACAAATCTTTTTAATAGTTGTAACTTCTGGATTATTGCTTTTGTTTCCGATAATACTGTATAATGTTGTGCGGTCAATGCCGCATATCATGGCAAGTGAATAAACTGTAAGCTGCCGTTTCTCACATAGTTGTATAATGCGATTGGCAATAGCTTCTTTCAATGTCATGGCTACCTCCTGTGGTGGGATGTGTCCCACATTTAGTATGCCAGGAATGAAAAGTTAATGAGTGGGACTTGTCCCACTACATGTTTTGTGATATAATACAAACTATATTATTTGTGGGAGGGAATCTACATTGGAACTCTGTGCATCGCGTGCAATCGATAGACTAGGGCGTATTGTTTTGCCGAAGGAAGTGCGTGCAAGACTAAATATTGAAGAAGGAACAAAATTTGATATTTGGATTGATACGGAAACAGACAAAATTGTTTTAGAAGCTCATAAACTGATATGCGATTTCTGTGGGTCAACGGAAAATGTAGAGGAATTTAAAAAGCGAAGTATTTGTCGCAACTGTATGGGAGAGATAAAAGCCGCAGCCGATAAATAGCATTCGAGCGAGGTGATTTTATGGATCAGCCCCGCTCATTTTCTTAAAAACTATTTTATATTTTTCACTTATATATAGATGAGCAAATGGTTTAGAAAAGGATATGCAAAGAGAGAAAATAAAATGATTGTAATAATTTGTTTAGATGACCGGAACGGTATGTTATTTAATCGCCGGCGTCAAAGCCGTGATCGGACAGTTGTTCAAGATATTTTGAAAGAATGTGGAAATCACAGCCTTTGGACCAATAAATTTTCTGCCGCTCTTTTCGCTGGACTGGACTTACCGGTTAAGATATCAGAAACCCCTTTTGAGGAAGCGCAAAAGGAAGACTTCTGTTTCATAGAGAACTTGAAATTAAAACCGTATGACAATAGAATAGAGAAGATTATCGTGTATCGCTGGAATCGGAATTACCCAGCAGACGTTTATTTGGATATCGACTTGAGAAACGGCTGGCAGCTGCTCTCTCAAACAGAGTTTGTCGGTTATTCCCATGAGAAAATTACAAAGGAGCTCTACGTTAAATGAAAAAAAGGGTTTATTCAATTTTACCATTGCTGTTGAGCTTGCTCGTTTTATTTAGCGGCTGTTCTTTGCAACAGGAAACCTTTCATGATACGAATACGGATTCTATGGTCTCTCTGGAGGAAATTCCTGCATTTCAGGAAGTACCTTATACTGAGATTAACGGAAATCAACCGTTTTTTTCAGATGAAGAGAAAACTTCAGAATCATTTGAGAGCTACAGTGATTTAGATCATTTAGGACGATGTGGAACAGCATACGCCTGTATTGGACAGGATCTTATGCCGACAGAGGACAGGGAAAGCATCAGCCATATAAAGCCGACTGGATGGCAAACGGCTGAATATGATTTTGTAGATGGAAAGTATCTCTATAACCGTTGCCACTTGATAGGATTCCAGCTGGCAGGAGAAAACGCAAATGAGAAAAATTTGATTACTGGAACACGCTACATGAATGTAGAGGGAATGCTGCCTTTCGAGAATATGACGGCTGACTACATAAAGGAAACGGGAAATCATGTATTATATCGGGTCACGCCGATATTTAAAGAGGATGAACTTGTCGCCAGGGGCGTTCAAATGGAAGCATGGTCTATAGAGGATGACGGCAATGGTATTTGTTTTAATGTCTATGTTTATAACAGTCAGCCGGATGTCGCGATTGATTACCAAACAGGAGAGAGCAGAGCGGTAGAGAAACTGATTGGATCGTCCGAAGAATCCCAATCTTCAGACACTCAATCGGAGGAATATATCTTGAATACCAATACCCGTAAGTTTCATTTATCTAACTGTCCGTCAGTAGCTTCAATGAAGGATAAAAATAAAGAAGAATATTATGGACCTCGGGAAAATTTGATTGAAGAAGGATATGCGCCTTGCCAGAACTGTATGCCTTGAACTGGAAAGCTTCAAAGATAAAATTTTGTTGATAGAAACTATGTATTGCAGCTTTTTGCACTTATAATTCCGGAGAGAAAAGTATCCATAGCTTATAAGAGGCTGCAGTATAACTTTAAAAACTATGGAGATAAATGGGAGGCTCTGTGCGATAGATACGATGAGAGGATTGAAGAAGCATACGTTATTGTATTATTATATATTTCCAACAGTATAGCCCTGATCGTTGACCGTTAAGTGCCAAGCTATAGTAAATCATGATAAACAGCAATGCTGGGATGCCACATGAACTTGTGGTATTCCGGCATTTTTTATTTGACAAAACAGGACAGTCAATCTAAAATCAACTGCCCTGTTCCCGCAAGTATTCAATTTTTGATATGTGATACAGGCATGAAAAATATCACACCTTTAAAAATGCGAAAATACCGCATAGTTACAGCGTATTGTGTACGTTATGGTATTTTGCTTTTTGTTTTTTATGCCCCCTTGTTGGTTTATAAGACTCGCTACGCTCGCCAAAGCGCCGAAGTGAACCGCCCCCACGCCAGCTTTGCTGGCGTGGCGATATGTTTTATGACCGACACCGTGGGCGAATCATCCCGTCGATTGTTGAGGTTTTACACTTATCTTCCGCTCAAACTGGAATTTTGCTATTTCATTTTTTCTTGACATTCGGTACATTCTCTATCGTGAATAGAAATAATCCCACCACATTTAGAACAAGTATACTCCGTCATATTTTAATTGGTACGAAAAGAAGAGAGGAGTTCAATGCTTGATTATTCGGCAATGAATAATCATTGTTACGCTGCTCTGAATAACCACCTAAGAATATAGCATCAATCGTACAATTAAAATTCAGAAAGAGGGTTCGAGTGTGAATCAGCAAACGAAAGTGAAGCTTATGACGCCCATCTTTATCAATGGCAATTATAACCGAGAAGGAAAAAGGATACGAGCAAGGCTTGTCAAAACACTTCGATACGAAGGAAAGAAGTATCCACTATGGATTTCTACCGGTAAAAACGAAAACGAATACCCACACGCAGAAAATGACACGCACTATTTGATGATTTATGCAGGCGGTTATCTCGTCCCTTGCGGGTATACAGAATACCAGCTTGAACAGAGGTGCGGTTTTGCGGTAGTTAATCGGGAAATGTATGGCAGTAAAGAAGCTCGTGATAAGGTGTACGCTGATATTAGGAAAGGAAAGGATTATAGTGAAGCCGACCATCAAATTAAGGAACAAATTTCAAAAGAAAATGAGTTTATTAAGGCACGGGGAATAGACGAAAGCCTGCAGGCAGAATACCTAAAAACACATTTTATTGACCCCATGATTGAAAATTATCTTGAAGCAAGGGACCAAAATGGGAGATATGCCAGTTTTCAGGGAGCTGCTTTTTTGGGAGAGGTTGATAAATGCCTGGAAATCAGCAGAAGGATTAGGGCAGAGCGGGAAAAAGAGGCAGAGGCTTTGCGTGCTGAACAGGAAGCTGAAGAAAGGAGAAAAGCACAGGAGAAAGAAAAGGCAGAGCAAGAAGAGATAAAAATGGCAGAAAAAGCATTTGTGAACGGAGGTACAGTGGGAAATTCAAAGGTGCTGATAAAACTTGCGGACAAGTACTCTGTGGACATTCCGCTTCGTACAAGAGGCTGGATAGTGAATTCTTTGATAGAGTGTATAGTTTCAGAATGCGGGGTCATTCAGTATCGCTTTCGAAGAAAGAAAGGAAACCGTGGAAGCGGTAGGATATCTGAAATTCTGATAAAGCTCCAAACGACAATTCAAAATGTTCAGACTGCAAATACAGGTAGAAAACTATGATTCAGTATCGTACGGAAGCTTTTTCAGGCAGCGGCGTAAGAGATGTTGTTGAAGTTGTTTGGTATGAGATTTTTGTACTGGGAAATACCGACATATTGGACTATCTTTCCCACGTAATCTTGAAGTATCATTCCATTTGTGCGCTGTTGATGCAGTACCAGCAGGAATTGGAGAACAACGGTTATATTGATGATATGACAGAGGAAGAAGCCAAGACTTTTGTAAGACGTATGATCGATGCTGTCAATGAAGAAACTGAAAAGAATATCAATTATGCTCTCTGGCTTGCGGACAAGGAAACCGTAAAAAGTATATATCATGGCACAGATGAGGATATCGAGTCTTATCAAACTGGTTTTGTGGTGTTGTCAGATATCGGGTACGACGGAACATTATACGGATACGAAAAGAACCCAGAATCAATCAGACCGTTGGTATGATACAGATAGAAAGGGGTGCTGACCGCAAAGGCAGCCTCCCTTTTATTTTGCATAAGATCGGCTGAAAGTTTCCGAGTATTACATTCTGGCATATTGATTGTAAATGCAGCGAAGAAGGGAGGAAAATATTGCAGGGCATAGAAATATTGTACGCAGATACTCCATTTGACAAAGAGGAGACACGATATGATACAATTTTGGTAAGGGAACTAGCTTTGTTTGCACTTAGCGATGAAGAATTGTATCAGAAGCTCTATAAAACATTATATGAGGAGTTTATGGAAGCACACAGGCATCATCATTTTGCATGGTGTGATGCGTTCCGAGCCTATTACAACTCTGTTATACAAATCATCATGCGATACCATGAAGAGTTTGGAGAGATTGGGTGCAGAATGAATTTGCAGGAACGATGTGCATTGGCATGGAAATTGACAGAAGGTTTTTTATCAGATATTTATTTGAAGGAGGATTCGGTAAATGAAGAAAACGGAACGGAAAATCGACCTCGAAACGAAATTTGTATTGGAAAAATGCTGGATTCGGGACAATATACTTTTTTTACCTGAACAGCTTACCCCGAAACTATATAAAAAAGTAAATCAGGTACTTACAGATCTTGACGCCAAATGGGATAAACGGATAGGGGGACATAAGTTAGCGTACGATATATCGCAGGAACTGGAGCACATATTAAAAACAGGCGTCTACTATGACTGGAGAAAAGATACTCAATACTATCCGACGCCCAAAGATGTGCTGCGGTTTACCGATTATTTTATCCCATATGAGTATGACGCACATATCAAAATATTGGAGCCGTCAGCAGGAGAAGGTGCCATTTTGGATTTTTTAAAAGACGAATTCCCAAACGCAGAATTATCTGCTGTGGAGATCAACCCAAAGCATGTTAGCAAATTGAAGAAAAAAGGATACGCTGTTACATGCGGAAATTTTTTGGAATATGTCCCAGATTTGCGTTTCGACCTGATTGTAATGAATCCTCCCTTTGAAGAAGGAGTCCAGCATATTATGCACGCATATAGTCTGCTGAAAGTAGGCGGGACTGTAGTGAGTGTAATTGATTCAGGCATTTATTTTCGAACGGATGGTAGGTATAAAGAGTGGAACCAGTTCATCAAAGGAAAGTACATCAGTAGTATTAAACTGCCCCAAAATGCATTTAAAGAAAGCGGGACAAATGTCAATACGGCAATGGTAGGATTGATGAAGGGGAAAGTGCAGATGCGGTATTTTTACTATAACTTCAACGGAAAACGTATTGTAGAAATCAGTAATATACCGGATAGTCTCTATGGGATTACAACAGCAGTTGTCGATGTAGAACGATTTTTAAAAGGGGAAAATTGCTTCCCATGCGGCAGCGGCAATGACATTCAATTATCTCAGCAGATGAGAGAGAAGATACTGAAATTGCTGGAAGATAGCAAGAAGACCGTGCAAACGGCGGCCTGATAACAGAGACATGTAAAAAGCGAATCGCCTTAGTTTATGTTGATTTACCGGTAAACTAAGGCAGTTCTTTATATTCTGAACTTTGAACATTAAAAAAGATTTAGGTTCCGGCATATTCAAATCAAATAAAAGTTTGGAGGCTGGAATATGAAAAAAATAATCAGTATTTTGGTATTCGTCATGGTTCTTTTTTGTCTTTCAGGGTGTATGCAGAAGAACTTTCAAGAAATTGCGGTGGACTATATGACTGAGAAATACGATGAAGAATTTGAATGGATTTGTCCAGTTGGAGGGCAATTTGGAAGTAATCAGCATAGCGGATATGTTAGGTGCAGTCTTTTCCCTGAAGAGCAGATCCTTGTAAGTGGGGAGAAGAACGGAAATCAATATGCGATGTCTGATAATTTCCTTGAGTATTATTTACAGGAAGAGCTGGAGGACATGATGGTGGAATTTTTAAGACAGGCCGGCGTTGACTGCCAGGTCGAATGGCACCCTGCAGAAGTGGCCGTGGATGTTGCAGAAGGGAAGAGTATTGATCCGGTCGAATATCTGAATCAGTATGGCGCACGTGTTTCTCTTTATTTTGCCGGAGAACCCGCTGAAAAAGACGCAGTGATGGAGATGATCCGGCAAACCCTATTTGACCAAGGGATTGTTGCTGATGTCACTGTATTTTTCTCCCCGCAGGAGGAAGCAAAAGGTTTCTCTCCACAGGGAAGATTTTTGATTGATGAGGATGGCATATTTCAAATATATAAATGGAAGTAGAACCTTTGTATCCTAGAAGATAGAGTTGAGTTTATTTATTTTACACAGCTTCTGTCATTTTGAAATTGAATGGGGCTGATGAAGGGAGGGACATAAGGATAAACGAGAAACATTGTTTTATAGGAGCGGGAGACAAAGTGCGGTTTGTAACAAAGGAAGAATTGGTCCAACTCGCAGTAGGCAAACGATACGATGAGATCGAGGAGATACCTTTTAAGAATATAGGGCAGGGATACGGTTTCAAGAGTTCTGAAGCTTACCATGCGGGTTCAGATTATGTTTGCTATATTCCTGAATACTGCGTAAATGAAGAAACAATGGAATTGGATTTGGACAGTTGTTATACCAAGGCAGATTTTCTGGAGTTGACGGGGAGTGAAGCCACAGCTCAGGATCTTTTTGATTCTGTTGATTGGCAGCATCCCTCTTCTCTATGGAACGAATGGAGTAATACATACAATGAGGAGGACAAAGACTAATGAGAATTGAGAAAGAGTTGCTTGCTCCTGAATTGACGAAAAGTCCCCATTTAGAAGGAAAACAGATTGTATATCGAATTTCAGAAACAGAGTTTGGCATTTCAGGCTTGCTTTCTCAAGAGGAACTGCAACAAATTTATGAATTTCAAAAATATCGGTTGGATTACGAGTTCGTCCAAGAGTCCTGCTCTTCCATAACGGATAGGGAGTTGACAGATAGCGAAGTCGAGCGTTTTGCAAGAGCGATGCGAGATCTTGGAGAGCAAAAAAACATTCCAGATTACGAAGCATTGGAAATCGTAATAGAAGATGCTGAAAGCTCTCAATCCGCAAATGGAAACACTGACCTGAATGAAGCAATAGAAGGGGTAATTCTCAAAAATGCAGAAGGAAAATACAGTGCCAATTTGCGGACAAACAGAGAAACAGTTTCTGGAATACCCAACAACGTAGATTATAGGACTCTCAAAAAAACGATAAAAGAGCAATGGAATATCGAATTACCTCTTTTAAAGGAATTGAACTTCAAACGAGATGGACAAAACTACTATGCATATTTGTAAAAGGAGCAGAAGGAAAATGAGTTATACAGGTGGCGGCATGTACGATGTCAGCCGGTGCCCACTGTGCGGTGAACTTATGTGGAACGGTCGATGTGAAAATCTTGATTGCCAGTATCATTGGAGCCCTTTGAACGAAGACTGTGGTGATGTGGAGACGCAGGAAGAGTAGAATAGCAAAGGACCATCAAGCTGCGGCTTGATGGTCTAATGTTAACTGGAGGCAATATCAGCAATATTGTATATGAATGCTGTAATGATGAAAGGAGAAAATAAAATGGAGACATACAACATTCCATGTACTTGGCAAATGTTTGGCACACAATATAATAAGGCAAATAATCTGCGGGAAGCAATCCGGATGGCTAAGGAAAACCAACCGTTGCCCAGTGACCGTGGCTATATCAATGACAGCTTTCAGGTAGAAGACATCGATGCTATATATGAAGCAAATGGCATGGAAATACCAGCATTGAGTGCAAGTCAGATTCGGGATGAACTGGACAAACGAACTGATCCACGGGTAGAATTTACAAATTGCTTTGACCCACAAACTGCGAATTATGGCATTGATGAATTGGTTGGAATCCTTCGAGACTATTATGACGAGGACTATATTTTCTGATACAAAAAATGTAGTCAGTCTTCCTAACTGTTCAGTAGAAGCTTTGTTTTGTTCCAACACTAATATCCTGCATATTGCAGGTATGGAGGTGTTATTATGGCGCAAACAAATGGTTTACTGGAAAGAGTGTATTCCCAGATAGGGTGTGAGTATCTATCGGATTTACGGCAAAAGAAGGTTTGCAACAGAAAGGCAAAGACTTGTATGATGGAGCTTCGAACAACTGATTATTCAGTCTGGCAATGGAGAGATGCCGTCCAATATCTCTATGGTGTCGAGCCTGACTTTTGCACTTATGAAGATGTTGATGAATGGCGAAATCGAAAATTGATTTATGACAAGGTTTCCCAGATTGGCTTAGAGTAGTAGCATAGACAAAGGAGGTTTTAATGATTAGTATTTATAGAGCAAATAATACGAGTAAGCAGGAGATCACGGAAAAAGACGAGAAAAGCTTATTGGAATTTGTGTCGAAGATAGAAAAGGCAGCTCAGACGGCGCCAGCATTACTGATTGATGGGGAAGAAAAGATACAGGTTTCCAGAGGTGATTTTTTGGTGTTATGTGCAGCAGCGGGTGTTGTTTATGAGTCACAAGACTGGTATGAGCGAGAAAATCAGCTCTTGGAAAGAATTTGTCGGGAATGTGACATGGGTCAGTTTTCACCTGAAACACAGCAAGAATTAAAAGATTGGTGGAAAGAACGGCAAGGTGACATTTCATTAGCCAATGTCATTCAAAAGCGATTGAAGCGATGGAAACAGTTTCATAGAGATAATATAAATGGCTAAGAAAAAAGAAACGAACTGGGAAGAAGAACTGCGTAAAAGCTATCAGAATTGGGAGTATTTAAGTCATTTTGGAGGGCATGACCCTGGATGGCCAGACGGTGTTAATATGAATCTGGTCCGAAATCATATTATCTACGAAAAGAGAATGCTTATAGAATCGAAGCCGGACCGCTTACCAGACATTTATTTTAGGGAAACACCGCCGGAGGTAGACAGCAATTTCATGGCAAGAAAAAAGGAAATACGAGAAAACGCATTAAATACCCTGTACATGCTTGAAACACATCCAGATTACAAATATCTGTTTACCAAGCTGAATGATGTAACAGATATACAGAAAGAACTGCTTTCTCCCATTCGAACAGCAAGAATTTTAAAAGAAGCGATTGACGCAGGAGATTATATCGCTATGCGGCGTTATGAAAAGACAGAACGATACATGGAGCTTTTGGAAAGAAATGCTGAAGCAGTGAGAAATCTCGTGCTGCCAGAAAGACAACTAACCTTTGAGGATTTGCTTGCTGGATAGAAGAATAAGCGAGACGTCTTAATATAGGCGCCTCGCTTATTTTATTTAGTTTACCACATATTTATGGTGCAAATGTTTTGATGAAAGGAGAAAAACAGATAACCTTTTTTGATTTACCACAGAACGGAGGAACAAGTATATGAATATGGAGATAAAAGATAAGAGGCTTTTGGTTCATACGTCGCAGGGGGTGCTCGTTGCTTATGCAAGCAGTGACCCCAACAATCCAGGTATTTATATTGATTTGAAAATAAACGATGTTGAATATCCTGTTGCGCTTGTAGAATACACAGAAATGGAAGGTGTTTTAGAAAAAGAGGGTCATATAATTACCCGAGTATGGCGGGATATTTTGAAAGAAGGCTATACAGACCGGATCGTTCATGAAGGTTTCGATTCAGTCCAGCATAATTCGGATTAAGCCGGCAAGAAGAAATGGAATAGCTAAGGAGGAAATAACATGTCTGGTAAATATGTTTTCTTTGATTTTAGTACAGGTACATATGCAGCCAGCCATCGTGGAAAAGGTTGGGGAATGGTAAATACAGAAACAGGCGATGTTGAAGCTTCTATATACTTTGGTTTAATGTTCTACCATGAAGATTACCGCCTAAATGTTTCCGATAGAGTGAATATTTTCCCATACAGCGTGGAGGACAAAATTATTCTTGCTGCGCGAGATGCAGTAAGGTGTCAATAAAACCATAATTTTTCCGAAGACAGGGCCGCCCAAGCCGGGCGGCCCTTAAATTTTTAGAGAGAAGACTTTCCGACATATTCAGTATTGAATGAAAATGATGAAAGGAGTTGGTAATTATATATGGGTTAATTGTAATCTCAGAATTATTTTTACCTATCATTTTGTGAGTATCGTTTTTGATGCAAAACGCAGTCGGGGAACTGTAATTTGAAAGGGTGAAAAGAGATGGAGCATATCTGTATTACTTACCATATGAAAAGAGACGAGGAAATTGCAGAAACCTGTATTACTCTTCCAATGAGTGAAGCGGTCGCAGAAGAAGTATTACAAAAAGGAGCTGACGATGTTGCGGCAATACATCAAATTTTAAGATATCTAGCTGGTATTCAGGGATACACATACTTCGCCGCTTGCTGTTCTGAGCCGGATGCCAGGTGGCAGTAGACAAAAGCGGTTAAGAAAAAACATGATAGCAGAAAGGGTTTTGAAAATGAAAGAAAAAAATGGTATTGAGATGAAGACTGGCGATATCGTTGAAATTTCAGGTGCTTATTTCAAGAATGACAACGGCCTTTATTTTATTGAGTATTCACCGGGTGATCCCTCATGGAGCGGTTTAGATTATTGTCTTAAGAGGATTTCAAAAACGGGAAAAATCAGTAAGGCAAAGCATAATACCTGCTTTTGGCCTATTGGTATTTTTATCAGCGACTACTTTAAGAGGTCGGAAGCGCAAAAGTGGAATGAGAAATATGCCCAAATTGAAGTTAAGTCCGTCAAAAGCATGGAAGAGGTCGCGGAATTTTTTCGTTTTAAAGCAGAGGAGGCAGGAAAACACATACAGCGCATGATTTTTGACTGGGGCGAGGACCACCCAGAAGTCCAAAAGTATAAGGATATTCGTGACCACTATTTGAATGTAATTCAAAGAACAAAATAATGAAAAGTGAGAAATTATAAATAAAAAAATAAAGGTTGTACTCTTGATGAATGAAGATATTTTAATGAATGAGGTGGATTATACAGATTCTTTTGCAGATGCTGTTTCAGGAGAATGCTGAAAAGATGCTTGATTTGAAACTAAAAAATTTTTTGTTTTAATCTTTCTCTAATCTTCATAGGTTATACTTCAGTTACAGTCGATAGTAGAATTCCGATAGAAAGAAGGTTAGAACATGAAATTTGAGTTTTTAAAAAAACTAAACTCCAAGGTCATCGCCATTATGGTAGCTGCTGTGGTTATTGTAGCCGGCGGCGGTACCGCTATTGCGTTGGCAGCAACAGCAAACACGCCCAAAAATCCGGAACTCAGTGAACAGGAAGCCAAAGCTGCTGTTTTTTCTCATGCGGGGATTACTGAAGATGATGTGATTTCCTTGCGGATTGATAAAGGTTCAGAAAACGGTCTTCAGGTTTATGAAATTGAGTTTAAGACCGCAAAAAAAAGCTATGACTATGACATCGTAAGAAGTTCTGGTGAAATCCTGCACTCGTCCTATGATGTCCTTGGCAGTCAAAATATACAGGAAAATGCAGGAACAGGCAACACCTCTTCCCAGATAGAAGCCAGTACTGCTCCCTCCGAGGAGTCCACGTCTTCTGAAACATCGAAGTCGCCAGTTACACCATCTCAGACTGCGCCTGCTGGCAATAATACCTCTTCTGCCATCACGAAGGATCAGGCGAAGAGCGTTGCGCTGAAAGATGCTGGTGTAGCGGAGAGCGATACGCAGTTTATATGGGTAAAAGAGGATTATGACGATGGTCGCGCGGTTTATGATGTGGAATTTTTCGCAAACGGAACGGAATACGACTATGAAATCGACCGCTCCACCGGCAAGATTATCAGTTCTGATTTCGACATTGAGCATTATTCTCCAAACAATGGAAACACCGGCGGGACAGTGATTTCAGCTGATAAAGCCAGCAGTATTGCTTTGGCTAAAGTACCCGGTGCCACCGCAAACGATATCCGCATTCATCTGGATCGCGATGATGGTCGTCAAATTTATGAAGGAGAAATCTATTACAACCGTATGGAGTATGAATTTGAGATTGATGCTTCCACCGGCACTATTATCGAATGGAGTGTAGAACACTGGGATTAGCCTTCCTGACAGGATTCAGCATAACGGAAACCCGCAGAAAATGGGCTGCGGGTTTCTGTTTGTGTGGGAAGGTAGAATATCTTGCTCGCATATGGTATACTGAAAAAAGGCGGGGATTACATGAGAATCTTAATTGCAGAAGATGAGCAGGACCTAAACCAGCTGATAAAAAAGCGCTTGAAAGACAACGGTTATAGCGTAGACGCCTGCTTTAATGGGAAAGAGGTTTTCGATTATCTTTTATGCGCAGAATATGACGCACTGATTTTAGACATTATGATGCCGAAAATGGATGGCATCAGCGTTTTGCGGGAATTACGGAAAGAAGGAAATGCGGTGCCGGTTCTGTTACTGACAGCTAAAGACAGTATAGAGGATCGGGTAACAGGGCTGGATGCCGGTGCGGACGACTATTTGATAAAGCCCTTTGCGTTTGAGGAACTGTTGGCCCGGCTGCGGGTTCTGCTGAGAAAACCGGTTACGGAGAAAAGCAATGTGTTAAAGGTAGCGGATCTATCCCTATACATAGATACACGCCGCGTTTTTCGCGGCGAGAATGAAATTCAGCTTTCCTCCAAGGAATATGCACTCCTTTATTACATGATGCAAAATGCTGGAATGGTGTTGGATCGTGATAAGCTGGAACAGCATGTATGGGACTATGATTTTTCCGGCGGCTCCAACGTCATTGACGTATACATCCGTTATCTGCGTAAAAAGGTAGATGAGGGGTACTCCAAAAAGCTAATTCATACCGTTCGTGGGCATGGATATATATTAAAGGATGCTGAGCCGTGAAAAAGATGTCTTTAAAAAGCAGGCTGGTTCTCCTGCATACAGGCTTAATGGCGCTTGTTGTATGTGTCGTGCTTGCCCTGCTCTTCTCGATGAGTTCCCATGAAATTCTTGCGAATGCAGAAAATATGCTGGAGGAACGTGTTTCCGATACAGTTGAGGATATTGAGTATGAAAATGGACGCTTGGATTTTGATTCTGATTTGATGACCTTGGAGCATGGAGTTTATCTATCTGTCTATGATAAAGACAGCTTCGATCTGCTTTATGGACGGATTCCCTATGGCTTTGCTTATGACCTTCCTTTTGAAAATGGGAATCTCAGAAAGATCACAGCGGGAGAAGTTGACTATTATGTTTTTGACATAGAACAAAATATAGAGGACCAATACCCTGTGCTTGTTCGGGGCATTATCTCCATCAGCGATGCGGAACAGGATTTCCGGTATACTATGTGGCTGGCACTCATTCTGTTTCCGCTTCTGATTTTTCTTACAGCTATCTGCGGTTATCTGCTTAGCCGACGGGCGCTCTACCCGGTGGCAAAAATTACGAAGACCGTGCAGGATATCCAACAGGAAAAGGATTTATCCAAACGAATTCACCTTGAGAATGGCAGCGACGAAATTTATACACTTGCTAAAACCTTTGATGGACTACTTGATACGATTGATGCAGGAATGCAGCGGGAAAAGCAGTTCACCAATGACGTTGCCCACGAGTTGAGGACCCCCATCAGTGTCGTATTGATGCAATGCGAGGAGTTGCTGCAAGGCGACCATTTGGATGAAGAGGGCCGCCGGGAGGTTTTTCTGATTCAACGGAAAGTCAAGGGCGTATCCGACATGATTTCCCAGCTTCTGCTACTGTCCCGAGCGGATCAGGGAAGGGAAAAAATTAATCTGGAACAGGTGGATTTCAGCGAGCTTGTCGAAATGGTAGTGGAAGAGTTTATCGACATTGCCAAAGAGCAGGACATTGAAATCCAAACAGAGATTGAGCCTGAATTGTACCTGACAGCGGATCAGACGCTGATAATACGGCTGTTAGGGAACCTGCTGGAGAACGCCGTCAATTACGGGAATTCTGGCGGCCATATTTGGGTTTCTGCCTGGAAAACAGATGATAGTATTCACCTGCTTGTAAAGGATGACGGAATTGGGATTTCCCAACAGGACCTGCCTCGTATTTGGGACAGATTTTATCAGGCGGACCCTTCACGGAACTCGGAGAGCAGTGGTTTGGGTCTTTCTATGGTCAAGTGGATCGTAGAGGCGCATCACGGCAAGATTTCTGTTTCCAGTAAACTTGGAAAAGGAACTGATTTTACTTGTATTTTCCCGGCAACAGATAGAGAAGTTATACAAAAGCATGATGCTCCCGTAATTTGACTATAAGGGCTACAATATTGATGCCTTCTGAATGAACAAAAAGCATATATTTTACAGAGAACTGCGCCGTCCGGAAGAAAGCTGAACGGCGCAGTTTTATTTTAGGGTGTATCATGCATATTTGATATGGCAACTTAATTGACGAAAGGAGAAAAATGATCGACCAAGATTTATTGGCGCGGCTGTGTGACGCTAAAGATTGTTTATGCTCTTTCTGCACAGCGAGTGACTGTAAAAAGTGTCGGGTTTCTGCCATTATGGCAGACGTTTTTTATGAAATGGAGGAAGAAGAACTATGAAAAGTGTGCTCCGAAAACAGTTAAGGACTAGGCTAGGGAAATTTTTCAAAACGAAAAAGAAAATCCAGAAAGTCAATGTTACGATCCGAGAAGTGCTTGAAAAAAATGTTACCATCAATATTCCTGATGATGTATCGAATGATGGGGCGATCGCTTATGCCGAGAATGTTGTTAAGTCGGCTTATAACAACGGGAATATTGAATTGGTTTCAGGCGATTTTACAAACTTTGTTGAGTTTTATCCGACCATATAAAGTGCTAAAGAATAAAAGGTAGATATATCGGCACAGTTATATGGTGTAAAAGGGTGTTGGAAATAGTAGAGGGAGGTATCTATAGTTGGTGAAGCAAAATACTGATAAATTTATGTTATAGAGAGATGGAAAAGAAAAAGGAATCATTACAAATATGCATTTCCGCAAATGTCAGTTGGAAGGATGCGGCGGTTGGAGAATCCGTGTTATCTGGTCAGGCAGAAAAGTTACATTGCCATGTTCGCGTGGCTGTAAGAGAATTGACGATAATACGCTCCAAATCATTTAAAAATGCGAGGTAAAGTATGGCTGAAATTAAGAGATGCTATGGGATTAGTACAGGAACAGGATACCTAGTTGGTGCAGGGGGCACAGGGAAAACGCCAGAACTTGATAATATGGTCAAAGAGGCGGCAGAAGCTCTAAAAGACACGTTTAACGTGGATGTGATAATCCGATTTAACACCAATAGACGAAGCGGCGGCGCCTATATTGCAGACCATGAAATGAGTGACAAGATTGGTATTGGTGTTGGACAATTTAATTCTGTACTCCGCAGAATGGTGCCAGAGCAGCGAAATGCGCTTTCAGAACGAGAGTACAGAAAATGCGTAGAAAACCCGGACCAAATAGAGGTATATTCTTGTTTATCGAAAGAATTTTTAAAAGGAGAATCAAAGTGGGTTATCTCTACGCATGAATTTCGGGATGTTGATTCTATTACAGAGGCACTCGAATGGATAAAGAATGGTACAAATGAGAAAATGACTGCGTATATAGAAAAATTACGGGAGGAGCAAAAAACAAATGAAAGTGAGAGAACAAATAAGGCTAAAGGAGCTTGAGATTGGAGTCCCGGTTGTTTTCAAAAAGCTGCTGGAGCAAAACGGAGGGGATATTTGTTGCGGAAGGGTGTCAGAAAACGGGAAAATTGCCTGTTCATGTGGCTACAAAGGAATTTTTGAGGAAGAGGACGCTGAAATTTTGGATTATTATGCCGATGCAGATTATTTAAACGTGCGAGCCTATCCTTTGGGCAAGATGGTTAGTGATATCCTTCCCAATCTACAAAATGACAATATACTTACATTTGCGTCAAGCGGAGGTACTGGCGTTAATTTCGGAATAGCGTTTCAGCATATTTTTGAAACCAAAGTTTTGGTGTCTGGATATTGGGGCGGCTATAGCATGGAAGATAACACCGGAGATGTTCGGCTTTTCAACTGCTCACAAAAGGATATATCGGAGAGCGTACAATGGCAGAAAGAGATAATTAACCAGCTTTCCGGTATGATCAGGAATATTGATGCAGACCATCAAGGATTCGTTTTCGTAAAACTTGGTTCGGGAAAAGAAGAAGCTACCTTTACTGAAGTTTGCCCGGAGTGTGGAATTGAAAATACATTTGAATGGGATGTTCAAAAAGAAGGCTTAGAAGCATATTGTCCACATTGCGGAGTTCATATGATGCTTTGCAGTGAGTGCAGGGAAAACTGTAATTGGAATTCTGCTACAAAACATTGTTCAGGAGCAACAGCGAAGGGGAGATAAAACTATGTGATTTTGTTGGAGATTCGGATACATGAGTATGGACATAGGTCTACAGCTTTTTGAGAATTGAAAATATTGTTTTCAAATGGTAAGCTGGTCAGCAATAAGACCCATTATACAATCCGGCAAAGTATTTTGACATAAAGTGGGACAACTATGGAGAAAAACCGGCGAACAGACGCGTTTACGACCAATATGAACAGCAGCCAAAGGGGTATCAAAAGATACCCCTTTGTTTTTACAAAAAACTCACAAGAACTATTTTCTGTCATATTTGCATTGAAGCCGAACAGAAGAAAGGAGTAGCTTTTATTGGGAGAACAGAGAGGAGTGTGACTTTATGGCATGGAAGAAAAGAGGAAACGCAAGAAACATCACAGAGGTAATCAAAGAAATTAGCCGTTTATCTCTGGAGGAAGTGTCCAATCCTGCACCAATATCATCGTTATCTATTATGGGAATGGAAGAGGCGGCGGATATATTGCTGCACGCGATTGAAAGTAAAAGCCCAATTACGATAGTAGGAGATTACGATGCGGATGGGATCACTTCAACGGCTATTTTATGGCATGTACTGAGGTATTTGGACGTTACTCCTCGTACCAGACTGCCAAAACGCTACTCGGAAGGCTATGGACTTTCTATGAGGGTTGTAGATGAAATTGATTCAGGGGTTGTAATTACCGTGGATAATGGGATTGCTGCATTAGAACAAGTAAAAGCGGCAAAAAGAAAGGGGCTGACAGTGATTGTTTTGGACCATCATTTACCGGGAAACGAATTACCCGAAGCAGATATTGTAGTAGATCCCCACATTGCGCCAGAACAATCTGGTTTCTCCGATTACTGCGGAGCAGGATTATCATATAAGATGGCACAGCTGTTAATAGATGACGATGACTTTTTGAGAAAAATGGAGGCACTTGCTGCGATAGGTACGGTAGCTGATGTCATGCCGTTGATAGGGGATAACCGGATTATAGTAAAAGAAGGGCTGCAGTGTATCAACCAGCACGATTTACCAGTTGGTTTGCTTGCACTTATCAATGCAGTTGGAGCCAGAAAAGTAGACGAACAGACAATTGGCTTTACCATAGGCCCACTGTTAAATGCACCTGGACGGCTACGTGACGATGGAGCTATGGAGTCGCTGCAGCTCCTGATTACAGAAGATTACGCAGAGGCTGAAGCAAAAGCCTTTGCGTTAATTGAAACAAATAACATGCGGAAAGACCTGCTGAAAAAAGGAATGGAAAGAGCATATGAGATTTTGCATAGAGAAGAAAAAGAAAATGTAAATCCAATTTGTATCTATGATCCTGAATTGCTGGCAGGTTTAGCGGGACTAGTAGCAGGGCGCCTGGCAGAAGAATATAAGACGCCGACCATTGTATTGACCAAAACAGAGGATGGGCAGATGAAGGGCAGTGGTCGATCTTATGGCGATATACATTTAAAGTATTTACTGGACGATGTATGCGGATATTTAAGTCATTACGGCGGTCATGCGGGCGCTGCGGGTCTTAGTTTGATAGCAGAACATTTTGAGGATTTTCGCTGCGCTCTTGAAGAACATATGAAGGAGTATACCAGACCGGACGGTACAGAGTTTTTTTACGATTTGGAAGCGACAGTTGCGGAACTGCCTCGTATTATGGAAGATTTAAAGCGATATGCACCATTTGGTGAAGCGAATCCCAGGCCGGTTATTAAGATAGACAATATTATTCTTTTGCCGCAAGCTGGAAAGCTCTATAGGACAATGGGAGACCATGAGGAGCACATCAAGCTTTTGGGGAAGGATTTTTCAGTAATTGGGTTTAACATGACGGAAGAATATGTTCGGCAGGGGAAACCCGAGATAATTAACGTAATAGGTTATCTTACAAGCACAAATTTTCGCAGAGAAGAACAGCTTGAACTGGAGGCGATTGCTTTTGAAAAACAGGAACAGGTGAAGAGAAATACTCTGCTAGGCAATCAAATGCTCCTAAGCCTGAGCGGATTTGCCGATATAGGAGGTGAGGGAGGAAGTGCAGGATGTTAGTAAATATCCATTACAAGTTGCAGTAATAAAGAGAAAAGAGATTACACTCGGCATAGATGCAAATTTTGAGCGTGCTGGAAAGGCAGTAAATTCGCGCGGAGAAGAGACAGTGATTCCACCGCTTTCCATGCATGGTCCTCGTTCCTGTTTTCGTTGGACCTTGATTGATAAATCCGGCTCTCAGCCTGTTTATCCAAATGCGAATATTCCTTGCGACGAACTTGCCGCTTTGAGGACTAGAGTAAACGCCGTTATCGCACAAAACACGTTAAAAAGCGTCAAGACGCCTCAACAAAAAGAAACAGGCAATCAAGGCCCTGCTTATACAGTTAAGATTCGAATGCCTAAGTTTAAGGGAAGATCTCCAGCAGAAATTTTGTTAGAGAACTCGGAGAATCTAAACGAATTGCTGAATATTCGAGAGTATCTAATGAAACAGGGGTCAAATTCTCGATATTGGGAAAGCAACCAGCAGCAGATTCAGGCAATAGAAGATGCTGCTGCCCTGTTTAAGGAAGATAAGCTTTCAGCAGAAGCAGTCGGCAATAATTCTTCTGCTTCCATTGTTGTCTACCATCGTCCGCAAAAGATACTTTTAAACAGGCCGGCGAAAGGAGATCACTATTTCACATATTCGTTTAAGATAGAATGTATTCCAAGTTACAATTATCCTTGGACGATTACAATTGACAATCAGTATATGAAAGTGAAGAAGGTTGGGGACATGACCCAGACAATTCCGGAGACTGGCATATATAGGACCTCCGCTCAACTACAAATATCAGATTACGAAATGGGATATATCATTGAACGGATGCATAGTACAGTTGCAAATTTTGAACTCATTTTCTTTAAAGCGCAGTATAATGAAGCGTTGCGGCAATATAGCATATTGAGAGAAAGTTTTCATTCGAGGGATTCTGTAGAAGATGCAGCATAAACAGGGAGCCGGCGAAAAATTCGCCGGCTCTTTTTTCGTGGTAGTTCTGACTGTTTTAGCTTGTCGAATAAATCACATATTCTTTTCAGAGGCAGGAATGAAGAAAGGAGTGAAATTAGTTAAGGCTTACACGACTGTTTGAAAAGAAAGAGGAGCTAATATATTTGTGAAACAAATGCAATAGGAGGAATATTTTGAAGACATATGTTTTGATAAGTCGGCATGACACTGAAATGGGGGAAACCATATGTTCGCTTTCTCAACTGGAATTATACGAAAAAATGAAAGCGGAATACGATGAGGCAAAAAAAGAGTTGGAGCGAAACTCAGTTGTCTCATACGCTTCATGCTGTGACACAAGCGCCATGATTATTGCCGGCGGTGATGGATGGGAATGGAATATTACAAGCCATGAACTATCACTGCCGATTTCTCCAGGTCAGTATATGGGAACACAACTGGATTTTGAGAAGCTTATGAGCAAGGATAGGCTGTTGCAGCGCCTTGAAGAGTCCGGCAGCAATTACCGGGCTTTGGATGAAATCCGAACTGAGTATTCGGCTGTATTTGGAGTAGACCTTGTTTGGAATTACATACTGGATGACGACCTGCATACAGGATTTATGATGATTCCAGTCAAAGAGGGATTTTTGTCATTGCCGTACGATGAAATACGCAAAGAAACCTTTGAACAGTATCTGCTGGATGAGGCAAAACTGTTTGACGTAGAGTCGATGGAACATGCTATTGATAATTTTCGGCGCTATTCCGTTGCATTGCTGCAAGCTATGGAAGAAGCTAAATCATTGATTACAAAGGAGGAATAAGTAATGGGATATTCTCTTTGGGCAACCGAGTATGGAAAGAATTTTTTTGAAGGTCAAATGCCTCTCCTCATTGAAGAACTGAAAAAAATAAGCGCAGCACTTGAGAAAAAGCCAAAAGATGTGCGTCGAATGGTTTGCACGGATAATATTTGTATCAACGGCCAAATCGCTTGTACAAAAGGCACGAATTATTTTGTTGTTCCGTTCGGTAACGGATACATGCTGTTTGACGAAAAAAGCGTCACTAAAGTAGCAAAAGAATGGGTAGATTCACAGGGGCTTTTTGCGGAGAAGGAGATGTTTTGAATGAGAAAAATTGTAGTTAATATGGAGCGTGGAATCGTAGACGGCGTATATTCCAACGAACCGAGTGAAGTCGATTTTCGATGGATTGAGAATGAAGATATAGGAGACGAGAGTTGTAGCCAGGAATATTGGCGTAACATATGGCTGATTGAACATGGCTGCTATACAAATATTACAGGAGAGTGCGAAAAAGTTAATAAAGATGTTGCCAAACAAATATGTCGTCTGGAAGAACGACAGCTATCCAGCCTTTGTGAAGACATTGGGAAAGAAAATGTTCCAATTGATAAAATAGCCTTTTTAGATGGCTTTCTTGCCGCCTGGGGCAGCTTGACCCGTTTTGTTAGAGGCATTGATCGTGTGGAGAATGAGGAAGAAAGAGATAAACTCGAAAGTGTTTACCAACTGTTATCTCCGCTATTGGACATTTGGGAGCAGCAGTATGACACCTTATATGAGGAGCTTTGGGCAAATCATTGTGAGCAGTAATAGAGGAGAAGTTATGAAAATTTCGCGGAAGTTCAAGATAAATGATACTACAGAACTGACTTTTACTACCGTATTATCTTCGTCGGAACTTTCTGACGCATATTATGAAAAAGAGGTTGAATTTGATAGAGAAGATATTGTGAATAAGCTTAATGAGATTTTTGAAGCAGATGAGGATGAAATCCGTGGGATAAGCCGTTTTGAAATTACCGAAGAGATGATTGATTGCATGGCATGTGAAAAACGCCGATTGATGGATAAATACAATGTTGACTGGGAATACGCTACTAAACAGGCGATTGACACGGTGCTTAACCGAGAAAAAGCAAAGAAGGGAAACAAGGCTGCGTGAGTGTCTATGTAAAGGTAATAGCGGAAGAGGATTTGCCTGTTCTGCAAAAATATCTGAATGATGACGGTGTAATTTTGATTCATAAAATTATTGCAGATAAACTGGAAAGGGTTTTGGGTCACTCTGCGGAAGAAACATTTCTTCCAGAATATGATTTTGGAGGAGAAGCGGATAAATGGGTGGATATCATCTGTGATGAACAGCATTTCGCGTATAAGACAATTTTGGAAATGCACAAGGAGTTGAAAGAATGATAAGAGATTCCCGAAATCTGGAAGGAAAAACGTGTCTTTTTGTTTCAGACGACAGTACATACAAGGCATATGACGGAAAATTTTGTACTGTAATCGGGCGGGTTGATGAAGGTTCTTATGACTTTGAAGACGTTGGAACTATGTGGCGTGTTCGTATGGCTGATGGGACAGAGTTGCAAGCCTTTGCAGATGAAGTTAATCTGACAATGTCTCCGAAAGAATTCATTCAAAAGTACATGGGGATAAGCATAGACAAAAGGGTGTGAAAGTTCTATACGGATAAGGAAAGATTCTAAGAAATTGTTTTGGGGAATACTTATTTATAGAGTGTACAAGCAGACAATGAGAGGAGACATGATATATGGAGAATCGTAGAATACCAGTAAAGTGGGTCGTGAGCGGATATATTGATACGCCATATCCGGATTTGGAAAGCGCTGTCAAATATGCTTTGGATTCAGATACGCCTTTGCCAAAGGACCGGGAGTATGTAGAGAATTCGCTGGAAGTAAACCTTGGGCAGCTGTATGCGGATAACCGTGGCGTTTTTTCGAAAGAAGACGCTCAGTTCTTTCAGGAAATGTTAAATGAGATCGAAAGAAAAAAGCATTTCGATGAGGAGTAACCTCAAAATGCTGTCGTTAAAAAGGAGAGAGGAGGGAACTGATTGAGGAGTATTGTGAGTTATCCGGATCGAGGCGAAGGAGGAAAAAACACATATCGTGGGAATTGCAGTCCGTTGCTGATCAGAGACCTGATTTTACAGTTTAAGCCCGACGGTATCGCCGATTATATGTGCGGAAGCGGCACCACTGAAGATGTGGCGCAAAAAATGGGAATACCATCCCATTGCTATGACCTTAACAGGGGATTTGATTTATTAAATCACGAGATTAAAGAAAGACCTTCTTTCATCTTTTGGCACCCACCCTACCAAGATATAATCCGGTACGCGGGAAGTCAGTACAATGCAGAGGAGATCATAAAAAAGCACGGCTTTGATCCAAGAAAGAGCGATCTTTCCCGACACAGCAACTGGGAGGATTTTCTCAAAGAGTTGGATTATTGTACTGTCAAACAATTTGCGGCATTAGAAAAAGGCGGCCGAATGGCAATCCTCGTTGGGGATATCAAGAAAAAAAGGAAGCTATATTCCATGATTTTGGAAATGGCTAAGCCCGGTACGATTGAACAAATCGTAATCAAAGCACAATATAACTGTGTTTCGGACAAAACCCAATATTCAGGAGAATCTTTTATTCGAATTGTTCATGAATATCTGCTTGTTCTTCGGAAAGACCATTCGCTTATTTTTAACTTCCAAATTACACGGAACATTCCGGGAGATATTCGTGATTTGAAGACTCCAACATGGAAGGATATTGTTGCTGCGGTTATGGAAGAAAAAAGTGGACCGGTAACACTCGACGAATTATATGAAGCAGTAGAAGGTCATAAAAGAACTCAAAGCAACAAAAACTGGAAGGAGAAAATTAGGCAAACCCTGCAAATATACAAGGAGTTTGAAAGATTAGAATGTGGTATTTGGCGGTTAACGCCCCAAATATACACTGGGAACATTCAGCGTCAAGCAAGCTAAATGCCGAAAACTAATGTGCTCAAATAAGATAGTGAGACTAATCATTTTGTAAGACAAATTTAGGCGGGAAAGAAGCGCTTAGGCTTCCTTCCCGCCTTTCTTTTTTGCGAGTATGATTATGTAGAATGCGGTAAATTTTATCGACGGATTATGAATTATGAAGGATTACCGGATTTTGAAAGAATATCTTCCTGCATTCGGTTCGCCAGAGTAGCAACGGATACAGAGGATAAGTAAACTGTTCCGTTATCCAACCATATAACGGATTTTATTTTTCGTCCATGTGAAACGTCAATTACTCTGTTTTCATCTTTGGCGCGTTTTATCATTCGTTTAATAGGAGAAGAGCCAGTCTCATCAATTCCTATGATCCGATTTTTAGGAATAACAGAACTGAACCCGATATTTATCATTTCTACCATATCGATCACCTCCTAGTCTAATATGTACGAAATTGGTATCAATGTCCCGCATATTTCAAATAGACAAAAAAGGTGATAGGAGGTCGTTGATAGTGAGAAAGCATAAAGAAATTATATTGGTTTGGTTAACAGGTACCCTTATTTGCAGTGTGCTCACATTTGTTTTAGTGCATATAGCTTTTTGGAAAAGAGGGTATTGGGCAATTGGAGGAGAATACTCATTGATTCCTCTGACAATCGTTATTTGTACTTTTCAGACAGAACATATTAAGAAAAAGAATCGACGAAAAAATGAGATTGCTTTACTCACTGAGCGGGAACCGTAATGGTTCCCGCTTTTTTATTTGTTTTCAATGTTTTTCATATTCTATTTGGAGGTGAAATTAAAATGAAAAAAACAATTCTGATTGTGGCAGTACTTTTAGCTCTCTGTTTTCCTTTACAGACGCTTGCCGCAGAGACATCGGAAGATCCATTAGAACCTGAAACGAAAAGCTGGTATACCTTTGAAGGGCTGGGAGTGGACGAAGCAGATTTGAATGCGAGGTATAACGCTCTTCAGGATCAATTGCTTGCAAATGGATTTGGAGAAGAATTTAAGCTGCAGTTCCCGGACACGGAAGGATATTCCATGAATGCCGTACAGTTGTTTAAGGACACCTATGGAGATTTATGGGGTACGCTTCAGATGGATACTCCAAAGATTCCAGAAAATTTTTCTGCCAGTGACTTTTTGAAGCAAGGGATGGACATTCGGGATGATCTGTACGACGGAGTGAAACAAAATGAACTTTACCAGTCTGTTATGTCGCAAATGAATGTAGATACTATTTGGAATACAGCATCTAATGGTTTACCTAGTGTCAGCAGTCTTTTAGAAAATTCGTTTGAACAGGATTTTTCCATGAAAACTGAAGGAGAGAAAGAGAACAATCAAAATTATCTGTCAGGTATTCAGGAGGATGCATTGGATCTTTTCACACAGTCAGGCAGCCTGTTAAGTGAAAGCAATAAGAATTCCTTTTGGGCAGCTGTGGAAGATATGAAGGATATTCTTAGTGAAGGCGGGAATATGGGAGAACTTTTTGAAAAGATGAAGTAAGCAATAAAAACTTTCCTACGTGCGAAAATGATTTCTTGCTGAATCCGGCATATTTATTATGCATTCTAAAGAGTGTATAATAAATATCGGAGGAGGAAAACAAGAATGAAGGAAAGAAGGAAAAAACGGATATTCTGCCTGGTACTATCTGCAGGGATGATGTTATTGTTAACGGCCTGCTCTCCAGGATCAGAAATGTCTCAAGGAACAACGGAAATGGATTCATCGGTGTCTGCACAAACGGATGAAGCCCATGGCAATTCAAGTCTCGATACTTTAGATAGCGATAGTTCTAATGTATCAGGGACACTGGATGAGTCTGAAAGCGAATCTGCCAATTTAGAACTGACAGGAGAGGAACAGCTATCAACGTCAAATGAAGATAACTTGTCGTCATCACTTAAAACCCCTCAATCCAATACATCAAAAGAAATAGATCAGGAGAAACCAACAACGGGAGATTCTGCTCAATCACAAAAACCTGCACAAAGTGTTGCTTCTTCAAGCCAGGCAGAAACAGCTTCGGAACCGACCACATCAAAACCTGAAGAACCGACTCTATCGGAAGAAACCGAGCCTGAGCCTGCTCCAGAACCGTCGGCGACTGATATGGGTGCAGCATATAAAGCAAATGTTCTGGCTGCAGTCAATTCTTACCGGCAGACACAGCTTGGGATGGACAGCGACCTTTCCGCCACAGCCCAAGCCCATGCGGAGGCAATGGCACTCAGCAAAAGCACATATCACTTCTGTCGCGGTGTGGAATCTGTTGGTTCCGGAGCCTATGATGATGGTTATAAACAAGGTGTAGCATTGACACTGCATTGCAGTGCTTTGACAGAAGAAAAAGTGGTTCGGATTGGAGTAGGAGCTGCCTGTGATGAAAATGGTTCTATCTATGTTTGTATTTTTGGAAAGACATACTAATAAATATTCATAAAGAAGGTCCTTGTGATTATTCACAAGGACCTTCTTTTGCTTTTAAAAAAAGACATCGACCTCTTGCATATTTACTTTGAAGGTCAGCAAGCGACCTTCAAAATAAAGACGAAAGGATGGTCGAAAAATGGAAACGATCAAAAACAAAAGGCTATGGTCGCTATTGATTGCGTGCCTGTTATTGGTAGGAATGCTGGTACCAATAGCGGGAAATGCAGCTACACAGGTGACGATAGAAACCGCGGTAGGCCAAGCAGAAAAATGGTCGCGTTATAACGAAGGGACATGGGAACCGATAAACTCGCCGTGGCACTATATTGTCAATGGGAGCGGGACTACCGATCATGTCGGATATTGCCTGCAGCATAAGCTTCCGCCTCCTCATTCGGACGATTCGTACACAGCGTTTGACCCCAGTTCCATGTTTTCTGAGCACACAATAGCGGGGTTGCAGATTATTATGGAATTGGGATATCCGGTACAGTATCCTTTTGGAACGGTAAGTACAGAAGAAGCCCATTATGCGACGTCTAATGCGATTCGTTTGTGGTTATCCGAGGAAACGGGTGGCCCGAACGAGTACTCATACGGCTATACTAATCTGAGTGGAGTGGATTTAGATGCCGCTTACAATTCCTGTAAAGTAGAAGGAAAGATTGACGCAACAGCCAGTGAAAGCACAAAGCGCAGCTTCCGGGCTGCACTAAAATTACTGCAGGCCGCCAGAAGCCAATCTGCTCCGGTCCATGACATTACCATTTCTCCTGCCAGCATTGAAATGGAAAGAGATGGCGACTACTATGTGGGAAAAGCATATATTGAGTTAGAGGGGGTAGACAACTTCACACTCGATATGGATGTGTTGCCGGCAGGAACAGTTGTGTTGGACAGCAATGGCAATCAGATTACATCTGGCACAAAAAGCATGGAAGTGACTGTTAAGGTGCCAAGGGCAGGCAATGCTGCCAAAGACGTTCGGCTAGTTGCTTATGGTATAATTGATAACTTTCCGGGGAATCTGTTGTGGGTTACAAATGACAGGAGTTCTTCGCAAGACATTCTTTACTGGGCAAACGAAACCAAAGGTCAGACAGAAGCTTCCGCCAATATGAGTACGCCTCGCTATGGCTGGCTTGAAGTGAAAAAACAGGATGCAGAGACCGGAGATACCGCTCAAGGTGATGCTTCCCTTGAGGGAATGGTAGTCGAGATTATTGCAAACGAAGACATCCCGGAAGAAGGATTTAAAAAGGGCGATGTCGTACAAACCTTAGATTTGACGGGAAAAACATCTGCAAAAAGTAAAGCGTTGTATGAAGCAAGCTATATCATTCGTGAAACAGGCGTACCGACAGGCTACTTGCTGAACATGGAAGCTCATGGCGTGACAGTGGTTGCAGATGAAACACAGCAGGTAGTAGTTAAGGATACCGTTATCAAAGCGCCTGTTTCCATTGTAAAATTTGTTGATGAACCGCTTAAAGGAGAAGCTGATAATCCCCAGATTAAAGAACCGGAAAACGGCGCCAAATTTGAAGTAACACTAAAAAGCAGCGGAGAGGTATATGATACCATTGAAACGGATGAAAACGGCTATGCAGAAACAAAGCCATTGCCATACGGAACATATATATTCACTCAGGTGGCAGGAAAAGAGGGATATAAATTTGTCGATCCCTTTGAGGTTGTAATTCATGAGAATTCTCCTACTGACCCGATTCCCTACATTATCGAAAACACGGTAATCCATAACATTGTTCGTATTATTAAGGTAGATGCCGAATCCGGCTTACCGATTGTACAAGAGGGCGTCCAGTTTAAAATCAAAGATCTTGAAACCGGAGAATGGGTAAAACAGAAGATGCTCTATCCGGAACCGGTAGAAATTGATGTGTTTGAGACGACGGCGGATGGACGTCTGACGCTTCCGGAACCGCTGAGATATGGAAAATATGAATTGCATGAGATATCAAGCCCGTATCCCTACCTGCTTTTAGAGGAGCCAGTTCAGTTTGAGATATCCGATAAAGAAGTTACGAAAATTGAAATTGTCGTAGAAAATGAAATTGCAAAGGGTCAAATCGACATCAAAAAGACCGGCGAAATGTTTGTCGGAGTAGAGGAAGAAGAACTGGAAGATGGGACAATTGTAAAGCACCCTGTATTCGAGGAGCGTCCGCTTGCTGGAGTTGAACTCGAAATTGTGGCAGCTGAGCAAATTGTCAGCGGTGATGGTGTGGTTCATGCCGAAGCTGGAGAGGTAGTCCAGACAATCGTAACCGGCAGTGGCCAATCAAATTTAAGTGATGAATTATATTTGGGCAAATACATTGTGCGTGAAAAATCTACTGTGGATGGCTTCTTACTGGATCGGACCGAATATCCCGTCGAGTTGAAATATGAGGACAATAAGACAGCAGTAGTCATGGAAACGGTGAGCATCAAAAATGAAAGAGCTGATATTGCAGTTGAGGTCCTGAAAGAAAAAGAGGTTTTCCACGATGGAGAATATTCCTATGAGCCAGGAGCTGGCTTTGGATTTGCATTAGTTGCCAATGAGGATTTGTATGGTGTAGACGACAATGAAACTCCGCTTATCAAGGCAGGAGACGTTGTTTCTGTTGCAGTGACGGATGAGGACGGCAAGGGCATGTTTACCGATGACGTACCATACTCCAAAAACTATGCGGTCAAGGAACTGTACGCACCTTCTAATGAATTTGAAGTAAGCGAAGAGGAATATCCGGTTGACCTGTCCTTTAAACAGGATACACCTGTAATTAAGGTGACGGTTAACAACGGCGAAACCGTAAAAAATGATTTAGTTAAAGTACCTGTACAGATTAGTAAGACAGATATTACAGGAGAGATTTCTCTTCCGGGGGTAACCATTGAAATTTATGATGAAGAGGGAGCTTTGATTTATACAGGAGTGACACAGGAAGACGGAAAGACCGAAGAACTTGAACTGCCTGTAAATCGCAAATACAGCTACAAAGAAGTAAAGAGTGTGGATGGGTACGCCTTGAATACCCAGATTATGCAATTCGAAATTACAGAAGATGGCGAGATTATCGGCGACATGACGATTAAAGACGAAGTGGCTAAAATCGTTCTGCTGAAATTGGATGCTAATACGAAAGAGCCGTTGGAAGGCGTAAAATTTGGCCTATATGATGAAGCTGGTAATCTGGTGATGGAGGCAGTATCCCAGGAAGATGGGCTTGTAATTTTTGAAAAGGTCGGTTTTGGAAAATATCAGATTAAGGAGATTTCTACCGTTGAAGGGTATCAGCTTTCCGGTGAGGTTATTACGGTTGAGGTAAATGACACCTACGAAAACCCTGCTGCACCCATCGAAGTTTTGAACTTCCCAATTGTACAGACTGGCGTGGAGGACTTCCCATGGCTGGCGGTAGGAATTGGATGCGGTTGTGTAGCAGCAGTCTTATTTGTAGCCGGTATCATTCAGAAAAAGAGGAAAAAATAAGATGACAAAGAAAAAAGCACTTTGTCTTCTAGCCGGCGTAGTATTACTGGCAGGAATTTCGTATTCGGCTGTAGAATTATATCAGTGGTGGAATGACGGAAGGGTTATTCAAGCGGAAGCACAGGAAATTGTTGAAGACTTTTTACTGCCGGAGAAGAGTTTACCTAATAACGAACAGACTTCGAACGAAACCACTGAAGAACTAGAGGAAAACCAAGAAGCTGCAGAACAGAATGAAACAGGAAATATGATTCCGCTTGATTATGAGAAGCTAGTGTCAGTAAATAACGAAGCGATTGGGTGGATTCGTATTGAAGGCACTAACGTAAGCTATCCAGTCGTACAAAGTACGGATAACACCAAATACATGAAACGAAATATTTATGGGAAATATTCAAGTTCTGGGACGCCATTCCTGGACTGCAGCAACAGTCTGGAACCTTTGGACTCCAATCTAATAATTTATGGTCATAACATGGGAATAGGCAGAACGTCCGCTTTTTCCACTCTCGTAAAATATAAGCAGCAGTCACAATGGAACAGATACCCATTGGTTGAGTTGAATCTAAAAGGGCAAAATACAGTATGGAGAATTTTTGCGGTGTTAGAATTTAATATAGATGATTTATCAGATTTTAATTACACGACGCATAATTTTTTGACTGCTCAGGATAAACTCGCTTTTATAAAAGAGGCAAAAAGGCGTTCCAACTATGATGCTGGAGTAGAAGTAAAAGAAGACGATCATATTCTGACGCTTAGCACATGCGACCGTGGCACATATGGGACAAAGGGAAGAATTGTAGTTATGGCCGTACAAGAATAAAATAGTCAAGCCCAAAATAGCGCTTGTATTTATTATACAGCGCTATTTTTCTCTTTTCAAGAAGATGTATTTCTGGTAAAATAAGGATAATCAGATACATTCAAAATAATATCGGCAAAGATAAAAATTCTTTCCTACGTGCGAAAACAGATTTGGTTTAAATCAGTCATAATTATGTTAAAGAGGTTTGATAGGAGGAACCTGAAATGAAGAAATTGTTTAGTATAATTATGATTACCATGCTGTTGATTCTGGGAAGCGGTTGTTCGGCACAAGAGAATAAAGGTCCTGTGCCTGCACCATCAATTGAAAGTCAATTGTCAGAAGCCCACCGCGAATTTCAGGAAAAAAAGAACTTTGGACAGATTGCATTTTATATTTGTGGTGGAATTGTGATCGCTGGCGTTCTCTTTAAGGTCGGCGCCATCATTACCGCTTTTATCAGCGGTAAGCGATTAGCCGAAAGGAGACGCAAAGAAAAAGAGGAAAAAGCTCGGAAGGCGTGGCAAAAGGAAATGTCGAGTTTGGAGACAGAAAAACAGAGGTACAAGGAGTATATGGAAAAGAAAAAACAGGAAGAGCGAGAGAAACCTCCAGAACCATAAGGCGTTGAGGAGGTAAAAAGAGCGGTAGAATTGCCGCTCTTTTTTTATGCCTGAATTTCACGCATATTTATCTTGCGATGAAAGGAGGTCAAGCAATATTGGGAACGAATAAAATTCTGGTTGTGTTTTTCTTGCTGATATGTTTGACACTGACAGGCTGCCAATCAAAAGCACTTCCTGAATACAGTAGCGAACTAGAAGTGTGGGTATATGGAAATGATGTGATACAAGAAAGTGAAATATTAAATCTGGATTCTGTCGCTTCTGAGTTTTCAAAATGTCTTTTTTCAGTACAGGGGAATGGCGTTGATAAAGATACACTGAAAGCAGTAGCTCCAAATGAAAACCCTATTGAATGGGACGTGATTTATCACAAAAACAGGACTTGCTCTGTTTTGAATGCATATCAGCTGTTGGACGTTTATGTAAAATCATCAAAGCATGTGCAATGTATTTGTGTCTGTGAAGCTGTCTATTCTGATTGGAAAACACCAGAGGATATCTATTTGTTTATCATGCAGTTTGAAATGGTTAAAAATGAAAACTGGGAAGTAACATCTTCTGAACTTTTGAGTACAGCACGGGAAGCGGACGTGGTTGTTGCCAGAGATGACCTCACCAACGCGGTGAAATTTATCTCAAAGAAAGGAGGTGGAGAAAAATGAAAAAAGGATTTAAACGTATGCTGGCTCTTATCATGGCATTGGGGATATGTATATCATTCCCAATAACTACAAATGCTGCGACAAGTATTGAAGCTTCTGTTCAGAATAATACAGTTGCAGTTAAAGGAACGATTGGAAAAAATATGTCAGGCGAAGGCTTTGAAGTTAAAGACCAGGACTGTGGATATGTCTCTATGGCAATATTCGATTTAGGGCTCATGGTTCCAGTAACAGACGCAACGGTTCTGGAACTCAACTCTTCACAGATGGCTTCTGAGCGGGTAGAATTTGAAACAACTCTGCACTTAATAGACGGATTCAAAATTGATGTTTCAGACCCAGAGCGCTATGTACTGCTTGGTAGTTTTGAAAAGGCAACGGGATTTTTATCTGAACAAAAGAGCGGAAGCCAATTTAGCTGTAAGCTGGTGTTTTCAGATTTTTCTGTCGAAGATTCCAATAAATCGATTGTTCAAATTAACCGGATAGGCTATATAGCCAGAGAAAACGCGGAGTTGAAAAATGGTCCGAATGACGATATACCTGCTGTTGGAAAGGATGGTTTGTATTTACGATTGCCGGAAGGTACAGAGGTACTGGTGCTTTATAAGGGAGATTACACTTATAAAATTGAGTATGAAGGCAGACAGTATTATACTCTGGACGAAAATATCCGGTTTGACAACAGTTTACAGGCAGATGCATTGGCAGAAAACATTCGGAAGATTATTTATGAACAGAGCATGTTGGCTGACTTTTATATGTATGGAGTTTCTAAATTTGATTTTGATATTGTAGAAAATGGAGATGTTTCCGATGTAATTGAATTGACGCGGGAGCAATTGATGGACGGAAAAGAGTCTGTCGAAGAAGCGCTAAAGGCAATTATCAAAAAAGAAAAAGAGAATGGCGTAACGGGCGGAGAAATTCCCGACACATATTTGGATGCTGTCATTGAAGAGGATCCATTGAGGATTATTGGCGAAGCTGCAAATGACCTGTATAGCCAGGGAAGAACAGACGCTATTCGTCAGAGAAACGAAGCTCTTGGAACTGAAGAAGAGGACAATACAGAGGAGAAAATTCAGCAGTATGAGGAAGAACATGCAAATGATATCCTCAAAATCGAAATTGACCAAGAAGTTGTAGGTGAGGTATTGGGAAAAATTTGGGATTCTCACTTGGCTGATGAGATTATCAATGCTCCGGCCGATGAATATGGTAAGGCAATCGTGGAGGATATATATAAAGGAATTTTGGGTTGGGATAACCGTCTGCCTCAGAATTATGAAAAGCTAATGGAGTGTTATACCGGCGTGCCGGCAGGGTTGAGTGGATTTGATGTTTTAGGAGATATCAATATTGGAAACGAGTATACAAACATTAAGAATAGTATATCTCAGGAGGATTTGCTTCGTGAGTATGGTGGCAGGTTATCGGATTTCATACAGGAAGCAATTCAAAATGGGGCGATGGATACCTTACCGTTTAACTTTCAAACCAAAAATGTGAGTGGATATAACCGATTTTTACCTGGAAGCCTGGTTGTATTTGAAGTAGTGGATTTCAGAGTGTTTTCTCTCTCAAAACAGCAGTATTTAGGAGTTTACGTTGGAAACGGTCAATTTTATTTGCCGAACTATTCGGATAGTTCGTTTGATACTTTGTGTGAACAACTGGACGGAATTCAAAGAGAAAATGGTCTTATTAAAATCATACAGGACAGAAATACAAGACCATTGAACAAAAATGCAAACTATGGGTTTCTGTGGCTTTGCTATCGGAATATTTCTGTAAAGAACGTCTATGAAGCAGATATTTCACTATTAAATGATCCGAAATATAGCGAGCAGGACGACAGCTATTTCCCAATGTCTGCTATGGACATGAGCAAGATTCGATACAATGAAATCGAATGGCAGATGGAAACAAGTTGGCGCCCTCCCAAAGTATGGTCGGATTAAATAATGAACTGGAGGAGGTGAAAACATGAAATTGAAAAACTGTATGCTTTCGCTTTGCTTATGTGCGGCTATAGCCGTGAACCCCATGGCAGTCTTTGCAGCACCCATTGATAATGTCGAGATATACGATCCGGCAAAGGAATCGGATGAGATTGTTTTTGTGGCTGGTGAACATCAAGGCAGCCAATCGGGAGAGGTGGAGACAAACACGCAGACAGAAGAGGAGCAGAACATTGCTAGTCAGAACGCTTCTGTATTCCGCGAGCAGCAGAAAATAAGGAATTCCTTGGTGAGCAGTACTGTTGATACAACTACCTCTGTTTATATACCAGGTACCAGCGTTCTAGTTCGTGAGGATATTCCAATCACGGTCCGCGAGCTTACAAAATATATTACAGGAGGCTTGAAATTCGATACCATCCCTGGGTTATATGGGATTTACCATAGCCAACCGGGAGCAGAAGTATCTGAAAATACACAGAAAGCGGTAGAATCGCTAAAGGAGACCATCCTTGGAGACAATGTACCAACAGGTTCTCTGCCGTTTCAAATTGGAAGTGACCTTCTGACAAAAGAGTGGTTATTGGGAATTGACACAACAGGTTGGAGCAAAGAGCTTATTGAGGCATGGCGGGAGATTTTAAACAACTATACATGGACGCAGATACGCACAGATATCGTAGAAGGGGGAATCATAGACTGGCCATATCAGGAGTTAAGGTATGAGCTGTTGAAAGCCTATGTGAGTTCTCTTAGTATGTCTGACCTGATCGAAACGACTAATATTACAGAATACCGTGTATCGAAAGAAGAAAAGCAAAAGATTATCAGCAAAAACCCTGTCAGTGAATATAAATGGGAAATTTACGACAAAGACGGTAATCTTTTAAAGACAACGCACACTTATGGACGGACGCTCAGGTTGTCCTTTAGTAAAGCAGGAACTTACTATATACGTGCCTATCAAAAACATTATGTGACAAGGGCTGATGTTGTTTCAACACAGAAGTCAGAATATTGGATGATTTCCGAGACGAGGCAGTTATTGTGGAGCTCTGAAATGCAAGGACAGCAATTTACGTACAATCGTAATGATTCGGAAGAATTCATCGAAACCAATTACATTCAACAAGAGGTTACAGCTTCAATGCTAATGGATAACTGGATATTTAATTTGGACCCATCGGGACAACTACAAATTACAGAAGGATTTCAGGTGGAGAGAATAAAATAAGGAAGGGCTGTCGCATTTAGGTAAGTCCTTAAAAAACAACATAGGTTTGTTTTTGGGAAAACGGCATAGCTTACGGGCTATGCCGTTTTTCCATTATGTAGATCATTCGGTACAGACGCATTCGAAAAGTCGGATCTATTGCGCTCATATATTAATTTTATAAACCTAGGAAATGAAAGGTATGTGGTATTTCCCTTCTCCGGTACAATGAAATTGAAAAGATATTGTATCGGAGGAATGGAAAATGAAAAACAAAATCATTCAGGGAAAGATGATACCACCGTATAAGGTGATGTTACTGGAAACGGAGAAAAGCGCGGCGACTATGGAAAAGTACCTGTACCATGTACGGCAGTTTGTTGCTTGTTATGCAGGGAAAAGAATCGACAAAGCACTGATATTGGAATACAAGACAAGGTTGTGTGGAAAATATGCCGTGTCCGGCGCAAATGCGGCGCTGGCGGCAATCAATGGCTTTTTGCGTTTTTGGGGATTGGAAAGCTGTTGTGTCAAGCCTTTCAAAGTTCAGAAACAAATATACCAGCCGGAAGAAAAGGAATTGACCCGTGAAGAATACGTCCGGCTGGTAAAGGCTGCCAAAGAAAAAAACAGCGAGCGCCTTGCGCTGCTGCTGGAAACGATTTGCGCTACCGGAATACGGGTGAGCGAACTAAAATATATCACAGTGGAAGCCCTTTCAAAAGGTAAGGCCGTCGTGACCTGTAAAGGGAAAACAAGAACGGTGTTTTTGCCCCATGCATTGCAAAAGAAACTGCGGCGGTATATTCAAAAACGGGGACTGAAAACCGGCCCAGTGTTTGTCACCCGGACAGGCAAACCATTAAACCGCACGAATATTTGGCGGGAGATGAAAGCGTTGTGTGCGAGAGCGAATGTAGCGCCAAGCAAGGTGTTTCCTCATAGCCTGCGGCACCTGTTCGCCCGGTGTTTTTACAGCCTCGACCATGACGTGGCAAAGCTGGCGGATATTTTGGGACACTCGAACATTAACACAACAAGAATCTATATTGTCACCACTGGAACCGAACATCGCCGTCAACTTGAACGTCTGCGCCTGGTTATATAAATAAAGAGCAACAGAATAACCATTCTGTTGCTCTATCTAAATAAAATATCAAATTTTTTGCAATTTGTCAATCTCGTCAATCCTTCCAAAACGGGGGTTTTCCGGCTTTTTTCTTCAGATAATAAAAAAACGCATGAAAATAAAACCTCTTTTTCTCAATTTGAAAAAGGGGTTCCTTTTTCTGCGCATTTTTTCTGTATGTATGAAAATTTTGAGGGAGCTTTGACATTTGAACAGACAAAAACGACAGAATGGTTATTCTGTTGTTTTATGTCAAAAAGAATCTATACCGTATGTGGTTGAATTGATGTGCAGGGGGAGGGATATGTCATACAACTGAAAACAATAACTGATTATGCTATCCGCACATTGCTGTATCTATATGAAAAACGTGATAGGCCGGTTATCAGTTCGGAGGAGATTTCAGATAAAATGGGGATTCCTGCCAGCTATCTGGTCAAAGTAGCAAGAAAGCTGCGGGACGCAGGATTGATCGAATCCGTACTCGGACAGTTTGGCGGCTACCATATCCGGGAACCAGCAGATACAATCAGCCTCTATGATGTGATACAGGTTACGGAACCACAAAAAATCAACGGCTGTCTTGAATCCGGGGACGGGTGCAGCCGAAATAGTACCGGAGACTGCTCTGTGCGGCAATTCTACGAGATCATGCAGGAGCAGTGGGATAAAAGCTTAAAAAGCATGACGTTGAAGGTGCTGACGGAAAACACGGATCGAGAATGTTTGCTGTCTGTTCTGAAAAAAAACGGGCTGCCTGACAGGGAGGAAGCCTCATGAAAGACGAAGAACTGACGGCGGAGGAATTGTTGGCAGAAATCGACCGTATTTTGGGAAAGGAAAAAACACCGAAAGAAACCTTTGAAGCGGATACCCCTGATTATGAAGAACTGATGAAGGAAACGGATCGGGTGCTTTCTGAACTGCATACCCAGGAACCGGAACAAAAGGAAACCTCGAAACCGGTTATGGAACTTTCCTTTCCGGTGAAGGAAAATAAACCTTTCGTGGAAACCAATATTTCGGAAACGGAAAAGGAACCGGACAAGCCGGAGCGCACGAAAAAACACGCTGGAAAATGGATTGGAGATATTGCCTTTTATCTGTTCCTGATCGTGTTAGTGGTGAGCGCAGCGCTTTTGAAGGGCGGCGATAGCGGCGCGCCGAAATCCCTGGCTGGATTCAGTATGTTTACGGTATTGACCGGCTCTATGCAGGACGAAATTCCCCAGGGTTCTTTGGTGATTACCCAGCAGACCGATCCCAGGGAATTAAAAATCGGGGACGACGTCACCTATTTATCCAGCCCGACTACGACGGTAACACATCGGATTGTCGGGATTATTGAGAATTATAACAATACCGGGCAAAGGGCGTTTGAAACGCAGGGAATTATGAACGCAAAACCGGACGAGCAGCCTGTACCTGCCGGAAATGTAGTGGGAAAAGTCATTTTTCACAGTTATGCGTTGGGGCGGGCGTTCACCGTTCTGTCGGAACATTGGCTGGTATTTCTGATTTTATTGGTTCTGACAGTGGCGCTCATCAAGACGCTGAAAATCGTCTTTGGCCGCAGCCGCTCGGAAACGAATACCCAATCATCAAAAAAGGAAAGAAAGAAGGAAGTTTTATGAATCGGGCAAAATCAAAGGACAAACGCAGGTTCATTGCGGCAGGTATCTCTCTGGTGCTCATAGTGGCAATCATGCTGACCGGTACCTTTGCATGGCAGAGCATCAGCCAGAATGTAGTGAATGAGGTCGGCGTGAAGGGGCTGAATGTAGGCGGACGCCTGCATGACGACTTTAATGGAGAAGAAAACAAAGATATTTACGTGGAGAACTTCGGGAATGAACCGATCCTCGCCCGTATCCGGCTGGACGAATACATGGAAATCGGAGCCGGTGCAGGCCGGAAGGGTGAACAGCAGGAAAGTAACCAGTCCGAGCCGGTTGTAGAAGGCACGGAGCTGGAAGATCAAACCACCTGGACAACCCATATCCCCAATGAAACCGGCGTGACAGATTGTGATACGCCTACCTCAAAGCTGCATGAATACTTCGAGTGGGAAATGGGCGGTTCTACCATTTTCATGCCCACGTTTAATAAGAACAAGGACAGCCTGAAATCAGACGTCAATGGTACGTTTGCCGGGCCGGACGGTGATCCTTCCACAAAAGAAGACCGGTTCGAGGATTACCAGGAATACACCGACCAGCAGAAAGTAACATCTAATGCGGTATATGACGCGGACGACAATACCGTGGACGAGGGTGACGGCGGCGCAGAAGGCGTGAACCACAAAACAATAGAAGAAACCCACACCGCAAAGCCTACTCAGACCGGCACGGTTATCACCATGGCAAAATGGAAAGAGGACGGCAGCCAGCCGGGAAAATACTGGGTGTATGACACCGACGGCTGGGCGTACTGGGCAGAGGCGATCCAGCCCGGCGAAGCGACAGGGCTTTTACTCAGTAAAATCAGCCTGAAACAGCAAATGTCGGACGACTGGTATTACGGAATCAACGCAGTGGCGCAGTTTGCAACCGATGATGATTTGGGAGACGATACCGAGGATACCGGCTTTTACGAGGACGGATTGACCGACGACGCATACTATTTGCTTATGACGGCGGCGGGACATAAGGAAACGGTGGAAATCACTACGGCGGGCGACGCCGACAAGTGCCTGCCTGGAAACACCTTGCAGTTTACCGCAAAAATCACCCTGGGCGGCAGAGTATTCGGCCCGCAGGAGGTCAACTGGTCGATCAGCAGCGCACATAACGGCAGCACTTCAATCAATAACAGTGGATTGCTCACCGTAGCGGCAGGCGAAACCAATGAGGAACTGACAATCAAGGCTGCTTCTAAAACAAAACCTGAACTGTTTACGGAAAAAACGGTAAAAACCGGAAAAACATACGAAGAGATTGGCACCATTACCCCTGGCAGTACCGAGACGGTAGGAATTGACGGAATTCAATGGTATGTTCTGGCAAAAGATGATGGAAAAGCATTGATTTGGACGAAAGATATAGTGGAACGGCGAAAGTTTGACTCTTCCACAAATGTATGGAAGGACAGCGGACTGAGAACTTACTTAAACGGCGATTGGTTGGACGGTAAGGCTACCTTGCAAGAAAAAGCAGTACAGACAGATATTACAACCCGGATTTTCAGAACAGATACCTTTAATACGACACAGGATAAGGTATTCCTCTTGAGTGAAGCAGATTTGTTCGGAACACATAGTTATGGTCAAACACCAACTGATTCAAAGGATTACACTTATAATGGTCAAGTGCTTGTACCAAATATAGAGATGAGGAAGTCGAGTACCACATGTTGGCTCCGCTCGCCGTATTCCTCTACGTTTGTGAATGTGGTCTACGACGATGGCACGCTCAGCATCAACAACTCGTACTCTACCAACGGTGTGCGCCCCGCTTTGTGGATCACAATGCCATAAAGGAAATTTATATAGAAAGGGTGAGAAACGATGAAACGGAAAAAGATACAGGATAAAAAGAAAGTGCTGTTCAGTTTTCTGGCGCTGGCTTTGACCGCCGCAATTATGTTGACCGGCACTTTTGCGTGGCAGAGTATCAGCCAGGAAGCGTTAAATGAAATCGGAGAAAATGGCCTCAATGTAGGCGGACGTTTGCATGACGATTTTGACGGAGAAAATAAGGATATTTATGTAGAGAACTTCGGGAACGAGCCGATTTTGGCTCGTGTCCGGCTGGACGAATACATGGAAATTGGTTCCGGTGCGGGAACGAAAGACGGTGATGAAGGGGAGAATAAGGCAACGCCTGTAGTTGCCGATACCGACATCGACGACGTTAACACCTGGACAACCCATATTCCCGCCGCAACAGATGTTACGGACTGCGACAAGGAAGGAACCCGGTTACATACCTATTTCGACTGGGAAATGGGCGGCTCCACCATCTTTATGCCGACGTTTAATAAGAATAAGGATAGTCTGGCGGCAGATGTAAACGGCACCTGGGGCGGCCCGGACGGTGATCCGAACACAGAGGAAGATAACTTCACAGATTACCAGGAATACACCGACCAGCAGCAGGTAACGGGCGACGCGGTGTACGACGCGGACGATAATAATGTGGACGAAGGCGAAGACAGCCAGGAGGGAACCAATCACAAGACAGTAGAAGAAACCCACACCGCAAAGCCCACTCAGACCGGCACAGTTATCACTATGGCAAAATGGAAAGAGGACGGCAGCAAACCGGGAAAATATTGGGTGTATGATACCGACGGCTGGGCGTACTGGGCAGAGGCGATCCAGCCTGGCGAGGCAACCGGCCTGCTGTTAAGCAAAATCAGTTTGAAAAAAGAAATGATGGACGACTGGTATTACGGAATCAACGCGGTAGCACAGTTCGCAACTGACGGTGATTTGGGCGACGATACCGAAGATACCGGTTTTTATCAGGACGGATTGACCGACGACGCATACTACTTGTTAATGACGGCGGCGGGACACAAGGAAATGGTGGAAATCACTACGGCAGACGACGCCGATAAGTGCCTGCCGGGAAACACCTTGCAGTTTACCGCGAAAATCACACTGGGCGGTAAGGAATACGGCCCGCAGGAGGTTGATTGGTCGATCAGCAGCACCCATGACGGCAGCACTACAATTAATGAAAGCGGCTTGCTCACCGTAGCAGCTGGCGAAACCAATGCAGAACTGACAATTAAAGCAGCGTCAAAAACCAGGCCGGAGCTGTTTGCAGAAAAAACGGTAAAAACCGGAAAAACATACGAGGAGATTGGCACCATTACCCCAGGCAGCACCGAAACGGTAAGGATTGACGGAATCGAGTGGTATGTGCTGGCAAAAGATGATGGAAAAGCATTGATTTGGTCAAAGGAGCCGGTAGAAGAAAGGTGGCTTGACGCTTCTACTATCGTATGGAAAGACAGCGAACAGAGAACCTACCTGAACGGCGACTGGCTGGACGGTAAGGCTACCTTGAAAGAAAAAGCGGTACAGACAGACATTACAACTCGTGTCTATGGAACAGATACCTTTAATACGACTCAAGACAAGGTGTTCCTCTTAAGCGAAGCGGATTTGTTCGGAACACATAGTTATGGTCAAACACCAACTGATTCAAGAGATTATACTTATAAAAAACAGGTGCTTGTGCCGAATATAGAGATGAGAAAATTCACCCAGGGAAGTTACGTATGGCTCCGCTCGCCGTGTGGTTCTACCTGTGTGAATTTAGTCAATTACGATGGCACGCTCAGCAGCGGCGGCTCGACCAATGTGTACAGTATACGCCCCGCTTTGTGGATTAAACTGCCGTAAGGAATCATAGCTAAAAGTTCAGGGAAAGGAGGAAGCCTGTGGGCAGAAGGAAATTTCTCAGTATTCTTCTAACCGCCGTTTTTGCTTTGTCCGCTGTGATGACCGGAACCCTCGGCTGGCAGAGTATCAGCCAGGAAGCGAAGAATGAGCTGGGCAGTTCGGTGGAACGGCTGGTTGAAACAGAACTGCTCAAGCTGGAAAAGCTGCCCAACGGCACGGAAACCGACCGCCCCGTGCCGGGGGCTTCCTTCTATCTGTTTACCGCAGAGGGAGAACAAATCGGCGGCCTTTACCACACCGACGAAAACGGGAAAATCCCCGTCCGGCTTCCCCCCGGAGATTACTATTTCGAGGAAGCTGCTCCCGCCCCCGGCTTTGATTTTGACACAGATGAGCAGGGCGAACGTATTACCCGGTATCCTTTTACCATTACCGGAGAGGAAACCGAACCGGTAGTTGTTACAGCATATAACGTGCGGAAACAGGGGCCGCTTACGATTGAAAAGACCGTTCGGAATGCGGACGGCTTCCCTCTTACCGAAGAACAAATGCAGCAGGAGTTTACATTTGTTGTTACGTTTTCTGACGGCGGCACTTATTCTTACCGGATAGACGGCGGAGAACCGCAGCAGCTTCCAAGCGGCGGTACGCTGGTGTTAAAGCACGGCCAGAAAGCCGTGTTTGAAGGGCTTCCCATGGGAGTTACCTATCGTGTCACCGAACAGCCTGTCCCCGGCTATACCGTGTCTGCCAGCGGACATACCGGAACCATAACGGAAGCAGGCAGCACAGCGCGGTTTGTCAATACATATGCCCCGGAGATTCCGGGCAGCCTGGAGATTTCCAAAGAACTGAAAAATGCAGACGGCACAGAGCTTACGGAAGAGCAAAAGCAGAAGGAGTTTGCTTTTGTTGTTACCTTCTCTGACGGCGGAACCTATGAATACACCATCGACGGCGGAGAGCCGCAGGAGCTTCCAAGCGGCGGCACGTTGGTTTTGAAGCATGGACAGACCGCTGTATTTCAAAACCTGCCGGAAGGTATTACCTATACCGTGACCGAAATGGATTATTCCGCAGAGAACTACGTTACCCCTGTCCGTTCCTATACCGGAATCGTGATCGGGAACGAAACCGTCCTTGTCCCCTTTGTCAATGTCTACCAGCCCAAAGACGAACCGGGCAGCCTGGAAATTGAAAAAGAGGTAATTGGCGAAAATCCAGACCCCAATCAAGAATTCACCTTTGAAGTAACCTTCTCCGATGGCGGAACCTATGAATACACCATCGACGGCGGTGAACCCCAGCAGCTTCAAAGCGGCGGCACGCTGGTTCTAAAGGCCGGGCAAACTGCTGTCTTTGAAAATCTGCCGAACGGCATTACCTACGCCGTGCGGGAGATCGACGCGGCGGGGTATCTGCCGGCAGTTGAGGAAGTTTCCGGTACGATTGTGGGCGGAGAACACGCCCTTGCCATTTTCCAGAACAGAGTGCCGGAGGAACCTGGCAAGCTGATTGTGACCAAACAGCTTGCGGGAGAATACCCGGAAGCGGATAAGGACAAAGAGTTCCATTTCACGCTGATTGTTGACGGCGTGGAACAGGAATTTGTCCTCAAGCCCGGAGAAAGCATGGAATTTGAACTTCCGCCCGGCGCTCATTATGAGGTGCGGGAGGACGATTATTTCCCGGACGGCTATGTTTTCACCATAGAGAATGGCTACGGCACGATTGTTGCCGGCCAGACGGTGACGGCTGTTGCAACCAATACCTTTGCGGGCGAAGTACAGACAGACGTCGAGGGCGAAAAGACCTGGGTGCTGAATGGCCATGAAGCGGATTTGCCGGAGGCAATCACGGTTCGGCTGAAAAACGGCGACCGTATTGTAGAAGAAATCACCGTCATACCGGACGAGAACGGCGAGTGGCATTATACCTTCCACGCGCCCAAATACGACGCGGACGGAAACGAAATCCACTACACCATAGAGGAAATTCCTGTTACCGGTTTTCTTCCTTCTTACGATGGCTTTGACATTGTAAATACCTATATTCCACCGGTGAAAATTGATCCGCCTATCATTGAAAAGGTTGTAGAGGGCGAGAACGCGCCTGAAACACAGTTCTCTTTCCTGCTGCGTGGCGAGAACGGCGCGCCCATGCCGGAAGGAAGCAACGGAAACACTAAAATTATCACGCTGAACGGCAACGGTGAGGCGGAAATTGGAACCTTTACGTTTGCCGCCCCCGGCGTTTATATCTACACCATTTCCGAACTGAACACCGGCGGGGACGGCTGGGAATATGACGATACGGTTTATACCCTTACGTTTACCGTTACAATGGAAAACGGCGTGCTTCATGCGGAACGGGAGCTGGTGAAGGTTGGAGAACCGGCACAGACCGCCCGGTTTGTCAACCGCTACGAGCCGGACCAAACAGAGAACACGGAGGTTTCCGGTACAAAAACATGGAACCATGGGAATAACCCCAACCCGCCGGATTCGATTATTGTGTATATCTATGCGGACGGCGAGCTGGCGGCTCAACGGCTGGTAACAGCAGAAGATGATTGGCGGTATTCCTTTGATCTGCCGAGGTATGCAGAGGACGGGCATGAGATTGTCTATACCGTAAAGGAACAGCCGGTGCCGGGCTACGAAACGGAAATCCATGGATATGACCTTGTGAATACCTATACCGGAACGCCGGAACCGCCTGATCCGGGCGATGATGACAAACCCACGCCGCCCAGCCCTGACAACCCGGACGATCCCAAGACCGGCGACAGCAGCAATCCTGCCTTGTGGTTTGCATTGATGTTGTCAAGCCTTGCGGCACTTATTGTTACCTTATTGCTGAGGAGAAGGGAAACGCGCAAAATGCGCCATCTAAAACGCTGGTAAGATCATTAAAAAACAGAAAGGACGGTACACATGGAAGAATACGGAATGAAATTAGGGCTTTTGGATTTTTTATCCTTTAAGACCGGCTGTATGTGTCTCTCCGATCTAAAGCGCCCGGAAAATCTTCAGCCTGTGCAGAGTGCGGTACTCCGTTTAGACCCTGCTCTGTTTACTTTAGAAGAATGGAACGACACGGCCCGATACATCACCGGCGAGGACGTAAATTTCCAGACTCGTGAAGAAGCCGCAAAGTATCTTCTATCCAATCCACCGCATTAAGAAAGAAGGGAAAAAAGAATTCATGCCAATTAGCTAAATCCGGAATGACTATATAACAAGGTGAGTAGAAAAAGAAAAGGAGGGTAAAAAGCAAACCGTTTCTTACCCACCTTTTTTACACCTTGTTTGGCAATTACCTGCTTTTTTGTTTTATGTGTAGCTGCCTTTCGCAGTAACTCTTTTCGTTTTCAAGACAGTTTCCTGCATATTAATAATAGGTGATTTTTATGATTGAAATAACTACATTGAGAAAACGAATTGTTAAGCAGGACATATACCGACGAAGGCGAAGAAAAGCTATTTGGGCATTTTTTGTTTTAGCGATTGTTTTTATAAAACTTTTTGCCGTAGACGTTGTAGTCGTTCAAGGAACATCTATGGAGCCTACGCTACGAGAAGGACAATTCCTTGTGCTCCTCAAGTCAGCCTATTGGATTGACGAACCACAAAACGGAGATATTGTGGTAGTCCAACATGGAACTGAAAAATATATCAAGCGAATCGTCGCATGTCCAGGAGAGATTCCACCGGGAGAAGACGAAATTTTGCAAGAAGGAAGATACTATATTATGGGCGATAACATGGATGTAAGCGTTGATAGCCGAAGTTTCGGTGCAATATCGAAGGATTTAATCCTTGGATGCATAATAATATGATGAAAAGTTAGATCACTTGCCTAAATTGCTACTTGTTGGTGAGCAAATGGGGGATTGGATGTATTGTTCACCTACTTCCAGAAAAAGGTGATTGATGCTTCCTTTTTTTGTGAAATATTCGATGATTTGCGGAGAGTTGCATTTGCGTTCAGAAATTTCGAAACACGTTATGGAAGAATGATTTTCTCCGTTGGTTATAATTGCTGGAGAACTTTCAGCTGTATACAGAATTGCAACTTTATTCTGAAGCTTTGGAAATCCATGAAAATATAGAGTGTCTTTATCAAGAGAGAGATAGTTCATACTGGTTAACCTCGAATTCTGTTTTTTTGCCCATACTTTTCTCATTTCTTAGTATAGCAGAATAAAATTGCGATCTCAAATTGAAAATGTCATATTTTCTGGTTAGACAAAATTTATTTATACTCTATAGAATCAAACATATTTGCAGTGAGAAAAAATGACGAAAAGGAGGTAGATATTATGGACGGGAATAACCAGGAAGCCAAAATGTCAGGAGTACGTGTTTATAAGACAGGGCAGAGGATAATTATTGAAATCGACGGAGCAGAGGATAATTTTGACCAGGCGATTTTACAGTTCCTATCTGCTTTTCTTAACCAACCTATGAAGTCTGAGACATTAAATCTGCAGCCTGTAACACAAGAATCATCAAAGCCAATGGCAAGAGAAGATTATTCAAAAGATTTGATTTTGACTGAAGGAGCATATAAAGGAATTTCAGTTAGTCAAGCTTTATATAGATATGGGGAAAAAGCACTTGTTGACCTATTTCATTATGCGAAAACAACACATGACCAGGTTAGCAAAGAAACGATTTGTGTAGCTTGTAAAAATTATATGTCAACAGCATTGGAAGCAAAGAAACAGAGTGTGTTGAATGAAAATGAGATGGATGATTTTATCCGAACGGTAGCCCCTATCATTGATATACAAAAAATGATGCAGATGTTTACCTATCAAAACTTGGAAGATTTTTTAGCTGTTGCGGACTATAACGAGAAGAAGCTTGCTTTTGATAGCGTGATTGATACTTTGGTCCAGCGAGGAAGACAATGAGTCAAAAAGCACAGCCCAAACTTGAGCTGTGCTTTTTGTTTAATGTTAGTAATAGAAAGGGGGGAAAAAATGAAAATTGTAATTGACGGAGAAGAACTTGTATTGAGGCAGGAAGAAGTAGAAATTGCCAAGCAAGCTGTAAATAGGTTTATGCGTGTTGTGAAAGAGGGTGGCATTGAAAATAATATGCCAACTTTGTATATCACTTTGCTGGCGGTAATGCAAGCAAAAGCAACTGATCTATTGAATACTTTGAATGGAAAGCAAATAGCTAAGGTGTTAGATTTGCTGAAAGCTCCTGGTCCCACAGCCTGATGAATTGAAGAAGGGACTCCAAAAGTTTGGAGTCCCTTCTTTTTAGTGTGTTTTATTGCAGCATCATCTTTTGAAATCAAGGAACATATGCGACAATCACTGACATATTATCCGCGTACTTTTCGAGTTTAGCTGCTTCAATCAGACTTTTGGCGGCATCGGTGCAGGAACCGGATCGCAAAACGATATCGGACAGTGCCTCCGGACGAATAGCATAATGTATTCCATCTGTGGTCATCAGTATAATATCATTTTTCTTCAATAAAAGGTTTTCAAGAATTTGAATCTTAGGATCTGGAAGGACGCCTAGTCCACTTGTAAGAACCAGCCTGTCCAGATGTGTGTAATACTGTTCTTCCGTTATGAGACCGGATAAAACCATTTCTGCAGCGTGTGTATGGTCAGTTGTTAATTGATGAATAGAAGGAACACCTTTTACAACCCGTATCAAATATAGACGGGTATTCCCTGCACTAGCCACAGTAGCGTAGATGTCCTGCTCTTTTTTGTAAAGGAGACAGCAAGTAAAGCTGCATCCAAATCCTGCATAATGGTCCTCATCACAAGCGGAAAAGACGTTTAAAACACGATTAGCATACTGTATAGCTTCAGAAAGAAACAATTCAGGGTACTGTGTTAGCAACTCAGGGGCTTGCTTAAAAAAACGTTGAAGAAAAGAGGCGGCTTCATGTATAGCGATGGAGGCAGGATGAAACCTGGTTTCTATCGCACTTTTTGCTCCGTCTGCAATCATTAGGAGTAATGTTTCGTCGTTCAACTCCACGACCCCGATATCATCCTCATTGATAGATTTTTGATAGCCCGTGTTCGTGTTACCTTCATAAGCGAATATGCTACTCATTAAACTCCTCCTCACTTTCAATGATTAAGCTCTTTACAGTAAGATATGTTGCAATATATGAAATGAAAGAATCGCGCCACTCTAAATAGGGATAAATTAAATCGGACTGCTCAGTGTTAGCCGAATCTTTTAAAAAATTTAAGGTGATTGAGTAAGCGCTATCAAGCGATTCCTGTCCGCTTTTGGAAGCATACGAATGAGTGGCAGGCTGAATATTGGCTTTAGATTCGGTATATTGTGTCTGGCTGAGTTGAAGCTGAATAATTAACAGGTCAAGTTCATTCTCAAAATCCGATGGTTCTACAGCTCCAATGAAGTAAAGAGAAAACAGTTCGCTGATACTTTTACTGGCTTGTTCCAAATCAGAGCAGGTTGCATTCTGTTTTAAAATCCAGTCGTTGGCTGGAAGTCGTTGATCGGCACAGCCCGTCAGGAGAACAAGAAGAGAAAGAACAACCGCCGCTAATTTAGTCATCATCGCTATCCTCCTCCGTATCGACTTTTGAGTGTCGAGTATTCTGCTGTTGTTTGAATTTTAGGTAAAGCGACTCGTCCTTTTGTTGTGTACTCAAGGAATCATGCAGATAATCCAACGGGGAGTCATATAACTCCCGCAAAGGGACAAGCAGTTTGTATTTACGGACAGCCTCACGTCCCTTCGGACCGGCAAAGTAAGAATACAATGCTTCGATGCTTGAAAACGGCGGTAGATATTCTATCAGCATACATTGAAAAGCACACCTTGCACGAAACCATGCCTGTACGGTACCGTCAAAATAACCTTTTGGAAACCGTGAGATCTCGCCGCTGTTTAAACGATGATAGACCTTGATTGCTAAATCCTTTTTGGTGCAGTTGATGGTTTCGGGGTAGAGATACCATGCGACAAACTCAAAATCTCGGTTACGGTCCAATTCAGGCGGGCAGGGGACACGGTTTATTAAAGGCTCCATTTTTAATAATTGAATGATTTCTTTTGTCAAACAATCGCGGACCTGTATCGGGGTCCATTCCAGATACGCTTCAAACAAATATCTCAGTGCCTCATAGATATTGATATCTCCTGTATCCCGGTCCAGAAAACTCGCGGAATAATGCTGGCGTTTGTTAAGCAGCATCTCCTGTACTTCTGCTAATTTCTGTTGTGGTCCTAGCAATCCATACATATGAAAGACTCCTTTCTAAGGGAAAAATACGTGATTATTCCCTTTGTCTTAAATATGACAGAAATTGAAGAAAAAATGAAATCAAATTGTATTTTTTTCAAGTGAGATATTTAAAAAAACGACCTCTCTTTAGAAGTAGTTTTGAAGCAATTTGGAACAATCCGATGAGTTCTGTAAAAAACGATAGGAGAACAGATTAAACGACCGGAGCTATCGTTTTCCATGATTTTCCTTCCAAATGCTACTCAAAAGCGGCTCAAATATGAAGCAGAACAGAAAATGTAGCGCATGGATTCCGAAAACGACATGAGCATACATAGGGTATGCTCATGTTTTACACAGTGTATGCACCAGATAATTGGGAGTAAAGAAGGTGTGAAGATGTTTTTTGAGGCAAATTCAAGCATATTTTTAATGCAATAAAACTTAGAAAGGAGATTCTTAACATGAGAAAGCTTCTTATTCTGTTTTGCTGTTTGCAAATTACTTTTGGTGGCTTATGGGTTGTGAAGGCGAAGGAACCGGAAAATCGTCCGAACGCATATGCTTACGGAGTAGACCAAAAGGAAGGCGCATGGTGGCTGCAGACAGAAGACATGCCGGAGGTAGAGGAAGATTGGCGTCTTGATCCTGAGATACCGCAAAACTATATTCCTGTTTTAGGAGAAGAAGAGTTGTATATGGTTATTGGTGAAGACGGGAAGATTGAAGGATATCGGCACAGAACCAAACAGGAAGACGGAATATGGGTATGGGAAGATGTTAATCCGGATATCCCAGAAAGTTATGAGGCAGTTGAAGGGCTTGAGAATATTTACAGAGTGACAAATGAAGATGGAACGGTACAGTATTTCAGGTATATCCGCAATGAGGACGACACCTACTGTTTTATAGAAGTTGATGAGTATGGGAATGAAATTACTCCTGAAGCGCCGGACAGCATGGTGATCCCTGAAAATTATCACCGGGTAAAAGGAAATGTTTATGCCGTTGTCAATGAACACGGAGTAATAACGGGATACATGGAACGCTATCTGGATGATAAAGGGGTTTACTGTTGGCGTGTTTGTGACAAGCCGGCAGAACCCGAAAAAAATGAAAACACGCCTGCTGTTTCTCCAAGTGAACAGCAAGGGGTACAAGAAAATTATGACGAAAGCAATCAGGGAAAAGGAAATGGAATTACTATCATCAATCCGGGGATTACACAGGAACCGATAACTGGCGGAGGATATGTAGAGACAGAAACGATTGTAGACCGAAAAACCAGTGGCGGGTGGATTATTACTTACCAGACCATTGTGACTAGAACCTATGATGCTAACGGAAAGTTGATCAGCACAAAAAAGGACGGACCTGTAGAAGTAAGTAAGGTACAAAGCGTTACAAGTGGGAATACAGCAGCACCGGATTCCAATACAATTAAAGCAACATTGTCGGCTGAATTTGACCGGATTACCTCAGATCTTAGATTCAGAAACGATTTAGCGGAAAGTGTACTGAGTTTACTGAATGAAGAAAGAAAAGACAACGGACTGAAGCCCCTGAGCATGTCAACCAGCAACCAGGTTTATCAGATTGCAGCCTTGAAAGCGGCAGACATGGCAATTTACAATCATTCAGACTTTGATTCACCTTTGTATGGAGATATATCCGATCTGTTGAACCGCTTCGGTATAACTTCGGCTGGACCTTCTGAAACATTATGGAGAACAATAGCATCGAAGACTGCGAGAGATATCCATACCAGATTCCAAATACAAGAGTACTCAAGAGCAGCCAGAATGAATGGTAGCTATACTTCAGTGGGAATTGCAATCGTAGAAAAAAACGGTTATTTGTACGTTGCCGAGATCTTTATTTAGATGTGGGAGAGAACACATTACATGTGCTCTCTCATTTCTTTAAAAACTTTCCTACGTGCGAAAATGAAAATTCTGAAATTCTGTCATATTTATGTTAAAGCAATGGAGGTGCTAAAAAATGAATGTTCAAAATTACAAGACGAAGACACAGTACATTTGCAGAAAAAATATTTCAGCTGCAGGATACTGGCCGATAGGAATTGATGTCGGGTACTCAGGAGTGAAAGCCTTTTCTCCGAATTGTGTATTATGTTTTCCGAGTTTTGCGAGACCCCGGAAACACGACATCATTGAGGTTGGAAAACCGAGAGCATCAGACATCCTTTATCGCGGATCTGACGGTGTGGTATGGAATGTTGGTGACTTGGCAAATAATTCGTTACGACCAGACGATGTGGATGATAGCGTGAACACACTGTATTCACGGTACCGATATGACAGCGATATGTTTCGGGTCCTTGTACAGACAGGGTTGGCAATGGCTATGAGGTCAAATCATGTCGGGGAAAAGAAACAGGAAGATACCATCGTTGTGCAAAGCGGGCTTCCTGCTAAATATCTGAGCAGCGATGCTCGACCGCTTATGGAAGTAATATCGGGAAAACACCAATTTGATGTGAAATTTGGTAATGAAGAATGGACTAAGTATGAATTCGAAATTGCTTCAGAAAACGTCCGCATAACACAGCAGCCGATGGGCGCATATTATTCGCTTTGTCTGGATAATAAGGCAGATATGACGCCGACGGGTAAAAAAATTTTCCGGACAGGTGAAGTTGTTTTGTTAGACGGTGGTTTTGGAACCACAGATTCTTGCCGCATTTCCGCAAAGACGCATGACGTACTGGATAAAGAAACTTTCCCAGGAAAAGCGATGATGGAAATATTCCGACGTACAACAGAAGAAATTGAAGAGAAATACGGCACAGAAATTGCAGTACATTCGCTGCAGCCATATTTACAAACAGGTACTGTTCCTATCTTTGAGCGAAAGGCAAGAAAGAAAAAGGAAGTATCGTTTGAGGAGATCCTAGAGAAACATACGCGAAATGTTGGCAATGAATTACTGGACAGGTTGGAATTGGCGTATAATAGCTTTTTAGAAATAAATTATATTGCAACTGCGGGAGGTACTGGAGTTGCATGGTTTGAACAAATTGTGGAGCGTTATAAGGAAATGGACGGTTTGCAAATAATCCGATGCAGTCAGAATGATAAGCTTCCTGAAATTTATGATGTTGCACGGGGGTACTACTTATTTATGACTGCGGCTCTCCGAAGAATCAAATGAGACGTATAGTCAGCTATCGTTTGTCATTCCGGTTAACAGGAAAAGATATAGACCTACTGTGGCTGGATGCAGATGAACGAACCCCTTCGCTGTCTGTTTTAGTCAAAAAAGTGTTGCGGGGAATTGTTGACGGGAAACAGGAAGTCATTTCCCTTCCGGCAGTCCCCAAAAAGAAGCTGCACACAAAAACCATTGGCGTACGCTTTTACTGCGGCGAGGACGATGAAATAACTGCATGGCTTCAAAGCATAGAAAAAGGCAGCCGAGGGCTGATTATCAAAGAACTGTTACGCCATGCAATGGAAACGATAGATTATCGTCCTTATATGATTCAAAAGGACAGTCCGCAGATTGAGGTCCATATCCCGAAGCGTTCATGTCCAAGTCGAAAGATTGACGAGGCTCCACAAAATTCGTCACCAATTCTATTTGAGTCAGAATTTATTCAACCAACAGTGGATCAATCTTCCAATCAGGAAGAAGATACAAATGACGATGATTGGTTATCAGCATTTGAAAAGATGTCTCAACAATAAAGGAGGAGTACAATATGCAAAACCAACCCCAATACATAGCGTTTGATAAAAAAGCTGTTTTTGATGAGGAAATTCAGCCGGTACTAGAACATTTAACAAGCCTGTTACGCCACTATGATATCCCGTATTTTTTTGCAGCAGCAATCAAAAGTGATGAGAGTGGAACAGAATATGTATTTGAATCTAAAGATAACTGGTCAACGGCATCACATATGAAAGATGATAAAATCCCCGGTTTCATTAAAGTTGTAAATGGCTTTAGGACTGTCTTACCAGAAGATATCTTAGAAGTGGATTTATAAAGAACAACAAATAAAGCAGCCGCTCCCTGTACAAAGGGAGCGGCTGCTTTATTTGTTGAGACTTCTTTCATATTTATAGCAACCTATATTGACGAAAGGAGTAAGGAATGAATAGAGAAAATTCTGACCATTTACAAGAAAGGAAAGAGAAGATATCAGGAGAAATAGTACGAGATTTTGACGGTAAATATTACGCCAATCTTCGAAAGGACGCAACGGTGGTTTTAGGGTTGCCGGAATATGTGGATTATAAGACACTCCGAAAATATGCCGAATATTGCAGTATAAGGTTGCCGCAACTGAAAGACCTTAAGTTTTGCAGAACCGGAAGAAAAGCATATGCCCGTATAGAAATGGAGGAGTAAATATGATACAAGCAGCCATCGTAAAAATATTAGCAAGATTTCTATCAGTCAATACCATTTTGAGACTGATAGGCAGACCATGCCGGAAATATGAGAATTGGCGAAAAAAACTTTCAAAAGAACCGATTCCAGGACTAAAAGAGGAATGCCAAAGCTGGATTCATTATTGGGGAAATGGGGGAGGAGACTACTCTACAGAGGCGTGCATTACCAGCGCCTTAGATGAGCTGAATTCTGACATTCCCACAGATATATCCGATACTATATACGGTAGTATATGCGGATACAGTAAGTCGGGCTTTGAAGCCAGTTTGTTGGCGATGGATATTGTCAACGAAAGCATTCTCGAATTAGAGATAACCAAACAGGAGGATACAATATGAAGCTTGTAAATTTGATTATCAGAGATTTAGGCACGAGGGACTGGAAAATCTGGGTCGAAAATTTTGTGGCGTTGAAGGATATGGAAAATCCAGAAGCAGAATTCCGCGCAGCTATACAGGATTTTTTAAACTCCGGAACGAAGGAAGCAAAACAAGCCATTTCCTATTCAGGCGGATACTTTAATTGGGGCGACGCAGTAAGCAGTGTGCCACAAGAGTATTTTTATCGCCGTGGTTTTTATTATATCGGCGGTCGGGAAGTCGTTGATATCAATGTAGAGCACGACGAAATCCTTTGTGACGATGAAACACCAGTAAGCGTTTCCGATGATGGTGAACAAGAAAATTTTGAAGTGCAGAAGGAAGGTCATTGTCCCGAATGCGGCAGTGAGGCGTTGGAGTATGGTGACGGCAGCTTAGAAGACGGTGGTTACAGATATCAATGGACATGTTCTAATTGCGGTGCCAGTGGAACTGAATGGTATAATCTCGAATTTTCAGAGCACAGGGTAGAAGAACACGGAAAAGAGTGTGATGGTTCAACACTAGAAGTGTTAGAAGAGGGAGGCGAATAAATGTACGATTTATTGCAGTTGATGGGCGGTATCATTCTTGGGGTCGGATACATACCGCAGATTACAAAGATGATCAGAACAAAATCAGCTGAGGATTTCTCTCTAAAAACCTATTTTCTATTGCTTTTAGGGATTGGCTGCATGGAGGTATATGCCATTCGTTTGACCTTTACCGGCAGCGGAGAGATGTTTCTGGTGACTAATACGCTGTCCCTTTTGATTACAGGTATCATGTGTGTGCTTATCGTCTGGTATCAGCGCTCTTTCAAGGCTAGGAAAAAAGAGATATATGAACAGTACCTATGGGAACTGTGCAGTGAATTAGTAAAAGAGCGGGTCGAGGTGTTCGGAGGTACAGAGGACAAAAATGTGCTTACAAAGGACGATGCTCTGCTGAACAAAATGATTGGAGATTTAGTATCTGCATGTAAGCAAAGAGAAGTATTGATTGACATAGCGGATGATGTTGTATACCCGGAAATTGAACGGTATTTGCAAAGGAGAGAAGTGTAGTCCGAAGGCTCTCTTTTAAGGGCGCCCCAGGCATTACAGACCGACAAATGAATGAATAACAAATTTCTTAAGTTATATCAAAACAGAAGGAGTAAAAATGAAAAATAAAGTTGATATGTGGTATAGGGACGTTTTTGTCCCCCAAAAATATGCAGCAGATGTTCGCTTTAGTGATTGTGACTGCGTATATCGTGGAAATATCTACGACGAGAAAGGGAAAATAATAGGAGATTACGAATCTCCAGATAGTTGCTGGTTAGAAAAGAATTTCAATATTACTTGGAAACGTTGAAGGGTTAAAGAAAGACCGCTCTTTTTGCCGTTGCTATTACTGAGAGTATGGATTGTTTATTTCGCAGTTATATTTTTAGAAAGGGAGAAAGTAATGATTACATTCGTTGAAAAAGAAAAATGGACGGATAAAGACCCGTTTATCGGCAGAACATACGCCCCAATTTATATGATAAAAGATGGAAAGGAGTACTTTGTTGTCAACCGTGTTGTGGCATCCCAAGAATTAGCGAAAGAAAAACAGGACGAAAAAAGTCTGGATGAAGAAGTAAGGATGTACCAAGCTTTTTTGACACGAACTGAAGGACGGTATTTCAAATTTTATGGTATCTACGATGATCCTATGGAAATGATTTCTGAAATGAAGGAAAGACGGCATACGTTTACCGATTCAGATAACATATTTTTAGATCTCAGTGGTGATAAAACTATGGGATTTGTTGACTTTAAGGGCAATCGAAGAGAAGTATCTGCTGCGTTTCATTACCGGATTTATGATATGAGCATGATTGAAGATATCAAAGAAGCAATAGCACCGATTATTAAGAAAAGTGATTTTAGTCGATAAGAAGGGCACTGTCTGCATTAAAGGATGTGAACGACTATCTGTGCCGCGAATACAAGGGCGCAGGGATGACGAAACTGTACAGAGTTCTTTTTCTTGCATAATGTTATCTTTTATGATAACATTATAGGTGAGAGAGGTGATACCATGGACGAACTGCATGGGCGGCAAAAAATTATTGCCCAGCTTGTAGAAGCCCGGCTGGAACAGGGCGTTTCCCAGGCGGAGCTTGCAAGGCGTGTGGGAACTCAGCGCTCCAATATCTGCCGTCTGGAGGGCGGCCTGCAAAACCCCACGCTGGATATGATTTTGAAGATTGCGTCCGCGCTGGGAAAAGATGTTTCCCTTCTTTTGGACGACAAGGAGGAGCCTATGAGTAATATTTACAGCTTCCGTATCTATGATACGGAGCTTATGCGCTTTTCGATGGAGAAGCAGGGATTGTCCGGCCTGGTGGCCGAAATCCTCTATACCAACGAGGAACAGGCCCATTTACTGCCTCTGGATATGGAACGCACCGGCGAGGGCGTCATTCATTGGCTGGAACGGCGGGTCATTCCGAAAAACCGCGCCTTTGCGGATGAGATTTTGAAATCCCTGGACCTCAGCCATAACGACACCAAGGGGATCATTGATGTGTGCAAGGGACTGTCACTCAACGATAGCTTTTGGGTAGTGCCGGAGGGGTTTGAGGGGAAGTTTTCAGAGTATAACCTTTACGAAAACCGGTTTTCCGAGATATTGGCGCTGGTGGCTTATACCGGTGCAGGCGGGAGCCGACAGGCGTTTACCACTTCACCAGAACTTACTACCGGCGGTATGCTGCCCAAGGCATGGCGCTATGTGGAGCACGATGGGATTTATCTCTATAAGGGCGGTACGACCGGTGCGTCCAATGCGGGCCGGGAACCCTACTGCGAATACTATGCGTCACAGATTGCAGAAACCATGGGGTTAAACGCCGTCCACTACGATTTGGAGAACTGGAAAGGCATTACGGCCTCGAAGTGCGAATTGTTTACGAACATCGACACGGCGTATATCCCCATTGGACGCATTGTGCGCACGGGCGGGATCGCCGCCTGCCTTGCCTGGTATGACAAGCTGGGGACAGAATTTTCCGAGCAGCTTCGCAGTATGCTGGTGTTCGACGCGCTGATCTACAACGAAGATCGGCATTTTGGCAACTTCGGTGTCCTGCGGGATAACCACAGCGGGGAGATTATCGCCCCGGCCCCCATTTTTGACAATGGGCTGTCCCTGTTCTGCTATGCCGGGAAAGAGGATTATGCCCATCTGGACGAGTATGCGAAAACCCGTTCTAACCCCTACAACATCTCCTATGAGGAGGTGTGCGCGGAGGTCATGGGAGCCAAGCAGAAAGAGCAGCTTCGGCGGATGCTCGGCTTCCGATTCAAACGGCATGAAAGCCTCAATCTGCCGGAGGAACACTTGCAGGCCATTGAGAAGCACCTGGAGGGCCGGGTACGAAAGTTCCTTGCCATCCCCACTCGCAGCCACAAACAGGAAAAGGCAAGGTAACCCAAAACATTTGATTGGAGAGCGTGTTAAACCGGACCGAATTTTTGGGGGATAAGAAGTAAAGTCTATCTGTATTTCTGCAAATTTGCCGCAACTTACATTTACGGCAGTTCTGGGTGTATCGAAGAAAACACTAGAGGAATGGGAATACAACCGAAATACACCTGGTGGATCTGCTTGTTGATTGCTTCTCATGATTGAAAAAGAGCCTGAACTCACAAAAAATATGATTTCATAAAAAGTGAATGAGCGACTCCTTCCATTGGGGGCTTTCTCTTTTTTTATTTATTCGAGGATATCATCTGCTAGTTTTCTATCTTTACAAAGTTAAAATTTTCGACTTGTAATTATAACATAAATATGTTACTATAACTTTGTGGGAGTGATAGTAAACATAATTATGTTTTCTGTCGTGGAGGCTGGTGTCTTACACCAGGCTCCTTTTTCATTTATTCGGGGATATTATTTACTGGTTCTATCTTTCGCAAAGTTAAAATCTTCGACTTGTAATTATAACATAAATATGTTACTATAACTTTGGAGAAGTGATAGTAAACATATTTATGTTTTTTGTCGTGGAGTCTGGTGTTTTACACCAGGCTCCTCTTTCATTTATTCGAGGATGTTATTTACTGGTTCTGTCTTTCGCAAAGTTAAAATTTTCGACTTGTAATTTTACTATAAATATGTTACTATAACTTTGTAAAGATGATAGGAAACATATTTATGTTTTCTGCCGTGGAGTCTGGTGTTTTACACCAGGCTCCTCTTTCATTTATTCGGGGATATTATTTACTGGTTCTATCTTTCGCAAAGTTAAAATTTTCGACCTGTAATTATATCATAAATATGTTATTATAATTTTGTAGTAAAGATAGGAAACATATTTATGTTTTCTGCCGTGGAGTCTGGTGTCTTACACCAGGCTCCTCTTTCATTTATGCAGGAATTTTATTTGCCAGATCTATTTTTCTTTGCTTTGAATATCCACGGTTAGTATTTTGGATTCGGCATCATATTGGATCGTATATTTTTTGGAGGCGGTAAAATCAATCTTAGCGACAGAATTGATTTGGCTAATGGGGCTCCTTATGGGATAGCGGTGAAGAAAGTAATTTTTGCTTGTTTTACTGTTGATTCTTGACGTGCCCTATTAAATAGGGTAAAATAATAATAGAATCAGGTATATGACGAGAGGAGAATACTATGCCAGAAATAAGCCGCTTTTACGGCATTATTATTAAAATGTTCTTTAAGCCTAAAGAACATGAACCGAGCCATCTTCATGCTCTTTATGGGGAGAATGTGGGGATTTTCGATCTTCACACATTGGAAATGACTGAAGGCGATCTGCCAAGAAAAGCACAGGAGCTTGTGAAAGAATGGATGAGAAAAAACCAAGATGAGCTTTTGAAAATGTGGGAATCTCAGAATTTGAAAAGACTGCCACCGTTGCAATAAGGAGGTGCGTTTATGATACCACGTATTAAAGAAGTGAAGGCATTGCCAAATTTTAATTTAAGGGTGCTTTTTGATGATGGAAAAGCCGTAATTTATGATGTTATGGAAGATATTAAACAGATTGAAAGTTATCAGGATTTGGTAACAATTCACGGTTTATTTAATCATGTGCAACTGGATAGAAGCCGTACATGTGTATTCTGGAACGATAGAATCGATTTGTCGAGCGACACCATTTACGAGTATGGAAAGCCGCAAGAAATGTAAGACATCCCTACTCCAGTTTTCTGCTTTTATATAGGATAACATTATAGAGATAGAAAGCCAAACATTTTGAGAAAAGAGTGTTTATTCATGAAAATTGAACCGACCCGAACTTTTTCGGGAGAGGAAGTAAAGGCTATCCGTCTTTCTGCCAATTTGACGCAACTTACATTTGCAGCAGTTCTGGGTGTATCAAAGAAAACAGTAGAGGCATGGGAATGCGGTCGGAATACACCTGGAGGACCTGCTTGTCGCTTGCTTTCTATGATTGAAAAAGAACCTGAATTCCTTGGAAAATATGATTTCGTAAAAAATGAATGAGAGTCCCTCGATTGGGGACTCTCACTTTGCAATGGCGGAGTAAGATTGGTAAACAAAATGAGGTAGGCCAAATGTGGCAGTCATAAATTGAAGGAAGGAAAAGAATGCATACAGGTTTTTATGATCTTCAAATTCGATGCCAAGGAGACATGTCCAGATTCCTTGAAATATTAGACAGCATAGAAAAAGAGCTTCCGGTGAGTGTTTGTGCCGATTGCTTTGAACCAGCTATTGTAACAGTGGGAAGTTTCCTTCAGGGATACTGTGTGTCTTTAGCAAAGAAATTTGCGGATAGATTTAAACTTCCAGCGGCGGTACTTATAGACCAAGATGGGGAATTAGTGCATACATATAACTTTCGCCATTTGAAAAACGGAAGAACTCTTTACTTGGATGTGCGTGGTGTAACTGACGACTGTAAATTGTTTTTGGAGCCATTTCCAAAGGTGAATAGGGCGGAAGAAGATTTTCAAATGATGATGAAAAGGCAGCCTGATTGGGCGTTTCCGGAGGATGAGATTTCAAAAGCTATGGTTGATTGGCTTTTTGAAAACTATTTGGATTTCTACTTACCAATAGCAGAAAATAAATAAGAAAAGCCACTGCGGAGATTTTTCTGCAGTGGCTTTTTTGAAAGCAGTGCATGAAACTGAAACGGGCTGCGAAAGTATTTTTACGCCTATCCTGTTGCTTATTACAATAAATATCCTACATATTGAAAATAGCGCAATGGTGACGATGGGAGCGGGAGATTTACTAGCTCTGTTCCAATAGTGACCGGTGCTGAAATATTACAACAGGAGGAAACAATGTATCTATTAAAATACCATGAAAACAGTAATTCAGCCTGTCAGTCCAATGTGACAGCATACGCTGCATTGGAAAAATGTGCGATGCAAATGCAAGGTGAGTTTTGGAGATTGAAGGAAAGTCTTGGTATCACAGATGAAGAGTTGTTGAATTCGGACGCCCTGTCTGACACTGGTGGTAGAATTTCCGAAAAAGGGGCATTCCTATGTGACGGGATCAATACTTACCAATGGGAAATTATTTGCGAGCCGCAATATATCCCTGCTAACGGATTTTATCAGGTATCTGGTGTTTACCATGATTTGGAGAGCGGTGAAACTATTCATTGTACACCTGTTCTTTGCCACGATAAAAAAAGCGCACAAGAGCGGATGTATACGATGCTGAAAGAAGTTCTTGACCAATACAAACTTGAAGAGAACGGAGCATGCGATGAAGAAGGAAATGCCATACCCGGAGGTTGTATTTGGGAAGGTGAGGCGTCTATCTACGCTCATGCACCTTATGCACTGGATTGTTTGATTGAGGTTGCCTCTTTTACAGTCACAACTCTGAAGTTGTCTGGGACATTTGTTTCTGTCTGGGACGGAGATGTCTTGGTGAGCTCCCCCTGTATCGTTGATTTTCATACAGGGCAGGTTACTGTAACGGGAGCCAACAACTGTGCAAATGAAAACAGCTTACAAATTCTGGAGCGGGAATATGTCCAGATAGGTGAGCAAACATATCCGGCTGTAGAAAAAGAGGAGTACCAAGCCATGATGGAAAACAAAGAGTTAACGGAAAACGGGATAAATGCAGAAGGCAATCAGACCTTTTGGTACGAATAATTCTTAGGCGGGTTGGGTGCGGAAAAGCATAAAATGATAGGAGAGAAAGGGTTATGATGGAGTATTATAAGGAAAACAAAAAGATTGCAATCTATGGCTCGAATACTGAAATCGTCGCTGCCATACAAATGCTGGACTCTATTCCGGATTTGGATACAGAAATGCTTGGTTACCGCTTGGTACGGGAAGGGAACCTGCGATTGCAGATTCAAAAGGCAATGGAGCGTACGCCGGTTAAGGCAACGATTTTAGTGGATGGAAACACAGTATATCCGTATGGACCTATTATAAAAGAATTTCGGATGCTGAGAAAATCCGGTGCCTTGGAGAAAATGTCTGATAGATTCTATGAGTTTCTGTATCTTAATTTCGATATCGCCCACTATAATAAATTGGGATATATCGCAGCCTATGGTAACAGTTTTCAGCGTATGTATTATTCTGTTTTGGCTAAAGGTAAGGCGTCTACGCCGGGGTGGCATACAGACGTACAGAGAATTCTGGATACCATTTGGGAAGAGATGAAAGAAGACGGTAATAAAACAAAAGTTGCTTAACAGAGCCTCCCCCCCACTTCTAAAAAGTGGGGGGTTTTTCTGAATAGGGGAAATAGACGGATACTGTTGCCTGTTCAGCAGGACCCGGTTTGTTTTGTGTTTTACAAATTTCTGTGATATAATAAAAATTATAAATTTGATTTTATAACAGTGCCTTGGTATGTCGGAGAAAATACATACAACGGCATGTTGGTAAAATATAAGTCTGGCAAATTATTTCGTTCCCTTAACAGCGTTGAATGAGAATGACACAAAAGGCAGTGGTACTTGGAAGACGTTTGCCATGCGACGAACGGTGGTGAAATACTGTGGTCTGCATGATTTGTGATGACCAGAAAAATGAACTTGAAATGATAGAACAAATCGTTTCGGATTATGCGAAAGAGCGTCCGGAACTTTCTTTTGTTGTTCAATGTTTTATCAACCCTTTCGATATGCTGGACGAAATAGACAGATGCGGCCCTCCGGATATCGCGTTGCTGGATATTTGTATGCCTGGTGTTCTTGGCACTGAGGTCGCCCGGGAAATTCAGAGCAAAAACGAAGATACCACCGATATTATTTTTCTGACCACCAGTTCCGATTTTGCGGTGGAGGCGTTCGCTTTACATGTAAACGACTATCTCACAAAACCCTACACGAAAGAGCGGTTGACTGATACGCTCGACCGGGTAATTCAAAAAAGACAGAAACGTCTGTATCTCCCCATTCTATGCGGAAATGAAATTCATCGGATAGATTTGTACTCTGTCATGTATGCGGAAGCTGGAAATCATCGTTTGGAAATCCATCTGAAATCGGGGAACTGCCTGCAAACACGTATGACGATGACGGATCTGAAGGAACTTTTCCAAGGCGCCAGCGGTTTTGTAGCGGTCGGCGCTTCCTATATCGTAAATCTACGCTGCGTACAAAGTCTGCTTTCGACTACAGTGGTAATGTCAAACGGCGAAATAATCCCTGTCCCGAGACGGCTGCGCAGTGAAGTAAAGCAGCAGTATTTCGATTTTTATATCAAGGAGGCGACCAGACGATGATTCATCAAGCCGCCCTCATGGCGCTGCTGGCCCTGACGCACATCGTCTGCTTAGCCGCCATGACAGAGCGGAGATACTCCATTGGGAAAACCGTGTTGGCCTACACGTTGTTTACCGTATTTTTCATTGGATGGACACTGGCCGTTTCTATTTGGTTTGGAGCCAAATCGCCATATACGGCGCCCACCATGTTTTCCGCTACGATAGGAGCCGCTTTTTTTATTTTTATCCTAACCTCGTCGGATGCGTTTTGTAAGAAGCTGTTTTTGTTTATCAGCTATTCCAATCTGTTCTGTATTTTTTACTGCATGTCTGCCCTGATAAGCGACGCACTTTTCCCGGCGCAATCTGAGATGGAGACGCAGTATGTCAGGAACATCACAAGAACATTGTTATACATTCCGGCAGTGCTGGCATACCTGAAGTTTCTGCGTCCCCGCATACGAACAGTTCCGGTCAAAAAACAACGGACATGGTATTCTATCTCTCTGGTTTCCATGCTGTTTCTGGCTGTTTTCACATTTTTTGTCATTCGTTTCTATCCGCATTCCGGCCATACGGAAGAAAACATTTTTTCATTTACTGCTATTGTGCTGATTTATTGCTCGGTGCTATGGGTAATTTTCGGAACAATTCGGTATATGGACTACGAGGCGAAAACAGAACTCATCGGTAAAAATGCAGAGTACCTACAGAACCAGCTTGCGCTGGCAAAAGAGAAGGAACTGATGGCCAAAACCATCCGCCACGATTTCCGGCATCATAATCAGAACATTGCGGCACTGCTCCAAAAGGGCGATGTGAAAGAAGCGCTGCGCTATGTAAAACAATATGACGAGAGCCTGAAGGCGGCAAAGCCGATGGATTTTTGTCCGCACACAACTGTTAATGCCATCTTGAGTAATTTTCTTGTAAAAGCGCGAAAAGACGGTATATCGGTTTTTATCTCTGCCGATATACCCGATGAATCGCCTATCACGGATATGGATTTCGTGGCGATTCTCTCTAATTTACTGGAAAACGCCTTAAACGGCTGCCGGGAATGCGGTTCCCATGGCGGGATACAAGTGAATATCCGTACAGTTGCGGGCAAAACCGTGATTGTATGCAGCAATCCCTGTCTCCCTGATCTTGCCATCGAAAACAATCTGCCGAAAAACAGAGGTACCGGCGTTGAAAGCATCCTTCTGGCGGCAAGAAAATACAGCGGTGATATTCGTTATGAGTTAGAAAACGGACGCTTAATGGTATGCATTATACTGAACACATAATTTTTTATGACCAATCACGCCGAAAAAACGACCAATTACGTCAAAGCCATCCATTACGGATGGCTTTTTATTATACTAAAAAATGAGAAAATTTAAACTTCGAAAAGGGGGACGTCCCCCTTTTCCTTGGGATTACATCCCAAGGAAACATCTTTATCAGGATGAACGATAACGGCGGATTCGTGCAGCATTTTCGTTTTTATTCTGGGTTCATTTCTAACTTGGAGGTGAAAGCGTTTGTTATTTAGAAAAAAGATTACATTTAAACAGGCAGCCAGATTCAATTATGAGTTGGATCGCAACGAGAAGCTAAAAACGGCGCTGAAAAATCTTTCGCTCAGCCAAAGCGGGCTGGGAAAGAAAGAATACCTCTCCGAACTGCTGCGCCTGTTCCGGCAGGAAGGGCTTGAGCTGTCGCTCAAGGAGCTGGACATGCTGCTTCTGCTGCGGCAGAAAACCGACCAGATTCTGTTGTGTCAAGAGGACGTCAAGTAAGTTGTCCGGTATTTCATTTTCGGGAAATACCGATGCGAAAGAGGTGAGCTATCATTTGGAAAAACAAACCAGATTTTCTCTTCAAAGGCGATGGATGTGGTGTATTATCTCTTCCACAATTCTGCTTTTGTCGGTGATTTTGATATTACTGTTCCCGCGGGAGGAGCATATGGTAATTTCTGCTGTCTGGGCTATATTGTTTTGGCTTTCATTTACAGCAGTTATCGTATTCACAGCGCTTACTGTGCGAAACAGAGGAAAACCATCGCATGACCAAACGCGCAAACAGGACAAAAGCATTTAATTCTGGAAAGGGGAATTTATACATGAAAAGCCAAAAAACAGGAAACCGCTTTTTAGCGCTGCTGCTCAGCCTGTGTATGATGCTGAGTATGCTGCCGATCAGCGGCATAACGGCCTTTGCGGCAGAGGAAGAAACCGTAATATCAGCCGATACAACATGGACCGCTGAAACCATATCGGGTAATATTCGGATCGAAAGCGGCGCAACGGTGACGATAAAAGGAACCATAACCGTAAGCGGCGCAGTTTCCATCACCGGCGGCGGAACAATCGCCCGTGATGCCGGTTCTTATTTCAAGATAGGGGATACAGCGAGCCTCACGGTAAACGGCATCACGGTAGACGGCCGTAATGAGTCATCGTCATCGAGCATGTTCACCGTTAACGGCGGAACGCTGAACCTGAAGGACAGCGCCGTGCAAAACTGTGTAAAAAGCACAACTGAAGGCGGCGCGATCAATATGGCTGGCGGAACACTCACAATTGAAAACTCCACCATAAAGGATTGCTCGGCAACGTACTACGGCGGCGCTGTTTATTTGGATTCCTATGCGAAGGTGACGATTAAAAGCGGAACCTTTTCCGGCAACAGGACCCGCGAGGAAAGTTCCTATGGCGGCGGGTTTATCTATAACAGAATGAGTACGCTTACCATTGAAAACGGAAGCTTCCTTAACAATTCCTCTACCGGCAAAGGCGGGGTGATCTACAATACCGGATTGGACGGTACCAAGACCTATATCCGCGGCGGCGTTTTCTCGGGAAACACCAGCAGCTGTTCCGGTTATGAAGGAAGCGGCGCGGTCTTTTTCTCGTCCGAAAATACGGATGATACCGTTTTGTACATATCCGGCAGCGTTCAGTTCGGGAACGGTACGGAGGAGGACGGAAAGGACGGCATTTTTCTCGGCACGAGCTCAGCCGGTACCACCCTCCGTAGAACGCAGATTAGTTCCGCCCTCCAGCATCCGATCCATATCTATGTGGCGTGCAAGGAAGACCGCGTCATAGCGGAGGGCGTGGAGGGCTATAAGCTCACAGCCCAGGATATGGTGCGGATCCAGTTTCACGATATAGGTTCGACTGGAAAGGACTGGTACGCATGGCTTGACAGTGAAGAAAACACGGTATCCATCTCCTCAACAAAACCAAACTACGTCATCTATGACGCAAACGGCGCCGAGGGTTCGGTTACGGATAATACCATCTATAGCCCCGGCGAGACGGTCACTGTGAAATCCGCCGAAGGGCTTACCTACGACGGACATACGTTCACCGGCTGGAACACCCAAAAAGACGGCGGCGGTACAAAATACAGTCCGAAAGATACGTTTATCATAAACGAGACGACTACCCTCTATGCCCAATGGGAGACAAAGCTTGTTTCAATCAAGCTGAACGGAAACGGCGGCAAGCTTGTGACTAAAAACGGTGTGGTTACTTCTTCAATTACTATCGATATACCTTTGGGAAGCGCTTATGGTACTTTTACAGATAATTATGCAAAAAGAGATGGATATACCTTCGCCGGCTGGTACACAGAAGCAGAGGGCGGTACGCAAGTGACAAGCGAAACGATTGTATCGAATCCTGAGGATCATTTCCTCTATGCTCACTGGACGCCAAACACCTATACCGTTACCTTTAACGCCAACGGCGGAACGTGCGATACGGGCAGTAAAACTGTGACCTACGATGAAACATACGGCGAGCTTCCAATTCCTACTCGAATAGGCTACACCTTTGAGGGCTGGTATGACGGCAGCAGCCGGGTGAGCAGCCCCTACAAAGTGATGAAGGATGTTACCCTGACTGCGGAGTGGGACTACAACGGCAGCAGCTCCTCCTCCGGCTCGACCCGGTACACGGTGAGCGTGGAGGACACGGACAACGGCAGCGTGAAGGTGAGCCCCACCCGCGCCTCCAAGGGGAGCACAGTGACGGTCACCGTGAAGCCCGACGAGGGCTATGAGCTGGACGAGCTGACCGTCACCGACAAGAACGGGGACGAGATCGAACTGACCGACAAGGGCGACGGCAGGTATACCTTCAAGATGCCCCGGTCCAAGGTGACCATTGAGGCCTCCTTCGTGGAGATCGACCACCAGGATACCTGCCCCGCCGCCGGCTTCCGGGATGTGGACGAGGACGCCTGGTACCATGAGGCGGTGGACTACGCCCTGGACAACGGCCTGATGTCCGGTGTGTCCGACCGGGAGTTCGCCCCCGGCAGCACCCTGACCCGTGCCATGGTGGCCCAGATGCTGTACAGCCTGGAGGGCAAGCCCGCGGCCGGCAGGGCTGACTTCGCTGACGTGGCGGAGGGCGCCTGGTACGCCGACGCCATTTCCTGGGCGGCCGGTGAGGGCATCGTGTCCGGCTACGGCGACACCTTCGGCCCCAACGATCCCATTACACGGGAGCAGCTGGCGGCCATCCTGTACCGCTACGCCCAGAACGAGGGGTACAAGACCAGCCAGAGCGGCAAGGGGACAGAGGGCTATCTGGACGCCTCCTCCATCTCCAGCTATGCCGTGAAGGCCATGGACTGGGCGGTGAACGCCGGTCTGCTGTCCGGCAAGGGGAACGGTATCCTGGCGCCTACCGCCGGGGCCACCCGTGCCGAGGTAGCACAGATCTTCATGAACTTCTGCAAGGATATTGTAAAGTAAGATTTTGGGGGCACAGCAAAATGAGGAAATTCCCATAAGGAAGTCTTCCCATGGAGAACCCTCACGACAATTTAGATCTGCTTTGAAGGAGCCGGTGTGGATTCTACCACACCGGCTCCTCCTGATTTTTGGTCCAGGATTCTTCAATTTTCGTTTTACTTTCCTCGGACCGG
>ERZ857955.209-NODE-209-length-79374-cov-4.164223_pt1 | contig 79374 bp, 72 predicted proteins | sample MGYA00519956_ERZ857955 | MGnify/ENA primary metagenome ERZ857955 (study PRJEB31778, sample SAMEA3449378) | human gut metagenome | biome: human gut; feature: human-associated habitat; material: faeces | place: United Kingdom | collected 2010/2012 ...
CATACGCAATAGAAGGACCTATCGTGAACCAGCATCCCAATCGTATAAATTCTTCCAAATATTCATAACATGAATACCAATGAACAAGATATCGATTTCGCTCAGGTCGAGCGCCCCCAACGCTTCCATGACAAGATTGCTGTCGAGATGACAGCCGCCTTCCGTGTTGATCTGCACAGCCTGAGCTCCGGTGGCGGCTACACGTTGGGCGTCGTTGTCCGTTTGGAGATCGCCTTCGATAACGGCCATGCGGAACTCGGGGGAAAGATCCGCAAGCGTCCGTTCGAGTAGGGAAGTCTTTCCCGCGCCGGGGGAACTGATGAGGTTCAAGGTAAGAATGCCGTGCCTGGCGAAATGTTCCTTCAGACGTGCCGACAGTTTTTCGTTGGCTTCAAGAACGTTGCGAATAACTGGTATTTCCATGAGATAACTCCTTTATTCCGCTTCCATGCTCTGGATATAGAGTTCCCGTCCCGCTCCTATGGAGTGCCCTTGTTCTTCTCCACAGAAAGGGCACGGTGCCGAAAAACGTTTCTGCCGAGCGGGAGAAAAGATTTGTCCGCATCGAGAACACTTGAGCGAGAGGGGGATTTCTTCGGCTTGCAACACAGCCCCTTCCCAATCCGTTCCTGCCGTAAGAGCCTCGAACGCGACGGACAGTGCTTCCGGAACGATGTTCGCCAGAGCGCCGTACCGTGCGCGTACTTGCAACAGACGGTGCAGGGCGTGCCGTTCCATCTCCTCGCGAATGATGGATAACAAGCTTGTAACAAGAGACATTTCGTGCATAAGAAAACTTTAATTGGCTTCCCTGAACAGGTTTCGCAATTACTGGGGAAACGGCGGCCTTGAGTATGTGTAAAAACAGGGGCTCCAGCGTGTACGCTGAAAAGGGGCGAAGGGGCTTCCGTGCCCACCGGGTGGAATCATATGGTATCTTTGTTTTTTCAGAAGAATCCAGCCGGTATGTCCGTCCACCCGTAACAGTCCCGGCCTCATCGGGGGCCAATGAAAATGTATCCTCTCCAGCCGGATTCCTTATTTGTTTTTGATTGAGCGTCATGACACGTTTCATGGGCCGGCCCGCAGGCGGCGAGGGCATCGGGGAATGGTGTTAGTACCCGTTTGAGTACGCCCTGCGTGAAGGAAATGGCGACGCCGTAGTTCGTCATGGGGATGCCTCTGCTTTGAGCGGAGCGCAGGCGGCCGAGCATTTGCCGCCGCGTGAGTGTACACCCGCCGCAATGGACGATGAGATCGTATGATCCGGGACAGTCCGTGAGGGATTTGCCCGCACACATGTCAAAGCGCAGCTCTCCGCCCGCATACTGCTGGAGCAGGCGGGGAATCTTGATCCGCCCTATGTCGTCCTGTTGCGGGTGGTGGGAACAGGCCTCCATCATGAGCACGCTGTCGCCGGGCTTGAGGTTCCCAATGGCGGCGGCCCCGGCGGCGAGGAGCTGCAGGTCTCCCTTGAGGCGGCCCATCAGGATCGAGAAGGTCGTCAAAGGGACGGACTGCGGCGTCTCCAGCGCCACGCGGCGCACCACCTGCGAATCGCAGACCACCAGAGCCGGCGGTTCCTTCAGGCAGGCGAAGGCCGCCCCGAGTTCTCCTTCCGTCACCACAAGGCATAACTTGCGCCCATCAAGGGCATCCCGGATGGTTTGCACTTGCGGCAAAATGAGCCGGCCCTTCGGCGCGCCGGAATCGATGGGGACGACGAGGATGACGACTCCCTTCTCGGGAAGCAGATCCGCCACTAGCTGTGCTTCGTGAAGCGATTCGCCAGGCGACAGCCGAACCAGTTCGCGGCGGATCGTTTCGAGGCCTTCGCCCGTTTTCGCGGAAGCGCACACCATGGGGAGGCCCCTCATGGCATCGGGTAGGCGATCCTTGGAAGCAACGGACGACTCCGTTTTGTTCATGACCACAAGGAACGGAATTGCCTTCTTCCTGAGCCTGCTCACGATGGTTTCTTCGTAGTGACCCCAGACGTTTTCCGCCGTCACCACCAAAGCCATGTCCGTTCGAGGCAATACGGCAAGCGTGCGTTCCGTGCGCTGTGTCCCGAGTTCGCCCTCATCGTCCAATCCCGCCGTATCCAGAAAAACGACTGGCCCCAGCGGGGCGAATTCCAACGTCTTTTCCACCGGATCCGTGGTCGTTCCCGGCGTATCGGATACGATGGACACGGATTGTGCGGCCAACGCGTTGAGCAGCGATGATTTACCCACATTCCGCCGACCGAAAAGGCCGATGTGCAACCTGAGGCCCTTAGGCGCATCCAGCATGTCACCCCTCCCTGTGTAGCGAATGGGTGCGCCCCGCCGATTCGATGACCTGACGGGCCTCATCCATACTGACTCGATGTTTGTTGTCATAAATACAGTAGTCTTCCCGGTGGGCCGCCGGCGTGAAACCGGGCATGAGCACATTGCCGCCGGCGAGCAGGCCCTCCCGTTGCCCTGAAACGGGATCAAGCGACGCCAAAGCCGTTGTCGCGGGGAGATTGGACCACGGCAGAGCGATGCGCAGTACGGCCATGACCCGCAAAGCCAGCTCAACCGATCCCTGCGGTTCGTTGCCCAAAGGCGTATCGGCCTGAGGGATGAACGGCCCGGCCCCGCACATGTCCACGTGAAGTTCCCGCGCCAGCAGGATATCGTCCGCCAGTGTCTCGGGACGTTGGCCGGGAACGCCCACAATGAACCCCGAACCGATTTCATAGCCGGCCCGCCGCAGGCGTTGCAGCGCATCCACCCGTTGCGCGAGCGTGTATCCGGGATGCAGGGCAGCGTACAGGGATGCATCCGCCGTTTCATGCTTCAGAAGGAAGCGGGATGCGCCCGCCTCCTTCCACAGCGCGTAGGAAGCAGTGGGCTGCTCTCCGACACTCAGGGTAACGGCCACGGGGAACCGTGTGCGGAGAGCATCCACCACATGGGCGATACGTTGCGGCTCATCATGGACCTCGCCGGATTGCAGGACGAGAGTGTCCACGCCGAAAGCCACGGCCCGCTCCGCCGCCTCGACAATTTGAGCCTCGTCAAGACGGTAACGTTTCAGGGACGGATTCGCCGAACGCAGGCCGCAGTATCGGCAGTTCCGTTCGCAACGGTTCGAGAATTCGATCAGGCCTCGGACAAAGACATGCTCTCCCTTTTCCCGGGCCCGCACCTCGTCGGCGCGCTCACGCAGAGCCTCGTACGGCGTTTCGAAAAGCAGTTTCAGAATATCGTTCCGTTGCATACCCTTTCTCCTGCCTTCAATCCATCGTTCAACACCCGTTCCTGCGGGAAAGGCAATCGGCAAAGCATCCGGCGCATGGGTTGCATACCATTTTTGACTAATGATTTCAAGGTATTGGTGACATTTATCTTGTCTCAGAAATGACAGGGCCCGATGCAAGGATGGGCAATACAGTTCTGGCACGCGTCGGTCACATTGTATCGTGCGGGAATGCATCCCTGACAGGCCGTATCGCATACGGTCAGGATTGGGGCCGAAGGCTGTTCCCATTCCAAGGCCTTTTCAGCATACACGGACAGAGGCGTGGAGTCGTCTTCCTCGTCTTCAAGCCGGAATCCGAGCGCGGCCATGACCTGAAAGCGCAATATGGCGCGATCCTTATAGATACAGCATCGGCTTGGTCTCGTATTTTGGGGACGCATGACAAAGGGGATGTGTTCCACGCTTTTGCCGAAATTCACATCGTGGAGAAAGGACTCGGCGACTCGCCTGAGCACTTCACGAAGCAATACGTTGATATGGTTCCGTTCCACCATGGATTTCATTCCCTGACGGGACGGCTCCCGGTTCAGGGATTGCCCGATCCGGAAGCCGTCTGCGCTGTTCATTGTAAGAAGGTTCCTAACAGTAGGCGTCCCTGCGGCCGTCCCGCACCTTGGCGAGCAGGTTTTCGGAAACCTTCCGGATCCTGCCGTCCAACGCCGCCGCAATGGCGCGCTCCCCGGCCTCCCGCGCTTCGGGTGTGCCGTAGTCGAGAAGATACTCCTCAAAGGTGGACAGGGCGTTGGGCGCGCATTTTTCCTTGATGAGGCCCGGTTTCGCCAGACCTATGAAATCTTGCCGGTACGGCCGAGACGATAACAGCCGGTGCAGAAAGAGGGAATGAATTTGTGCTGTCCGAGATCGGCAATCACTTCCGCGAGGGAGCGGTGATCGCCAAGCTGAAATTGTGCCGCCTCGAACCTGGCTGGATTCCTGATAGCCACCCGGATTGGTACGGCTGCCCGCCGAAATCTGGGAAACGCCGAGTTCCAGCGTCCGCTGCCGGATAGCCGGTTTTTCCCGAGTGGACATGATAATGCCCGTGTACGGCACGGCAAGGCGCAATATGGCGACAAGCTTGAGAAAATCTTGATCGTTCAAGGTGTACGGCGGCCGGGAGGCCAAATCCGACCCGATGGCCGGTTCGATGCGGCACGCTGATGGTATGACAGCCGACCCCAAACCGCTCCTCAAGATGCGCGATGTGGGCCATGAGCGCCAACGTTTCGAACCGCCAGCCATATAGCCCGTAGAGCAGCCCCATGCCCACGTCGTCGATGCCCGCCTGCATGGCACGGTCGAATGACGATGCCCGCCAGTCAAGGTTCTTCTCGGGCCCGGCAAGGTGACCCCTGCCGTAGGTCGGCCGATGGTAGGTTTCCTGAAAAAGCTGGAACGTACCGATGTTCCGTTCCTTCAGGCGGCGGAAATCCTCTACGGACAGGGGGGCGAGGTTCACGTTCACCCGGCGAATGCGGCTGCCATTCTCTTCCGCACCGTAAATCGCGTCAATGGATTCCAGTACATAATCAATACCGCTTCCGGGATACGCCTCGCCAGCCACCATGAGTACGCGCTTATGCCCCTGCCGCAGCAGGATCTTTGTTTCCTGCCAGATCTCGTCCGGATTCAATGCCCGGCGGATCGCCTCTTTATTGGATCGTCGGAATGCGCAGTACAGGCACTCATTGGAACAGAGGTTGGAGATGTACAGAGGAGCAAAAAGGACAATCCTGTTTCCGTAGATCTCTTCCTTCACGGATTTGGCCGTATGAAACAGTTCGTCCAGTAAATCCTGTGAGTGAACGGCCATGAGGCCGGCCACGTCCTCAAAGCGAGAGTCCCGACAATGAACGGGCTTTATCCAGTACGTCCCGGACATGCTGCCGATCTTCGGCCTGATGTTTTTCCAAAAGCCCTTCAAGAGCAGACTCGTGGAGCCAAACCGCCTTCGTATCCGCCGCATGTTCCATTCCTGTTTCCTTCGGCGGCAAACCGTGCCGTCGACGTTCAGTTATACGGTTATCGCTGGATAAGCTTGAAGAAAAGGCCTGATAGGCCTGTTGGCCGATGGTACAAAAACGAATCAGTGACATGGAGCGCATTGCTGTGTGGCCGCGAATGTATCGTTTTTTTCCGGTGACAGCCAACGCATTATTTTCGCTGGCCTTTATCATATACTGCCGGGAATGGCTTCGTTTTGAGCTGGCTCTCCCGTCCATGTCGAGCATTCAGAATTTGTCCTACAAGCCGTATACCGATAACGCCGCGGGTAAGGTCAACATCATCCCATTTCAGGGAAAAGAGTTCGCTCGGGCCGATGCGGGCACCTATATAAATGCCAAGTAGGATGACGCGCTGGATATGCGGGGCAGCGACGCGCAGGAGTGCATTGAGTTCTGAGACGATTGGCGGGGGAGTTCTTCTGGCTCTTCCTTTTGAAACGGAAATTGTTTTGTTCTGATAAGATACCGAAGACACGGTTTACCGGGCGGACTTCACCAACAACCGGAGTAACTCGAGAAGCATAACAATCTATCTCCCCCAAATAGGCCGTTCACCGAGCCCGGCGCTCCGGTGCCAACAGCGACGTAGTGCTAACTTGTCTGGCCACCGTGTCCCCGGAGGAACACGCCAGCTTAATTGGGGGTGTATGGCTATCTTTTCCCAACAAGTAACCTGATGGGTAACTTGCAAAAAACATGCACAGGAAAAGCTTTCATCGCATATGGCCTGCCAATAAAGGTTCGGCGGTAGTGCCTAGGCGAAGGAGGCCCATCCTGGCGAGGTATATATGTAACCGCCTGGCGAGAGAATGCAACACTCACGACCGGGGAGGCCCTGCACGAGCTTCAGGGCGTCGGTGGGAGGGAGGATGGACAGCGCGGTCGCGAGGGTGTCCGCCTCCATCGCCGTGCCTGCGACGACCGAGACGCTTCCCACGGCGGGGCTGAAGCCGGAGGCCGGGTTGATCAGATGGTGATGCCTGCGCGAGGCATCATAATAGATTTCGTAACTGCCGGACGTCGCAATAGCCTTGCCGGAAAGCGAAAGCTCGCCCGCAAAAATGCAGTCGTCCGTGTTGACATTCAGCTGGCCGGTGGCTTTCAATAAAGCGATGAGCAGCGGCAGGTCGTAAACGGGGCCCTCTTTGCGCACGTCGGCAGGGGCAAGGTTCATCGTGATGCGGCTGACGGGAAAATCGAACCCGCAGTTTTTCAGTGCGGCGCGCACGCGATTGCGCGATTCCTTTACGGCGGCATCCGGCAGGCCGACAAGGTCAAAGGCGGGCAGACCGGCAGAAAGGTCACATTCCACTTCCACTTTGAACGCGTGCATGCCGAAAAGTCCCATGCTGAATGCTTTTGATACCATATTTTTACCGCCTTTCGCAGTTCCTGTCTGCATTATATACTTTTTGTTGAATTTTGGCAATAGAAGTTTAAGCTTGCAGGATAGATATAAATGTAAAAATTCGGTCGAGCATTTTTGTACAGTATAGGAAGATTTGTCTTGACTTCCGTAAGGGTTTGGAGTATGATAAAGAAACAGTAGTCATTTGGAGCGTTCTCATGCAGGAAACCGGGCAGAAAAATAGTATACCGCTCAGCGATGAGGCGCTGGCACTTCGTTTTCAAAACGGAGATGACGCGGCGTTTTCGGAGCTTGCGGCGCGCTACCTGAAGGTCATCCGCATCAAGGCGTGCAGTTTTCGCGAGATTTTTTCCCTTGAGCGGGAAGACCTGTACCAGGAGGGGCTTTTGGGGCTTTTAGACGCGGCGAATTCCTATAAACCGAGCGAAAGGACGTCGTTTGAAACGTATGCCGGGCGGTGTATCAGCAATCGAATCGTCAGCGCCGTGCGGCGTAGCTCCAGTCTGAAAAATTCTTTCCTCAATAACGCTGTGCCCATTGAGGAGATGGAAGACCTTGGGGCAGACTGCCTTTCCGACCCGCAAACGCTTTTGGAGAGCCGTGACGAGATGGACCGGCTGCTTTCTGTTATCCATATTTCACTTTCCGATTTTGAACTGCGTGTGCTTTCTTTGTATCTTGGCGGCTATAAGCGGCAGGAAGCAGAGAGAAAACTCGGCATTTCGGCGCGTGCGTTCGATAACGCGATGGCGCGTGTACGCAAAAAGCTGCGGCAGAAAAACAATGACGCCAAAGGATGACTTTCGCGCGGATACCTTTTCTATATATTTATATGTATATGCCCTTCCACAGTTGATGGCGTTGTTTTTCAATGAAGCGGTGCAAATCCGCCGGGGGCAAAACTCATTCTATTCTATTATGACCAAAGCGAGGTAAAAACACATGTACGAAGACAAGACCCTGATCTGCAAGGAATGCGGCAAAGAATTTGTATTCACAGCCGGCGAGCAGGAATTTTACGCATCCAAGGGCTTCGAGAATGAGCCGCAGAGATGCAAGGCATGCCGCCAGAACCGCAAGAATGCAGCAAAGCCGGAACGTGAGATGTACACGGCTGTCTGCGCCGCCTGCGGCAAGGAAGCAACCGTTCCCTTCAAGCCGCGTGAGGACCGTCCGGTCTATTGCAGCGAGTGCTTTGCACGCATGAAGGAAGAAAGATAAGCTTTAAAACGCATATCGGTGCCCGGCGGGAGACTGCCGGGCATTTTGCAGTTCAAAGACAAATATTGCTTTATAAATATTTACGATATTTACGCGGAAAGCCGTGATACACCTTGCAAAACAAACTTATGCATCGTATAATTAAATTGATTAAATATCTTTAAAGGGGGATGTTTTATGCACATTACGGTCGATACCATCATCGGCGATATTCTGCGGCGGGAGACAGAGGCCGCAGCGTTTTTCAGGGAAGCGGGCATGCATTGCATTGAATGTCCCGCCGCACGCGGCGAAACAATCGCAGAGGCCTGTGCAGTGCATGGTATGGATGCAGAGCAGTTCGCAGCAGCATTTAACGCGCGCTTCGCCACAAAATAAGCAAATTCGCCGATCCGGCAATTCGGAGGAACTCATGGAACAAAACAGAATAGAACGAGCACCCACCCTTGGCGCGCGTCTGCAAAAATGTGCAGATTTTGTGCGGGAAGGCAAAAAACTTGCCGATATCGGCACAGACCACGGCTATGTGCCGGTCTGTTTGCTGCAAAGCGGCAAGATACCGTTTGCCGTTGCGGTTGATGTTCACAAAGGGCCGCTGGAAAGCGCCATGAACAATGCTTCGCGTTGCGGTGTGGCGGACAAAATGCACTTTGTGTGTGGAGACGGTCTGCACGGGGTGCTGCCGGATGAGGCGGAGGACATTGTCATCGCCGGCATGGGCGGTGAGCTTATTTTGCGTATCATCTCGGAAGCGCCATGGCTGTGCGCGATGGATAAGCACCTTGTTTTGCAGCCGATGACGACCGCCATGCAGCTTAGAGAGGGACTTGCCGCGCTGGGCTTTACGATTGACCGCGAAGAAGCGGTAGTAGATAGTGATAAAATTTACTCCGTGATGTCCGTGTACTATACCGATCAAAAGCGGGATAATTTGAAGCTGATTGATTTATATATGGGGCAGATCAAACCCGGCAGTCCGTTCAGCGCACGTTATGCCAAAAGCGTGCGGCACAACATCGAAAATAAGATCAAGGGCATGCGGCACGGCGGCGCAGACAGCAGCGCGCTGGAAATTTTGCTGCAAATGCTTTTAGACCTGTACGGTGAGGAGGAGAACGCATGACCGTTCGAGAGATCTATGATGCCATAGACCGTATTGCGCCGTTTCAAACGGCAATGGATTTTGATAACGTCGGCATTCTGGTCGGTGATGAAAATGTCAATGTCACAAAGACGTTGCTTTGCTTGGATGTCACGCCGCGCGTTCTGCGTGAGGCGAAAAGCATCGGCGTGGAGCTCATCATCAGCCACCACCCGGTGATCTTTAACCCGCTGCGTACCGTGCAGCCGCAGAACATCATTTATGCGCTTGTGCAGAGCGGCATTGCGGTCATCAGTGCGCACACGAATCTCGATATGGCATATCCCTACGGCGTGAACGATGCGCTTTGCCGCAAACTGGGGCTGCAAAACGTCCGCGGCATTTTAAAAGAGGGCGAAACATACATTGCCTACATGGGCGAGCTGCCGGTAGAAATGACAACGGAGGACTTTGCTGCGCACATCAAGGAAGCACTGGGGCTTTCGGCGGTGCGCTGCACGGCGGTCAGCAAAATGCTCCGCACAGCTGCGGTCGTCGGCGGTGCCGGGGGAGACTATGCTCTTGCGGCGCAGGCAAAGGGCGCGGACGCGTTCGTCACCGGCGAAGTGAAGCACCACGAGGCCATCGCGGCGCAGCAGGCGGGACTGGTTTTGTATGAAGCCGGGCACTACCACACGGAGCTGCCGTACCGCGAGCGGCTGAAAGCTTATCTTGACACAGCCTGCCCGGGTGTGGAATTTATCGTTTCCGAAAGCGAACGCCCGCCGATGGAAACGCTTTGAAACAGAACAGAAAGGCGCTTTTTAAAAGCGATGGTTTTATAAAATGGCACTGGATGGTGTATTTTTACGACATTTAAAAGAGGAAATCGGCACGTCCTTGCTCGGCACGCGCGTAGACCGTGTGTTTCAGCCGAACCGCGATGAGCTGATTCTCGCATTTCGAGGCTTCAGCGCCGCATATAAGCTGCTCATTTCCGCCCGTGCAAACAGTGCGCGCATCAATCTGACGACGATTCCGGTGGAAAACCCGCAGCAGCCGCCAATGCTGTGCATGCTTTTGCGCAAGAAATTGCAGGGTGCAAAGCTTTTGGAGATCACGCAGCCCGACTTGGAGCGTGCGCTCATGCTGAAATTTGACAGTGTGAACGAGCTCGGCGACCACGTGGAGCTGACGCTTGCCGTGGAGATCATGGGCCGGTACAGCAATATCATTTTGGTTGATGAAAACGGCAAAATCATCGATGCACTAAAACGCGTGGATGCCGAGATGTCTTCGGAGCGTCTTGTGTTGCCTGGGCTTTTATATCGCCTGCCGCCCCCGCAGGATAAGCTTTCCATGCTTACCTGCACGGTGGAGGAGATCATGGCGCGTATCGATGCTTTACCGCGTGATATGGAGCTTTCCAAAGCGTTGATGTCCGTTTTGCAGGGCATTTCGCCGATTATTGCACGAGAGGTCGAAAACAGCGCGGGACTGGGGCATGAGGTGTATGTGAAAAGCATGACGCCCCCGCAGCGCCGCCGTACGGAGATGTACGTGACAACGCTGATGGAGACGGCGAAAAACGTTTCCGGCACGCCGCATATTGTCATCGACCCACAGAATAAACCGAAAGATTTCGCGTTTATGGACATTCGTCAGTACGGCAGCGCGATGACGGTCAGTGAAAAAGAGAGCTTTTCCGAAATGCTCGACGCGTTCTACGCCGAGCGCGACCAGATTGAGCGTATGCGCGTGAAAAGTCAGGATCTTCTGCGTCTGCTTGCGAATCACGCTGACCGTTTGAGCCGCAAGATCGCGAACCAGCAGGCAGAGCTTTCCGCATGCGCCGAGCGCGACACACTGCGCATCAAGGGCGACCTGCTCAGTGCGAATATGTATGCGATTCAAAAGGGTGAAACATCCGTAAAACTGCAAAATTTCTATGATGAGAATTTGGCGGAGCTTGAGATTGCGCTCGACCCGGCGCTCACGCCGCAGCAGAACGCGCAAAAATACTATAAAAACTACCGCAAGGCGAAAACGGCGGAGGAAAAGCTGACCGAGCAGATCGGCCTTGCGCAGACGGAGCTGACGTATATCGACAGCGTGTTCGAATCGCTTGCTCTCGCCGAAAACGAACGTGATTTAAATGAGATTCGCGCCGAGCTTGCCGAACAGGGCTACGTGCGCCGCAAGGCGGGCAAAAAGAACCAGAAGCAGCCTGCGCTTTCCGCACCGCTCAAGTTCAAGACGAGCGACGGCTTCACGGTGCTTGTCGGGCGCAATAACCGCCAGAATGACAAGCTGACAATGAAGGACGCAAACAACAACGATATTTGGTTTCACACGAAGAACATCCCCGGCTCGCACACGGTGCTCGTCACAGACGGCAAAGCACCGACGGAGACCGCCATGGAGGAAGCCGCCGTGCTTGCCGCGCAGCACAGCCGCGCGAAGGATTCCGCGCAGGTGCCGGTCGATTACACGCAGATCCGCTATGTTTCAAAGCCGCAGGGCGCAAAGCCCGGCATGGTCATCTATGTGCAGTATAAGACCGTCTATGTAGATCCCACAACCGAATCAAAAGCGAAACAGCAGTCATAAAAGAGGAATTCAGTCCTTTTTGGAGGAGTTAAAATGGAATTTCCGAAGTCTTTTATCCGCGCATCCGAAGCTTACAATACATTTGAACACCACGTGCCTGCGCCGTATCTGCGCCGCGCATTTCAGATCGATCATGAAGCCAAAGCAAACGTTATCATCACGGCGCTCGGCTTTTATGAGCTGTATTTAAATGGCGAGCGCATCACAAAGGGCCGTCTTGCGCCGTACATCAGCAATCCCGATGACCTTGTGTATTACGATACGTATGAGGTCACGCTCCGCGCGGGCGAAAATGTGCTTGGCGTGTGGCTTGGCAACGGCTTCACGAATAACCCCGGCGGGCATATCTGGGATTTCGACACCGCTGCATTCCGTGCCGCGCCGCAAATGGCGCTGTGCCTGACGTACACGGACAAAAGCGGGGAGGCGCACTGCATTGAAAGTGACGAAACGTGGCGCACGGAATCGTCTCCGCTGCTGTTTGATGACTATCGCTTCGGTGAAATTTACGACGGCCGCTTGGAAATACCCGGCTGGAATACGATCGGCTTTGACGACAGTGCATGGAAATTTGCCGAACGCGCCCCGCAGCCGCGCGGCGAAAAGCGCCTGTGTACCGCGGAGCCGATTGACATCGTAAATGAACTAAAGCCCATCTCCGTTACGAAAACGGAAAAGGGCTATCTGTACGATTTCGGTATCAACACCGCCGGTGTGTGCCGCTTGTGCGTGCGCGGCGAGCTTGGCCAGCGCATAGAACTTCGGCACGGCGAGCACTTGAAGGACGGCCTGCCGGACGTGGAAAATATCTGGTTCAAGCGTGAGCACTGGGCGCGCGACCTCGAATATGTCCACAAAGACGTGTATACCTGCCGCGGCGACGGGGAAGAGGTATATACACCGGCGTTTACGTATCACGGTTTCCGTTATGTGCTCGTCAGCGGTATCACCAAAGCGCAAGCGACGGAAGACCTGCTTACAGCGCTTGAGATGCACTCGCTGCTCGAAGAGCGCGGCGGTTTCTCCTGCTCGGATGAGACCGCAAACAAATTGCAGCAAATGACGCGCCAATCGGACGTGACGAATTTCTATTATTTCCCGACGGACTGCCCGCAGCGCGAGAAAAACGGCTGGACGGCCGACGCGGCACTTTCTTCCGAACATATTTTGCTGAACCTCGGCGCAGAAAAGAGCTACCGCGAGTGGCTGCGTGCCATTGTGAAAGCACAGGATAATAACGGCGCACTGCCCGGCATCGTGCCCACAAGCGGCTGGGGCTTTGCTTGGGGCAACGGCCCCGCATGGGACAGCGTGCTCATTGAGCTGCCGTACAGACTGTATCAGTACCGCGGCGATTTGGATTCCGCCAAACTGTGCGCCCCGGCGATCATCAAATACCTGCACTACCTCACAACGCGTATGGACGAGCATGACCTGCTCGCCATCGGCCTTGGCGACTGGTGTCCGCCGGGACGCGAAGCGCACGAGTATAAATCGCCGCTCGCATTCACCGATACGGTGCTCTCAAAGGACATGGCGGATAAAGCCGCGTTTCTGTTCGATAAGCTCAATATGCCGGAGCAGGTGGCGTTTGCCCGCGCGCTTTCTAAGCGCTGGAAAGCTGCCGTGCGCAAGTATCTCATCGACGAGAACACTACGCTCGCTGTCGGCAACTGCCAGACTTCGCAGGCCATGGCCATCTACTACAACATCTTCGAGCCCGCAGAGCGCAAGGCGGCGTTTGAGCAGCTCATCAACCTCATTGAGGAGCAGGAGTATCACCTCGATGTCGGCGTGCTCGGCGGACGTGTGCTGTTCTATGTTTTGACGGATTTCGGGTACAGCGACCTCGCGTTCTCCATGATTACCCGCCCGGATTATCCGTCCTACGGCAACTGGATCGCGCGCGGTGCTACGACGCTGTGGGAGCTGTTTCAGCCCGAGGGCAGTGATCGCATCGGCTCACTGAATCACCACTTCTGGGGCGACATCAGCAGCTGGTTTACGCAGGCGCTCTCCGGTATCCGCATGGCGCCGCACGGTGAACCGAATGAGGTGGATTTCCGCCCGTCGTTCATCTCACGCCTCACACATGCCGAAGCGTTCCACATTGCACCCGCAGGCCGCATCGCTTCCGCATGGGAGAGGGATGAGGACGACGTCATTGTGTTGACGGTCGAGCTGCCAAGCACCATGCACGGCGTTATTCGTCTTGAAAGCGGCTATGTCTTTGAAGATGGCCTCGCTTACAAAGCTGCCGAAAGCGGAACATACCGCATTCACAGCATCGAATAAACGGCGATATTTTTCGCTTTGCGAAAAAAGATCAATAAAAAACAAAAAAGGGCTTGAAATTTGTAACCGCTTGTGTTATAATCTTCAAGTACCAAACGGGGGCGTAGCTCAGCTGGGAGAGCGCTTGAATGGCATTCAAGAGGTCAACGGTTCGATCCCGTCCGTCTCCACCAAAGTCCTGATTTTCTTCGGAAAGTCAGGACTTTTTGCTATATGCGGAACTTTGAAAAATTCGAGGAGATCAAACCATGGCTAAACTCTTGCTTATCGACGGCAGCAACTTGCTGTTTCAAATGTTTTTCGGCATGCCGGCGCGAATTTTCGGGGCGGACGGTCGGGCGATACAGGGCGTGCTGGGGTTTGTCGGCGCGCTGCTGAAAATCATTCGCATGGTAGGTCCGACACATGTGCTTGCGGTATTCGATGGCGAAATTGAAAACACCCGCGCGGATTTGGACAAAGCCTATAAGGCAAACCGCGCGGATCTCCGTACCGTGCCGGAAGAGGAAAACCCGTATTCGCAGCTCGGCGATATTTACCGCGCGCTCGATTATTTGCAGATCAAGCGCTTTGAAACAACAGACTGCGAGGCGGATGATGTGATTGCAAGTTATGCGCTGACATTTAATGACACCGAAACGGTGATTTCGTCGTTTGACAGCGACCTGTTTCAGCTGCTCTCCGAGCATGTCTCCGTGCTGCGGTACCGCGGCAAAAACACGGTGATCTACACGCCCGCGCAGCTCTGTGAAAAATTCGGCATTTCACCCATGCAGTATGCGGACTTTAAATCGCTTACAGGCGACACGGCTGATAATGTCAAGGGTGCGGAGAAGGTCGGCAAGAAAACAGCATCGCAGCTCATCCGCAAATTCGGTACGCTCGAAGCTGTACTGCAAAACGCGGAGCAGATTGAAAAGCCGTCCGTTCGTCGTTCGATCACGGAAAATGCCGAGCGTTTGCGGCTGAATTATCGGCTGATAAAGCTTGATAGCACAGCGAAGCTTCCGTTTGCGCTAAAAGACCTGCGGTTTGAAGGCAGCGGTTTCACCACAACGGAGGTGCTGCGCGGCATCCGTCTAAAATAAATTTAGCAATGTATAATTATTGTAAAACTATGCAGAAATAACTTTGCAAATGAATAAAACAGCGCCCGATATGCCGCGGCGAACGGCCCGCTCTCTGCCGGCAGCTGCTCCATGGCGCGGTCAATGGCGTTCTCGCCTCGCCAAGGCGTGCTGCCGTGGTGACCGTGCAGGCATCCGGCACCATGTTCACCACCGTGCCGCCTTTGGCGTCCAGAATACCGGAGTCGGTCAGCGGCATGGTCAGATGAAGGCGCAAAATCCCCTTTTCACAGTAGATGGCGGGGAAATCCGCATCCGGTGTGAAGCCAAAGCGAACAGGCTCTTCATGGGCCACATAGGCCACCATATCATCCCAAGGGCCGGATTCCTCCGTCTGTCCGAAGATAAAGCGGATGCGGCGGGGCATGGGCTTTCCGGCGCGTTCATACGCCTGCGCCACATCATGGGCCGCGAAAAGCGCGATTAGGGTGGGCCCCCTTGTCGTCGATTGTGCCGCGGCCGTACAGCCGTCCGCCGTCTATGGTTCCGGCATAAGGCGGATAATGCCAGCCATCTCCCGCGGGGACCACGTCCAGATGGCCAAGGCAGCCGATGATCTCCGCACCCTCGCCGATTTCCGCATAGCCGTACAGCCCGTCGGCGTTCTTTGTATGAAAGCCCATACGTTGGCAAAGGGAAAGCGTGTAATCCAGCGCTTGGGCCACGCCGTTTCCGAAGGGCTTTTCCTGATCCCGCCGGGCCACCGATTCAATGGCCAGCAGCTCCTGCAAAGACTTCAGCAGTTCTTCTATGTTGATTCGCTCCTTTATTATCACCACGCGCCGGGATAGCCCAGCGTTACGGCTGCATTTTCCGCTCCGGCACGCATGCAGGCCGGAATCGACTCCTTTTTCAGCCACGCCATCAGGAATCCGGCAATAAAGCTGTCCCCCGCGCCCATGGTATCCACCACGGAGCACGGAACGATCTGGCCCGGATAGAAGCTTTCGCCGTCATAGGCAAGGCTCCCTTTTCCGCCTCGGGTGGCCACCACGATCTGGGGGCCCAGCGCCGCTATCTCCAGAATCCGCGCCTTGAGGCTTTCCTCATCGGAGGCGTCATCTGAGAAAAACGCCACGTTCACATGGGGCAGCGCGATCCTGCCCGCCTCATCCAGCGGGCGCTCGGCCCCGTCAAAGGCCACGGGGATCCCCATGGCGCGAACGTCGGCCAGTTGACTTTCCGTATGCCCCCACAGTCCGGTGACCAGCAGATTGTATCCCTTGAGGAAGTCAAAATCTGCCTGCCGGAGTCTGAAATCCGCCATGACGCCCTCATCATAATCGCCGAATACCCGCTCACCATTGATGCGCTCTACATGGGTGAAGGCAGTTTTGCCGGGCAGAATCTGCACATGGCTGACGTCTACGCCCTTCTCTTGCAGCGCGGCGCACATCTGTTTTCCAAAATCATCCGTACCCACCGCGCCCAGATAGGCGGACTGGCCGCCCAGACGCCTTACATACACCGAAACATTGACCGGATTTCCGCCGGGAAAGCTCTCGCCGGTGTTGTCATAATAATCCACACAGTTGTCGCCTGCGCACGCAATTTTTATCATAATAATAACTCCTTTGCCCTTTGCAGCGCCAGTCCTGCGGCGCCGGTAGGATCGTCCATATAGTGAGTCACCAGCTCCAGCGTGGCGCGGCCGTCATAGCCTGCTTGCCGGAAGTCGCTGACAATCTGTTTCAGGTTCAATACACCGTCTCCGGGGATCAGATGGGTTTCCGTCACGCCATCGCAGTCCACCAGATGCAAATGGGCCATTCTGCTTCCCAGATGGCGGCAATAGTCCACCGGGTCCTCGCCCTGCAATACCGGCGGCACCACATCGCACATCCCCATCAGCCACGGCGAGTCCACCGCCTCCAGTAGCTCCTTGAGCTCATGAAGCCGTGTGCAGGTGTTGCTCTCCAGAGGGGACAGCGTTTCCAGCAGAAGGACAACATGCTCCCGTTCGGCAGCGCGGGCAAGATGCTCCACAGAGCGGCGCAGCCGTGCGCGGCGCAATTCCGCCGGGCACTCGCCGCCGTGTCCCACGGAAATCAGCATTTGCCCGGCGCCGATCAGCCCGGCGGCACGGACAGACACCTCCAGATACGCCATACAATTGCGCCACTGCTTTTCCGTCCCCAGCATATAGTTATAGGGATAGGCATTGTGCTCCGGCGTATAGACAGGCACAGGAATGCCGTAATGCTCCTGCAAGCGGCGGATCTCCCGATAGTCCTCTATCACATCCGGGGCAAAGGCGTGGGGGTAGCCGCCCCAAAGCTCTATGTAATCATACCCCAGTTGCGCAGCGTCTGTAAAGTATTTTTCCAGCGGCAGACGCTGATAACCGCTGGTAAACATCCCAAATTTCATAAGCAAACCTCTGAAAAAAAGGGCGGGGGAACCCGCCCTTTTTCACTTAATACGCTAACTTCCGGTAGTACCGGCGAATGGCCATGTCGTGGCCGCTGATGGCTTCCACATGGGCGTCGATGCGATTGGTTACCGCGTGCATAATGGCATAGCACATCCGTCCGCGGTACTTCTCATCGATACCCTCCAGCGGATAATCATGGGTGTCGATAATGGTGAAGTTCTCGCAAATCCGCGGCAGGAACTTCGCCACACGCAGGCCCAGGGGCCGCTGGGCATCCTCGCCCACAAAGACCGTGACCGGTGTATCCTTGTCCACGATTTCCAGCATACCGTGGAAGAACTCGGCACTGTGGATGGACTTCGTCCGAATCCAGTGCATCTCTTCCCAGTAGCACATGGCGTAGGAATAGGTGGCGCCATACAGGCAGCCGGCGCCCACGAAGTAGTGGAGCTTGTCCTCCAGATGCTTGCGGGCAAAGTCCTCCGCAAAGGGATCGGCAATCTTCTCGATCTCCACCAGATCCTTGGCCAGATAGGCGTCCATCTGGGCATAATAGGCGTCATAGTCGGGGAAGTTGCCCTGACGGCGTAGGAAGCAGTCCGCCACCATAAAGAACTTCAGCTGTTCATTGCCCTTGTAGCTGATGCAGTAATCCACCAGAGTGGCCAGCTCAGCATCCGGCTTGTCAATGAACCCCAGCACCTTTGCGCCGTGGCTCTGGGCCAGACGAACCGCATCCACGATCTCCGTGGTGGTGCCGCTCACAGAGGAGAGAACCACAAGGGTTCCCGCGCCCACACGCTTATCGCCTGTGGTGCAATACTCTGCGGCGTTGGTGGCGAAGGTATCCATGTCGGTGTGCTCCTTGAGATAGCATACCACCTGCATACAGCTGGCCCATGTGCCGCCGATGCCCAGCCAGCAGAGGTTTTTCACGCCCTCTGCCAGGAGACGGTCGATCAGCTCTTCGATTTGCGGCCGCAATGCCAAAGCACCGTTTACGCTGTCGATTTGTTTTTGTTCATCAAACTTAATCAAGGATATCCCTCCATTTTTGCAGCGATGGATTAACCCACCTTCAGCATTTGATAGTATTTATCGTAGATGGTCAGCGCGTCGCCCACGTCCTTCTGGAAGAAGACGTTGGTCTTGTAATCGAAATTAAAGGCGGGAGCGTTGCGGTTTTTCCGCAGCCGGATGGCCCCAGTAATGTCAGAAATTCGCCTTCATGAATTTCAAGATTCCTGTCTTTTACCATGTGGTTGTTGCCATACCATTTTTCCACATGGCGCAGCGATACGATGGAATCGGACAAGTGGCCCACCTCTCAACCTTTTTTCGTTGTGTTGCCCTGATGTGATAAGTATAGTATCAACTTATACCAATTACAAGATGATAATCGGTTTTTGCGGCAAAAAGCGTGAATTCTATGTTTCGACTAAAATCAGCCCCGGCAATTTTGGTTAAAATAACAACAAATGGTAAAAAATACAGGCGGATAACGCATTTTATCCGCCTGTATTGATAGTTGTAATATTAAAAGTTATACCAATTATGGATTTGTGTGACGGAAGTGGACAACAAACTCCGCCTTATCGTTGCGCACATAGCAGCGGGAAAACTCCACCACCCGGCCGCTCCGATCCCGGGTGGTGCATGAAAACTCCATTACCGCCTGCTCCGGCGGCATGTCCATGTGCTTGGCCAGCATAGGCGGCAGCCGGGTGATGCGCAGCGTCTGATGTCCCTCTCCCAGCACGATGCCGTTCCACTGATAGATGTCATAGATGGAGAACAGCTTTATATCCACTTCCTCCAGACCGGGCACCACACTGTAGGGAATGTAAAGCTCCTCCAGCGCCACCGGCTCGCCCGCCGTATTTTCTACCCGGCGAATAAACCAGATGGGGCTCTCGGGGGAAATCTCCAGCAGGCGGGCATAATAGGGGCCTGCCTGACGCAGCGTCTTGCTGAGAATCCGTGTGCCGGTGTTTCCGCCGCTCTGGCGCATGGTGTTGTGAAAACCGCCCAGCGTATCCATATTCCGCTTGGCCTTGGGCCCCGCTACAAAAACCCCTTTTCCCTTCACGCTTTTCAAAAGTCCCTCAAACTCCAGCGCCGCCAGCGCACTGCGAACGGACACCCGGTTGAGCCCATAGGTCTCCATCAGCTGATTTTCCGAGGGTATGGCTGTGCCGGGCAAGTATTCTTCTTCTTCGATCTTACTGCGGATCACCTCGCGCAGCTGGATATAAAGCGGGGATTTATAGCTGATTTCACGCATGATCGGATGCCTCGCTTTCTCCGCGGTGGAGAACGCTGACCAGCTCCACCTTGTCCGCTCTTGCCACGGTGCGGCAATATTCCACAGGAACGCCCTCCGGCGTTTGCGTGATGCTGACGATCCAGAACACAGGATCCCCGGCGGCGATGCCGAGATGAACGGCCTCCTCCTCTGCGGCTGTGGTGATGCTGGCCTTCTCTTCGCCGTGATCCAGATCCAGGCCGTACCCCTCCCGCAGCACCGAAAAGAGGGAGCCGGTCACCAGATCATGCTCCTCCAGGCCGGGGGCCAGCGCGGCGGGAATATAGGCCGTTTCGATAAGGGTGGCTGGCCGTTGAGAATGCGCAGGCGGGAGATTCGATAGGCATTTTCTCCCAGCACCAGATGGAGCCGCCGGGAAAGCTGCTTGTCGCACTCCACCTGCGACATGGACAGCAGCCTCGTTTCCTGCCGCAGGCCGCAATCGGCGGCATATTCCGAAAATCCCTGCAAATCCTGTAGGATACGGCGAAATCTGTGCGCAATACGGGTCCCGCTGCCCTGAACGGCGTACACAATCCCCTGCTCCGTCAGGGCGGCAATGGCGCTGCGCAGGGTGCAGCGATTAACCCCCCACATCTGGCACATTTCACGCTCCGGCGGAAGCTTATCGTCAGCGGAAAGTTTATTCTCCAATATATACGCCATGATTTGCTCCAGCGCCTGTTCACGCGGGCGCGGCACGGTCATCTGCATAGTCCACCTCCGGATTGGTATAAAATATCCGCCTACATATTACACCATTTTCGGCAGCTTTACAACCACAGAAATGCAAAAACGCTCGCCGTATCGGCAAGCGCTTCGGCAAGATTTTTCCATACTCTTTCCCATTCCCGCTGTGCAAAGAACGGCCGGAGCTTCCTCCGGCCGTTCTTTTGGGTGCTGCTCTATGTGTGCGGGAAAGGCATACCCGCCTGATGACAACCGATAACCGGATTTAAAAGCCTGCGCCCGCTAAGGCGACTCAGTCCAGCTCGATGCCGATGGCGAACAGGCCGCCGGCGCCGCCGGAGTAGAGGTACAGCACGTTGTCGGTGGGCTTGAATTGTCCCTCGCGGGCCATCTTCACCAGACCGGCGAAGGCCTTGCCGACACGATCCATCTCCGCATAGATATCATCATAGCTGTCGGTATCCATGAAGCGCACATCCGTATCCATGAGATATTCCAGCAGTTGGTTGCCCTTGCACTCGGTAACGCCGCGCTTTTTCAGAATAAGGATCGACTCCATGCCCGGCTTCTTGGCGCAGGCCGCCGTCAGCATGGCGTGGTTGGACTGTGCGCCGCCGGTGGTGAACACCACCTCCGCGCCCTTGCGCTTGGCGTCCGCCAGCAGGAACTCCAGCTTGCGAACCTTGTTACCGCCCAGACCGATGCCGGTCAGGTCATCGCGCTTGATGTACACGTTAGTGTTCAGCAGACGGCTGATGTTCTCCAGCTTCTGGATGGGGGTTGACAGCACTGCCAGCGGAATACAGGGGAAATCCTGCAAATTCTTCGATTTTCGTTGATAAGGCAGTAAATCAAATTATCACCGCAGCTGAATCGGCAATGGGCGAATAACCGAGTTGCAAAGCCACGGGTTGACAACGAAAAGTTAAAAGAACTTAGCTGCAGGCGTAGCAATGGCAAGGAAAATCACCGAGATCAGTCCACTACTGAACAGCCCCCCACTTGTTAGATAGTATATCATACTGTCTAACAAGTGGGGGGCTGTTCAAACCGGAGCTTTGGAGGGGTGTTCATCCTTGAGCACCCCTGCTCCACCAAAGTCCTGATTTTCTTCGGAAAGTCAGGACTTTTTTCTATATGCAGAACTTTTGAAAAATTCGAGGAGATCGAAACAGGGCATACCGCGTTAAAGATGAAATGCTTTTGCGGTATGCCCTTGATTTTTTTCGAATGGCGCGTTATAATAGATTTGTGGGTTAGAACAAACTAACTTTTTACGCGATGAAACGGAGTCGTTAAGGCTGAAAAGAGCAAAACATTTAAAATGGCGTTCACACCGTTCACCCAAGCGCAACATCTAAGATCATCATGGCGGTAAAGCCCACGGCAAAAAACACCGTGCCGAGGTTGGAGTGCGTGCCCTGTGACATTTCGGGGATAAGCTCCTCTACGACGACGTACAGCATTGCTCCGGCGGCGAAGCTCAAAAGGTACGGCAGCGCCGGCACAATGAGCTGGGCAGCCAAAACGGTCAGCACGGCACCGATGGGTTCCACCGCGCCGGAAAGCACGCCGTCCAAAAACGCACGCGACTTTTTCATGCCTTCAGCGTGTAACGGCATGGAGATGATGGCGCCTTCGGGAAAATTTTGAATGGCAATGCCGAGCGAAAGTGCAAGTGCGCCTGCGGCGGTGATCTGTGCGCTGCCGGAAAGGTACCCGGCGTACACCACGCCTACGGCCATACCCTCCGGAATATTGTGCAGCGTGACGGCAAGCATCATCATTGTGGTGCGGTGCAGTCGGCTTTTCGGGCCTTCCGCCTGTTCGCTGCTGCGGTGCAGGTGGGGGATGGTGTGGTCAAGCAAAAGCAGGAACAAAACGCCTGCCCAAAATCCGATCGCTGCCGGCAGAAACGAGAGCTTGCCGAGCGCTGCGGATTGCTCTATGGCGGGGATCAATAAGCTCCACACCGAAGCCGCCACCATCACACCTGCCGCAAAGCCGGTCAGGCTGCGCTGTACGCGATCGCTGAGCGATTTTTTCATGAAGAACACGCACGCTGCGCCGAGCGAGGTGCCAAGAAACGGAATCAATATGCCGTAAAATGTTTCCATATGTATCCTCCGTATACACTGAAATCGAATAAGTTAGTTTTAGCTAACTTCCGAATATAGCATACACGAAATTAAAGCAGAAGTCAACCGTGAACCGAGAAATTCTGTTTTGGCGATACATAAAAGATCATTAGCGAGGAAATAGGGCGAAAAGACCAAATAGAGCGAAAATTTCACTTCTATTTTTGAATTCGAGTTAGAAGTTGCTAACTTTTAATACAATGCCGCACGCGGGCAACGGCCTCTTGTCCCGCAGTCAGAACATAATGTTAGGGGGCGCGTATCATGCGTGACGCGATACAACAAGAAGAGCAAAACACGATGCTGCTTGCGGAGAGTGACGGCTGTGCCGTGTGGCAGCTGCGCAACGAGACGGGCGAGGGCACTGTGACATGCTATACCATTTTTCCGGGTGTGGAGCTTCGGTTTCGAGATCTGCACATGACGCACTGCGTATGCGGAAAGACCGACGACCGTATGCGGCTCACAATTGAGCATTGCCGCGAAGGGCGCATGGCCTACGCGTTGGGAGAAGGCGCTTTTTCCTATGTGAGCGCCGGTGAGATGAAGCTTGAAAACGGCGCGTCATGCTCGCAGAAGCTCGACTTGCCCTCCGGCCATTACCATGGACTCATGGTCACGCTTGACCCGGAGCAGGCCTCGCGTTCCCTGCCGAACGTCATGGCGGGCTTTTCCGTTACCCCGGCGGCAATTTTGCACCGCTTTGCGCTGAACGAAATGCCTAAGGTTATTGCGTGCACGGAGCAGCTTGCGCACATCTTTGAGGAAATGTACCGCGTGCCGGAAAAAGCACGTATTTCCTATTTTCAGATCAAAATACTGGAGCTGCTGCTCGCGCTCGACAGCATGACGCCGCCGAAGGAAAACGCGGCGCATCCGTACTTTTATAAGACGCAGCTTGAAAAAACCAAGGCCGTGCGCGATTTTCTCGCCGAGCATATCTCCGAAAACTTCACGCAGGAAGAGCTCTCTGCACGATTCGATTTTGCGCTGACGCCGATGAAGACCTGCTTTAAGGCGGCGTACGGCACATCCATCGGTGCGTGGCTCACCGATTACCGCATGAATTACGCGGCGGAAATTTTGTTGCGTGAAAAACGCCGGAACATTGCCGAGATTGCCGCACAGGTCGGATACGACAGCGCCAGTAAGTTTGCGGCGGCGTTCAAAAAAGTAAAGCACATGACGCCCGCTGAATACCGCAGCGCGTTGCGATAAATCCAAAATAAAACAGTGAAACTCCAATATAACGGTGCTTCAGTGCTTTTAGAACCTCAGAAAAGTTTCACTTGTAACCTTTTCTCTTGTGTGGTAGAATAACGGTAAAATCAAAACGACTTCGGAAAACATAAAGGAGGTGCCCGTATGGATGCTTTGCAAAACCTTTTTAATCGCAGAAGCGTGCGGGATTTCACCGCACAGCCCATTGAAGAAGAGAAGCTGCACCGGATTTTAGAGGCCGGCATGAGCGGTCCTTGCTGCGTGAATGCGCGCGATTGGTCGTTTATCGTCGTCACCGACCGCGAAAAGCTGCTTGAAATGGCAGAGGCGAACGGTAGACCGGCACAGCCGCTGAAAAAGGCTGCGGCCGCCATTCTGATCTGCGGCGATCTCGAGCGTGCATTCCCACCCGCGAAGGACTATTGGGTCATCGACGGCGCCATTGCCGCACAGAATATGACGCTCTGCGCCGATGCACTCGGCCTCGGCTCTGTGTGGCTCGGCACATGGCCGCAGATGGACCGTGTTGAAAAGCAAGCCGCACTGTTTAACCTGCCGGAGACCATCGTGCCGCATTCCATTCTCGCTCTCGGCTATCCCGCAGAGGAGAATAAAGAACCGCGTGAAAGCCGCTACGAAGAAAACCGCGTGCATTTTGAAAAGTGGTAACAAAGGACGTTGCCCCGGTGGGCAGCGTCCTTTTCTCATGCATTGTTGTGCAGTGTGCCGAGTTGATAAAACGCCACGGCGCTTGCGGCGGCAACGTTCAGCGAGTCCACACCGTGCGACATGGGAATCTTTACCGTGTAGTCGCAATGCTCGATCGTCGTGTTTGCAAGGCCGTCACCTTCGGTGCCAAGCACAACGGCGAGCTTCGGCTCTTTCTCCAAACGCGGGTCAGAGAGGGGAAGCGTGTCGTCGCGCAGCGCCATGGCGGCCGTTTTAAAGCCGAGACCGTGCAGCGTATCCTGCCACGAAACGTCTTCGGGCAGATACGTCCACGGCACCTGAAATACCGTGCCCATGCTCACGCGGCTCGCGCGGCGATACAGCGGGTCGCTGCCGGCGGCGGTCAGCAAAACCGCGTCCATGCCGAGCGCCGCCGCACTGCGGAAGATTGCGCCGATGTTCGTGGGGTTCATCACATTTTCGAGCACGGCAATGCGGCGCGCATTTGTGCAAACTTTCGCAACACTTTTCAAAGCCGGGCGGCGCATCGCACATAGCATGCCGCGGGTTAGCTTAAAGCCCGTCAGCTGTGTTAAAACGTCCAGCTCCGCCGTGTAAACGGGAATGTCTTCGGGGCAGCGAGATAGAATTTCTGCGGCCTTGCCCTCTACGTGCTTCGTTTCCATTAAAAAAGAGAGCGGCACGCAGCCGCCGTCTAAGGCGCGGCCGATAACGAGCGGGCTTTCCGCAATGAACATTGCGTTTGCGGGGTCGGCGCGGTTGACAAGCTGGTTTTCCGTAAGCCGCGCAAAAACGTCCAGCTCCGGCGCGGAAAAGGACGTGATGGGAATGATGTTTGCCATAAAAACACACTTTCAATTATTTAATATTGAAGATATCTAAGCTAAAGTAAAGCGAATGCACAAAGTTTTGTGCAAGCTCTTTCAAGAAGCTTAAACCGAACGCACGCGTTCGGTTGCGGTTTTTTAGGACAGCGCCCTAAATCGTCGTCCGCAGACGACGAAATCTTTTTGCCTATCCAAAATCAGGAAGGGGAGCAAAACAGTCCGGTGGACTGTTTTGCTCGGGAAACCCAATTATGGGGTTCCCGAACGATGAGCAGAGCGAGGCGTTAAAAAGCTGCAAAGCGCAAACCTGCCCCATATTCCCAAATATTTTATCACACCGCAAAGCAGAAAATCAAGTAGATAGGGCAGGGAGAATGCCGCTTGTAAAGAAAACCGCTCAAAAACGTAAAATTTTCATGAAATATCATTGACAAAGTATACAGCAAAGTGTAAAATACCCAGTGTATGAGGCGTTTACAGTTTATTCACAACGTCTCGAAATATTTCAGATCATCTGCGGCAGATCGCAGATACAGGAGGAAACACACATGAAAAAGGTATTGAGCATTGTTCTGGCGCTCGCGCTTCTCTGCGTCACCTTCGCAGCATGCGCAGGCAACGGAACCTCTTCCACAAGCTCTGCCTCTGAGGAATCCAGTGCTGTCAGCTCTGAATCCTCTGCAGAAGCATCCGAGTCTTCCGCGTCTTCCGAGGAAAGCACTTCCACGGAAAAGACCAAGATCGGCATTCTTGCACCGGCTGTTACCCACGGTTGGGTCGCAGGCGTTGCATATTACGCTGAGCAGCGCTGCAAAGAGCTGAGCGACACCGTCGACTACAAGCTCTACACCAGCAACAACGCTGAGGAAATGACTTCTCAGATCGATGACCTCAAGTCTTGGGGCGCAGAAGCTATCGTTGCTTTCCCGCAGTGGGAAGGCATGGAAGTGCCGATTCAGGAAGCAATCGATGAAGGAATCGTTGTTGTAAACTTCGATATCGAGATCGCAGCGGACGGCGTTTACCGTGTATCCGGCGATAACGAATCCATGGGCGTTGAAGGCGCTAAGTACATTGTCGATAAAATCGGCACCACCGGCAAAGTCGTCGTTCTCGACGTTCCGACCTCCGGTTCCGTTGCAGAGCTCCGTAAGAAGGGCTTCCTCGACACCATGAAGGAAATTGCTCCGGATATGGAGATTGTTGAGTATGCTACGAAGTTCACCCGTGAAGACGGTCAGGCTGACTTCGCCGACATCCTCACCAGCAACGATCACATCGACGCTGTTTACTCCATGGACGACGAGACTTCCATCGGTGTTCTGCAGGCTATTTCCGAAGCAAACCGTGACGACATTAAGGTCATCACCGGTGGCGGCGGCTGCCAGGAGTACTTCAACATGATGAAGGAAAACGAGAACATTTGGATTGAGTCTTCTCTTTACAGCCCGCTGATGGTCAAGGACGCTGTTGATATGGCGCTTGACGTTCTCGCAGGCAAGGACGTAGAGCCGGTCAAGATTATCTCGACGACAGTTGTTGACAGAGACAACGTTGACGAGTACCTCGACCCGGAGAACACCGTTTACTAATTTAAAAGTTCTGCAAAGGGGCTGTTGCGCAAGCAGCAGCCTTTTTTGTTAAAAGGGGATAGCCGTCTTCTATGGGCGGCAGATCTCCTATTTGTACGCCATACAGAAAGGAAAGTGTATGTATGACACTTGAAATGAAGGGGATCTACAAATCCTTCGGTGCAAACGATGTTCTGCGGGACGTTTCGTTTACCTTAAACGGCGGCGAGATCTGCGCGCTGCTCGGTGAAAACGGCGCCGGAAAATCTACCCTGATGAATATTCTCGGCGGCGTCCATCATGCGGATCAGGGCCAGATCCTATTGGACGGCAAGCGCGTTGCGTTTCAAACACCGGCGGATTCCCTGAAGCATGGCATTGCTTTTATCCATCAGGAATTAAACCTTGTAAATGATCTTGCCATTTACGAGAATATGTTTATCGGCCACGAGCTGCGGAAGAAGAACCGTTTTCTGGATTCCGCCGCGATGATTGCGAAAACGAACGAAGTTTTCAAAAAAATGGACCTTGACCTCGACCCGCGTATCATGGTGCGCGATCTCGATGCTTCCTATAAGCAGATTGTCGAGATTGCCCGCGCACTTTTGATGGAGGCTTCCATCATCATCATGGACGAGCCGACCACTTCGCTTACGGAGCCGGAAATTCGCCGTGTGTTCGATATGATGAATACGCTGAGAAAGAGCGGCGTAGGCATTGTGTTCATTTCTCATAAGCTGCGCGAGGTCATGGAGATCTGCACACGCTACACAGTGCTGCGAGACGGCAATATGGTTTCCTCCGGCCTTGTCTCGGAGACCTCTGTCGATATGCTGGCGCGCGACATGGTCGGCCACGATGTGCGCACACAGTCGCTCCGCCGTGAGAAAAAGATTGGTAATGTTATTTTAAGCGGCAAGGGTATGACATTGGAGCCGCATTTCAGAAACGTCAGCTTTGAAGTGCACGCCGGCGAGGTGCTCGGTTTCACGGGCCTTTTGGGCGACGGCAGAAGTGAGCTGTTTCAGGCGGTTTTCGGCGCAATACACGGGGCTTCCGGCACGGTAGAAGTCGAGGGCAAGCCCGTGCATATTCGCACTACGGGGCAGGCGCTCAAGGCCGGCGTCGGCTATGTGCCGCGCAACCGCAAGGAAAACGGCATTATCAAGGATATGAGTATTCTTGAAAACGGCACGGTCGTCACATGGCCCAGAGACAGCAAGATGGGCTTTTTGCACTCGAAGAAGATTGAAAAGGATTTTGATGATCTCGAAAAAGAGCTGCACATCAAGCTCGGCTCCGCAAAAGATCTCATCGGCAGCCTTTCCGGCGGCAACCAGCAGAAGGTGGTGCTGGCAAAGTGGTTGGATGCAAACCCAAAGGTGCTTGTGTTCGATAACCCCACACAGGGCGTGGACGTAGGTGCTAAGGAGGAAATCTACGATATTATCCTGAAGCTCGCAGAGGCGGGCGTCGCCGTCATTGTGCTTTCCAGCGAGGCCCAGGAGATTATCCGCGTGTGCGACCGCACCATCGTGATGTTCCACGGCAGCGTGCAGGGCGAGCTTGTCGGCGATGAAATGAATGAGCAGGCCATCATGCGCCTTGCAACAGGGGGACAGGTATAATGAACGAAAAAACAAACAAAAAGGGCTTTGGCGCATGGTTCCGCGATAATTGGAAGAATAATGCGCTGTTTTCCACAGGCATTGCACTGATCGTCATGGTTATTCTGCAGACGCTCGCGCTCGGCTTTGACTATGCAAGCTTCGGCGAATGGTTCGGCGCATGGATTAACAACTGGATGAACATTCTCCGCAACAACTCCAGTGTCGGTATTATCGCGCTCGGCATGACGTTTGTCATTATCTCCGGCGGCATTGATCTTGCCGTCGGCTCCACGCTCGTCGCGGTCGGCGCCATTACCATGACGCTCATCGACGCCGCAAACGGCGGCTGGCTCGGCGCGATCGGCCTTACCGGCGCACCTGCGTACATAGTTGCCATTCTGATTTCCGTCGCGGCCGGCATCATTTTCGGCGGCCTCAACGGCCTCATGGTCACTGCGGGCAAGATTCCGCCGTTCATCGCAACGCTCGGTGCCATGAAGATCCTGCGCAGTGTTACGCAGCAGTTCATGCAGTCCAGTTCGCCGAAGGTTCCGACGGGTTTCCAGCAGATCGCCCGTGTGAAGGTCGGCGGCCAGATGTTTATGCCGATCCTCTATTGGCTCCTCATCGCGCTCGTGCTGTACATCGTCTCTAAGAAGACCGTGTTCGGCCGCCACGTGTTCGCGGTCGGCTCCAACGAGAAGACGTCCCGTCTTTCCGGCATCAACGTCAATCGTGTAAAGCTCGGCGTATATGCGCTGATGGGCGCGGTTGTCGCTATCGCGGCCGTATTGCAGGTCTCCCGCATCGGCGCTATGGACCCGGCAAACGCCGGCAGCGGCTATGAGCTTGATTCCATCGCGGCGGTCATCGTCGGCGGCACCAGCATGTCCGGCGGCAAGGGCTCCGTTGTGGGTACTGTATTCGGTATGCTCATCATCGCCGTTATGAACAACCTCCTCAATCTCCTCGGCGTTCCGCCGTTCCTGCGCGAAGCCTTCAAGGGCGCAATCATCATCGCCGCCGTCCTGCTCCAGCGCAAATCTTCCGATAACTGAACATAAACGGTATTTTGTAAGACCTTGTCGTAAGAAATCGCGAAAAGGTCTTACTTTTTTTTGTAAAATAACGCGAAACAGCCCGATATTTTCAAATAGGGTTGATTTTTTGCGCTGTATATTCTATAATATACAAAGAAATAAAAAATCCTTTCATGGATCATGGAGGCTGAATTTATGTTAGTATCTGCAAAGGAAATGCTGGACAAAGCTAAGGCAGGCAAATACGCTGTCGGTCAGTTCAACATCAATAACCTCGAATGGACAAAGGCTATCCTGCTCACGGCTCAGGAGAACAACTCCCCGGTCATCCTCGGTGTTTCCGAGGGCGCAGGCAAGTACATGTGCGGCTACAACACCGTAGTTGGCATGGTAAACGGCATGCTGGAGACCTTGAAGATCACGGTTCCGGTTGCTCTGCACCTCGACCACGGCTCCTACGAAGGCGCTAAGGCTTGCATCGAAGCAGGCTTCTCTTCCATCATGTTCGACGGTTCCCACTATCCGATCGAAGAGAACATCGCAAAGACCACCGAGCTCATCGGCATCGCTCATGCAAAGGGCATCTCTGTTGAGGCTGAGGTCGGCGCAATCGGCGGCGAGGAAGACGGCGTTATCGGCGGCGGTGAAGTTGCAGACCCGAAGGAATGCAAAATGATTGCTGACCTCGGCGTCGACATGCTCGCAGCAGGCATCGGCAACATCCACGGCAAGTATCCGGCAAACTGGAAGGGCCTGAACTTCGACGTTCTCGCTGAGATTCAGAAGCTCACTGGCACTATGCCGCTCGTTCTCCATGGCGGTACGGGCATCCCGGCCGACATGATCAAGGAAGCAATCTCCCTTGGCGTTTCCAAAATCAACGTCAACACCGAGTGCCAGCTCTCCTTCGCAGATGCTACGAGAAAGTACATCGAAGCAGGCAAGGATCTCGAGGGCAAGGGCTTCGACCCCAGAAAGCTCCTCGCTCCGGGCTTTGAGGCGATTAAGGCTACCGTTAAGGAAAAGATGGAACTCTTCGGTTCCATCGACAAGGCTTAATTTCAGCTTAAATCGAATTACAGAGAACGCTCCTATGACTGGAGCGTTCTTTTTTTGCCCGAATATATGCCGGAAAAGAAAAGCAAAATTTTCCTTACAACTTTATTAAAATTGCGGCCCTTGCAGCTTTCCGACAGTTTCTTCGCGCTTTCGGGTGCGTACACACCTTGAAAGCACAGGCAAAATGTGGTATACTGTGTTTAGTGAAAAGAATTTTTCGGGGATGTTGTATAAAAACGCACCGCATTCCGAAGCGGAGATCGAGAGGAAGCTGAGCGCATGGGAGAGAACAAATTATATTGCATGAGATGCTTTGAAGCAATGGAGGACAGCAGCAATACCTGTCCGCACTGCGGCTGGCACAACGGCGATCAGGTGAAAAACGCGCTGCCGTACGGCACATTGCTCGGCGAAAAATACCTTGTGGGACAGGCCGTGCACGTCAACGGCGCGGGCATTACATACGCCGCGTTGGAAGCCAAAACGGCGCAGAAGGTAGAGGTGCGTGAGTTTTATCCGCATACCATCGCTGTGCGCGGCGAGACCGGCGCGTCCGTACTGCCGGTCAGCGGGGCAGAGCTCAAGTTCAGCGACTATTTAAGCGAGTTCGAGCGCTATGCGCAGAAGCTCCTGCGTGTTTCCGATACAAAACACATTCAGCGCGCCATCGATACGTTTTCGCAGAACAACACGCAGTACATCGTGTTCTCGTTCACAGAGTCCGTTTCCCTGCGACAGTACGTGGAGGAGCACGGCGTTCTAAGTTGGGCGCAGTGCGAACAGTTCTTTTACCCGGTCATTCACACGCTCGGCGCCATTCATGCGCAGAACGTCGAGCACCTCGGTATCTCGCCGAACACACTGCGCATCACAAAAGACGATAAAATGATCGTTACGGGCTTTGACATACAGTCTGTGCGCCGTGCCGGCACCGACCTCATTGAGGATATTTTCCCCGGCTGCTGGGCGCTGGAGCAGTACTCCAAAACGAAAATCTGTGATGAGGTCACGGACGTTTACGGCCTGTGCGCATCGTTGCTGTTCGCGCTCACGGGCGCCGCGCCCATGGAAGCGCCGAAGCGCAAGCAGGACCCGCGCTTGATGATCTCCCAAAATATCCTAAAGCAGCTGCCGGAGCAGGTTATTCCGGCTATTGCCAATGGCCTACAGGTTGATCCCTCTCGCCGCACGTCAAGCTTCTCGCGCTTTTCCGCAGAGCTTGCCGCAGAGCCGACCGTTGTGGAAAAATTCGTCGAGGCCGAAACGGTGCGCTCGCTGCCGAGCGGTTCCGGCCGCACGCCGAGCAAGCGTCGCGTGCCTACTTTCCTGTGGCTTGTCTCGTCATTCGTGTTTACACTCGTCGTCATCTTTGCCGTGACGAGCGTGTGGTTCAAAGACAGCCCATTCTCGCCGCAAAGCATCGTTGCGTTCATCAAAGATCCGGGCATTGTCGAAGAAAAGCAAACGCTTGAGGTGCCGAACCTTGTCGGTATGGATTACGACAAGCTGCTCTCCTTAACAGAAAAGGACAAAAAATATAAATTCGAGCTTGAAATTTACAAGGAAACATTCAGCGATACATTGCCGGAGGGGCAAATCACCGGGCAATATCCGCTCGCGGGTGAGATCATCGAGGCCGGCAGCACGGTAAAGATTGCTGTATGCAAAGGCCCGCAGCTGCGTACGCTGCCGGATATCGAAGGCATGACTGCCGACGAAGCCGTAACGGCTTTAAAAGCCCTCGGTTTCGAGCCGGTGCAGGTCGCCGAAGTCAACGATCATGTGAAGGTTGGCTGCGTCATCGGTTATCAGTCCGACAGCCCCGGCGACGCGCTTGCACACGGCGCCGTTGTGGGCATCCTCGTCAGCGCGGAAAGCAGCGGGGAAGACGGCGAGTAAAATTGGTTAGAAAGCAATACACCCGCAGGCGGTTCGTTCCTGCGGGTGTATTGCTTTCTATAGAAGTATCAATGGAGGAAAACGTTGAGTTATTTGTACATCGCCATGTAATCGCCGTGTGCCTCGATGAGGTCGTCGCACATCTTCACGATGTCGTCGATGGAAAGCTCGGCTGCGGTGTGCGGATCCAGCATAGCGGCGCGGTAGATGTCCTCGCGCTTTCTGGTGCGTGCCGCTTCGATTGTCATCAGCTGTGCGTTGATGTTCGTCATGTTCATTGCGGCAAGCTGTACCGGCAGGCGGCCAACGTGGCACGGATTTACGCCCATCTTGTCCACAAGGCACGGTACCTCAACGCACGCATCGGCGGGCAGGTTATCGATAAGGCCGGTGTTCAGTACGTTGCCGCCGATCTTATACGGGTTGCCGGTGACCATAGCTTCCATAATGTAGGAGGCATATTCGCTGGAACGGGTGTGCTCCACTTTGCCGTCCTTCAAAATGCTTTCTTTTTCTTCCTTCCAGCCCTTGATCTGGTTGATGCAGCGGCGCGGGTATTCGTCCAGCGGAATGTTGAACTGTTCAATGAGCTCCGGGTAACGGGACTTGATGAAGAGCGGATTGTATTCCGCGTTATGCTCGCTGGATTCGGTGCAGTAGTAGCCGAGGCGGCGAATGTACTCATAGCGCACCATATCTTTGTGCTTTTCGGTCGCATTCTTTTCTGCGGCGCGGCGCTTGATCTCGGGGTAGAGGTCGTTGCCGTCCTTGTCTTCAATCTTCAAAAGCCAGCCCATGTGGTTGATGCCGGCGATGAGTTCGCGGCGGCCTTCAACCTTATCTTCCATGCCAAGGGCCTTTAGGAGCTCCTTAGAGCAGACCTGCACGCTGTGGCAGAGGCCGACGGTCTTTACGTTCGTATAGCGCTGCATGTAGCCGGAAAGCATTGCCATCGGGTTTGTGTAATTGAGGAACCATGCGTTCGGGCAAACTTCTTCCATGTCGCGGGCAAAATCTTCCAAAACAGGAATGGTGCGCAGTGCACGCATGATGCCGCCAATGCCCATCGTATCGGCAATCGTCTGGCGCAGACCGTACTTCTTCGGCACCTCGAAATCGATGATCGTGCACGGGTCGTAGAAGCCGACCTGAATGGCGTTTACGACGAAGTCCGCGCCGCGCAGCGCTTCCTTGCGGTTCTCAACGCCGCAATAGGTCTTCAGTGTCGCCTTGCCGCCGTTCGTATTCTTGTTGATAGCGCTGAGAATGATGTAAGACTCTTCCAAACGCTCGGCATCGATATCATAGAGCGCGATCTCGCTCTCACACAGAGAGGGCGTGCACATGCAGTCGCCGAGCACATTGCGTGCGAAAACGGTGCTGCCCGCGCCCATGAATGTAATTTTTGGCATAATTTGTAACTCCTTCCATAAAAACGATTCTTGTATTCATTATACGGTGCATAGTGTGCAGATTCTATATTTTTTGTTTCTTTTCGTTGTGATTTTGTTGTATTTTGTGTTTAAGTGTGCTATACTGAATAGGGAATTACAAAGGTAGGGACGGGTATGAACACCATAAAGCATAGAGCGGAAAATTTGAATAACGGCGGCTCTGTTACCGTGTATTACTGCGGTTACGAAAAATGTGAGGGCGGGCATTTCTGGGGTCCGGCCGTGCGCAATCAGTATTTGCTGCACTACGTCATCTCCGGCAAGGGTACGTATACCGTCGGAGAAGAAACCTACACGTTGCACGCAAACGAGTGCTTCCTCATCCGCCCGGGTGAGCGCACGTATTACATTGCCGATCGCGAAGACCCGTGGGAGTACATGTGGGTCGCATTCGACGGCTTTGATGTACTGGAGATTTTGCGCCGCACGGGCCTTGTCAGCCAATACACAACAAAGCTTGAAAACGGCGACGAGTTCATCCGCTACATGCACGAGATGATCGACGAATTCAACAAAGGCAGCTTATTTAAGGTGATGAGCGGCTTTTACGGTGCGATGTCCGTTTTGGAGGAATCCGCACACGGCGGCGCGTACACCCGCGAGCATGAGTATGTGAATAAGGCCATCGGCTACATCAAAAGCAACTACGGCTATCCCATTCAGATCAGCGACCTCGCGCGGCATATCGGCATAGACCGCACGTATCTCTACCGCATTTTCTCCGCTTCCGAAAGCATGTCGCCGAAGCAATATTTGATGCAGGTGCGCATCAATGCGGCGAAAAAAATGCTGCTGGCGGGTACATATACTGTCAGTGAAACGGCGCTTTCCTGCGGCTTTTCGGATTCCGCCTCATTCTGCGGACGCTTTAAGCGCTGCACCGGCATGACGCCGAAAGAATTCGTCGCGGACAGCCACAAGCAAAAATCAAGCAGCAATACATAACAACAACGCTCTGTACGGCATAAAAACCATACAGAGCGTTGCTTTTTATAAAATTTAGCGGCTGAACTCGGAAAGCTCCAGGCCTTCGTTGTGCTCCAGCGCCCAGCGGATGCTCCACTCGTTTGAGAAAAGCAAAAGATAACGTCCGCGGATGTCCTGCACCTTTTTTGTGTCGGACGTGAGGTTCAGCTTTTTGAGGTCCACGTCCGGCGTGTCGATCCATCGGATGAGTGAGTACGGCAGCGTTTCCATGCGAATTTCAACGTTGTACTCGTTTTCCATGCGGTACTTGAAGACGTCAAACTGCAGTGTACCCACAACGCCTACAATGACTTCCTCCATGCCAGAGGCGATCTCCTGGAAGATCTGAATAGCGCCTTCCTGTGCAATCTGTGTAGTGCCCTTGACGAACTGCTTGCGCTTCATCGTGTCCTTTTGCTGCACGCGGCAGAAAAACTCCGGCGCGAACGTTGGAATGCCTTCAAATTGCACTTTTTTACCCGTGCAGATCGTGTCGCCGATGGAAAAGATGCCCGGGTCGAACACACCGATGATGTCGCCCGCATACGCCTCGTCAATGATTTCGCGGCTCTGCGCCATCATCTGCTGCGGCTGCGAAAGCTTGATCTTGCGACCGCCCTGCACATGGGTGACCTCCATGCCTTTTTCAAACTTGCCGCTGCAAATGCGCATGAATGCAATGCGGTCGCGGTGCGCCTTGTTCATGTTTGCCTGAATTTTAAAGACGAACGCAGAAAAATCCTTGCTGAACGGGTCAACCACACCCTCCGAGGTTTGGCGCGGCAGCGGGGAGGTCGTCATGCGCAGAAAGCTCTCGAGGAACGGCTCCACGCCGAAGTTTGTCAAAGCGGAGCCGAAGAACACGGGGGAGAGCTTGCCATGACGTACTTTTTCAAGGTCAAATTCATAGCCCGCGCCGTCCAGAAGCTCTACGTCATCGCGCAGCGTCTGGCACAGGCTTTCACCGAGAATGGTCTCAAGTGCCGCGTCGTTCAGATCGATCTCGTGCGCTTTGACTTCGTGTTGACCGCGCAGCTCTTTGTCTCCTTCAAACGCGAGAATTTCGGACTTTTCGCGGTCGTAAACGCCCTTGAAGTCCACACCGGAGCCAATCGGCCAGTTCATCGGGTAGGTGCCGATGCCGAGCTCTTTTTCGATCTCGTCCAAAAGATCATACGGGCTCTGCGCGTCGCGGTCCATCTTGTTGATGAACGTGAAAATCGGAATATCGCGCATGACGCAGACCTTAAAAAGCTTTCTCGTCTGTGCCTCAACGCCCTTTGAAGCGTCAATGACCATCACGGCGGAGTCTGCCGCCATCAGCGTACGGTACGTGTCTTCAGAGAAGTCCTGGTGGCCCGGGGTGTCCAGAATATTGATGCAGTAGCCCTCATACTGGAACTGCATAACAGAAGAGGTGACGGAGATACCACGCTGCTTTTCAATTTCCATCCAGTCGGAAACGGCGTGGCGCGCATTCTTTTTGCCCTTGACCGCACCGGCCAGCTGAATGGCGCCGCCGTACAGAAGGAACTTTTCCGTCAGTGTCGTTTTACCGGCGTCCGGGTGCGAAATAATCGCGAACGTGCGCCGTTTTTCAATCTCATTTCTAAAATCGGCCAAGATGATAACCTCTGTTTCTTCACAAATTCGAAATAACCGATTTATTTTACCACAAATGCGTGGAAAGTTCAAGATTTCCGCATGATGGGAATGACAAAATATTTCGCTGTGTCGTGGTATTTTATCCGTAGAGATCACAAAATTTACGGAAAGGGCATAGGAAAACGATGAAACACGGAAAGCACTATCGCGAAGAGAAAAAGACCGTCCTGACGCTTTTGGAAAAGCTGTTCGGCAGGCATGCGGAGATCGTCATGCGGTACCGTGCGTATATAACGCCGGCGCACACGCATATACATGAAGAAAAAGGCCCGTCGGTGCCCTCTTACAGGCGGCGCGTATGGTGATGCGCGCCCGGCGGCCGAGGAGGGGTGCGCATGTTTTCGGTTCGGGTCCTGGCGTTCATCACGGCGTTTTTGCTGCCGGTGTTTTTCAGCGGAGACCGTTTAGAAAAGACTGTCATAGCCGAAAGCGGCGTGCCCCTCAGTCTTGTATTCAAAAACGAATGTACCGTGCCGCTTGAGTTATATCTCACGGCAGAAGAAAGCCAAGGTGAAGTAAAGCTTCTGCGTGTGCAAAATGGGCAAAGTGTGATGCTTTTCTCGGGGGACAGTGCTGCACTCGGGTTTGCCGAGATTTATATCGGTACGCTTACCGCCGAAGAGAGCATGACATTTACCGTGCAGTGCGGGGAAGGCGGAAACGCAAAGCTTCACATTCATGGCGAGAAGCAAAAGAACGCAACCGGGAAATGGATTGTCCGTGCATCGCTCCTCTTTGGCTGGGGCGTGCTCGCCGTCGGCGGCTCGGCGCTGCTCATACGCCGCATTCAAAACCGCAGGAAAAAGCCATAATAAAAACGCTGCAGGAAAGCCCCGTGCAACGTTTTTTCATGCAAATTGAATTTTAGAAGCAGAAGTACCCGATGAGCGAGATCACAAATCCGAGCAGCGCGCCGCACACCACCTCGATCATGCGGTGGCCAAGCGATTCGTTCAGCTTCGGGATCATTTCTTTCAGTTGGTCTTTGTCCTTGGTGTTCTCATCGCCTAAATATTCCACAATGTAGTTGATGGCTTTTGCGTGCAGACCCGCCGCCCAGCGCACGCCGGTCGCGTCGTACATGACGATGAGTGCCAGCACGAACGCCATGGCGAAGATCGGGGAGGAAAAGCCGTAGATCAGGTAAGAGGTCAGCAGCACCGAGCACGTCACTGCCGAATGGGAGCTTGGCATGCCGCCTGCGCCGGAGAGACGCTCTTTCTTAAATTCGCCGTGTTTAAAAAGATGGATGCTGGTCTTTAAGATTTGTGCCGCACACCACGAAACAACAGCGACGTTGATGAGCGGGTTGGAAATCAATATAGAAAAATCAAACATGTCACGAAACCTTTCTGTAAAACGGCACACAAACACCGAAATGCGCCGTATGAGCACAATTTGATACATATAGTTTACCGCGAAACGGCAATATTGTCAATTCACACGGCGGATTTGTAAGAAATTTGTGATAAAGAGTATACATATCTTGCGAAAACGGGGCTTCGGTGCTAAAATAAAGTCATGGCTAATAAAAGAAACTACGCAAAAGAACTGAATACACTCATCGAAACCTTTACGCACGAGGAAAAGCGGCCGACTTTGCTCTTGCACGCGTGCTGTGCGCCGTGCTCCAGCGCCGTTTTGGAGAAGCTTACAGCGCATTTTAAAATTACCGTGCTGTTTTATAATCCCAATATCTATCCGGAGGCGGAGTATCAAAAAAGGGAAGCAGAGTTAAAGCGGCTTATCTCCGAAATGCCATGCACCAAGGAAGTAGCGCTTGTTGATCTGCCTTACGTGCCGGAAGAATTCTTCACCGCCGTGCGCGGGCTTGAGCACATCCCGGAGGGCGGCGAGCGCTGTTTTGCGTGCTACAAGCTGCGCATGGAAGCAGCGGCAAAGTATGCCGCAGGGCATCATTTTGATTTTTTCACGACAACGCTGTCCATCAGCCCGCTGAAAAACGCGCAGAAGCTAAACGAGATCGGCGAAGCGCTTGCAGAAGCATACGGCGTGCCGCACTTGCCGTCCGATTTCAAAAAACAGGAGGGCTATAAGCGCTCCATTCAGCTTTCGGCAGACTATAACCTATATCGGCAGGATTTCTGTGGCTGTGTGTTCTCGAAAAAAGAAAGGGAGGCGAAGGCGTATGGTGAAGCATAACGGCGTTTTGTACCGTGCCGCCGACGCGCACGCCCACATTTACCCCGGCAAGATTGCGGAAAAGGCGACCGAAAACGTTGGCCGTTTTTATGATCTTCCCATGGCGGAGGTCGGCCTGCCGCACGTTTTAAACGAAGAGGGCACTGCCGTAGGATTCGATAAATTTCTCGTCTGCTCCGTTGCGACAAAAGTGGAGCAGGTTGGCTCCATCAATCGTTTCATCGCTGCCAAATGCGAAAAATACCCGAAGTTCGTCGGCCTTGGCGCATGGCACCGGGATATTGAGGACGTCGAAAAAGAGCTCAATGAAATTCAGGCGCTCGGTCTGCACGGCATCAAGCTGCACTCGGATTTTCAAGGCTTTGCCATCGATGACGAAAAAATGCTGCCGGTCTACAAAGCCTGCATGGCGCGCGATCTGCCGATTTTATTTCACATGGGTGACGCCAGAAGCGAGCTCTCCGCGCCGAAGAAGCTTGCGAATGTGCTCGAAAAGCTGCCGGAATTAAAGTGCATCGCCGCGCATCTCGGCGGTTACCAGCGCTGGGATGAAGCCAAAGCGTGCCTAAAAGGCGCGAACGTGTGGGTTGATACCAGCAGCTCGCTGTTTGTGTTGAATCCGGACGAAGCAAGAAGGAGCATTGAACATTTCGGTATGGATAAAGTCATGTTCGGCACGGATTTCCCCATGTGGACGCACGAAAAGGAGCTCGAACGCTTTTTTGCACTCGCCTACGGGGAGGAAGAGAACCGGAAAATGCTTTATGATAATTTTGAAAAACTATTCAAATTGTGATGAAAAGCCGATGTAATCGTATCGGCTTTTATAATATCTTTCTACCAATAAAGTCAACAAAATTTCTGAATTGTCTATAGAAATTTTCGCGAAAGTGTGCTATACTGAACTCAAATCAGTCATAGGAGTTGTTTGTATGGATGTGAAATCGATCATTTCTCAAATGACGCTGGAAGAGAAAGCCGCGCTTTGCTCCGGTAAAGACTTCTGGCATCTCGATACTCCGCAGCGCCTCGGCATTGAATCCGTCATGGTTTCGGACGGCCCGTGCGGTATCCGCAAGCAGTCTGACGCCGCCGACCACCTCGGCCTCAACGCCAGCGTGCCCGCCACCAGCTACCCCACAGGCTCCTGCATGGCGTGCTCATTCGACCGCGAGCTGTTCCGTCGCTCCGGTGAAGTGCTTGGCCACGCCTGCCAGGCGGAGGACCTTTCTGTTCTGCTCGGCCCGGCCATCAACATCAAGCGTTCTCCGCTCGGTGGCCGCAATTTTGAGTATCTTTCCGAAGACCCGTACCTCACCGGCGAGCTTGCCAAAAACTACATAAACGGCGTGCAGAGCCAGAATGTCGGCGTCAGCGTGAAGCATTTCGCCGCCAACAGTCAGGAATACAACCGCATGTCCAGCGACAGCGTCGTTGATGAACGCACCCTGCGCGAAATTTACCTTTCTGCGTTTGAGACTGCCGTAAAGGACTCGAAGCCGTGGACGATTATGTGCTCGTATAACCGCATCAACAGTACGTTCGCCGCTGAAAACAAGCGCTTGCTGACTGATATTCTCCGCGATGAGTGGGGCTTTGACGGCTACGTGATGAGCGACTGGGGCGCAACCACCGCAGACCGCGTAAAGTGCCTTGAAGCCGGCATGGAGCTTGAAATGCCCGGCAAAAACGCCGCAAACGATAAGCAGATCGTTGACGCGGTCAACAACGGCACGCTCGATATCAAGGTGCTCGATACCGCCGTGGAGCGCATTTTGAACATCGTTCTCAAATACACCGAAAATAAGCAGCCCGAAACGAAGATTGATTTTAAAGCCGACCACGAAGAAGCGCGCAAGATTGCAGATGAGTCCATGGTTCTGCTCAAAAATGATGGTATTCTGCCATTAAAGCGCAGCCAGAAACTCGCGTTCATCGGCAAGTTTGCGGAGACTCCGCGTTTTCAGGGCGGCGGCAGCTCGCATGTGAACTCCTATAAGGTCACAAGTGCGCTCGAGGCTGCAAAGGGACTCGATGTCACCTACGCGCCCGGCTACGATACGAACACCACAGAGTCCGACGAAGCGCTCCTCGAGGAAGCACAGGAGGCTGCAAAGAACGCCGATGTCGCCGTTGTATTCGTCGGCATCACGGACGCCATGGAGTCCGAGGGCATGGATCGCCGCACGCTTTCGATGCCGAAAAACCACGAAGCACTCGTCAAAGCTGTTTCCGAAGTGCAGAAGAACACCGTTGTCGTCATCATGTGCGGCGGCTGTATCACCATGCCGTGGATTGATGACGTGCGCGGCGTGCTGTACGCATACCTCGGCGGTGAAGCCGTCGGCACCGCGACGCTCGACCTGCTGTTCGGCGATGTGAACCCTTCCGGCAAACTCGCGGAAACGTTCCCGCGCCGTCTGGAGGATAACCCCTCGTACCTCTATTTCTTCGGCGATGAGCAGAATAAGACCGAGTATCGCGAGGGTGTATTTGTCGGTTACCGCTACTACGACAAAAAGAACATGGACGTGTTGTTCCCGTTCGGCTACGGCCTCAGCTATACGACATTTGAATATAGCAATTTAACGCTTGATAAGTCTGAGATGAATGATACCGATACGCTGACCGTCTCCGTCAACGTCCGCAACACCGGCAAGGTGAAGGGCAAAGAGGTCGTGCAGCTGTATGTTGCAAAGCCGGAAAGCCACACCATTCGTCCCGTAAAAGAGCTGCGCGGCTTTGAAAAGGTCGAACTCGAGCCGGGTGAGGAGAAGACCGTCACCTTTACGCTTGCAAAGCGTGCGTTCGCGTACTACCGCACCGATATTTCCGACTGGTACGTTGAGTCCGGCGACTACACGATTATGGCGGCAAAATCCAGCCGCGACATCGCCTGCACCGCAACGGTGAACGTCACCTCTACTACGCAAATTAAGCGCGTCTACACAATGAATTCCACGATTGAAGAGATTATGGAAAGTCCCGTCGGCCGCGAGATTCTCGGCAAGATGATGGCACAGAACCCGCTTGCACAGGCAGATGCGGACGACATCGGCATGGGCGAGGCCATGGCGCGTATGATGGCGGAAATGCCGCTGCGTGCGCTGTTATCGTTTGGCGGCGACAGTGTGCCCGCCGGCGCAGGTGAGATGCTCCTGAAGCAGCTTAACGCATAAATTAAATTTATAAACCACCGACAGCACCGCAGAAATTTATCCGCGGCGTTGCCGTGAATTTTATTCCTGGGAGGAAGTTTCAATGAATACGATCGTAACCGTCAAAGAAGGCGCACTCGAAGGTGCGTTTTCCGATGATAAACAAAGTGTGATCTTCAAGGGCGTGCCGTATGCTGCACCGCCGGTCGGCGAGCTGCGCTGGAAGCGTCCGCAACCGCACGCAAAATGGGAGGGTGTGCGCCCCGCACTGGAGTTCTCCGCTAAAGCACCGCAGGCTGACCTGTCCAAAATGGGCCTCTACGGCAAGGAGTTTTACAGTGATGAAAACCTAAAGCAGAGCGAAGACTGCCTGTATCTGAACATCTGGACACCTGCATCTGCGCAGCCGGGCGATAAGTTGCCCGTGTTCTTCTGGATTCACGGCGGTGCGTTTACGCACGGCAGCGGCGCGGAAAAGGAGTTCGACGGCGAGCAGTTTGCGAGAAACGGCGTAGTGTTTGTCTCCATCAACTACCGTGTCGGCGCACTCGGCTTCTTTGCACACCCGGAGCTCGATGCCGAAAACCCCGAGGGCATCAGCGGCAACTACGGAATTTACGACCAGGTTGCAGCAATCGACTGGGTATACGAGAACATTGCGGCGTTCGGTGGAGACCCGGACTGCATCACGGCAGCGGGCCAGTCTGCAGGCTGCATGAGCGTGCAGACGCTTATTTCGTCCGATTTGACGCGCGGCAAGATTAAGCGTGCCGTTTTGCAGAGCGCAGGCGGCCTTGGTGGCCTTTCGCATGACGTTTCTGTTGAAATGCGCGTGAAGTCCTCCAAAGAGCTGATGGAAAAGCTCGGCGCGAAAAACATCGAAGAGATGCGTGCTGTCCCGGCGGAAAAAATCGCCGAGGTGCAGTATACCATCCAGTCCCCAAGCGGTCTTGCGTGGCAGCCCGTTGTTGATAACGTGCTGCTGAAGGCTTCCGTAGACGAAGTGGCGCTTTCCGGCAATGCGCACGACATCGATTACATGATCGGCTGCACCGGCGGCGACATCGCAGCGGGCGATAGAATTCTCGAAAAGAGCGCCGTGCGCTGGGCGAAGAACCAGAATAAACTCGGCAGATGCCCGAGCTACGTCTATTTCTTCAACCGTCAGTTGCCGGGCGACAACGCAGGTGCATTCCATTCGTCCGAGCTGTGGTATGTTTTCCACACGATGAACAGATGCTGGCGCCCGTGGGAACCGTGCGACTATACGCTTGAAGCTGCAATGTCCTCCTACTGGGCAAACTTCGCAAAGACCGGCGACCCGAACGGGGAGGACTTGCCCACATGGCAACCGTATACCGCCGAGCATCCCGTGCGCATGCTGCTCGCAGAAGAAATCAAAGAAGAAAACGCCATTGCCGTTGAGGACTAAACCGACGCAAATCCGGCTTTTTACAAACAAAAATTCAAGTTTCTTTTAAAATAGTCTTGACAATTTGCCTGTTTGTTGCTATAATATCACTTGTTGAGCGCGAGTGCTGGAATTGGCAGACAGGCACGTTTGAGGGGCGTGTGTTTATGACGTACGGGTTCAAGTCCCGTCTCGCGCACCACGCCAAAAGACCCATCGGAATTTCCGATGGGTCTTTTATTTTACGTTTAGCTTGGTTTTTATAGCAAAAAGATCTCCCGCAATCCTAACGGAAGACCTTTTCGTTTATTTTAGTGCAAGGGCGTGTTACAGCGCCGTACCCTTTTTCGGGCGGAAAAATCTTGTGGTGTCGGCTTTTTCAAGCTTCAACAGCGCGATTTTCTTATCAAGGCCGCCAGCGTAGCCGGTCAGGTTGCCGTTCGTGCCCACAACGCGGTGGCAGGGGACGATGATCGAGATCGGATTGTGCCCGACCGCACCGCCAACCGCCTGTGCGGACATTTTGTCTATCCCGGTGTTTTTTGCAAGCTGCTTTGCAATCTGGCCGTAGGTCATCGTCCGGCCGTAGGGGATAGAGAGCAGGATGTTCCAAACCGCCTGCCGAAAATCCGAGCCGATGAGGTGTAGCGGCGGCGTGAAATCCGGTTCTTTTTCGGCAAAATATACGTCGAGCCACTGTATAGTTTCGAGCAAAACGGGTGTGTCCTGTTCTATGTGCGCCTTCGGCAACTCCGCCGCAAAATACTTGCTGCCCTCAAACCACAGCCCCGTAAGCCCCGCGTCGTCTGCCGCAAGCAAGATCTCGCCAACCGGCGACATATAGCGTTTTGTGTACGTCATCGTGTTTTCCTCCCGTGTTTCTGTTACATGCAGTATAGCACGTTTTGACCCTTTTCACCAGCATTTTGCGGTAAAATGCAAAAAACGGACATGTTTTTGCGTTTTGAGAAATAACAGTTGACAAACAGCGCGGCTTATGCTATAATACATATTGTTGAGCGCGAGTGCTGGAATTGGCAGACAGGCACGTTTGAGGGGCGTGTGTTTATGACGTACGGGTTCAAGTCCCGTCTCGCGCACCACGCCAAAAGACCTATCGGAATTTCCGATGGGTCTTTTATTTTACAAAAAACAGGGATAGTTCTTGTTTTTATCGGTAAAAAGGGAGCCTGAACGCGATTTCTATGCGCGCAGGCTCCTTTTCCGTTAGAATTTAGATATTCAGTGTTTTTGCGATGACAGTGAGCAGCTCACGGGTGTGGTCGGCGCTGTGCTCCCAGTACATGACGCCGAGCATACCCTTTTCCTTGACGTACTCGCACTTGCGGCGGATGGCCTCGGGGGACTCGAAGCTGATGAACGTTTCGCCGTTCCAGAGATATGCGGCTTCAGCGTCCTCGTCCCAATATTCCGTGTAGTTATGCTCGCGGCGGAACTCCTCGGTGAGACCGTCGTAGTTCGGGCCGTACATACCGGCGCTGGCTTCCTGCAGGAGGCCGTTGTTGACGTTTGCGGCGCCCGTGTAATGGCGGCAGTAGAATGCTGCGCCGACGACGAGCTTATTGTACGGTACACCGGCGTTGTGGAACAGCTCGACGATGTAGCGCGTGTTCGTGTTGCTCGTATCGCCGCGGCTGGCACTGAGAGAGGCGTGGTGGCCGGCCTGATGCGTGAAGCCGTTGCGCATGTCGTAGGTCATGAGCTGCACGTAATCGACAATCTCGGCGACCTTGTCCATTTCGGTGTTTTCCGGGAAATAATCACCTGCGCCGACAGCGGTGGAGACGATGCGGTTCATGCCAAGGGCGTCGCGCAGAGCTTGCAGGAGCTTTGTGTAGTTCTGTTTATCACTCGAGTCACAGTCGATCTCGGCTTGGTCGCTGCATGGGTATTCCCAGTCGATATCGATGCCATCGAGGTGATACTCCTCCACGGCTTTGCGGCAAGACTCCGCAAATGCGCGGCGGCCTTCTTCGGTGCGGGACATGAGGGAGAAACCGCCCGCGCCCCAGCCACCGACGGAAAGCACCACGCGCAGAGCGGGGTTCCAATCGCGGAACTGCGGGATGAGATCGAGATGTGTCATCTGGTGCAGATCCAAAAGGCCGTTTTCGCTGATGAGACCGAACGCAAGGTTCATGTGGGTGAGCTTCTGCACATCTTCGCGTGTAACTTCCGGCAAACCGTCGTTGACGGCGTAGCCGATCGAATAATACTTCATGAAAATTCCTCCGAAAAATTGATAGGAAAACGATTTTCCTTTTTAATTATACCACTTTTCTTTCGTAGTAGATAGTAGTAAAATAAAGAAAAGCGAGGAAACTTTATGAAGTATGATTATAACGCATTGATGAAAGAAATCTACGAAGAAGTGCGTGCGCTGGGTATCCCGGTCTCGGGCAACATCGAGCCGGAGGTACAGATCAACACGCGCGCAAAAAAACGCTATGGTCGCTGTATGCGATTACATGGCGAAAAATATGAATATCGAATTGAGGTCTCAGCGTATTTGGAGGACAAGGACGAGAATTGTGTGCGCAGCGTTTTGGCGCATGAGCTTTTGCACACGTGCCCGCGCTGCATGAATCACAAGCTCCTTTGGAAGACATACGCAGGTAAGATGAACAACGCGTATAGCTACTGCATTACGGCAACGACGAAGGAAGCACTTGTGAAGTACGAGGAAAAACCGGTGAAATATATGCTGCAATGTACAAAATGCAAAAGGCAGTTTCCGCGCATGAAACTCACGGCAGTGGTGCAGCACCCGGAGCGGTACCATTGCGGCTGCGGCGGCAAGATCATTCGTCTGTTCTGATGACGATTCAATTAAATTAAAAGAAACCCGCATTCTGTACCGTTAAAGGCACAGAGTGCGGGTTTTGCAAATCAATGGGGGATAGCAAAAGGGAGACCTTCCGACGAAAATCTCCCTTGTACGCTGATATTAGATCTGCACGATCAGTCGCTGCTGAAGGGCAGGAGAGCGAGGTGACGAGCACGCTTGATAGCGACTGTCAGGCCACGCTGATGATGTGCACAAGTTCCCGTAACTCTTCTGGGGAGGATCTTGCCTCTTTCAGAAATAAAACGGCGAAGCTTGGCAATATCCTTGTAATCGATGTAATCCGCTTTGTCGACGCAGAAGCTGCATACTTTTCTGCGGCCTTTGCGACCACCGCGGCGATTATCTCTCTCCGGTCTGTCTGCCATTGCGAAAGCCTCCTTATCTTAGTCGTTGTTAGATCATCAGAACGGCAGGTCGTCGTCCCCGATGATCTCCTCGAAATCTCCGCTGTTACCACTTGAATAGGTGGGAGCGGGTTCGCTGTAAGCCGGGCGCTGCATTTCATTTCCGGCTGCGCTGTTACTTCCGTAATTATTGCCGTAAGACGGGGCGGAGGGGGCACCGTAATTTGCGCCGCTGTCACTGCGTTTGGAATCCGCAAAATTGACATCGTTCGCAACAATCTCAGTCGCCTTGCGCTTATTGCCGTCCTTATCTGTATATGTGCGTGTCTGAATGGAACCGTGAACCGCCATCATCTGGCCCTTGCGGAAGTATTTGCATACAAAATCCGCGGTGCTGCGCCAAGCGACAACATCAATGAAATCAGCCTGACGTTCTGTGCCGGACTTAACATAGGAGCGGTCTACCGCCAGCGTGAAGCTGGTAACGGCAACATCGCTCGGAGTGTGGCGAAGCTCAGGATCGGCAACCAGTCTGCCCATAACAACTGCAACATTCAACATAGGTAACAACTCTCTTTCGTTTCAAAAAACTTACTCAGCAGCGGACTCGTTTGCTTCGACAGCCTCGGCTGCGACAGCCTCAACGTCGATCGGCTTCGGCTCAGCGGCTTTACGCGGCTTTGCAGCAGCGGTTGCAAAACGGGGATCCTTCTTCACGATGATGGAACGGAGAACGCCGTCAGTGATCTTATAGCGTCTGTCCAGCTCAGCGGTGAAGTCCGGCGTGCTCTCGAAGTTTACGAGGGTGTAGTAGCCTTCGGTTTCCTTGTTGATCGGATACGCGAGTCTTCTCTTACCCCACTCGTCAACGCTCTCGACAGTGCCGTGCTTTGCAATCAATGCCTTGAACTTTTCGACCAGCTCTGCATTACCTTCCTCACCGAGCTTTGCGGAGAGAACGATAACGGTCTCGTACTTGTTCTTTACTACCTCTGTCATGGTTTGCACCTCCTTTTGGACTTTGGCCCCGTACTTTTAAACGGAGCAAGGATTGTCATTTGTGTTACGCAAAACGCATAAGCACAAACTAACAAAAGTATTATAACATAAAAATCCGCAAAGTCAAGAAAAATCTTGGAACTCGGCGGATTTTTGGAAAATCAAATTTGATATAGGCGCTTTGTGAAGTTGATTGATTTTACAAAGCAAATGAACTTTACATACGTGTAATGTAAATCAACTTTATGCTCAAAGCGTTTTGGCAAGCTCTTTAAGGTAGGCGCGGAAGCTTTCGCCAATCTCGGGGTGCTTTAAGGCGACCTCTACCTGTGCCTGCATGACGCCGAGCTTGTTGCCCATATCGTAGCGCTTGCCGGTGAAATCGACGGCGATCATGCTTTCGGTGCGGGCAAGCTCACACATGGCATCGGTGAGCTGAATCTCACCACCGGCACCGGGCGCGGTGTGGGCGAGAATGTCAAAAATCTGCGGCGGCAATACGCAGCGGCCGAGGATGGAGTAAAGCGACATAATCTTATCCTTACTCGGCTTTTCAATCATATCGGTGCAGGTGAACCAGTTATCGTGCAGAGGCTCTACCTTGAGGGAGGAATAGCGCTGAATGGCTTCTTCGCTGACCTCTTTCACGCCGACGACACCCTTGCCGGTCTCGTTATAAGCGCGGATGAGCTGGCCACAAGCGGGATCTTCGCCGAGGATGACGTCATCGCCGTAGAGAACGGCAAATGGCTCATCGCCGACAAATGCTTTGGCACAGGAGATGGCGTGGCCGAGACCTCGCGTCTCTTTCTGGCGGATGTAGGTGATGTTTGCAAGGTGCGCAAGGTTCACAACTTCATCGTACACTTCTTTTTTGCCGCTTGCGAGCAGACGCTCCTCAAGCTCCGGGGCGCGGTCGAAATGATCTTCCATGATGGATTTGCCGCGGTTTGTGATGATGAGAATATCCGTAATGCCGGCGCGGACCGCTTCCTCCACAATAAACTGGATAGCGGGCTTATCCACAATGGGCAGCATTTCCTTGGGCATCGCTTTCGATGCCGGGAGCACGCGTGTGCCAAGGCCTGCTGCGGGGATGACGGCTTTTCTGACGGTTTTCATAAATCAATACCTCCAAATATACTTCCTATTTTTCAAAGGAGTTCTATTCTTAACGACATTACCGCGTGAAACCGTAAGCGGTAATGTCGCTTTTAATCTGGAATCAAGTCAAAAAGAGCGGGATCCAACGCAGGATCATGTAGCAGGCGAGCAGGCAGAACGTTACGACAACGTTCACGCCGCCGCGTGCGGTGTATTCTGCGGAAAGGTCGGTTTCCGTATTGCTGACGCTTTTAATCTCCTGCACGGTGCGGACGCAGTGATTTAAATACATGCGGTTTGCGCGCACGCCGACGAAGATCATAATGCCGAGCATCAGGGCGCTGCACAAAAGCGGCAGGCAGAACAAAAGATACTGTGAGGGGTTATCCATCAAGTACTGCGAAAGCAGGTTTGCAAGCTGCACGTAGCTGAGATCCGATGAAGACACGCCGGCGTTATCGATGACGTGCGTCGTGATGGGGTTGACGACGAAACACGAGAGCATCAGGTTCGCGATATATAAAAGGAACATGATTGTCGTTGTGATGATGCCCGCCTTGTACTGCTTGCGATACAGGAGCCAACCGCCGGAGAACAGGAATGCGCTGAAATTGAACTTGCTGCGCCCGAAAGACTTAATATTGCGGAACACGGAAAGGTAATACGCCGTATTCTGCTGCACGACCTTGCTCACGTCGCCGTAGGTGACGTTATCCGCAACAAATTCCGCGGGATTTGCGCCGCCCATGGGGTCGAACGCGAACGGCACGCCGCCAAAGCCGCGGCTCTGATAGTTTGCGTTGTTTTGCGGCGGGGGATAACTGCCGTACGGGTTATTGTAATTGTTATAGCCGTTCGGATTGTTCGCGTTATTCGGATTTTGCTGCGTGTTGTAGCCCGTGTTGCGGTGTTCATCCGGCGCGCCGGTGAGGGAAGTGCCGCAGATGTTGCAGAACAGCGCGCTGTGGGCGTTTAAGGTGCCGCAGTTCGGGCATTCCTTGTCTTTAAGCTCACTGGCCGTGTTCGGCGCGTCCGGCGGAACAGGCGGCGCCCAAGTCTTGCCGCTTTCGTGCAGATCTGTGAAAATGCACGCACCTTTTTCTTTATAGCAGCCTCTGTGGTACGGTGCACCGCAGACCGGGCAAACGACGATATCGTCATTTTCCGTAAACGGCTTGTCGCACACGGGACACTTGATGCCTTTATAGTCCAAAACAGAACCTCCAAAATTCGGTTGGCAATATTCGAAAGACGGTCAGAATACTGCCAGAATTATTTTCTTATTCATATAATACTACAAAATGCCCGCAATCGCAATGCAAAGCGTGCAAATTTTCAGACTGTTAATAATTCAGTGAGAAAACGAAGTAAAACTTCAAGAAAGGCAAATATAAAGATTTCAGCGAAACCGTGCGTTTTCCCGCATTTTTTCTATTTACAAACGGCGGGTTATCTATTATAATAAACAGAGATTTGCGCACATTTAAGCTGAACGCCGCCGTGAAATGTTTGAAGGCGGGTTTGGACGGATATTTTTGAAAGGTAACGAAAACGTATGCTGCAATATGAAGTATTAAAACATGAACTGAATGAAAAGCAGGCGGCGCTGGATGAATTGAAGGACGCGCTGGGCCTTGAAAGACTGCGTGAAGAAGTGGAGATGCTGGAAAACAAGGCGGCGGAGCCGGGCTTTTACGACAACATGGAATCTGCACAGAAGATTTTGCAGAAGACTGCTGCGTTAAAGCAGAAGGACGAGACGTATCTGAACCTTGTTTCCCGCTGCGAAGATACGCTGACGCTCATTGAAATGGGCAATGAGGAAGAAGACCTTTCTCTTTTGCCGGAGGCACAGGAGGAAGTGGAGGCCATCGGCAAAGAGATTGAGACGATGCGTCTGACAACGCTTCTCACCGGCGAATATGACAGTAAGAACGCGATTTTGACGTTCCATGCGGGTTCCGGCGGCACAGAGGCACAGGACTGGGCCGAGATGCTGTTCCGTATGTACAACCGTTGGGGTGAGCGTCACGGCTTTAAGGTTTCTACGCTCGATTACCTTGAGGGCGACGAAGCGGGCCTGAAGAGCGCTTCCATCCTTGTCGAGGGCGAAAATGCTTATGGCTTTTTGAAGAGTGAAGCGGGCGTTCACCGTTTGGTGCGCGTCTCGCCGTTCGATTCCGCAGGCCGCCGTCACACCTCATTCTCCTCTCTGGAGGTTATGCCGGAGATTGACGAGGACCTCAGCGTGGAAATCAACCCGGACGATATTAAGATGGAAGTGTACCGTGCGAGCGGTGCGGGCGGACAGAAGGTCAACAAGACCTCTTCGGCCGTGCGTTTGATCCACATTCCGACGGGCATTGTCGTTTCCTGCCAGGTGGAACGCAGCCAGTACCAGAACCGCGACGTGGCTATGAAAATGCTTATCTCTAAGCTCGTTGAGATCAAGGAACGTGAACACCTTGAAAAAATCTCCGACATTAAGGGCGAGCAGAAGGAGATCACGTGGGGCAGCCAGATTCGCTCCTATGTCTTCATGCCGTACACGCTCGTAAAGGATCACCGCACGGGCTGCGAAAAGGGCAACATCAGCGCGGTGATGGACGGCGACCTTGATGATTTCATCACTGCGTATCTGAAGGCGCTCAGCCAGGGTACGCTCGGCGAGAACATCGAATAAATTTAGATTTTGTGAATTTGGGCAGCGTCTTTTGCGGGCGCTGCTCTTTTTTGCAGAATTTTTGCAGAGATATATGTGTTTTTGCGAAAGAAGACCTTTCTTTTTTCGGACAAGTGTGGTAAACTTAATCACGGTATCGCACAAAACGATTTGTGCGTGCCGTATGGATCCGGCCAAAATTTCTATTACACATTGGCTGAACGACCGCTGACTCTCGCTTCAAAACTCATGAGCGGGAAAAACGCAGCCCCACGCATAACGCGTGTGATCGCTGAATCATGCAGATGGCATGGTAGAAAGGATGGTACTACATGAGTACAAACAACACGAAAGCATTTGAAACGTATGAATCCGAAGTTCGCTCTTACTGCCGTAACTTCCCGACGGTCTTTGTCAAGGCGAAGGGCTCTATCCAGACGGATGAGAACGGCAAGGAGTATATCGACTTCTTTTGCGGCTCCGGCGCACTGAACTACGGGCATAACAACCCGTACATCAAAGAGAAGGTCGTTGAATATTTACAAAACGACGGCGTGATGCACGCGCTTGACATGTACACGAAACCGAAGCGCGAATTCATCGAATATTTTGAAAATGAAGTCATTCGCCCACGCGGCTTTGACTATAAAATTCAGTTTGTAGGCCCGACCGGCACAAACGCGGTGGAGGCGGCCTTGAAGCTGGCTCGCAAGGTAAAGAAGCGCAACAATGTCTTTGCGCTGATGGGTGCGTTCCACGGCATGACGCTGGGTTCTTTAGCGCTGACAACGAATGCGGACTCCCGCAAGGGCGCAGGCGTGCCGCTTTACAACGTGACGCATATTCCGGCACCGTATATGTTCCCAGAGCTCGACACCGTGGCATATATGGAACGCCTGATCACAGACGACCACTCCGGCGTGGAGAAGCCGGCGGCAATCATTTTGGAAACGACGCAGGCGGACGGCGGCATTTATGTGCTGCCCGATGAGTGGCTGCGTCGCGTGCGCGCACTGTGCGACAAGTACGACATTTTGATGATTGTCGATGACGTGCAGGTGGGTGCTTCCCGTACCGGTTGGTTCTTCTCGTTTGAGCGCGCAGGCATCACGCCGGACATTGTGACGCTCTCGAAGTCCATCGGCGGCTATGGCATGCCGTTTGCGCTGACGCTGTTGCGCCCGGAGCTTGACCAGTGGAAGCCGGGCGAGCACAACGGCACATTCCGCGGCTATCAGCTGTCTTTGGTCGCAGCGAAAGCGGGCCTGGAGTTCATGCTGAACGAGCACGTGGAAGACGCGGTTCGTGAACGTGCGCCGTTTGTGGAGAAGTTCCTCAAGGAGAACATTGAGACGATTGACAGCCGCATCACGACACGCGGCATCGGTTTGCTGTGGGGCGTAGATTTCGGCGCGTTTGAGGGCGATGTTGCGAAGGCAGTCATTCACAAGGCGTTTGAAAACGGCCTCATCGTGGAGCGTGTAGGCCGCCGCGATTCCGTCGTAAAGATCATGCCGGAGCTGAAGGTGCCGATGGATACGCTGGAAAAGGGCCTCAATATTCTGGCGAAGTCCATTCGTGAGGTTGTTGGCGAGCTGAAATAACTTAAAATTTATCTCAAAGATAGAGATCGGGCTTTGTGCGCGGTCTCTTTTTGCATAGATTACATTTTGCTGTGCAGGATAAACAAAAACTACTTGCAAAATGTGCAAAGCGGTGGTATGATAAGCGCAAATAGATTTTGGAAAGGAAGCGTATTGTTGTGCAGAAATTCAGTGAACTTCCGTACACCCGACCGGACATTGCGGCGGCAGTGGAGGAATATAAGCGGTACAGCGAGGCATTTAAGGCAGCAAAGACCTTTGAGGAAGCGAAAAAGGTGTTTTTAGACGCTGAAAAGCTCGACACGCACTTGTCTACGATCGCGTCGCTTTGCAGCATCCGCAACACGATGAACACGACAGATGAATTCTACGAAACGGAAATGGCGTACCTGAACGAAAATCTGCCGAACCTGATCCCGGCGGAGAAGGAGATGAAGGAAGACATTGTGAACGGCCCGTTCCGTGCGGACTTTGAAAAGGAATACGGCGCGCATTTCATCGCGGTTTTGGAAAACGACCTCAAGACGCAGGACGAGCGCATTATCCCGGAGCTTGTGAAAGAATCGGAGCTTTCCGTGGAGTATTCCAAGGCTGCGGCTTCCTGCAAGGTGGATTTTCGCGGCGAGACCTGCAATTTCTACGGCCTTTTAAAACATATGGAGAGCACCGACCGCGAGGAGCGCAAAGAAGCGTTTGAAAAGTGGGCGAACCTTTACGAGGGCGTTTCCGACAAGCTCGATGAGTTGTACGATAAGCTCATCGAAGTGCGCGTGGAGATGGCGAAGAAGCTCGGCTATGACAATTACACCGAGCTTGCGTACCGCAATATGGGCAGACTGGACTACACGCCCGAGCACGTGGAGAAATTCCGCGAGCAAATCCGCACGGTCATCACGCCGGCGGTGGACCGCATGCGCAAGGCGCAGGCAAAGCGCCTCGGTTTGGATTCCGTCAAATACTATGATGAGAGTTTGACATTTGCAGGCGGCAACGCAGATCCTATCGGCGGCAAAGATTATATGGTGGGGCAAGCGACCGAAATGTACGGCGCGCTCTCGCCCGAAACAAAGGAATTCTTCGACTTCATGACGAAGTACGAGCTGTTTGACCTTGAGACGCGCCCGGGCAAGCACCTTGGCGGCTACTGCACATCTTTGCCGGAATACAAAGCACCGTTTATTTTTTCGAACTTTAACGGTACTTCTGCAGACGTGGACGTTTTGACGCATGAGGCCGGCCACGCGTTCCAGGCATATCTCGGCGAGCGCTTGATTCCGATCGGCGTTTTGCAGGGCTCTACGAGCGAGGTGTGTGAGATCCACTCGATGTCGATGGAGTTTTTCACCTACCCGTGGATGGATAAATTCTTCGGCGACCGCGCGGACGAATACCGTTATGCACATTTGTGCGACGCACTGGCCGTTATCCCGTACATGGCGTGCGTGGATGAGTTCCAGCACGAGGTATACAAGAACCCGAAGATGACGGCGAAGGAACGCCGCGGTGTGTGGCGCAGCATTGAGAAAAAATATATGCCGTGGCGCGATTATGACGGCAACGCATTCTTGGAAAACGGTGGTTTTTGGATGCAGAAGCAGCACATTTTCCTCTACCCGTTCTATTATATCGATTACGCGCTGGCGCAGATCTGCACATTCTTCTTCTATGACGAGATGAAGAAAGACCGCGAGAGCGCTTGGGCACGTTATTTGAAGCTGTGCAAAGCGGGTGGCACGCTGGGCTATTTCGATCTGCTGCATTATGTCGGCATTCCGGTGCCGTTTGAAGATGGCGCGGTGGAGAAAGCCGTGCGCGGCGTGATTGAAGAGATTGAATCCGCGAAATATTAAAATAAATTATAAAAGCCGAACGGCGGGGAAAGCTCCGATGCCGTTCGGCTTTTTGCTTGCGTGCTAATTTTGTTTGTTTTGCGGATTGAGCTTTTTTTGCATGCGAATGTCTTTGCCACGAAATGGCAGGCGATCATAAAAACCGATCACACGGGAAACAAAGCGTTCTGTATACCGCTTTTCGAGCTCTAACATGGAGAGATTCGTGCTGATGATAGTCGGTTTTTTCAGCATAATGCGCGTATCGATCACGTTGTAGATGGCCGACATGATATAGGATGACGAAATTTCCATGCCGAGGTCATCGATGATGAGCAGGTCGCAGTCGTTTAAAAGATCGAGTGTATCATCGCCGGATTCTTCATTGCGCGTGAAGCGTTCGCGCTCGAGCGAGAGGGCAAAAGTCTGCGCCGTGCCATACACTACGCCGAACCCCTTATTGATGGCTTCTGCGGCGATGGCGAGGGAAAGGTGCGTTTTACCGAGACCGGTGGCGCCTGTAAAAAGTAAATTTCCACTATCTTTTTTGAAATTGTCTGCATAGCGGCGGCAATAATTGAAGATATTTCGCATCTGTTCACGGTCGGAACGCTCCCCATTTACGGAAACATCGGAATAATAGAGCAGGGAGAAATCCTCAAAGGACGAGAGCGTCAGCGGGGAGATACGGTTTAGGTTTTCGTAGGCGATCTGCTTTAATAAACTGCGGTAACAGGAGCAGATGCGGCCGTCTACATAGCCGGTATCTTCGCAGCGCTTGCAGGTGTACTGCGGCTCAATATCGGCGCGGGTGAGACCGTGCGCGGCAAGGAGATCGGCAAACTGCTTTTGCAGCGAAAGATTTTCGTTTTTTAGAGCTTCCATAGTCTCTCTCGCGTTGCCGCTGCGCAAAACAGCCATAGCCGCCTGACTTGCCGTGGAAGCGATGCGTCTGCGCACGTCTTCGGCTTCGGGGCAGACGGCGTAAAAGTCCTCTAAGCGGCGCTGTGCGGTGTCCTGTGCGGTGGTACGGCGTCGATTTAATTCATTTTCAGCCTGAAGGTAGACCTGTCTTGCATATCCCATGGTTTATTTCTCCGTATTGAATGTATCAAACTTTTCGTAAGAATCGAGACTATATGAGGGGGAATGCGCACCCTCGCGGCGGGCTTCGGCGGCAATTCTTTCATCCACGGCTTCTTTCAAGGTATGGATGCCCGCGTTGTGCCACGATTCCAAAATGGCGTTGATGTATTTCATGTTGACCTTGCCGGTGTTATCCACACAGCGGTTATAGGCTTCGTTTAGAAGCTCATCGGGCATGCGCCACTCGAACACCCATCTGTGAGCAAACTGGCTCTCGTTTTTGCTGGGTGCGCGGCGGGAGGTGATGCCGAACGCATTTTCACAGCGCTTCCACGCGATGGTGGTCTCGTCGAGCTCGCGCAGCTTTTCCTCCGCGGCGGCGATGCTTAAAATGTTGGAATCTGCCCAGTTGCGCACGGTGGATTCGATGTAGCTCGTGTTTGCGCGGCCAATCTTGTTCGCGTAGGCGATAAGCATTAAAATGACTTCGCACGGCAGGCCGTAATCTTCGTGCGCCTGAATGAGCGTGCCGGAAAGCGCGGGGGAAAGCGTTTTGCCGAGCAGGTTCTGCGCTTCCTCTACAAGGCGGCGAATCTCCGGGGAGGACTCTACACGCTCCGAGATATAAAGCCCGTCCGGGCGCAGCATACGCTTCGGCGCGGTGGGGCGCTGCGGCTGTGTTGGAGCGGCCTTCGGCTGCGGTGCAATGGGCGTGGGGCTCTCCACGTGATTCGGCGTGAGGGCGGTATCCAGCGGGGTGTCAACGCTGCAAATGAGGCCGCTTTTCATCCAGAAGCCGAGCGCGGTATCGACACGCTGCGGGGTGATGCCGAGCGCGGCTGCAAGATCCTCCGCTGCATACGGCCGCCCGTTATGGCGCAGAAGCCACAGCATGACCTTGAGCTGATCTCCGTCCGCCTCCTTGATATATCGATCTACAAGCGCGTTCGGCACGGCGAAAACCGCGCTCCATGCGCCGAGCTCCAGCTTATAACCCATGAAAAGCCGCCCTTTCCCATCTTGAATTTCTGTATGTATCATTGTACCACACATTGTGCGTGGTTACAACCGTAAACCGCCCGGCGTAGGCGGATTTTGTCCACGCGAAATATTTTTTAAAAGAAAATTCGCGATAGGGGTTGACTTTACGGAGAAAATTCGGTATAATAATCAACGTTGCAAAACCTAATATGCTGATGTGGCTCAATGGCAGAGCAGTTCACTCGTAATGAACAGGTTGTCAGTTCGATTCTGACCATCAGCTCCAGAAACCCGGTACAATTTGTATCGGGTTTTTTGTTATCTGCAAAGCCTTGCGCGGAGGTATTTTTTGTGGTATCCTTAAAAAAAGGAGTGTGATCCATGCGCAGCGATGAATTTATCGATTTATATAAACAGCTGGAGGATGAGCTTGAGGTAAAGTTCAGCACCGCAAAGCAGCGGCGGTATTCCAGCGTGGTTTTTGAATACATCAACCATTATGAAAGCGCGCCTGTGCGCGAGACGTTGAATCTCTGCCGGGAAATCCGCAATTTGATGACGCACAATGCGAACCTCGGCGGCGAGCCGATCGTGGAGCCGAGCGAGCCGGTGGTGGAAGCACTGCGGGAGGCGCTCGACTACGTTTGCCGTCCGCCGCTTGCACTCGACTTTGCGACAAAAGGTAGCAGCATTCGCTGTGCAAGGCTTTCTTCTCGCGTTTTAAATTTAATGGAAAGCATGGACAAGAGCGGCTTTTCGCACATTCCGGTTATAGAAAAAGAGAAATTTCTCGGTGTATTCAGCGTGTCCACAATCTTTTCGTGCATTTTGCGTGACCCAACCTTGCGCATCACAAAGGAAACGACGCTTTCACAGCTTGGGAAAATGCTGGCCGTAGAAAAGCATGTGGAAAACTTTGCGTTTGTCGACGAGAAAACGACCTGCATTGAGGCACGGCGTATGTTTGAGAAGATACGCGGTCGCAACAAACGCCTTTCGGTCATTTTCATCACGAAGACGGGGAGCCGAGATGAGCCGCTGCTCGGTATGCTGACGCCATGGGACGTAATGCAGGATATTCGGCACACAGATGAAGACCCGGAAAGCCCGCGTAAAAAGGACAAAAGAGACGCTAAGAACTGAATTCACTCCATACGAAAACGACACCGCACGGGAAAAGACTTCATCATGCGGTGCCGTTTTGTTTTATGTTTTAGTTGTCGGAGGGGAAGCGGATGTTCGCGAGCTTGCGGATTTCTTCCATATAGACGGAAACGTCGTAAGCGAGGGCGGAGCACTGCTCGTATTCCGCGCGGGAAGCTTCGGGCTCTGTAATATAACGGTAAAAATCCTTCGCTTCGTAGCCCATCAGCTTGAATTTTTCTTCTTCGCCGCAAATCTTCTCTACGGTGCCGTTGTTATAACGGATAGAGATGTTGGCAAGTTTTGAGATGGACTCCACGGATACAGTGCCGTTTGTGCCCTGAAAATCCGTGTTTGCGCCGGCCTGACCGACCTTGGAGAACACGAGGTTCACGAGCTTATCCGGGTACTGCATGGCGACAATGTCGCTGCCGTCTGCGCCGGACGCCAATAAATGCGACACGGCGAGCGTGTTCTGCGGCTTACCGAACAGATACAGCGCGGGATAGACGCAATAAACGCCAAGATCCATCAAAGCGCCGGTCTCGAGCGCGGGGTTAAAGATATTCGGCAGGCTGCCCGCGAGGTACGCATCGTACTTTGAAGAGCGCTGGCAGAAATCAATCTTCGCCACGGAGATATCGCCGATCTTTTTTAAAGCTTCTTCCAAAAGCTTTCTCTGCGGCAGGTGCATGAACATGATGGCTTCAAGGTAGATGAGCCCGCGCTCTTTTGCAAGCGCCTGCAACTCTGCTACATCTTTTGCGTGGGCGGAAAGCGGCTTTTCGCAAATGACGTGCTTTCCGTGCTCCAGAAAAACACGTGCTTGCTCAATATGCAGTTTGTTCGGGCTTGCGATATACACTGCGTCGATTTTGTCCGTTGCGGCCATTTCTTCGAGGTCGGTAAAGACGGTTTTAACGCCGTAAGGCGCAGCAAAAGCCAGACCTTTCTCTTTTGTGCGGGAGTAAACGGCGGTGAGCTGCCACAGGCCGCTGTCCAAAGCGCCGTCTATGTAGCTGTTCGCGATCCAGCCGGTGCCGATCGTTCCAAATCGCAGCATAGTTTCAGGTTCCTTTCCCATTATTCAACGAGCTCTGCGATGGACTTGACGATCTCGACGATGGTCTTCATCTCTTCCAGAACGGCAAATTCGTTTCTGCCGTGTGCAAGCTCTCCGCCGGTGCAGAGGTTCGGGCAGGGCAGACCCATAAAGGACAGGCGTGCGCCGTCTGTGCCGCCGCGAATGGGGGTGGTGACCGGCTCTACGCCGTTTTTGCGCATGGCGGCGCGGGCAACGTCGAGGATTTCCTGATGCGGCAGGATCATTTCTTTCATGTTGGAGTATGCGTCCTTCAGTGTGACCTTGACGAGCTCTAAGCCGTACTTGCGGTTGATGAACTCGGCCGCGAGGTTGAATTTATCCTTTCTCGCTTCCAGAAGGTCGCGGTCGTGGTCGCGGATGATGTAGTGCAGGTGAGCGTGTTCTACGTCGCCCTCCATGTTGTTGAGATGCGCAAAGCCTTCGCAGCCCTCGGTGTTTTCCGGCACTTCGCGGCTCGGCAGCAGAGAAGCGAACTCCATGGCGACGCGGCTTGCGTTGATCATCTTGTTCTTTGCGCTGCCCGGATGCACGCTTCTGCCGGTAATTTCCACATCGGCGGAGGTGCCGTTGAAGTTTTCATAATCGAGGCCGCCAAGCTCGCCGCCATCGAGCGTGTAGGCGAAATCGCAGCCGAAGCCCTTGACGTCGAACTTATCCGGGCCTGCGCCGATTTCCTCGTCCGGGGTAAATGCGATATGGATTTCACCGTGGGGGAGGTTGTTTTTGATGATGTCTTCCGCAGCCTGCATGATCTCGGCTACGCCTGCCTTGTCGTCTGCGCCGAGCAAGGTGGTACCGTCGGTGACGATAAGCGTTTTACCCTTGAATTTTTTGAGAATCGGGAAATTTTCAACGTCGGTGACGATGCCGAGCTCTTTGTTGAGGACAATGTCTTCGCCGTCGTAATTTTCAATAACGCGGGCTTTGACGTTGGCGCCGGAGACTTCTTCTGCGGTATCCATGTGCGCGATGAAGCCGACGACGTTCTTCTTTTCGCAGTTTGCGGGAATGGTGCCGTAAACATAACCCCACTCGTCCATGTGTGCGTCTTCAATGCCCATGGCGACCATTTCATCGGCAAGGTGCTGTGCGAGCAGCTTTTGCTTCATGGTGGAGGGCATAGTGGTGCTGGAAGAATCGGACTGGGTGTCGTAGCTTACGTAATCCAGAAATTTTTCTTTAACGGACATTTTCAATCACTCCTTAAGTTCTTGTGCAGCTATGCAGGACACAGATGCGCAAAATTCATTTTCATTGTACACCTTTCTGAGTTGTATTGCAAGCGGGGGAACAAAAAAGCTCGTTTTCTCTGTCCGTGCTAAAATGATATGATTCGAAAAAGAAGAGAAGTTAATTTCAAAGTGGTATAACATGTGATACGACATCTCTCGTTAGGGGCATAAGAAAAGGCTCCGTGCCGAAAAGACACGAAGCCCAAACTTTAAATCAGGTTTTTGGATATAGGGGGGGATCAGACCTCAGCCCAATACTTCTTGAGGTTTGCAAGGCCGATGCGCAGTGCATCAAAGACGGGCTCCATGCCCTCAAACTCGATGGAGATGCAGTCGTCATAGCCTGCACGCTTCAGCTGATACATGCACTGCTTAATCGGTACATTGCCATGGCCGACAATAGTGCCGCGCAGGTACTTGCCGCCGCGGGAACGGAAGCTGCCTTCGCCCGGATCGGCATCCGTGAACGGCTTTACGATGAAGTCCTTTGCATGGACATAGTACGCATACGGCGCAACTCTTGCAAATGCGGAAGCCGGGTCCTCATCTGCGCAGAGGAAGTTGCCCATATCGGTGAGGAGGCCGAAGTTTTTGTTGTCGACCGCTGCGTAGAGCTTCTCAACACGCTCGGAATCCTGCACATAGAAGCCGTGGTTTTCGACCATGGTGCGGATGCCGAACTGTGCAGCGTACTCGGTGATTTCCTTGCAGGCCTTTGTGAGGCGCGGGAGCATTGTATCAAACGGGCAGAAGTCACCGGAGTTGCGTGCATAGCCAATGGCTGCGTCGTGGCGCATACGGGTGACACCGAGGACGTGTGCGATGTCGACGTAATCCTTTACGCGAGCAATCTCTTTATCGAGGTCGCCGTCGCTGCCGGTGATGAAGTCGCAGCTCATGACGAGTGCGGAAATCTCAAGACCGACGCGCTCGCATTCCTTGCGGAGCTCTTCGGCGTGGGCAAGACGCTCTTCCTTGGTGCCGGTGCCGAAATCGGTGAAATCGACAAACTCAATGGCATCAAAGCCGAGTTCCTTGGTCTTCGCGATCAGCTCAAACGGAGTAGCCTCGCCGGAGCGGATCTTCTGCATGTAGCTGTACATACTGACGGAAAATTTCATGTGGGTCAATCCTTTCAATACAATCCTTTTTATTAAAACGTCTCTTTTGACGTTTTGTGCGAATTTAGTCGCCGAAGGAAATGCCGATCTCACGGGCTGCGAGGATTTCTTCGCAATCGACCGGGACGGTTTTCAGCTTGCCTGCGACCTCACTGAGCGGCACCGGGACGATCTTGCCGTTGACAAGGCCGACCATGTTGCCGTAGTTCTTCTCGCGGATGAGCATTGCGGCTGCCGCGCCGAAGCGTGTGGAGAGCACGCGGTCGTAGGCGCACGGGCTGCCGCCGCGCTGGAAGTGACCCGGTACGCAGACACGGATCTCGTTATCCACACGGGAGGCAAGCTCGTCTGCAAGGCGGTACACGATGGACGGGTACTTCATTTCGGCACGCGCCTTTTTGAAGTCCTTCTTCTTCATGTCGGCTTCTTCCTTGGACAGCGCACCCTCGGCTACAGCGAGAATGGAGAACTTCTTGCCGTTTGCGATTCTATTATCCAATGTTTTTGCGATTTTGTCAATATCATACGGGATCTCCGGCAGCAAAATCACATCTGCGCCGCCCGCGATGCCGGCATAAAGCGGCAGCCAGCCGACCTTGTGACCCATGATCTCCACGCAGAAAATGCGGCCGTGGGAGGTGGCGGTGGTGTGAATGCAGTCGAGGACATTCGTCGCAATCTCCACGGAGCTGTGGAAGCCAAACGTCATATCGGTGCCCCAGACGTCGTTGTCGATGGTCTTCGGCAGGGAGACGACATTGAGGCCTTCCTCGCGCAGAAGGTTTGCGGTTTTCTGTGTGCCGTTGCCACCGAGGATGACGAGGCAGTCGAGCTTCATCTTCTTGTAGTTATCCTTCATGTTCTTGACTTTATCGACACTGTTTTCATCGATGACGCGCATGAGCTTGAACGGCTGGCGGGAGGTACCCAAAATGGTGCCGCCGAGCGTTAAGATGCCGGAGAAATCTTCCGGTTTCATCAGTTTGTATTCGCCGAAAATAAGGCCTTTATAGCCGTCTTTGATGCCGTAAATCTCTACGTCGTTGCCGAATTCTTCGTAAAGCGACTTTGCAACGCCGCGAATGGAGGCGTTGAGGCCCTGACAGTCGCCGCCGCTTGTTAAAATACCGATTCTTTTCATCGTTCCTCAACCTTTCGTTGTGGTGTGCGGACAGCAAAACGCGTCGAAGTCCGCTCAATTAATTCTATTATAATCTTTTATTTACAACTATGCAAGCTTTATTCTTCCGCGGAGTGAATCGGGATCAAAACGCTGTCCTTTTCGATGGACTGCAGCTCTTTCAGACGCGCCTGTGCTTCGTGGTAGAATGTAAGCTGCGAGCTGATTTTCTTCTTGCCGCGCAGGTCAACGTGCTCGTAGCTTGTATCACTCTGCATGAAACGGGCGTTTGTGGTGTCGCTCAGCATGGTATCGAGAATGCCGAAGGCGCGGGCCTTCTGTGTTTCGTCCTCGATGGGGAAAACAAGCTCCACGCGGCGGTCGAGATTGCGGGGCATCCAGTCCGCGCTGCCCATGTAAATGCGCGGGTTGCCGGCATTTTCAAAGCGGAAGATACGGCTGTGCTCCAGAAGCTGACCGACAATGCTCATGACAGTGATGTTCTCGCTGACGCCTTCGATGCCCGGAATGAGGCAGCAGATACCGCGCACGATAAGCTGCACGCGCACGCCGGCCTTGGAGGCTTCATAGAGAAGCTCGATGATCTTCGGGTCAACGAGGGAGTTGACTTTGACCGTGATGCCGCTGGGCAAACCCTTTTTGGCGTTTTCGGTCTCCTGACGGATCATGTACTCAAAGAAGCTGCGCATGCCGTGCGGCGCAACGATGAAGTGCTTGTACTCCGGCGGACGGGAATAGCCGGTGATGACATTGAAAAGGGAGGACGCGTCTGCGCCGAACTGCTCGTTGCAGGTGAACAGGCCGAGATCGGTATAAATTTTCGCGGTGGAGTCGTTGTAGTTGCCGGTGCCGAGGTGCAGGTAGCGGCGGATGCCGTCTTCCTCGCGGCGGACAACGAGCGCGATTTTGCAGTGGGTCTTGAGGCCGGTCAGACCATAAATGACGTGGCAGCCGGCTTTTTCAAGCTTCTTTGCCCAGTTGATGTTGTTTTCTTCGTCAAAGCGCGCTTTCAGCTCGACAAGCACCGTGACCTGTTTGCCGTTTTCGGCGGCTTTGATGAGCGACGCGATGATGGGCGAGTTGCCGCTGACGCGGTAGAGCGTCTGCTTGATGGCGAGTACGTTTTCGTCTTCTGCGGCTTGTGCGATGAACTGCACGACACAGTCGAATGTCTCATATGGATGGTGAACAAGGCGGTCGCCCTCACGGATGGCCCTGAAAATATCGGTGTAGCCGAAGAAATCGCCCGGGGGTGTGGTGGGACGAATGGGCGCAAAGCAGAGTTTTTCGCAGCCCGGGATATTCGCAAATTTCGAGAAGAACGTGAGGTCAATGGGTCCCTGCACCTCGTAGATGCCGCTTTCATTGATGTTCAGCGCTTTTATGAGAAATTTGCGGGTATCTTCATCGGTGTGCTGCAAGAGCTCCAAGCGCACGGGACGGCCACGCTTACGACGCTTGATGGACTTTTCAATCTCATACATAAAGTCGTCCGCTTCCTCGTCGATGGTGAGGTCGGAGTTGCGCGTGATGCGGAACGGGCACACGGCTTTAATCTCGTGCAGCTCGAAAAGCTCCTCAAGATAATCGGTGATGATGTCCTCGAGCAGGATGAAGCAGCGTGTGTCGCCGTCTGCGGGCAGCTCCGTAAAGCGCGGCAGAATGGACGGCACCTGCACGACGGCAAAACACTTTTCACCCTTGTTTTCCTTAGAAGAAAGGCGCACGGCGAGGTTCAGACTTTTATTTGCGAGCATCGGGAACGGGCGGCTGCTGTCTACGGCGAGCGGCGTCAGCACGGGGAACAGCACGCGATGAAAATACTCGTCCGTGAAGGCTCTTTGCTCGTGCGTGAGCTTTTCCGGCGTGCGGAACTCGATTTCCGCCTGCTTTTTGAGGACCGGCAAAATAGAGCGGTATAGGCAGAAATACTGCTTTTCCATAAAGGCGTGCGTTTTTTTATCGAGCGCTGAGAGAAGTTCCTTCGGCGTCATGCCGGAATCATCCGGCTTTGTGTAGTTTGAGGCGATCTGGCTTTTTACACCGGCCACGCGCACCATGAAGAATTCATCAAGGTTGGAGCCGGTGATGGCAAGGAAGCGCAAACGCTCCATGATGGGGTTATCTTTCTTTTGGGCTTCTTCCAAAACGCGCGCATTGAAGTCCATCCAGCTCAGCTCGCGGTTATAATAGTAATTCTTTTTATCAGACATGGTTTCCGTCCTTTCGTTATTTCAGCAGCTCGCTTTTGATTTGCAACTCGGGGCTGAGACCGAATACTTCCTTAAAGAGACCGGCGCATTCCTCAAACGCCCATTTTTCGAGCAGGGCACTGCCGGAAGCGACGGCTTTGATCTCCAGCTTTTCGTTTGTAATGCGGATTTTACTGATGCGCAGCTTACGGCGCTTCGATTTATCGAGCGCGTTTGCAAGGCGGAAGATGGCAACGAGCTTTAAGATTTCCAAACGGCGTTCTTCCGTCATCGGGATTGCACCTGCATCGGCAACATTCGGCATGGTGAACTCATCGCTGCCGGCGACGAATGCCGTGAGCAGAATTTGTTCGTGCGTGAGGCCGAAAATGTCGAGATCTTTAATGAGGTCGAATGAGCACTGGTTCGGCATGCGCACGTTGATGTATTGACCGCAGCTGTGCAGAATGGACGCGAGCTGCAAAATGATTTTTTTGTCACTTGACAGACCGTGCAGGTTTTTGAATTTGTCGAAAAGCGTGCATGCAAACTCTGAAATGGCATCGGAATGTGCGCCGTGGCAGTTGTATTTTGCCGCGATGCGTTTTGCGGAAACAATAGCGCTTTCGTTTGTTTGCGCAATGTATTCTTTTTGCGCGCCCGGCACGAGCATGTGGCGTGTGATGGCATCGCAAATATCGATATCCGGGCAAATGACTTTCTGCACGGCGTCCGAAAGGCGCAGCATGCCGGTATATATAGAAAGCGCCGTGTAGAGAATTTCGGCAAGCTCCTCGGAAATGTTGTAGCGGCGTGCGATGGCAGAATGGGACATCATGCGGATTTCTTTATACGCCGCGTGCATTTTCTTTGCGGAGATGGTGTAAAGGTCGCCGCTTTTTTCGGCGCCGCACACGGAGGCGACAAGCTCCAGATCGGAACCCGTCAAAATGATGCTGCGAATGTCTTTTTTCGGAATATCGACGCGGTTTAAAATGATGTCGAGATATTCTTCGACCGCGGGGTAAAAATCGTCGCACTCGCGGCTGAGCGCACCGAGGGCATCGTGCAGCTTTAAGGAGCCGATGGGGATGTTCTGCGAGGTGCAGATTGCCTTGCCGTCGTACAGCGCAACACCGATGCTGCCCGTACCGACATACGCGATGAGCGCGTCTTTCATCTCGATCTTGCTTTCTTCTTTTAAAAGCCGGATAATCTCGGAGCAGATGAGCGCTTTTTCTTCGCTGTATTCCAGAATTTCCAAGTGCAGATTGTTGTGAATTTTGAGTTGATCGATGACGAATGAGCGGTTTTCCGCCTCGCGCATCACGGTGGAGGAGACCACGCGCACGTTTTTGCAGTTGTAGCCCTCCAGCGCCGTTGTGAATTTTGTGAGGATAGAGGAGAGTTGGCGCAGGCTTTCAAAGCTGATGCGTCCCGTGGTGAAGACCTCGTGGCCGAAGAACACAGGGTATTCGAGAGAATCCAGCATTTCGATCTCGCCGTGCTTTAACTGCGAGACACGCATGCGCACCGCACTGGAGCCGATCTCGATGACCGCAGCCGGCCCGCCCGAAAGTTTTTTATTCAATATGAGCACCGCCTTTCAATGTAGAGCAACTAAATCGGAGCGCCGCCGAAAGCGGGCCCGCAAGAATTCTTGAGATATTTACTTTATTATAGCAAACCCGAGAGGAAAAAGCACCCTGTTTTCGCCGAATTTTACATAAAATATACGTGAGCCATACAATTGGATGAAAAAGATACAGCCTGCTATATAGTTTTAATATATAAATGTGCAAATATTTCGCACGATATTGCCTAAAAGGAAATAAAATGAAATTTTTTTGAAAAAACACTTGCATTTTTGAAAGACATGCGCTATAATAATACCCGTCGCTTGGAGAGGTATTCTAATGGTAAGGAGCCACATTGGAAATGTGGTGTGCCGCAAGGCATTGTGCGTTCGAGTCGCATCCTCTCCGCCAGTACCCGGATAACGGAAGTTATCCGGGTTTTTCTTTTATCCGCATTGCATTTTGATAACGCAGACTATATACTATTATATAGTGAAAAAGAAGCAAGAGCAATATGTCCAAACGTTTAAATTTGGAGGAGTACACATGACATACGAAAATCCAATCCTGCCGGGTTTTTACCCGGATCCGAGCATTTGCCGCGTAGGTAAAGACTATTATCTTGTCAACAGCTCGTTTGAGTTTTTTCCGGGCGTGCCGCTTTGGCATAGCCGTGACCTGCTGCATTGGGAGCAGCTTGGTTATGTTTTGACGCGTGAAAGCCAGTTGCCGCTGGTGGATTGCCGCACCTCCGGCGGTATTTTTGCGCCGACGATCCGCTATCACGACGGCCGATTCTATATGATCACGACGAATGTGACAGACGGCGGCAATTTTTTTGTGTGGACAGATGACATCCGCGGCGAGTGGTCCGACCCGATTTGGATCGACCATCAGGGCATTGACCCGTCTTTGTTCTGGGATGCGGACGGCAAGGTGTATTACACCGGAACACATACGGACGAAAACGGCAACAACTGCATCGGACAGTTTGAGATTGATCTTGAGACCGGCGCAAAGCTGAGCGAGACAAAGTGCATTTGGTACGGTACCGGCGGTAAATGCCCGGAGGGACCGCACATGTACCGCATCGGCAATTGGTATTACTTGATGATTGCCGAGGGCGGTACGGAGTACGGCCACATGGAGACCATCGCGCGCAGTAGAAGCGTGTGGGGCCCGTTCGAATCTTGTCCGCACAACCCAATCCTCACGCACCGCAATGCACACCGCGTGGAGTTTCAGGCGCTCGGACATGCCGACCTTGTAGAGACGCCGGAGGGTAAGTGGTGGATGGTGTTTCACGGCATTCGCCCGTCTGTTTTCATGCTGCATCATACCGGCCGCGAGACGATGATTGCGCCGGTTACATGGGATGAGAACGGCTGGCCGGTCGTATACGGTGGCAAGGAGATTCAGCCCATCATGACGGCAGAGGGCGAAGGAGACGTGCGTGTTGCGCGCAGTTGGCACGATGATTTCAACACAGCTGCACCTGCACCGCGCTGGAGCTATCTGCGCACACCCGACCGCATGAAGTATACATTTGATAAGAGCGGCGTTACACTGCGCGGCAGTGAGGCGACGCTTGACGAGCTGAAGACGGTCACATTCTTCGGTGTGCGCCAACAGCAGTTTGATTTGAACTATACGACCGAAATGACACTTTCCGGTGACGGCAAAGCGGGCATGACGGTTTTCCACACAAACGAGCACCACTATGAGCTGTTTGCCGAGCGTAAAAACGGCGGTATGAAGGTCACGCTGCGCCGCCGCGTGGTTGATATGCTGATCGAGAGCGAGCCTGTGTTCTTCCCGGAAACGGACACGCTGACGCTGTGCATCCAGGCCAACCGCCTGCGCTATACGTTCCTTGCGGGTAAAGCCGGGGAAGAGATGAAAGAGATCGGCACCGGCAGCACGCAGCTGCTTTCCACAGAGTGCATGAACTGCACGTTTACGGGCTGCTTTGTGGGCCTTACGGCGCAGGGGGACTGCGAAGCAAAGTACCGTTATTTTGACGTTTCTGTGCCCGCAAACGAATAAAATTCGAAATAATTAAAAAAACACTTGCTTTTTCCACCGGTTTAACGTATAATTAATTTTGTTAAGCCGGTGTGTTGGAATTGGCAGACGAGACGGACTCAAAATCCGTTGATGGCAACATCGTGCGGGTTCGACCCCCGCCACCGGCACCACACTGAGATCCCAAACTTCTTAGAAATGAGAGGTTTGGGATTTTTTATTTTATCCGTCAGTATAAATAAAAGCGGCGCCGAGAAATATCTTGAAAACAAAATACACGAATGTGAAAAAAGCGCAGTTGGTAGGATATGCCCCCAATACTGGGCCCCAGTATTGGGGGGTATATCAGTATGAGAAACCGAACTGCGCGTTTTTCCGGTTTTAGGGGGGTGAATTTTTTTTGATGGATTTAAAGTGGAGTATAGAAATTTAGCTTTATCTCATAGCGTTGAAACTTTATAAAATACATATAAAAGCAAAGCTTAGATGCGCCTGTGAATTCAAAGAGCAATATTAGGTGAATGATAATCACGCAGGATTTAAATGAAATTCAAATATTTGGCAAATAGAAGTGATTTTTGTTTCAACTTTGATTCACCTTATTTTAAGCGGCTGGATAGTATTTTAAAAAATACATGCAAATTAATTACACACATTAAGGCAGTAATCTGAAAATGCAGCGCGTGGCAGGAAACACATGGTTTAATGGCAAAAAATATAGAATTAAAATTTCAATAAAGTAAATAGGCGAATTTGAGTAATGGAACAAAATATAGGGGGTTAATGCCGAAAAACACAAAATTAAGTTGAACTTTGACAAGCCGGTCAAACTTACCAAAAAAATCGGGGGGGTCGCATGTTTGCACATAAATGTTAATACGTATAGCGGGAATACACTTGATTTTTTCGTCGAAATATAGTAGAATAAGGATAAATTTGTGCAACTGATTTTCTTCCCTTCGTTGATGGGAAAACGGATGTATTCCTTTTATATATGGGGTGTTCGCAGATGTGCAGAAAAAAGAAAATTTGGAATGGGGAAAACAAGTGGGTAATAACAGAGAAAACGAAACAGAGATTGATCTGCTGCAGCTTGCAAAAGCCCTGTGGCACAAAGCATGGGCCATTGTGCTTGTGACGCTTATCACGGCCGCTATGGCATTTGCGGGCACAAAGCTCTTCATCACACCGCTTTATACGGCGAGCGCCATGATGTATGTGAACAACAGTTCCATTTCCGTCGGAAGCACGCAGGTGAACTTGAGTGACTTAACCGCAGCGCAGAGCCTTGTTGAGACCTACATGGTTATTTTGAAGACCCGCGGCACACTGGAGGAGGTCATTAAGGAAGCAAATCTGCCGTATGATTACGAGCAGCTTTCCGGTATGATCGAAGCCGGCGCTGTGAACTCCACGGAGGTCTTTTCCATCTCTGTGACGAGCGCGAGTCCGGAAGAAGCTGAGAAGATTGCGAACACGATTGCAGAGCTGCTGCCGAACCGCATTGCGGACATCGTAGAGGGTAGTTCCGTGCGCATCGTTGATTACGCTGTGGTTCCGTCCAAGAAAACTTCGCCGAGTCTTTCTAAAAACACGATGCTCGGTGCAATGCTTGGCTTTGTGTTGAGCTGCGGCGTGTTTACGGTTCTGTATCTTCTGGATGATGTTGTGCACAACGAAGATTACGTACGCGTGACGTTTGACCTGCCGCTGCTGGCTGTGGTGCCGGATCTGACGGAGAAGAATTCGAAAAGCAACTATTACTATTATAGAGATGACAGCAAAGGTGGGAAGGAGGAAACCGCATGAGAAAATATAGGAATGCAGCCTCCGACTACGAGTACGGCGCAATGCTCGGTGAAAACCTAAACTTTGCAGCTTCCGAAGCATACAAGCTTCTGCGTACGAACCTTGACTTTGCGCTTTCCGATGAGCAGAAATGCCGAATTATCGGAATGACGAGTTCTGTGCGCGGCGAGGGCAAAAGCACCACCACACTGAACCTTGCGTATTCCATTGCGGAAGCCGGCAAGCTTGTGCTTGTCATTGAGGCGGATATGCGTATGCCTACGTACACAAAGCGTCTGCACATTCAGACAAAGAAGGGCATTTCCAACCTGCTTGCAGGCCAGTGTACGGGCGCGGATGTGCTCAGCCGCTGCGAGCTGCACAAGAACATGTGGGTAATTCCCGCAGGCGATATTCCGCCGAACCCGTCTGAGCTGCTCGGCTCCGAGCAGATGCGCATTACACTGGATGTTCTGAGTCGTGATTTCGATTATATCCTGTTGGATCTTCCGCCTGTAACGGCTGTTTCCGATCCGCTCGTTGTATCAAAGCTCATGAACGGCATGCTGCTTGTTGTGCGCCAGAATTACGCTACACGCCGTTCAGTCGCAGAAACCGTGCGCCAGCTGCACTTTGCGGAAGCGAAGATCTTGGGCTTCGTGATGACGAACGCAGCGTTGGAGGGAAAGAAAAAATACTATAAGAATTACAACTATGGATACGGCTACGGTGAGAAAAATAAGGCCGGAAAAGAGAAATAACGCATGCTCGATATTCATTCCCATATTCTGCCGAAGATGGATGACGGCAGCAGCAGTGTGGAGGAGAGCCTGAAGCTTTTGCGGACCTCCGCAGAGCAGGGCATCACCGAAATCGCTGCAACGCCGCATTTTTACGCTTCGCAGTACAGCCCGCAGAAGTTTTTGGAGCGGCGGGCTGCCTGTGCCGCGCAGCTGCTGGAAGCTTTAACGCCGGGTTTGCCGCGTGTTTATCTTGGCGCAGAGGTTTGTTACTTCGACGGCGTCAGTCGTATTGACGAACTGGAAGCGCTATGGCTGCAAAACACGAACATACTGCTGCTTGAAATGCCTTTTGCAAAGTGGAGCCGCCGCATGGCCAATGAAGTGGTCGAGATTCAAAACCGACGGGACACACAGGTGTTATTGGCACACATTGAGCGCTACCTGATGGGACATAGCCGCCCCAAGTACAACAGCGCCGTCAGCACTTTCTGCTGGGCGGTTGCCAATGACGAGTCCTTCACCGTTAATGACCGCAGTACCGAGTTGGAACTGCTGTACATCGACGATTTGGTAGAGGGAATGTTTGAACTGCTGGAAGGCAAGGAGCAGCACTGTGAATTTGACGGTGTGGAGACTGTTCTGAAAGCAGACGGTCGCTACTGCTGCGTTCCAGTGACCCACAAGGTCACGCTGGGCGAAATCGTGGATCTTCTGCAGGAGTTCAAGGCACAGCCCACGACCCTCATGATGCCCAAGATGCCGGACGGCTCCTTTGCCAAGAAACTGTATTCCCTGTACTTGACCTATCTGCCCACGGACAAGTTTAAGTATGCCCTGAAGATGAACGTGGACAACCGTGGCTCTTTCACCGAGCTGGTACACACCGCTGACTGCGGACAGGTGAGCATCAACATCAGCCGTCCGGGCATTACCAAGGGGCAGCACTGGCACAACTCCAAGTGGGAGTTGTTCATTGTGGTCGCTGGTCACGGTTTGATTCAGGAGCGAAACATCAACACCGGCGAAACGGTGGAGTTTGAGGTTTCCGGGGACAAGATCGAGGCTGTCCACATGATTCCCGGCTGGACCCACAACATCATCAATCTGTCGGAAACGGAGAATCTTGTGACGGTGATGACCTGTAACGAGATCTTTAACCCGAACCACCCGGACACCTTTTTCGAGCCGGTATAAGAGAAGATACTGGTTGACGTTAGGAGAATTTTATGGAACACAATTTTACATGGAAAAACGACGGGCGCACCAAAGTCATGATTGGCTGTGGCACTCGTCCGGAAATCATTCGGCTGGCTGCCGTTATCAAGCGCTGCCGGGAATACTTTGACTGCTGCGTAGTCTACTACAATCAGAACTGGGACAGAAACCTTTCCACCGTTTTCTGGGAAGACTTTGAACTGAAAAACACCTTCGGAGAGTATGGCCCGGACATTCTGGTGCCCGTGGTTGGCGAGAATCTGGGTGTGACCTGCGGTAACATTCTGGGGCGTAGCTATGAGCTGCTCAGCGAATTGCAGCCGGAGGGCTATCTGGTGCTGGGCGATACCAACTCCTGCCTGTCTGCCATCAGTGCAAAACGACTGCATATCCCGCTGTTTCACATGGAGGCAGGCAACCGCTGCAAGGATGAGTGCCTGCCTGAGGAGACTAATCGCCGCATCGTGGATGTGATTTCTGACGTGAATATGTGCTATTCCGAATTCGCCCGGAAGTATCTGGCGGATACCGGTTTGCCCAAGGAGCGCACCTACCAGACCGGCTCTCCCATGGCGGAAGTCCTGCACATGAATCTGGAGAAGATCCAGAAAAGCGATGTGTTGGAGCGTCTGGGACTGGAAAAGGACAAGTATATTCTGCTGTCTGCCCACCGGGAGGAGAACATCGACTCTGAAAAGAACTTCCTGAGCCTGTTCACCGCCATCAACGCACTGGCAGAGAAGTATGATATGCCCATCTTGTACTCTTGCCATCCCAGAAGCAAGCACCGTCTGGAAAAGAGCGGCTTCAAACTCGACCCTCGTGTCCGAGTCAATGAGCCGCTGGGCTTCAACGACTACAACAAGCTGCAAATGAACGCTCTGGCGATTGTCTCCGACTCCGGCACTCTGCCCGAGGAGAGCAGCTTCTATCTGTCCATTGGTCATCCCATTGCCGCCGTGTGCATTCGCACCAGCACGGAACGTCCCGAGGCACTGGAAGCCGGCGACTTCATTCTGGCTGGCATTACCACCCGGGAGCTGCTCAACGCCACCGATATGGCCATTGAGATGAAGCAGAAGGGTGTCCTGGGCAAACCCTGCCCCGACTATGTGGACGAGACCGTGTCTATGAAGGTGGTTCGTATCATTCAGGGCTATGTGAATGTGGTCAATAAGATGGTGTGGAGGAAATACTGAGTTATAAAGTGAGAAAGCTATGCGACGAGTGAATATATTAGGCGTTGAAATTTCGGCTGTTAACAAAGAAACTGCGATTCAATATTTATTAGAAAACATGGACAAAGCAAGAGGAAGATATATTTGTGCTTGTAATGTTCATACTACTGTAACAGCACATGAGAATTTGGACTATCAAGCGGTTCAAAACAATTCATTTATGACTTTGCCAGACGGAAAACCCTTATCTAGCGTTGGAGTTCGTCGCGGGTATTCGGAAATGGGGCGAGTGACCGGGCCTGATTTTATGGAGCAAGTGATTGCAGCCACAGAAAAAAGTGATGCTCGCCACTATTTTTATGGAACAACGCAAAAAAATCTGAATGCATTACTTGAATACTTAAAGGCGAATTATCCACAATTATCCATTGCCGGTTGTGAGCCATCGTTGTTTAGGCCGTTGACGGTACAAGAAGAAACGGAACTGTGCGATAGAATCAACGAATCGAAAGCAGATTTTGTATGGGTTGCACTCGGTGCGCCACGTCAAGAAAAGTTCTGTGCAAAACTCAGCAAAAATACAAAGGCCGTTTGGATAGCTGTTGGTGGAGCATTTAATGTTATTTCTGGAGTGATTCCACGTGCACCGCAGTGGATGCAGGATCACAGTTTAGAATGGTTTTACCGTTTTATGAAAGAACCGCGTAGATTGTTTAAGAGATATTTTGTAACGAATAGCAAGTTTATATGGTACCTATTTAGGGATAATGGTGTCGAGAGATGAAAAAAGTGGTTATGGTCGTACCTAGTTTTTCAGCAAAAGGTGGTATCTCTTCTGTTGTAAACGGCTATAGAGGTTCTGAGCTGGAAAAGAAGTATAAGATAAAATATATTGAATCCTATTGTGATGGAAGCAAAGTAAAAAAAATATGCAAGGCTATGGAGGCATATTTTTTGTTTTTCAAGGAAATGGCAATAAATAAGCCGGATCTTGTGCATATACATTCTTCATTTGGCGGAAGCTTTTATAGAAAATTACCATTTGTGTATATAGCGAACATCTTTAATGTTCCTGTGATTAATCATATTCATGGATCAGAAATTGCAAACTTTTATATTAATGCGAGCAATAAGAAAAAACGATTGGTAGAGGATTGTTTTGATAAATGCAAATACTTGGTAGTTCTTTCTGAAGAATGGAAAAATAATTTACAGGTCGTAAAAACAAATACTTCAAAAGTCGTTATAGAAAATTACAGTATTATACATAAAGAATGTTTGAAGAAAAAAAATCATGAGGATAAGATTATTCTCTTTTTAGGATTTATTACGGAGCTTAAAGGTGTCTTTGACATTCCTGATATTGCAAAAAAAATCATTGAACGTAATAGAAATGTTAAATTTGTTTTAGCTGGAAGCGGAGAGATTGAGAAGTTACAAGCTATTATTGAGGAAAAAGGTGTATCTCAGTATTTTTCATTTCCGGGATGGGTAAAAAATGAAAAAAAAGAAAAACTTCTTCAAGAGGCAGATCTTTTCTTTTTACCATCTTATACGGAAGGAATGCCGATGTCGATTCTGGAAGCAATGGGGTATGGGTTGCCCATAGTTGCCACAAATGTTGGAGGGATACCGCAGCTTGTGGAAAATGGTAAAAACGGCTATATGGTAGAGCCAGGAAAGATAGATGATTTTGCTAAAGTAATACTTGAATTGACTGGGAATGATGAGCTTATTTACCGTATGGGAAAGGAAAGCATTGAAAAAGCATATGAGAAGTATTCTTTAGAGAAACATCTGGAGAAAGTGTGCAAATTATATGAAAAAGCTATGGACGAGTGATTGAGATGAATAAAATCGGACGCTATATGTACGGAACAGAAGAATTTGTGCGTAAGGTATTTTATAAGATTTTTCGAGAAAGTGTAATTAAATCTTCTTTTGGAAGCTGTGGTAAAAATGTACATATTGCTGAAAAAAGTGATATTAAGGGAATTGGCAACATTAGTATAGGAGATGATGTTGCGATTGGCCCTCATGCACTGTTGTGGACAACACGAGCAAACATTATCATTAAAGAGAAAGTAATTATTGGCCCAAGACTTAGTATCATCACAGGCGATCACAAGATGAATGCAGTAGGAAAGTACATGGCTGATGTAACAGATGAAGAAAAAGATGACGAAAACGATCAGGATGTCATTATTGAGAAGGATGTTTGGATAGGGGCTAATGTAACAATTCTTAAGGGAGTAACTGTAGCAGAGGGATGCGTTATTGGGGGGGGGACCGTGTTAACAAAAAGTACTCGCCCCTATGGCATATATGTAGGAGTACCCGGTAGACGTGTTTCTGAAAGATTTACGAACGAAGAATTAGAAAATCATATAAATATGTTGGCAAGAAAAATCCAAATGGTGATTTTAATATGAGAACAAAATACACAATCAATGAACTTTTATTTAAGATATATTTGATATGCGTGATTTTAGGGTCTTTGCTAAGAAATATGTTGGGTGAATGGGAGCCGATATATGATACATACAGGTTTGTTAGTAAAGGAAGATTGGGGACTTTCTTTTTAAGTTTTTCAAGTGTTATTATTCTTGTGCTGATGTTTAGATGCTTTATACAATATATAAAAAAAGTCCATGCAGGAATAAGGATTTTGATTATAAGTTCGATTCTATATTATTTGATATGGACTGTATTAGCTTTAGATAAAGCGCCTGCTCAATCTGTTTTTTTTGAATCGATTTCTACATCAGTGATTTTGTTGCCAGTGGCAGCGCTACTTGGTTTTGATGACAATATATGGAATATATTGGAAAACAAATTGGCATATATAAATATACTCTTCTGCTGTTGTTTTTATATTGCTGTTTTTTCTTTTTGGGCTAATTATGGAATTAAATGGCCTATGAATGCGTCATATAAAGGAATATTTTCATGTTGGTTTACATCTGCTTGCATTATGACCTTTATAGATTTCCCCAAAAAGGATAAAAGAAAGCTGATATACTGTAATTTGTTGCTTATTATTGCCGCTGCGTTTATTACACAGTCAAGAGCATGGGTATTACAGACATTAATACTATTATTTATATTTGTTTCTGTTCTGGGTAATAGGAATAGATCTGTTAAGATTTTAATTGGATTTTTGCTGGTTATTATTGCGGTATTGGGAGTTTCTTATATTTTTCCAGAGATTACAGGGAATTTATTCAATAGAGGAATGGAAGATACCAGAAGTGGACAATACGTAATCTTTTTTGCGCAGCATTCATGGGAAGATTTGATCTTTGGATTGGGTATAAATGCTTCTTATAGATATTTGGGTAATGCGAATTATACCTATTTCGATAATCAGTTTATGTTTGTCATGTTCCATTATGGAATCTTCCCAGTGATTGCATGGTTGTGTGTATATGCATCTACTTTAAAAGGCAGTAAGATTTATAATGAACAAAGTAGAATAGTGATTCGAGCAGCAAAATTTGTCGGATTTTTTGTATTACTAGCGTATATGGGCGTTTCTACATATTATCAGATTGAGTTGGGATATAGTGGCATTATTGTAATGATGCTTATTGGAAAAGCATTAAGAGAAAAATATTACGGGAGATCATAGGCTGATGAAAAAAATATCATTTTTAATAGGTAGCTTAGGTGGAGGCGGTGCTGAGAGAGTTACAGTTGCCTTAGCCGATTATTTTTGTGAAAGCGGTTATGAAGTTTTCTTTATTGTGTTTTCAAAGGCAAATAATAATTATAGGATTAATCCGAAAATTAAAATTGATTATTTGCCTGAGAATACAGGAAAATGTGCAATATTTTTGAGAATAAAAGAATTAAAAAAATTATTGAAAAATCAAGCGCCAGATTATGTAATTTCGTTGGGCTTAGGATATCAATATTTGATATTGGGGAATTTGCTAAATAAATATAAATTTATTTTATCGGAAAGAAACGCTCCGCAGTATTATTACAATTGGTATCAGAAGATTTATGTAAAGTATAGTTACGAAAAAGCATATAGAGTTGTTTTCCAAACCGAAGATGCAAAACAGTATTATGGTAAGAGCCTAGAGAAAAAGTCAAAAGTAATTGCAAATCCTATTACCTCGTCAATTCCGGATCCATATGATGGAGAAAGAGAAAAAAGAATTGTAGCTGTAAATAGATTAAGTCAACAAAAAAATATATTCATGCTTCTCAGGGCAATGAAAAGAGTCCTTGATGTGTTCCCAGAGTATGTATTAGAAATATATGGTAAAGGCGAGCAACGAGAGGAATTGGAAAAATACGCTAAAGAACTAAATATTTCTGATAATGTTAAATTTATGGGACAAAAAGCAAATGTTCAAACATATATAGTGAATGCTAGTGTTTTTGTATCATCATCAGATTTTGAGGGAATGTCTAATTCAATGCTGGAAGCTATGGCGATAGGACTTCCTGTGGTATGTACAGATTGTCCGATAGGTGGCGCTAGAATGGTTATAAAAAATAATATTAATGGCATACTTACACCTGTCGGTGATGATAGAATATTTGCGGATGAAATAATAGGATTACTAAAAAATCCGGAAAAAGCAAAAAGACTGGGAAAGCAAGCAAGTGAGTTGAGAGAACAACTAAATGTAAAGAAAATAACAAAGGAATGGGAGAAATTATTTGAAGATTAAGTTAAAGTTTTTAGGTGCATTGTAAACCTTACACCCTAGCAAAGAGAGGATGGCAATTCATGATAATATTATATATTGGAAATGTCGGATATCCAGACACTGCTTCATCAATTCATGTCAGGAATAGAGCTATATTTATGAAATCTTGTGGACATGAAGTTCATGTATTATGTGAGTTGGCTTCTGATGGCAAAAGAATGGAAGAAGTGGATGAGGTGACATACCAATATATGGATCCTTATCCGGGACGAGGAAAGGTAAGAGGTGGTTTTTGGAATTTAGATCAAGTATTTGGAAAATTTTATTTTAAGCAAACACAAAAATATCTTGATAAAGTAAAACCTGATATAATCATTTTATATGAGCCGAATTCGATATTATATGTTTTAAAAATGTTGAATCTTTCCAAAAAAGAAGGATTTAAGTTGGTAATAGAAACTACGGAATGGAGAAACCCTAAGGATTATCGGGGAATTATTACGAGAGTTATTAATACAGAAAAAGACTTACAAAAAAAATATATCGATAAAAAAGTTGGCAATGTTATAGCAATAAGCAAATATTTGTATCAGCATTATTTAGAGCAAAGCTGTAATACTATTCTGTTACCACCAATTTTCCCAGAAGCTGATAAAAAGAAAAAATTAATAAGAGAAAATTCAGATAATAGAAAAGTGCTGAAAATTGTTTATGCAGGCGCATTGGCTTCAAAGGATTATATTGATACTCTATTACATGCGATAATTCGACTAAATACTGATGAAGTACGTGTTGTCATTGATATAATCGGCCCTGATAAGATGCAAGTGCAGAAATTGGTAGGGAACGATGAATTAGAAAAATATGGAATTTACTGTCATGGAAGATTGTCACATGACAAGACGCTAAGTATAGTGGAAAAGGCAGATTTGTCGGTTTTATTACGGATGAATAAAAGATATGCGAAAGCAGGAGTTTCGACAAAGTTTTGCGAGGCAATGATGTTAGGGGTTCCTAGTATTTGTACATCTGTAGGAGGCACGGATCTATTTATAAAAGATAAATATAATGGATTCCTTGTTAGAAATAATGACCTGAATACATTAGAAACCACATTGCTTAGTATTATCGATTTGTCAAGAGAACAAATTGAAGAAATAAAAAATAATGCATTGACAACAGCAAATGAACTGTTTACGCCTGATAAATATATAGAACAATTTAATGCATTTTTGAATAAGTGTAAGTGAGTCTGCGTTTGAATGTAAATAGTGCTATAAAGTCTAGTACTGAATGTGAAACATCTAGGGACTGCTCTTTGTCCAAACAGAAAATCAGGAAGAAGGGATTGAAAGAAGGTCCTGGAGAGGAGGATTCTTATAAGTAAGAATCTAGAAATCATGCTACAGAAGTACTCTTGATATTAGATGTTTTTTGCTATGCTTTTTCCTTTTTTACGTTTGAGTTGAACAGAAATATGGTTCTGGGTGGAATTCCAGATACCTGCGTAAATCGAATGCTGCGA